>Ga0306918_10000710_pt1 | contig 15650 bp, 18 predicted proteins | sample tim00Cox0000000H_FD_203315 | JGI IMG/M metagenome (GOLD analysis project Ga0306918, IMG submission 203315) | Lab enrichment of tropical soil microbial communities from Luquillo Experimental Forest, Puerto Rico - timezero.00C.oxic.00.000.00H (v2)... | ecosystem: Environmental > Terrestrial >... | reverse complement strand
TATTCTCGACCTGATGGAAGGAGGCTCCATGCTGCGCTGGCTCGCCGCGCAGAATATGCATCCTTATCTGCTCGATTGGGGCTGGCCGGGTGAGGTGGAACGGCATTTTACCCTCACTGACTATATCGCCGGGCGGCTGGAGCGGGCCCTTTCCGTCATCCAGGAGCCCGTGATTCTGGCGGGCTATTGCATGGGCGGGCTGCTGGCCCTGGCGGCGGCACTGCGCGCGCAGCCTGCGGGCAAAATACGCGGCCTCGCCTTGCTCGCGACCCCCTGGGATTTCCACGCCGCCGACCCCGAGACCGCGCGCCGCCTGGCGGAATCGGTGCCGGCGCTGGAGCCAACGCTGCGCTTCACCGGCACGCTGCCCATCGACGCACTCAACGCCCTGTTCACCATGGTCGACCCGTTCGGCGTCGGCGACAAATATCGCGACTTCGCCGCCCAGGATAAAACCTTGGCGCGCGCCCGGCGCTTCGTGGCCATGGAGGATTGGCTGGCCGACGGCGTGCCCCTCGCCGCCCCCGTGGCGCGCGAGGCGCTGAGCGGCTGGTATGGCGCCAATACGCCCGCGCGCGGGCAATGGCGCGTGGCTGGGCTGGCCGTGAACCCGGAATCTCTCAGCATCCCCGCCTTCTGCGCCATCCCGGCGCGCGACCGGCTGGTGCCCGCCATTTCGGCCCAGGCGCTCGCGGATAAATTGCCCAAGGTCAATGCCATCACCCCCGCCGCCGGCCATATTGGCATGGTGGCCGGCACCCATGCGGAATCCGCGCTCTGGCGGCCTTTCACGGCATGGGCGCACAGCCTATCATAAGTACATTCCCCGCAACAAAAGGATAAGAGCCATGGAAGACATCGTCATCGTCTCCGCCGCCCGCACCCCCGTGGGCAGTTTCAACGGCGCCTTCGCTGCCACCCCGGCCCACGTGCTTGGCACAGTGGCCCTCAAAGCCGCCATCGAGCGCGCTGGGCTCAGCCCGGAAGATATCGACGAAGTCATCCTCGGCCAGGTGCTCAGCGCCGCGCAAGGCCAGAACCCCGCCCGCCAGGCCGCCCGCGCCGCCGGCATCCCGGACACCAAGACGGCCTTCGGCATCAACCAGGTCTGCGGCTCCGGCCTGCGCACAGTGGCGCTCGCGGCACAACAGATCCTCTCCGGCGAATCCAATATCGTGGTTGCTGGCGGCCAGGAGAGCATGAGCCTCGCTCCCCACGCCCAGCACCTCCGCGCCGGCCACAAAATGGGCGATCTCGGTTTCATCGACAGCATGATCAAGGACGGGCTGTGGGACGCCTTCAACGGCTATCACATGGGCGTCACCGCCGAGAACGTGGCCAAGCAGTATCAGATCACCCGCGACGAACAGGACGCCCTCGCCCTCGGCTCGCAACTGAAAGCCTCGGCCGCCCAGAAAGCCGGCAAGTTCAAGGATGAGATCATCCCCGTCACGCTCTCGACCCGCAAGGGCGACGTCATTGTCGAGAACGACGAATATATCCGCCACGACGCCTCGGCCGAATCCATGGCCAAGCTGAAGCCCGCCTTCATCAAGGATGGCACCGTTACCGCCGGCAATGCCTCTGGCATCAATGATGGTGCTGCCGCCCTCGTCGTGATGAGCGCGAAGGAAGCCGCCAAGCGCGGGCTGAAGCCGCTGGCCCGCATCGCCAGCTTCGCCACCGCCGGCGTGGACCCCGCCATCATGGGCACCGGTCCCATCCCCTCCTCGCGCAAGGCCCTCGCCCGCGCCGGCTGGAATATCGCCGATCTCGACCTCATCGAAGCCAACGAAGCCTTCGCCGCCCAGGCCGCCGCCGTGAACAAGGATCTCGGCCTCGACCCCGCCAAGGTGAACGTTAATGGCGGCGCCATCGCCATCGGCCACCCGATCGGCGCCTCCGGCGCGCGTATCCTCACCACCCTGCTCTTTGAGATGAACAAGCGCGACGCCAAAAAAGGCCTCGCCACTCTCTGCATCGGCGGCGGCATGGGCGTCGCCATGTGCCTCGAACGGTAAGTCGCTCGTTGTCACGGATCGTGCCGCACGGGGGCTACGCCCCCTGCGGCACAAGCCTCGAAACGGGGCACCCACCGCTTGACAGCCACACGGCCCCGGCAATAGCTGCCGGGGCGCTAAACATGCCCGGTCAACTGAGAGAGGAAGCATGGCGGTCTCAAAGATTTTTCCCGATGCGACGGCGGCTCTGGCGGGGCTGCTAAAGGACGACATGACGATCATGGCCGGCGGCTTTGGGCTGTGCGGCATTCCCGAGGCGCTGATTTATGCGATCCGCGACTCCGGTGTGAAAGGCCTCACCATCATCTCCAACAATGCCGGCATCGATGGCATTGGGCTTGGTGTGCTGCTGGAGACGCGGCAGGTGAAGAAGATGGTCTCGTCTTATGTCGGTGAGAACGCGACCTTCGCGAAACAATATCTCGCGGGCGAGCTGGAGATCGAGTTCAACCCGCAGGGCACGCTGGCCGAGCGCATCCGTGCCGGCGGCGCGGGCATTCCGGCGTTCTTCACCGCCACCGGCTACGGCACGCAGATCGCCGAGGGCAAGGATACGCGCGAGTTCGATGGCCGCCATTACGTGATGGAGCGCGGCCTGTTCGCCGATCTCGCCATCGTCCACGCCTATAAGGGCGACCATGAGGGCAACCTCGTCTACCGCAAGACGGCGCGCAATTTTAACCCCGTCATGGCGACCGCCGCGAAAGTGACCGTGGCGCAGGTGGAAAAACTGGTGGAGACGGGCGAGCTCGACCCGGACCAGATCCACACGCCGGGCGTGTTCGTGAAGCGCCTGATCAAGCTCGACCATGTGGAAAAGCGCATCGAACAACGCACCGTGCGCAAGAAGGAGGCGTAAGAACATGCCCTGGACACGCGAAGAAATGGCCGTCAAGGCGGCCCGGGAACTGGAAGACGGGTTCTATGTGAATCTCGGCATCGGCATCCCGACGCTGGTGGCCAACCACCTGCCGGAAGGCATCTCCATCCAGCTGCAGTCCGAGAACGGCATGCTCGGCATGGGCCCCTTCCCCTATGAGGGCGAGGAGGATGCCGACCTCATCAATGCCGGCAAGCAAACCGTCACCGCCCTGCCCAGCACCAGCTTCTTCTCCTCCGCCGACTCATTCGCCATGATCCGCGGCGGCCATATCGACATTTCCATTCTCGGCGCGCTGCAAGTGTCCGAGCAAGGCGACCTCGCCAACTGGATGGTGCCGGGCAAGATGGTAAAGGGCATGGGCGGCGCCATGGACCTCGTCGCCGGCGTGAAGCGCGTTGTAGTCCTGATGGAACACACCGCCAAGGGCGAACCGAAACTGCTGAAGAAATGCACCTTGCCCCTCACCGGCAAGGGCGTGGTCTCCAAGATCATCACAGACCTCGCCGTGTTCGAGGTCCGCAAAGGCGAAACACCCGGCCTGGTCCTGACGGAACACGCCCCCGACGTCACCGTGGACGACCTCCGTAAAGTCACCGAAGCCGATTTCGCTGTGGCCGTGTGAGGCAGGGGGCTTGCCCCCTACCCCTCCACCAGGGGCACCGCCCCTGGCCCCCGGCCGGGGCCATAGGCCTCGGGCCTCGGGCATGGACGCAGCTCCTGTCTCAAAACGCAAAAAACCGCGGGGCATTTGCCACCGCGGCTTCACCAGCGGATATTCCGCAACTTTATGGGGGCTTAGAAGCCTTCGCGTTCGATGCGCTTGCGCTCCATCTTGCGGGCGCGGCGCACGGCTTCGGCAGCCTCGCGGGCGCGGCGCTCGGAGGGCTTCTCGTAATGGCGGCGGAGCTTCATCTCGCGGAACACGCCCTCGCGCTGGAGCTTCTTTTTGAGCGCCTTCAGCGCCTGATCGACGTTATTGTCACGAACGAGAACTTGCACCGGCGCGTCAACTCCTGAAAACGGCCCTGAAAACGGCCAAAAATGAACCCCAAAAAGAAGAACGGAGGCCGACCATCCCTGGCCGTCTCCGTAAAGCCTCGGCGCCTATAGCATAAATTTCGCGCTCGCCAAATCATTTCTGGCGGGGCAATCATGCATCTATGGCGATCCTCAAAATAGCCCGCATGGGCCATCCCGTTCTGCGCGAGGTCGCGGAGCCCATCGCGGACCCCTCCGCTCCTGAAATCCAGCGCCTCATTGCCGACATGGTGGATACGCTGGCGGATAGCGGCGGGGTGGGGCTGGCGGCGACGCAAGTGCATGTGCCGCTCCGGGTCCTTATCTTCCACGTTCCGGCCAGCCGTACCGGCACCGGGGCCGCCATGCCGCTCCGCGCCCTCATCAACCCCGTCCTCACCCCAATAGGAGAGGAAAAAGTCACCGGCTGGGAAGGCTGCCTTTCGGTGCCCGGCCTGCGCGGCGCCGTGCCTCGCTATAATAAAATCCACCTGACCGCCCTCGATGCCGAAGGCAACACCATCGACGAAATCCTGGAAGGTTTTCCCGCCCGCGTGCTGCAGCATGAGGCCGACCATCTGGATGGCCGCCTCTACCCCTCCAGGGTGGAGGATTTCAGCGCTTTCGGCTTTAATGAGGAGCTGGAACGCTACCCCGTGGAGCTGCCGTGATGGAGATGGACCCCGAAACCGCGAAATTGCTGGACGCGCTTCTGCCCCATACCGGCTTCGATGGCTGGACCCGGCAGGCCTTGCGCCACGCCCTCATCAGCCTTGGCCGTGACCCGAACGAGGCGCCACTGCTTTTCGCCTCCGCGGCGGACATGATCGAGGCCGCCTTCGCCCTCGGCGACCAGCGCATGATCGAGGAAGCGGCGGGGCTTGAGGGCGGGCTGACCGCACGGGTGCGCGCCGTTGTGGCGCTGCGGCTGGAGCAGATGGCGGGCGGCAAGGAAGCCATCCGCCGCGCCATGGCCCGGCTTGCATTGCCCGGCCAGGCGCCGCGTCTGGCCCGCATCATCGCCGCCACCACGGATTCCATCTGGTTCGCGGCGCGCGACAGCTCCGCCGATTTCTCCTGGTACACCAAGCGCTTCACCTTAAGCGCCGTCTGGGCCGCCACTTTGCTGTTCTGGCTCAGCGATGAGAGCCCCGAATCCGAGGCCACGCTCGCCTTTCTCGACCGGCGGCTGCAGGGCGTGGGGCGCATCGGCAAATTCCGCCGCAAGGCCCAGGATTGCTTGACGAATATCATCCCCTTCCGCGCCGCCTCGGCATAATGGACGTAGCTTCGGTTCGCGGCTAATCAGGCTGCCAGCCCGTCCAACAGATTCAGAGGCGTCCGATCTTGCATACCAGTCTCCGCTCTTTCGCTGCCGCCGCCTCCCTTGTCCTGCTCGCGGGTTGCGGTGTCAGCAATGCCGTCGGCCACCAGATGTTCGGGCTGGATGACTCCTCCTCCGCCGCCCCCGGCGCTACTCCCACCGTGTTCGGCTATGCCGTAGCGGACGAGCCGCAGGCCGCCATCGCGGCGCGGCAGATTCTCAACCAAGGCGGCAACGCGGCCGACGCCGCCGCGGCCGCCGGCTTCGCCCAGGCCGTCACCTTGCCCTCGCGCGGCGGCCTCGGCGGTGGTGGAGCCTGCCTGGTGAAAATGTTCGATAGCAGCGGCAAGGCTCAACCGCCGGTGGCGCTGCTCTTCCCCGCCGGCGCGCCCGGCGGCGGCAGCGGCGACCGTCCGGCCGCCGTGCCCACGCTGGCGCGCGGCCTGTTCGCCCTGCAGGCACGCTTCGGCGTGCTGCCAAGTGCGGCCGTCATCGTGCCCGCCGAGCGCCTCGCCGCCAGCGCCGAGCTTTCCCCCGCGCTGGAATATGATTTGCAGACGGTCGGCCCGGCCCTGCTCGCCGACCCGGCTGCTGCCGCCGTGTTTGCCCCTAATGGCGGGCTGCTTCCCGCCAACGCCAACCTAGTGCAGCCGGACCTCGCTGCCACGCTGGAAGTCCTGCGCACCCAGGGCCTGCCCGGCTTCTATGCCGGCAGCTTCGCCCAAAGCTTCACCACCGCAGCAGATGCCGCCGGCGGCGGCCTGACCCTCTCCGATCTCGCCAACGGCGCGCCGCAATTCACCAACCCGGATATCAGCACCGCCGGCGCCTATAATGTCGCCAGCCTGCCCGTTGCCACCAGTCCGTTCGAGGAACTGCCCGCCTCGGCCGCCTTCATGGCGCTGGACAAGAATGGCGGCAGCGTCATCTGCGTCACCTCCATGAACAACCTCTTCGGCACCGGCCGCATTGCCGCCGGTACCGGCGTGCTTCTCGCCGCCTCACCGCGCACCAACCCCACACCGGACCTCGCCGCCGCCATGGCCTATGTGTCCGGCAACCTCAATTTCCGCGCCGCCGCCTCCGGCACTGGCCAGTCCGCCGCAGCTCAGGCAGCGCAGATCGCCATCACCAACGCCCTTTCCAAAACCCAATCCCCCATCCCCAGCCCCGGCCGCGCCAATATCATCTCCTGTCCAGGCAACGTCCCCGGCGGCGAAGCTACCTGCACCGCCACGGCGGACCCGCAAGGCCAGGGGCTGGCCATTGGCGGGCGCTAAGTTACACCTATGAAGCCCGGCGTGGGCGCGCGGGTGCCGGCGTTCCGGGTGATGGATGTCATCACGGCGGCGAATGCGCGGGCGGCGCTGGTGGGGGCGGCGGGGCCGGCTGTATTACGGATGGAGGTTGGGCAGCCGGGCACGGGTTTGCCGGAGGGCGCGCGGCTGGCTGTAGAGGCGGCGCTGCGTAGTGGAGACCCAATGGGCTATACCGAGGCGCTGGGGCGGGGGAGTCTGCGGGACAAAATTTCCGGTCATATCCAGGATTGGTATGGGGTGGACATTCCCTCCCGCCGGGTGGCGGTAACCACGGGGGCGTCCGGGGCGTTTCCGCTCGCCTTTCTGGCGGCGTTCGAGGCGGGAGATGAGGTGGCTTTGGCAGCACCTTATTATCCGCCTTATCTGAATATCCTGATGGCGCTGGGGTTGAAGCCGGTGGTGCTGCCTTGCGGGGTGGAGACGGGGTTTCAGCCCACAGTGGCGATGCTGGAGGCTCTGCCGCTTCGCCCGGCGGGGTTGATTCTGGCGAGTCCGGCCAACCCGACGGGCTCCATGCTCTCGCCGGAAGCACTGCGCGAACTGGCGGTTTATTGTGATGTGAAGGGGATAAGGCTGATCTCGGATGAGATCTACCATGGGCTGACCTATGGCAAGCCGGCCGCGAGTGCCGCGCAATTTTCCTCCAGCGCGATCGTCATCAACTCCTTTTCCAAATATTTTTCCATGACAGGCTGGCGCGTGGGCTGGTTGGTGATGCCGGAGGATCTTATCCGCCCGGTCGAGCGCCTGGCGCAAAACCTGTTTATTTCAGCACCTTATGCGAGCCAGGTCGCAGCCGAGGCGGCGCTTGGCTGCCATGAGGAGCTGCAGCGCCATCGCGCCACCTATGCGGCCTCACGCGATATTCTCATCAAGGGGTTGCAGCGCGCCGGGTTTACCTCTTTCCCGCCGCCTGACGGTGCCTTCTACATTTATGTGGATATCAGCGCCCATGGCGACGACAGCGCCGATTTCTGTGCCCGGCTGCTGGCGGAGCAAAATATCGCCAGCACGCCCGGGCATGATTTCGACGCGGCACGAGGCCAGCATTATGTGCGGCTTAGCTATTGCGCGCCCTTGCCGGATATTGAAGAGGCGGTACGCCGGCTGCATCGGTTCGCGCAAGCTGGCGGCTGATTTGCCCTTTGGGCTTTGCAGGCGCGGAAACTTCCAATATCAAGGCCGCACTTATAATTTCAGGGCATAACCAAGGTAGAGAAGAGAATGAAACTGCTGGTCGCCGTTAAGCGGGTTGTTGATTACAACGTGAAGGTCCGGGTGAAGTCGGACAAGTCCGGTGTTGAGACTGCCGGCGTGAAGATGTCGATGAATCCGTTTGACGAGATTGCCGTTGAGGAAGCGGTCCGCCTGAAGGAGAAGGGGATTGCGACCGAGATCGTGGCTGTGTCGGTCGGGGTGAACCAGGCGCAGGAGACCATCCGCACCGCGCTCGCCATGGGTGCTGACCGCGGTGTGCTGGTGGAGACCGATGTGGCCGTGGAGCCGCTGGCGGTCGCCAAGCTGCTGAAGGCCATCGCCGAGAAGGAAGGGGCCGAGCTGATCGTGCTCGGCAAGCAGGCCATCGATGATGATTTCAACGCCACTGGCCAGGCGCTCGCCGCCCTGCTGGGCTGGCCGCAGGGCACGTTTGCCTCGAAGGTGGAGATTGGCGGCGGCAACGCCACCGTGACCCGCGAGGTGGATGGCGGGCTGGAGACGGTGGAGCTGAAGCTCCCGGCCGTGGTCACCGCTGATCTGCGCCTCAACGAGCCGCGCTATGCGTCGTTGCCGAACATCATGAAGGCGCGCAAGAAGCCGATCGACATCCTGAAGCCGGATGACCTCGGCGTGGACGTGACGCCGCGCCTGACCGTGGTCAGCGTGTCCGAGCCGCCCGCCCGCAAGGCCGGCATCAAGGTGCCGGATGTGGCCACCCTCGTTGAAAAACTGCGTAACGAAGCGAAAGTGATCTAACGCCATGACCTCTCTCGTTGTTCTCGATTTCGATGCCACCGGCATCAAGCAGCCGGCCCGCTCTGCCGTGGCCGCCGCCGCCAAGCTGGGTGGCGAGGTGCATGTGCTGGTCGCCGGCGCCAATGTGGGCGACACGCCTGCCGCCGCCGCCAAGATTGCTGGTGTGAGCAAAGTGCTGGTGGCCGACGATGCGTCGCTGACGCATGAGCTGGCCGAGCCGACCGCCGCCCTGCTGGTGGCGCTGGCGCCGAATTACAGCCACATCCTCCAGGCCGCGACCGCCGCGGGCAAGAACACGCTGCCCCGCGCCGCCGCCCTGCTGGACGTGCAGGTGATCTCCGACATTTCCGGCGTGGTGGATGCCGACACGTTCGTGCGCCCCATCTATGCCGGTAATGCGCTGGCCACGGTGAAGTCTTCGGATGCCAAGAAGGTGCTGACGGTGCGCGCCGCCAGCTTCGACCCGGCGGCGGCCGAGGGCGGTAACGCTGCCATCGAGACCGTGACGGTGCCGGGCACGGAGCAGAAATCCAAATATATCGGCTCCGAGCTGTCCAAGAGCGAGCGTCCTGAGCTGACCGCGGCGAAGATCATCGTCTCTGGCGGGCGCGGCATGCAGAATGGTGAGAATTTCACCAAGCTCATCGAGCCGATTGCCGACAAGCTGGGTGCCGCCGTCGGCGCCTCGCGCGCGGCCGTGGATGCGGGCTATGTGCCGAACGACTACCAGGTCGGCCAGACAGGCAAGATCGTCGCCCCGCAGCTCTACATCGCGGTCGGCATTTCCGGTGCCATCCAGCATCTGGCCGGCATGAAGGACAGCAAGGTGATCGTCGCCATCAACAAGGATGAGGACGCGCCGATCTTCCAGATCGCCGATTATGGCCTCGTCGCAGATCTCTTCACCGCCCTCCCCGAACTGGAAAAGGCACTGTAAAATCATGAGCATCAGCAAAATCGGCGTCATCGGCGCGGGACTTATGGGTAACGGCATTGCCCACGCGGCAATGGCGTCCGGTTTTGATGTGATCCTCGTGGACAGTTTTCCGGACGTGCTGCCGAAGGCGCTTGCCACCATTACCAAGAATATGGACCGGCAAGTGGCCAAGGGCAGCCTGACAGCGGAAGCCAAGGAGGCGGCGCTCGCTCGCCTCACCACCAGCACAGACTATCACCCGCTTTCGGCCGCCGACCTCGTCATCGAGGCGGTGCCGGAGCGGACTGAGCTCAAGGACGCCATCTATAAGGAGCTGGCCCCGGTGCTGAAACCAGAGACCATCCTGGCCTCCAACACCTCCTCCATCTCCATCACCAAGCTCGCCGCGCTTTCGGGCCGGGCCGACAAATTCGTCGGGCTGCATTTCTTCAACCCGGTGCCGATGATGAAGCTGCTGGAAATCACCCGCGGCCTCGCCACTTCGGAAGAGACCTACCAGGCCGCCCTGGCGCTGGCCAGCAAGCTCAACAAGACCGCCATCACCGCCAATGACGCGCCGGGCTTCATCGTCAACCGCGTGCTGTGCGTGCTGCTGAATGAGGCCATCGTCGCGCTGCATGAGGGCGTGGGCACGGTGGAATCCATCGATACCGGGCTGAAGCTCGGCGCCAATCACCCAATGGGCCCGCTGGAGCTGGCCGATTTCGTCGGGCTGGAGACGCTGCTCTCCATCATGCAGGTGTTCCATGCCGAGCTGGGCGACAAATACCGCCCCTGCCCGCTGCTGGTGAAATATGTCGAGGCCGGCTGGTATGGCCGCAAGACTGGGCGTGGTTTCTACGATTATTCCAGCAATCCGCCGAAGCCCGCGCGGTAAGGCACAGGGGGCAGCGTCCCCCTGCGAGCAGCTTACCGCCGGACGTGGAGCCGGTAGCCGATGCTCTGGCAATCGGGGTACACATCCGGCTTGCGCGTGTAGACGGTAACAGCCGCGACCTGCGAATTCGCGAGACAGAAACTGGCAATGTCGTGCGCCAGCGTCTCCTGCAGCTCGTAATGGCGCAGCGCCAGCAGGGTTTTCGTCTTGTCGCGCAGGAAATCGTAATTCAGCACCGCGCCGATATCATCGTTGTCCGGGCGCGCGGCGCTCGCCAGATGCAGCTCGATATCGATAAGGATGCGCTGCGGGCCGTCCTTCTCGAAATCATGCACGCCGATGGAGGCGCTCACCTCGAACCCCTGGAGCAGGATGCTGGCCTCAGTTGCCGGCATTGGGTTTGTCCAGAAAGGCAACGTCGCGCGGGCGGCGCTGCAGCACTTGGCCGCCATCGATGACCATGGTCTGGCCATGATAGGACGGCGTGGCGAGGATGAACTCGACCGCGCCGGCAATCTGCTCCGGCGTGCAGCCCTGGCCGAGCGGGTTGTTGTTGTGGATGCGCTGGAATTCCCGCTCGGTCTGGTTGCCGCTGACGAGGGTGATGCCGGGCGCGATGCCGGCGACGCGAATATGCGGCGCGAAGGCCATGGCGTGCATCTGCGTCATGCCCTGCAGCGCGACTTTCGAGAGGGTGTAGGAGAAATAATCCGGGTTCAGCCCGAAGACCTTGTTGTCGATGAGATTGATGATTGTACCCTTCGCGGCGCGCGCGGTGACGGCGGCGTGGAAGGCCTGGGACAGCAAGGCGGGCGCAAAGAGATTGACCCGCATATTAAGCTCAAGCGCCGCTTCCGTGGTGGTGGCTGCTGTGTCGTAGGCGAAATATGAGGCGTTGTTGATGAGCAGCTCGAGCGGCTGGATGGCCTCGCAGCGCGGCACCAGGGCGGACGCCGCCTCCGCGTCGGCGAGGTCGGCGCCGATGGCGGTGGCATTGCCGCCCGCGTCCGTGATCGCAGCGGCAACGGCCTCGGCCTCGTCGCGCGACGCATTGTAATGCACGAATACATGCCAGCCGCGCGCGCCCAGATGCTGCGCGATGGCCGCTCCTATGCGCTTGGCCCCGCCGGTAACGAGAACGGCCGGCACGGCGCTACTCGGATTTCAGATGCGCGATCAGCTTCTCGATGGCGGCTGGCTTGTCGATCTGTTCCAGTGCCGCATATTCCGCCGCCAAGCGGTCCAGGGCGGACTCGTAAATCTGACGCTCGGAAAAACTCTGGTCCGGCTGGCCGGCATTGCGGTGCAAATCGCGCACCACTTCGGCGATGGCCGCCGGGTCGCCGGAATTGATCTTCGCCTCATATTCCTGGGCGCGGCGCGACCACATGGTGCGCTTGATGCGGGCGCGGCCCTTCAGCACGCCGAGCACATCGTCGAACTGCTTCTTGGAGGCGAGCTTGCGCAACCCGGCAGTGCGGGCCTTGTTGGTGGGCACGCGCAAAGTCATGCGGTTTTCATCGAAGGTGATGTGGATGAGCTCCAGCGTATGGCCTGCGATTTCCTCCACCGCGATGCGCTCGACCTTGCCGACGCCATGGGTGGGGTAAACCACATGGTCGCCCGCCGCGAAATTCTCCGCCTTGGCGGGAGCGCGGGGCGGGGCCAGAGGGCGCATCGGTCCGGCCGGAATGCCGCCATGCATGACAACGGGGGGCACCGCAGGGGCTGGGGCTGGAGCGGGCTCAGGGGTGGCAGCGTCGGCGGATTCTGCGCGCTTTGGCTTGGGAGCCTTCTGGGCGTCCGCGGCATCGCTCGCCTCAGCCTTGGCCGCCTTGGCGGGCTTCTTGGCAGCCTCGGCCGGCGCCGCCTCGGCGGCGGATTTCGCGGCTTTCTTCTCCGGCGCGGGCTTCTGCTTTTCGGTCATCACCACTCCAATAACAGCCAAAAACCGGGCGCGCAGGGCCGCGTCCGGTTCTACCAGATTTGCATAGCAGATTTTTGCCCGTCCGTCACGGGCGGCCTGGCCGGGTCAGGGCGTGCCAGGGGCCGTGGAGAGCAGGGCTTCCTTGCCGGGCTTGTCCTTCCACTCATCGGCATCCACCGGAGGGGTGCCCTTGCGGGTGATGTTGGGCCAAACCTTCGCCAGATCGGCATTGCGCTCGGCCCAGGCCGTGGCGCGGTCGTCACTGTCCGGGAAAATGGCCTCAGCCGGGCATTCCGGCTCGCACACGCCGCAATCGATGCATTCGTCCGGGTGGATAACCAGCATGTTCTCGCCGACATAGAAGCAGTCCACCGGGCAGACTTCCACGCAGTCCATATATTTGCACTTGATGCAGTTTTCGGTGACCACGTAGGTCATCAGTCACTCCTAGAAGATACGACGCGATTTTGCTCCCCCTATGCGCGCGGGCCAGGGTTTATGCAAGGTTGTGCGGCGGCCGGTTTTAGCCGATCTCCCGGTAAAATTCCTGCGCCACTGGCGCACTGCCGCGTCGTTCCGGCAGGCCGAGAATCTCCACCACTTTCACGCCGTGCGGCAGCGCCATGGTCAGCACGTCGCCGGGCCGCAGCTTGGCGTGGGGCTTTTCGGTGGGCTGGCGGTTGATGCGCACAGCCCCCTGCTCCACCAGCGCAACGGCGACGGAGCGGGTTTTGCAGAAACGGGCGAAGACCAGGAATTTGTCCAGGCGCAGGACGTCCGGGTCTTCCGCCATTTTATCGCCGGCCAGCGAGTTTCAGCGCCGCCAGGGCCGCGAAGGGGTTGTCGGCATCCACTGGCTTGGGCGGTTCCGCGGCGGCCGGGGCAGGCCTGGCGCCCCGGGGCGCGGGGGCCTGGGCGCGCTGAGGCTGCGGTTCCTGCTTGCGGCGCGCCAGAATGGCGGGAGCGGGCGGGCCGTAGAATTTTGCGCCCAGCTCGCCGGCGGGGATGATGCGGAAACCGAGCACATTCAGCGTCGGCGCCAGCTGGTCCGGCTTCAACCCCATGCGGCTGCCGAGATTGGGCGGCAGCAATATGGGATGCTTGCGCAGCAGATAATGCAGCTCGCGCGTGATGCGCTCCACCACATCCAGCCGGATCATGATCGGCCCGGCCTGCACCCAGCCCATGGCGAGGGCGAAATCCGGGCCCCAATTATTGGGCATCGGCGCGCTCACCAACCCGGCATTGGGCAGAGGCGGCGGGTTGCGGTCGTGCCACACACCCCAGAACAGAGCGCGCAGCCGCGCCGCGCCCGGCTTGAGGGCGGCGGGGAGATAGATGGCGAAACGGCCGAGATCGATGCCGAATTTCTTCGCCTCTTCTCGCAAGGTCTGCGCCACCGGCTCCGGCTCCAGCACGCCGCCGGATTCGCTGAGGCGGTGCACGATGCCGCGCAACGGCGCGGGGGGGTTTTCCATGGCTTTCAGCAGCGTGCCCAGGCGCTTTTCCGTCTCCGTAGCGAGCCAAGCGGCGAGGCGGGCGCGCAGGCGCTCGCGGGCGAGGCCATCCAGGAATTCCGAATGCAGAATCTCGATCCCCGGCTTGAGGAACAGCTCGGTCTTCTTCAGCCGGGCGATTTTTACCCCTTCCCACTCCACTTGGCGGTCATCGGTGAGGGCAAAGGCCTCGTCGGCGGCGGTTTCGGCGCGCAGGATGCGGCGCGGCATCTCCTGCGCCAAAGCGCGGCGGGCGGCGCGGAGCAAAATCTTCTTCTCAATCCCCTGGGTGGAAGGGTCGGGATGGAACTGGAATCCCTCGATGCGGCCAACCTCATGGCCTTCCACCAGGACCGTGCCGTTATTGGCCACCACCGCCTGCAGCTCTTCCGCCTCGGTCTCTTCCAATCGTCTCGTCAAATGTGCCGCCCTCTTATCCACAAACCGCGCCATCAGCTTTACGTGCAGCGTATCGGAAAGCCTATCCTCCACCGCCCGGGCGCGCATGGCCCAGGCATCGGCGTCCAGCATCCAATCCGCCCGCGCCGTTATATAGGCCCAAACGCGGACATCCGTCAGCCTCTGCATCAGAGTGTCGATATCGCCATCCATTTTGTCCAGCGCCTCGATCTCGCGGGCAACCCAATCCTGGGGCAATTTCTCCGCGGCGCGTAGATGGCTGAAGATTTTGCCACAGAGTTTTACATGCGAATCCGTGGCGAGCTTGCGGAAATCCGGGATCTGGCAGACATCCCACAATAATTTTACCGAAGCTCGGCCGCTGGCCTGGCGGGCGATATCCTTGTCCTGGGCCAGGGCGGCGAGGGTCTGCACATCCGCCGCCTCGTTACCGCGGATGAGGCCGAGGCGCGGCGGGGGCGCGTTGAGGCTTTCCCGCAAAGCGTAAGTGGACGAAAAATCCAGCGCGTCATTGCGCCAGAAGAGCTGCTCCAGCGGCTCGAATTCATGCGTCTCGATCGCTTCCACCAATTCCTCGCTAAGGGGCGGGCAGTCCGCGGTGGTGCCGAACGTGCCGTCGCGCATGCCGCGCCCGGCGCGCCCGGCGATCTGCGCCAGCTCGGGCGCGGTGAGCAGCCGGGGCTTATGGCCGTCGAATTTCTGCACCCCGGCGAAGGCGACATGGTTGACGTCCATGTTGAGCCCCATACCGATGGCGTCGGTGGCGACGAGGAAATCCACCTCTTTTTCCTGGTAGAGCGCCACCTGCGCATTGCGGGTGCGGGGCGAGAGGCGTCCCATCACCACGGCGCAGCCACCCCGGCGGCGGCGCACCGCCTCGGCGATGGCGTAGACTTCCGCCGCCGAGAAGGCGACGATGGCCGAGCGCGGCGGCAGACGGGAGAGTTTTACCGGGCCGGCGTAGGTGAGCCGGGAGAGGCGGGGGCGGGTTTCGATTTCCGCGTAGGGGATGAGGCGTTTCAGCAGCGGGCGGATGGTGTCCGCGCCCAGAAACATGGTCTCCACCATGCCGCGGGCATTGAGCAACCGGTCCGTAAAAATATGGCCGCGGTCGGGGTCGGCGCAGAGCTGGATTTCGTCCACGGCGAGAAATTCCACCGGCCGGTCGAGCGGCATGGCCTCCACCGTGCAGGCAAACCAGCGCGCGCCGGGGGGCACGATTTTTTCCTCGCCGGTGATGAGGGCAACGTTGCGGATGCCCTTTGCTGTCACCATACGGTCATAATTCTCACGCGCCAGCAGGCGGAGCGGAAAGCCGATAATGCCCGAATGATGGGCGAGCAGACGCTCCATGGCCAGATGCGTCTTGCCTGTATTGGTAGGCCCCAGCACGGCTTTTACACGCGGCTGGAGAAGTAGTCCGGACATGGGGGGAATTTAGGGGTTTTGGGGGGG
>Ga0306918_10000699_pt1 | contig 15730 bp, 14 predicted proteins | sample tim00Cox0000000H_FD_203315 | JGI IMG/M metagenome (GOLD analysis project Ga0306918, IMG submission 203315) | Lab enrichment of tropical soil microbial communities from Luquillo Experimental Forest, Puerto Rico - timezero.00C.oxic.00.000.00H (v2)... | ecosystem: Environmental > Terrestrial >... | reverse complement strand
ATTCATCGGCTAACCGGCGACCAGGAGGATGCGCTCGGCGTTCGGTTTGCATTGTTTCCCGAGCTGCTCAAAACCTCCGACATTATCACCCTGCACGTGCCGCTTGACCTCTCGACGCACAATCTGATCGGCGAGCGCGAATTCGCGATGATGAAGCCGACCGCTATCCTGATCAACACCTGCCGTGGTCCGGTGGTCGACGAGAAGGCGCTCTACGCCGCACTGCGTGACGAGAAGATCCTCGGTGCGGGGCTCGACGTCATGGTCGAAGAGCCACCGAAGCCCGACCACGAGCTGTTCACCCTGAAGAATGCGATCTTCAGCCCGCACGGCGCCGGGCCGACCTGGGACAATCACTGGAAGCGTTGGCGCAACGCCTTCGACAATTTCGAGCGCGTGGCGCGCGGCCAGAAGCCATTCTGGATCGTGCCCGAATTGCGCAACTGAATTTCGTTCGAGCAATCCGGCGCGGAAGGCCCCTGACCCCAACCCTCCCCGTGTCCGGGGAGAGAGAGGGACCCGCGCAGCGGGAGGGTGAGGGGCGCGTTAACAGGAGAAACCCATGCCTCTGCGCGTCCTAATGGCCTCCCAGCTCTCTGACACCGTCATTGATGTCGCGCGCGAGATGTTGCCGCCGGGCTACGACCTCGTCGTCGCCGACTTCGACAGCGCGAAATTTGCAGCTGCGCTGAAGGACGCCGAGTACTACATCGGCAGCCCGCGCTTTCAGCTGGGTCCCGAATTCTACCGGGCGGCACCCCGTCTCAAGCTGGTCCAGCTGTTCAGCGCCGGCTACGACCGGCTTGACGTCGACGCGGCGCGGCAGGCCCGGGTGCCGATCTGCAACAATGGCGGTTCGAACTCGGTCGCGGTAGCCGAGCATGCATTGCTGCTGATGCTGGCGGTCTCGCGGCGGCTGGTGTGGCAGCACGAGAATGTTGTCGCCGGCCGGTGGCGCGGCAACGATTTCTCGTCGATCATGCTCTACGAGCTCGAGGACAAGATGCTCGGCATCGTCGGGCTCGGCAATATCGGCAAGAAGGTCGCGCGCCTCGCCCAGGCGTTCCATATGCGCGTCCAATATTACGACGTCGCCCGGCTCAGCGGCGATGCCGAAGACGCGCTCGGCGTGCGGTTCGCGCTGTTCCCCGAGCTGCTGCGGAGCTCGGATATCGTCACTCTGCACGTTCCGCTCGACGCGTCGACTCACAAGCTGATCGGGGCACGCGAGCTCGGGCTGATGAAACCTTCAGCGATCCTGATCAACACCTGCCGTGGTCCGGTGGTCAACGAGGACGCGCTCTATGATGCGCTGATCTCCGAGCGCATCCGCGGCGCCGGGCTCGACGTCATGGTCGAGGAGCCGCCGGCCCCCGAGCACAAGCTCTTTACTCTGCCAAACATCATCTTGACGCCGCATATGGCGGGGCCGAGTTGGGAGAACTGGAAGAAGGCGTTCCGCAACGCGTTCGACAACATCGAGCGCGTCGCCCGCGGCGAGAAGCCGCTCTGGGTCATCCCCGAATTGCGCGAATAGCGGTATCGCTCTCCTGTCGTTCGGTCGGAGCCGTATTAGCGGCCCGTATGCCCGATTCGCAGCACGTGCTCGCCGTCCGTCAGAAATGGCATCTCGCATCTTCGGAAGATTCGTCGTCGGGGCAGTCGGGTCCGGGTCACGGAGGAAAATGTTCGATCTTTGTTCTTGACCTAGCCAGCAATTTTGGATAGCTCGCTGGATGAGGAGATCGCCCTGTGGCTGTCGTCACACTCCGACATGCGAGGAAAAGGTGGTGAAGATCTGTGACGACATGTCCAATGATGACCTCATCGACCTCCTGTTAAGGCGTGCCGCTTTCGTTGACCGGGCGTCCGGTTGGATATCGGAACCAAGCCTTGCAAATGTCGCTCTTGCAGCCCAGCGTCAGGTCCAACAAGATGATCCTATGCGGAAAAGAGTAGCAGGTCTGCGCGGTATTGAGCTTGCTTCGATTTTACAATCGCAATCGGCCGTATGTGAGCCTCGCCACACAGCCTCAAACGGCTTGCTGTTTGAAGGGGATTGTCTCGATTACCTTCCCAAATTCAAAGCAAATCTTGTGGATACGGTTTTCGCCGATCCGCCATTCAATCTCGGTAAGACCTATGGCGCTCGGACTGATGATTCCCGGGCAGACGCCGAGTATGTCGAGTGGTGCCAGACCTGGCTGAGGGAGTGCGCGCGCGTCTTGGCACCGGGTGGCGCGCTCTTCGTTTACAACCTGCCCAAGTGGAGCATCCTTCTCGGTGCCTATCTCATGCAATTGCCGGGCATGCAGTTCCGGCATTCGATCGCGATTGAGATCAAGAGCTGTCCGCCGATCCCAGGACGGCTGTACCCGGCCCACTACAGCCTGCTCTATTTCACTAAGGGGAAACCTAAAACGTTCCGCAAGATCCGCACCCCGATAGAGACGTGTCGTCACTGTGGCGGCGAGATCAGGGATTATGGCGGACATCGGGGTGCGATGAACCCCCTCGGGGTCAATCTAAAGGACGTATGGACCGATATCCCCCCAGTTCGCCACTGGAAGTTCAAGAGCCGAAAGCGTCGTGCAAACGCTCTCTCGACCAAGGTTCTCGATCGGGTTGTCGAGGTGACGACTCGTCCCGGAGATCTCGTTCTCGATCCCTTCGGTGGGAGCGGCACCACCTACGCGGTGTGTGAGCGTCGAAATCGGCGGTGGGTCGGGATCGAACTCGATCATTGCGACGAAATTATCGAGCGGCTGCGGAATGGAGCGCTAGAGCACCACCGAAACGATGATAAAATCGACGACCCCCAATTTGATTTTCCCGGCTGGGCATCTGCCGCGGATTAGATGCCATCGATTTTTGATTGCCGATCGGTCATAGCCGTCCGAGATTTGTACGTCTCTTGGGCAATGGCTCGCCGACCACATCATGTCCGATCGACATGATCAGCAATGGGCTAAAACTGACCTTTGATACGATTCACATGTTCTTCAGCGTAGCTGAAGCGCGGACACCGGTCAGTCAGGTAGCGCGCTGTTTCATTGGATGGAACGACGATGACGCCAACGTCGATATTGCCAACCTCGATTGCCTGCACAAGGTGGGCGAGATCGTTCGTCAGCAGATCACTGCGCGCCGATATCTGAAGCTCTACACCCATGCACCCTTCGGCGCCGTCATAACGGAGACATTTTGTCCAGTCGATGCCGCCCGACTTGACGATCCTCCAACCAGATACTGTCGAAAACCGCTCGTCGAGCATTACGCGCAAGGCTGCTGCGCTATTCCCGTGAGGTGCTTCAGCTAGCAGGAATACGAAGTCAGAGATTAGCTGTCGCACTTCGTCGAGCATCTTGGTCAAACCGAGTCTCTCGATCTTCCGTTCAAATCCATCAAAAGGTTTGAAATCGATAATTTTTGGCATGCTCGAAGTTTGGACATTTCTTTCCCGCGCGCCAGCGAGAGCGCCTGTCACTCGATACGTGGCGGAAACGGGGTCTTTTTCGGATTCGAGCGCGCCCCGCTGAGACGTCAGCCGGGGACATCTCGACCGAATCACAATGTGAAAATCGACCCACTCCTGCTGCTGTTGATGCTCGCGGTCTCGCGGCGGTTGGTCTGGCAGCACGAGGATGTCATCGCCGGCCGATGGCGCGGCAACGACTTCTCGTCAATCATGCTCTACGAGCTCGAGGACAAGACGCTCGGCATCGTCGGGCTCGGCAACATCGGCAAGAAGGTGGCACGCCTAGCCCAGGCGTTCCACATGCGTGGCCAGTATTATGACGTCCCCTGGCTCAGCGGCGATGCCGAAGACGCGCTCGGTGTGCGCTTTGCGCTGTTCCCGAGCTACTGCGGAGCTCCGACATCGTCACTTTGCACGTGCCGCTCGATGCCTCGACCCACAAACTGATCGGGGCACGCGAGCTCGGGCTGATGAAACCGACGGCGATCGTGATCAACACCTGCCGCGGTCCGGTAGTCAACAAGGACGCCCTCTACGATGCGCTGGTCTCCGAGCGAATGCGCGGCGCCGGGCTCGACGTGATGGTCGAGGAGCCGCCGGCCCCCGAGCACAAGCTCTTCACCCTGCACAACATCATCCTGGCGCCGCATCTTGCGGGCCGAGCTGGGAGAACTGGAAGACGGCGTTCCGCAACTCGTTCGACAACATCGAGCGCGTCGCCCGCGGCGAGAAGCCGCTCTGGGCCGTCCCCGAATTGCGGGGCTCAGGCTTCTTATTCGATCACCTCGTCGGCCGTCGCCAGCGGCAAGGGCGATATGGTGAGACCGACCGCCTCGGCGCTTCTCAGGTCGGTCACCGGCTCGCGCCGTTTCATCTGCCAGCCCTTCGGCATCAGCGTCTGCAAAACGTCAGCGCCGGGATAGTGCGGCTCGCAATTCCTCGCCGACTTCGCCGGTCCGCTTTGTCAGAGCGAACGTTTTGAGGACGCCCAGAGCCTTGGCGCAGCCTATTTCCGATAAGGCATAGACGCACCATCGCTTGACGCGAGGCGCGAATCGTCCCTGGCCAAAATTTTTTTCATCAGCGGAACGGTTCGCGGCTCGCGCAGGTGGCCTAGCGCTTCTGCCGCGCGGGCTCTGCATTCCTCGATGTTGTCACGTCGCCGACGATATCGGTCAGAACCAGGCCGGCGGTCGACTCATCATCGGCAAATCCAAGCGCATAGATCACAGCGATTCGTGCCCAGGGTCGATTCTTCTTGTTCGTTGCCACCTTGGCCAGCGGCGCTCCGTCAACGATATCGTCCGCTATGAGCCGCTTGGCTGCCTCGATCGCTTCGACCGGATCTCCGGCTAAAATCAACCTCATATTCTGATCGGTCATCGTCGCAAACACCGGCAGTTACAGTGCCGGGGTAGGTGCCGCGGGCGCGGTACGCACCGCAGCCTTTCTCGCTGCTTTTACAGGCCTCGCGGCGGCTGGCACCGGTTCCTTCTGCAGAAATGCGTTCCACAGGCGGCATGACATTGGTGCCTTGCAAGTTGCAAGTGGCGACACAGTGCCATCGTACCTATACGCGTCGAATGCCAAGATACTCCTTCGCTCGGCCCCACGCCACGGCTCGACCCGGGCGTCCGTTCATGCCGCCCTTCCGCGAAAAGGACAGGTAGCGGGTATCGTCGCCGAAGTGGCGTTCAACGAGCGTGGCGCGGCGGATATATTGGTCGCGCCCAAAGAGGGGCGCAAAGCCTCGAGGTGGCACGAACGATTGGGGCTCCGCCCACGAGGGCAGTTCCGCACTATTTCGCCGGCTGAGACTCTGCCAGACCGAGCGCCGCTGTCTCCTTGGGACGCAGGATTTCCGCAGCCGCTTCGAGGACTTCGGGGGCGAGGGGAGGGGGCCCGAGCGAGATCCCTTTGCCGAGCTCCTTGACCACCGTCTTTGCCACGGCGACGCGGGCGAACCATTTGTATTCGGCCGGGACGACATGCCAGGGTGCGGCCGCCGTCGAGGTCCGCGCGAACAGGTCGTCGAGTGCCGCGACATAGTCGCGCCGATGCGCCCGGTTGCGGATATCCTCGGCGCTGATCTTCCAATGCTTGGTCGGTGTGGTGATCCGCTCGCGGAAACGCCGCAGCTGCTCCGCATCGGAGATGTGCAGGAATAATTTGACGAGGCGGACGCCGTCATCGACCAGCATCTTCTCAAAGGCGTTGATCTCGTTATAGGCGCGCCGCCACGCCTTCGGTCGCGCCAGGCCCTCGACGCGTTCGACGAGCACCCGGCCGTACCAGCTGCGGTCGAAGATCGCAATCTGGCCGGCTGGCGGCAGCCTTTGCCAAAACCGCCAGAGATAATGGCGGCCTTGCTCCTCCGGGCTCGGCCGGCCGATCGACCAGACATGCACCCAGCGCGGGTCGAGCTTCTCGGTCAGGCGCTGAATGGCACCGCTCTTACCCGAGGCATCCCACCCTTCGAGCGCGATGATGCCGCGCCGCCGCTCGACCCGGTAGATCTGCTCGAGCTCGAGCATCGCGATCTGCAGCTTGCGCAGCTTCTGCTGGTAGCTCGCCTCGTCGGCGAGGCGGCGCTGAAGATCGAGTTCGGCAAGCTTGAACCCGGGTTTGACTTTTACCGCCGATGTCATTTTTCCGGCTCTCTGCATACAACCGCTTCGCTGGGCGGATTTTAACCGGTACCGCTAAAGAAAGTGCTTGCCTATGGTGTTCACGTTGTGTTCTGTAAGGCGAAGGGGACTCGACCAAGGAGATCCTTAATGAGACCATTGACGATAGCGGCCGCCGTCATCGCCCTCGTTGCGGCAGCGTGGTGGCATTTTCCGGCAGCCGCACAGCGCGCGGCGACGCAACCCGCCACTAGCGAAGCGATCACGTTCGAGCAATATCGCGATTTCCGGCTGCACGACTTGGCACAACGCCAGGCGCGATTGGCGCGGCAGCTGGCGGTCCCCGGCCTTTCAGCAGTGGAGAGGATGAGTCTCGAAGGCCGCAAGGCCTATTACGATCAGCTGGCGGCGATGCCCGAGGCGGAACGCGACCAGCTTTATCGCGAGCGCTTCGACCAGATCGACACCAATCACGACGGCAAGCTCGACGTGCAGGAGCGTGCCGCCTGGCGCGAGAAGCAGCGCGAGAACTATCGGCAGCAAGCTGCCGCGCGCGCCCAGCCCGCCGGCGGGCAGCATTAGGCGCAAGGCGGCGTCGCTCGCCGAGTTACCCTGCCGTTTCCCTGCCGGAGTGCTTATGTAAGACGCAAGTAGCTGATAAAGCTAGATATCTTGCAATAGGAAAATTTTTTCCCTGAGTATTCCCGCGCGGCAGGGAAAAAAGCTCCCCCAGGGAGCCCGGCTTCCTGCTTGTTCTCCGCCCGCATCCGTCGGCATGATGGATGGGTCGCCAATTCGGAGAGACCCTTGCCGGAGCTGCCGCCGATCCTGACCGCCGACAGCATCACTCGCGTCGGAACCGAGGCAGCGCGCGCCGTCGTCGTCAACGGCTCGCATGGCGGCATCTATGCCGCTTATCTGGCGGGCAAGCTCGGTGTCGCTGCGGCGATTTTCAACGATGCCGGGGTCGGACGCGATCACGCGGGAATAGCCGGACTCGATTACCTCGACGGGTTCGGCGTGCCGGCCGCCGCCATCGGATACGACACCGCGCGCATCGGCGATGGCGCCGATATGATGGCGCGCGGGATCGTCACCTATGCCAATGCTTTGGCGCGGGCACTCGGCTGCCGCCCCGGCATGGCGTGCCGGGATGCAGCGGCTTTGCTGGAGCAAGCCAGATCGGGAGGCCAAGAGCCGCCGCCCGTACGCGAAGGCGCTTTTCTCCTCATTCCCGATTCGCCAGCGGCGTGGGCGCTCGATTCGGCTTCGCTGGTCGGTGGCGAGCACGTCGGAACAGTCGTCGTAACCGGATCGCATGGCGGCCTCCTGGGCGGCAGACCAGAGACAGCGCTCAAATACGATGCGCTCTCTGCGCTGTTCAACGACGCTGGGATCGGGATCGATGAGGCCGGTGTCACCCGCCTTCCCGCACTCGACGCTCGCGGCATCGCCGCAGGCACGGTAGCGGCGGCGAGCGCCCGCATCGGCGACGCGCGTTCGACCTACGAGGATGGTATCTTGAGTAGGGTCAACCGGTGCGGCGCTGCACTCGGCATCGTCCCGGGCATGAGCGCGCGCGAATTCGTTTCGATCACCCGCCGAGTTGCGGCTGAACGGGAGAGACGCGCATGACCGACGCCGAGCGAATCACGAATCGACCCGCGGGACGCATGAATGGCGGCCGCGCGCTCGCCGAGATGCTGCGGCTGGCCGGGGTCGGGCCGATGTTCGGGATGGGTGGGTTTCAGCTTTTGCCGTTTTACGACGCGCTCTCCCAGCTAGGCATGCGGCATTTCCTGATCAACGACGAGCGCTGCGGCGCCTTTGCCGCGGAGGCTTACGCTCGGGTTACCAATAGGCCCGGGGTTTGCGATGGCACTCTCGGCCCCGGCGCCACCAATCTCGTGACCGGCCTGATCGAAGGATTGAACGCCGGGACCCCGATGATCGCGCTCGCCGGCGACACCAACCGCGCGCATTCCTGGAAGAACATGACGCAGGAATGCCGGCAGGCCGAGATCTTGCGGCCGGCCGTCAAGGAGCTGATCCGGGTCGAGCTGACGAGCCGCGTCCCGGAATTGCTGCGTCGCGCCTTTGCGGTCGCGACCTCCGGCCGGCCGGGCCCGGTATTGCTCGACGTCCCCGAGGATGTCTGCCACGGCGAGCACGATTTTGCCGCCGAGGATTTTGCGATCGACCCAACGACCCTGAGCGCGCCGGCCCGCCGCATCCGTCCCGACAAGGCCGACATCACAAGGGCCGCAGCCCTGATCGCACATGCCAAACGGCCGTTGATTTTGGCCGGCGGCGGCATCCATCTCTCGGCGGGATACGAGGCGCTGCTGGCGCTGGCCGAGGCGCAGTCGATCCCGGTCGCCCATACGATGAGCGGCAAGGGCGGCATCGCCTGCACCGATTCGCTCTCGGTCGGGTTGTTCGGCCGCTACTCGCGCATCGCCAACGAGCTGATCGAGGCCGCGGATTGTCTTCTGGTCGTCGGCTGCAAGCTCGGCGAGATCGCGACCAAGCGTTATGTTCTGCCCTCCGGGAATATCCCGCTCATTCACCTCGACATTCTCGCCGAGGAGATCGGGCGCTGCAGCCCGGCTGCGGTGGCGTTGTGGGGCGACGCCCGAGCCGGGCTCGAAGATTTGGCCGAAGCCCTCGCGGGCGATGCCCGGCAAGCCCGCGCCGCGCGCGCCGATTACGTCGGCGAAATCCCGGCCCGGATGGCGGCCTGGCGGCAGGAGGCCGCCGCAAGGCTCGATTCGGGTGAGCGGCCGATCCACATGGCGCGGCTCTGCCGTGAGCTGAACAGCGCCCTACCGGCCGACAGCATCCTCGTCGCCGATGGCGGGTTTGCCGGCCATTGGACCGGGCTCCTCTACGACACCAAGTCGCCCGGGCGGCACTTTATCCCGGATCGCGGTCTGGCCTCGATCGGTTACGGGCTGCCCGGCGGCATCGGCGCCGCACTCGCGGCGTCGCAAACACCGGTCGTCGCGATCACCGGCGACGGCGGGTTCAACATGATGCTGGGCGAGCTCGAGACTGCGCGGCGGGCCGGGGTCGGGCTGACGATCGTCGTCGTCAACAACGCCGCCTCCGGCTATGTCAAGGCGTTGCAGCACGCGATGTTTCGCGGCCGCTACCAATCCTCCGATCTCGTCGAGATGGATTATGCGGCGATCGCCCGCGCCATGGGTTGCGCCGGCATCCGGGTCGAGGATCCCGAGCGTCTCGGCGCCGCCTTGCGCGAAGGCCTTGCCGAGCGCTCGCGCCCGACCGTGCTCGACATCGTCGTCACCCGCGATCCCGCCCGCATGCTGCCGGCGGTCGATAACCGCACGGTCGAGATCAGGCAGGGCGACCGCGTCGCCTGAGGCCGCGGCTATTTTTCACGAGCATGTCGGAGAACGCGGGTCGCGGCACTGGCGACTGCGCGCAATGAAGCGGTGACGATGTCGCTGTCCATCCCGACGCCGTAAAGTGTGGAGTCGCCGCCGTCGCGGATCTGGACGTAGGCGGCTGCTTGAGCATCGGCGCCGGCACTGACCGCGTCCTCGTGATAGTCGAGAACGTTCAGCGCTATGTCGCAATCGCGGCGGAGCGCATCGACAAAAGCGGCGATCGGGCCGTTGCCGACACCCTCGATGCGGTGCTTGTTTCCTTCGATGACAATTGTCGCCGCAATCCGCCGCTCGCCGGCGCGCGGCTCCGGGAGGAGGCTGTAGTCCTTGAGAACGACGCCGTCGCGCCGTAGATACGTCTCATCGAAAAGCGACCAGATGTCGACGCTGCTAAGCTCCTTACCGGTGCGCTCGGCAACCTCCTGCACGCGCTTTGAAAACTCGATCTGCAGCCCGCGCGGCAGATCGAGACCGTAATCGGTCTTCATCACGTAGGCGACACCGCCCTTGCCCGACTGGCTGTTGACCCGAATCACCGCCTCATAGGTGCGACCGAGATCCTTCGGGTCGATCGGCAGATACGGCACTTCCCACAACGTGTCGTTGCGCTTGGCGAGGGCCTCGAAGCCCTTCTTGATCGCATCCTGGTGCGAGCCGGAAAACGCCGTATAGACGAGCTCACCGGCATAGGGGTGGCGGGGATGGACCGGGAGCTGATTGCAGTGCTCGACAGTACGAACAATCCCGTCGATGTCGCTGATCACAAGGCCGGGGTCGATGCCCTGGCTGAACAGGTTCAATGCCAGGGTCATGATATCGACATTGCCGGTGCGCTCGCCGTTGCCGAAGAGCGTGCCCTCGACGCGGTCCGCCCCCGCCATGATGGCAAGCTCGGCGGCCGCCACCGCAGTTCCGCGGTCGTTGTGCGGGTGGAGGCTCAGAGTGATGCAATTACGGTTGCGGATGTTGCGGCCGAACCATTCGATCTGATCGGCATAGACGTTCGGCGTCGCCATTTCGACGGTCGCGGGAAGGTTGAGGATCGTCTTCTTTTCACGGGTCGGCCGCCAGACATCCATCACCGCCTCGCAGATCTCGACCGCGAAGTCGAGTTCGGTCCCGGTAAAGCTCTCGGGCGAATATTGATAGATGACCTCGGTCTCCGGCATCGCTGCGGCGAGGTCCCGAATGAGCCTGGCGCCGGAGACCGCGATGTCGACGATCCCCGGCTTGTCGAGACCGAAGACGACGCGGCGCTGCAATGTCGACGTCGAATTGTAGAGGTGCATGATGGCGCGCCGCGCTCCCCGGATCGCCTCGAAGCTGCGCTCGATCAGTTCGGGCCTCGCCTGCGTCAACACCTGGATTGTCACGTCGTCGGGGACGAGCCTGCGCTCGACTAGCTCGCGAACAAAGGTGAAATCCGTCTCCGATGCCGAGGGAAAGCCGACTTCGATTTCCTTGAAGCCGAGTTTGACCAAAAGATCGAACATCCGACGCTTGCGGTCGGGTCCCATCGGCTCGACCAGCGCCTGGTTGCCATCGCGCAGATCGACGCTGCACCATTGCGGCGCCCGATCGATAACCTGCGTTGGCCAGCGACGGTCAGGTAGATCAATGGGCGCGAAAGGACGGTATTTATGGATGGGCATGCCGGACATCGGCCACTCCTTGCATAGGGATCACCGCCCGTAGGGCGGCTCTATGGTCGGAAGGACATCGCGGCCGGCGGCGTCAACGCCGCCGGCCGCTGCTAAGTCGCAACCACAGAACCTGCGTATCGTTCGCTGGCGGCGCGAGGTGAACGGCGAATCGGTTGATCAAATGGGTTGTAGGCATCAGCACTACCGAGCGCGAGAGAGACTTCCCGAACTGGGAACAGGAAGAAATCGGCGTCCGTTAAGACGCCGAGCGGGTAAGTCGAAGTTCGAAGCGCTCGATTACCATTAGCGCGCTCTTTAACAGAAGCTCATCGGCGGGTCAAGCAGGGGCGCTGAGTGAGACCGCTGATGAAGGGCAGGGTTTTGACAGCCGACCAAACTTTGAGTTTAACAGACTGTCGCCTATCTGCCACTGTTGCCAATTGATCACATCTGGCTGAAAAGCCGCGCTACGCGTATGGGCTCAATTGACTCGGAAACACCCGCCGATAGTATTCTCTGAATCGAAATTGGTCTGCACGCTGTATCGATCGCTGATTGATAAGTAGTGGGCAAAAGCTCGGCTTTGTCGATTGCCGTGGCCCTCATCGGGGCGAAGCGATAGAGGCGAAGATGCGGACCAGCGGGGAAATTGGGGACTACGGCCGCTCACGGCGCGGCCAGGTGATCGGGGGCGAACGGGACAAAGTGTTTGAGCAAAGCAATATTGTGCCTTTCCCTTTGACGGTGCGGGGTGTTCCACCGCGGGCTGACCCGGCGCCAACCAGGTACGAATTTACCGAGGAGGAGTTGGCGGCGTTGTGCCGTTGGTTTTCTGCGATGAAATATGCCTTTCCGGGAACGGAAGGCGTGATGATGGTAAGCCATCAGGAAAACTATTCTGCTGTGGGGCTGTACAATCGGGCGGGAGGCGCCCCGAATTGTCTGGTTGCCAAGCATGAGGTGGGCGGCACTGTTCACTTCTTTTGGTCAACCGAATTCGACTCGCCGCGCCCGATCGGCGGCCTCTCCGAGATAACCGATGCCCATATCCGGGCAATTCGCCCTCCGCGCAACGAAAAGGGTTGGCTTGATCCGACCGGCTGGATGGGTGTCTATGCATCGCGTTTGATCGCGACAGAACTGCAGGTCGTCTAGGTTAGATCGGGAGGCCGAGCCCCGCTGCGAGGCGGGGTCGATCAATGAGATTTGCCGCTATCCTCGTTTGGTTAACCGGTGCCGCTCTCGGGGGATGCTCGACATTACCAACCGCAGGTCCGACCACGGGTCAAGTCGTGGACCAAGCTGTCAAGGACGACCAGCCGCGCTTTGATATTGTCGACGTGGACAGCAACGTCGTCTCAACGCTTCTGGCGCAGCCGACCGAAAGCTTCCGAAACCGATTTCTGAAATATGGCAAGCCCCCTGACCCGAAGATCGGAATCGGCGACTCGATTACGGTGACGATTTGGGAGGCCGCCGGGGGCGGGCTTTTCGGTGCTGGGATCACCGCGGGCGTCTCGCCGGGTTCGCGAAGCGTAACCATCCCAGATCAGGTGGTCGCCCGCGACGGAGCGATTAGCGTGCCTTTCGCGGACCGCATCCCGGTCGCGGGAAAATCGCCCCTGGAAGTCCAGCGCGTCATAGAGCAGCGTCTAGCCGACAAGGCTATCGAGCCTCAAGCTCTCGTCGCCATCACGAAGAGCATCAGCAACTCGGCGACAGTGTCGGGAGAGGTTGTGGCCGGCGCCAGAGTGCCCCTTTCGGTCAACGGTGATCGCCTTCTTGATGTGATTGCTCTTGCCGGCGGGGCGAAAGCCCCGGTCTACGACACCTTCGTACGGCTGTCGCGCGAAGGCGTCACCGCTACAATTCCGATGGAGAAGCTTGTATCGGAACCTGCAGAGAACATCTACGCTTGGCCCGGAGACGTGTTGACGCTGGTCAGTGTCCCACAAACCTTCTCTGTGTTCGGAGCAACGGGAACGAACATACAGGTGGCCTTCGGTGCGCAGGAGATAACGTTGGCGCAAGCACTGGCAAAGGCTGGGGGCTTGCAGGATCTGCGCGCAGATCCGGCCGGGGTCTTTTTGTTTCGCTTCGAGCCGCCTGCTGTCGTCGGGGCGCTCAAGGCACCCCCTTTGGCGATCGGTCCGGGTGGAACCTCTCCAGTCGTCTACCGTCTCGATCTCAGCGATGCCAACTCTTATTTTTTTGCCCAGCGCTTCCCGGTCGAGGACAAAGACATTATTTACGTCGCCAATGCGAGATTGAACGAGCTGCAAAAGTTCTTCACCTTGTTGAACACGATCACCGGGCCGGTGATTACCGGGATTGTGGTAAAGGGTTCGGTAAGCTCGGGGGGAGGGCTTTAAGAAGTCGCGGTCGACTATACACATTTCGAAGTCGAGAGAAAGGATCATGCCGGCGGTTCAGAATTTTCCCGGTGACGATCTGATCCTCGTGACCGGAGGCGCCGGGTTCATCGGGTCCAACATAGTACTCGAGCTAACTAACGCCGGGGGACGCGTTGTTGTCTGCGACCTTTTCCGATCGGGTGAGAAGTGGCGCAACATCGCCGCGGCGCGCCTACATGATATCGTTCATCCGGATGACTTGCCTGAGTGGCTGGCTCGCCATGCCAAGAAAGTGGCTGCGATCGTGCATATGGGAGCGATCTCCGCGACGACCGAGAAAGACGTCGACAAATTCGTAGAAACCAACATCCGTCTCACGCTGGATCTCTGGGGGTGGTGCGCCGCAAATGCCGTAAGGCTCATTTACGCTTCTTCAGCTGCTACTTACGGGGATGGCACCGCCGGCTTCAGCGACGAACAAAGCCCCGCTGCACTCGGGGTGCTGCGCCCGCTAAATGCTTACGGCTGGAGCAAGCACGTCGTCGACCGTCGCGTGATCGATGACGTGGCTCGCGGCCGTGCAACGCCGCCGCAATGGGCCGGGCTCAAGTTTTTCAATGTCTATGGTCCGAACGAGACCCACAAGGGTTTCATGCAGTCGCTCGTCAGCAAGATTTTTCCGGTCGTCAAAGCCGGAGAGACGGTAACTCTCTTCAAATCGCATGACCCGAATTATCCCGACGGGGGCCAGCAACGCGATTTCATCTATGTCAAGGATTGTGTCGCCGTAGTCAGATGGCTGCTGAGGCATCCTGAGACGAGCGGATTGTTCAATGTCGGAACCGGTACCGCACGGTCTTTCCTCGACCTTGTCCGGGCAGTCTGCGCGGCGGTCGGATGCACGCCGAACATTCGGTTTATCGACACTCCGGACGAGCTGCGCGCGCAATATCAATATTTCACCTGCGCTGACATCACAAAATTGCGTCGCGCCGGCTTCGACGCCTTGTTCTACTCCCTTGAGGATGGTGTGCGCGACTGTCTCAGTAAATAATCATAAGGGATACCCGCAGCTGGTAGACAGCCCTCGCGGCGGCGAAGTTGACGATGCGCCGAGAGAGTGTGCACCATTCGGTCTTCTTGGAGGAGGAGATAACAAGATGACCGATATCCCTCGACTGAACGGCGTGATCCGGGCCCTGCAAGAGGGCAAGCCCGCCTTCGTCACCTTCTCACCGGCAGAGATCGGCGCGGCCCAGGCGATCAACGCCGCGCCCTACGACGGCGTGGTGTTCGAGATGGAGCACCGGCCTTACGATATCCGCGCCTTACGCGACTGCCTGCAATTTATGCTGGATCGCCGGCAGATACTGCGTGCCGGCAGCCTGGCCCCAGCGGTTACGCCCTTCGTGCGCATTCCGCCCAACGGCGGAGAGATCAGCCAATGGGTCGCCAAGCAGGTACTCGATCAAGGGGTCTATGGAATTGTTTGGCCTCATGTGAGTACGGTCGAAGAGGCACACAATGCGGTCACTGCATGTCGATACCCGCGTCCGCGCTCAGCTGCCTATTTCGAGCCCCCAGGCCAGCGTGGTGATGCGCCCGCCGCGGCGGCGCGCTATTGGGGGCTGACCCAGCAGGAATATTATGCGCGGGCCGACGTTTGGCCGCTCAACCCGCAGGGCGAGATTTTGGTCGCGATCATGTGCGAGGAGACGCGAGCGATCAAAAACCTGCCGGACATGCTCCAACAGGTGCCCGGTATCGGTGTGGTAATCATCGGTGAGGGAGACCTGTCGCAAGATCTCGGCTATCCCCGGCAATACGACCATCCAACAGTGGCTTCGGCAATCGATGAGATCTTGGCGATCTGCAAGCATCACAATGTCGCTTGCGGTCACCCGCACGTCGACAGCAAAAACATCGAGGCGCTGCTGGAGAAAGGATTCCGCTATCTGATGCCTGGGCCGATCTATTCCTTCGCGGCGCTGGAAATTGGGCGCAAGGCCTCTGGCCGGGCGTGACGAGTCTCTGGACGGCGGTCGAACACTGTCTCATCGTTATCTCGTTTAGTGGCGCATAAAATCAGGACTGCCGAGGATCAGGGCGGCGCGCAGCCCCGCCGGAGCTGCGGCCACGGTCTCGCGTGTCGCGGTGCTCATCGTCGAGCCGAAGATTTCCTCCAAGCGTGCAGCGTCATTTGGGACCGCCATTT
>Ga0306918_10000693_pt1 | contig 15767 bp, 11 predicted proteins | sample tim00Cox0000000H_FD_203315 | JGI IMG/M metagenome (GOLD analysis project Ga0306918, IMG submission 203315) | Lab enrichment of tropical soil microbial communities from Luquillo Experimental Forest, Puerto Rico - timezero.00C.oxic.00.000.00H (v2)... | ecosystem: Environmental > Terrestrial >... | reverse complement strand
CCAGCGGGGTCTGTTCGGCGGGTTTGGCGACCACAGCATTGCCGGCCATCAGCGCTGCGGTGACCTGGCCCAGAAAGATCGCGAGCGGAAAATTCCATGGCGAGATCGCGACGAAGACGCCGCGGCCGCGCAGCCGGAGCTGATTGCTCTCGCCGGTCGGTCCCGGCATCGCCTCGCCCGCGCCGAACAGCCTTCGGCCCTGGGCCGCGTAGTACCGGCAGAAGTCGGCCGCTTCGCGCACTTCCGACAGCGCATCGTCGAGCGTCTTGCCGCCCTCGCGCTGCAACAGCGCCATGAAATGCGCGCCGCGATCTTCGAGAAGATCGGCTGCCCTTTCGAGGATCTTGGCGCGCGCCTCCGCGGGCGTTGCACTCCAGCGAAGGAAGCCGGCGCGTACCAGGGCGACCGCGCGCGCGGCGTCGGCTGGTGTCGCGTCGGCAACGCTGCCTTTCGCGGGCGTAGTCTCGGCCGCGATGGCTGAGACCAGCGCGTCCAGCGCCGCGCGTTCGCCGAACTCGATCCCGCGTGAATTCTTCCGCTCCGGCATGTACAGATCGCGCGGCAATGGAATATTCGGATGACGCGCCTGGCCGGCGCTGCCGATCATATCAGCCGGGCGCCGCAACAGGGTCCTTGCCGGGATCGCGTCGTCGGCGGCAAGAGCAACGAACGAGGTGTTGGCGCCGTTCTCGAGCAGGCGCCGCACGAGATAGGCGAGGAGGTCGCGATGACTGCCGACCGGCGCATAGGTCCGGTACGCCAGATCGGGGCGGTCCTGCCGCAAGCGCGCATACAGCGCGTCGCCCATGCCGTGCAGCCGCTGGAACTCGAAGCCGCCCTCGTTGCCCGCAAGCTCGAGCACGGTCGCGACCGTCAGCGCGTTGTGGGTTGCGAATTGCGGAAAAATCCGGCCGCGCAGCGCCAGAAGTTTTTTCGCGCAATCGACATAATTGAGGTCGGTCATCGCCTTGCGCGTAAACACGGGATATCCCTCAAGCCCGCGTTCCTGCGCGCGCTTGATCTCGGTGTCCCAATAAGCGCCCTTGACCAGGCGAACCATCAGGCGCCGGTCGAGCGTCCGCGCGAGTGCGTCGACATAATCGATCACGTCGCATGCGCGCTTCTGGTAGGCCTGGATCGCAAGTCCAAAGCCGTCCCATCCTCCAAGCGAACTGTCGCTGAAAGCCGAGGCAATCACGTCGAGCGACAGCTCCAGCCGATCCGCTTCCTCGGCATCGACGGTGAAATTCAGGTCATAGGCTTTGGCGAGTCCGGCAAGTTCGATCAGTCGAGGCACCAGTTCGCCCATCACGCGGCCGCGGCTTATCGCCTCGAACCGCGGATGGAGCGCCGATAGCTTGACCGAAATGCCGGGACGGTCGGGCAGGGCGCGGCCATCCACGGTGCGGCCGATCGCTTCGATCGCGCTCCGGTAAGATCTGAAATAACGTTCGGCATCGGCAGCGGTCCGCGCGCCCTCGCCGAGCATGTCAAAGGAATAGCGCGACGCGGTCGCCCCATTTGCGCGGGCGAGCGCGGATTCGATGGTTTCGCCGAGTACGAAGTGGCTCCCCATCAACCGCATCGCCTGCCGCGTGGCGGCGCGAACGGCGGGTGCGCCGAGCCGCTTTGCCAGCCGGCCAATTGTGCCCTCGGGTGTCTCGCCGGGCTGGATTACGCGCGCCGAGACGCCCAATGCCCAGGCCGACGCGTTCACCAGGAACGCGCTCGACTTGGTCTCGTGATGGATGAAATCGCCCTCGGCGAGCTTGTCCTCGATGAACTGGTCGGCGGTGCGGGCGTCCGGCACGCGCAGCAGTGCTTCCGCAAGCACCATCAGCGCGAGACCCTCCTTGGTCGAGAGCGCGAACTCGCGCAGCATGTCTTCGACGCCGCCGAGCCGGTCGTCGCTGGCGCGAATGGCCTCGATCAGACGCGTCGCGACGCGATCGATGCGCCGCTCCTGTTCGGCGGAGAGCCGCGCGGTGTTGAGAAGTCTTGCCGCAAACGCGTTATCCTCCGGCGCGTAAGCCGCGGCGAAGGGGGGCAGGGACAGGGAAGCGGGGGAAGCGGACGTCATGGCGTGCCTAATGGTCCGGGCACTTTACCACGCAACCTGTTGGCGCGAAAAAGCCGCCTGACGTGCGGGGCGGAAGCCCGCCCCCGCCGAAATATGATTAACTCAAATGAGGAAGTGCGCGTGCGCCGCGCTAGACCTTGAGGTTCTCAGCCGAAGTCTTGCCGCGATTGGCGACCTCTTCATATTCAATCGTTTGTCCTTCGTTGAGGGTGGAAAGTCCTGCCTTCTGCACCGCCGAGATATGAACGAATACGTCCTTGCCGCCCGAGGAGGGCTGGATGAATCCGTAGCCCTTGGTCGGGTTGAACCACTTGACCGTACCTTTAGCCATACGTCGTCTCCGCGGGATCAATAAATTAATAAAGGGCGAACCGCCGATCCCCGCAAACCGGCTTGTTCAGCCCAACAGAATACGCTGGTTAGCGCAACCTTGATAGTTCTAACCAGTGGCCGGATTTCGCCGGAAATGCTCGATATCGTGGCGCATTTGAGGATTTTGCCTGTTTCGCGATCGTTTTGAGGCGCCCGCATCACGAAATTCCCGCTGTGCCATGCGAATCGCGCAAGGGCGCCCGGCCCGCCGGGGCGGATGGACGAGGGCATTTGTCCAGTCGAGTTCTGAGGCTCGGCATTTTCACGGGATGGGCGACGTCGCTCAGGTCAGCCAAATTCGCCCTATACCCTCAACGACCGGCCGGGCGTGCGCTTCGTCTGGTTGGTGGTGATGGCCTGCCGAGTTTTCTCACGAGTGTTTGGGAAGACCGCAGGGCTCGGCCGCTTTTCGACCGCACTTCCAGCCGGGCGATGCGGTGGCCGGTTTCATTGTCCACAAGCACCGAATGCTGCTCGCCGCGAGCAAAGCAGTGGTCCTCGCCCCATTGCCGCAGGGCCACCACGACGGGAAACAAATCCAGTCCCTTCTGGGTGAGGACGTATTCCTGGTAGGCGCTACCGTCCGAGGCCGGCGCAGGCTTCAGCACGCCAAGCGCGACCAATCTCCTGAGGCGAGCGCTAAGGATGCCCTTCGATAAACCCAACGACTTCTGAAACTCGCTAAATCGGCGAACGCCATCGAAGGTGTGCAGGCGTTTGTCCCGGTCGGGCTCAATATGTCGCCGCAAGGTAATCGACGATCTTGGGCACGTCGGCCTCGTCGATCGGTGCGCCATAGGTCTTGATCATCTTGGTCACTTCGGCGAGCCAGAAATCCTTCTTGGATTTCACATTCCGCGGCTGGGCATTGATGTAGTCGGCGGAGTGGCAGGCGCTGCAATTGTTTTGCGCCACTTCGACGTTCGGTCCCGGCCTGAAGACGGCAGTCTCCTCGGGCAGCGTGTAAGAGATCGGTCCAGCCTTCGCGGCGGCGAGACCAAAAGCGACGGCGGGTATAAGGGCGAGACGAGCGAGTTTTGGCATATCGTGTCCCTCAGGCTGCCGTGACGCGGACGGTTTCGATGACGTTGCGCATATAGCCGGCCGGATTCCATCGCGCTTCCGCAGGTTGCGTATCGCCGGCATTGTTGGTGGCGCGAACCTTCAGCTCATGAGTGCCGGCTGCGAGATTGACGGCAAGCGACCATTCGCGGAACGAGTATTTTCCCAGATCGCGGCCGAGCTTCGCCGGCGTCCAGTTCTTGCCGCCGTCCGTCGAGACCGCGACCTCCTTGATGCCCTTGCCGCCATCGAAGGCGATTCCCTTGAGCCTGATCCTTCCGGGCTTGACCTTCGCGCCGTCGCTCAAACTGGTGATGAAAGAACGGACATTGAAGCGGTTGATCGGAATGGTCGCGGCAGGCGTGGTGCCCGGTTCGACGCAATTGCACGGTGTATCCGGAATACGGTAGGCGGACTTCATCCAGAACCCGTCGAACACGGTGTCAATCACGGTAATCTCGTTGAGGTGCTTGACCCAGTAGGTGCCGTAATAGCCGGGCACCACGAGCCGCAGCGGAAAACCGTTGAGAAACGGCAGCTCCTCGCCATTCATGCCATAGGCCAACATCACCTCGCCGTCGCGGGCATGATCGACATCCAGCGCCTTGACGAAATCCGGCGTCCGGTCGCTGACCGGTCCGTCCATTCCGTTAAAAGTGACCTGCTTGGCGCCGGTTTGCACGCCCGCCATATCGAGTACGGTCTTCAGCGGCACGCCGCGCCAGCGCGCGTTCCCCATCGCGCCGTTGCCGAGCTGGCCGCCGGCCACGCGCGGATTGAAGAAGCCGCGGCTGTTGCCCGAGCATTGATTGACGGCGACGAGTTCGACCGCCTTCAGCTTCCTGATCTCCTGCAGCGACAGTTTGAGCGGATGGTCGACCTTGCCCTTGACCTCGAGCGTGAACTTGTCGGGGTCGATATCAAACGGCAGGTCGGACAGATGATAGCGTACGAAAAAGGCGTTGTTCGGCGTGATCGGGCCCTCGTTGAAGATGCGGAACGGCGTCTCCAGTTGCGGGGGACGACTGGTCTGACCGATCATGGGGCGCTTTTGCGGGTAATTCACCAGCGGTCGCTCGCCATTGTCGAACGGCAGTGTCACGGTTTCGAGCGCGAACGCTCTTGCCGATCCGAAACCCGTTGCCAGCGCGGTCATGCCGGCGCGCTTCATCAACTCCCGCCTGTCGAGCATTTTGAAACTTCCTCCCAAGCATTTTCTGTGAGCCAGTCCGTTGCGCGGATCAGGACAGCCTGAGTGTTGCGAGCGCCGCTACCCAAAGTCAAATCCTGCTTTCGACGCACTCGCTGCGATGCGGCAAGGCAAAACAAGCGGGGATTTTTACGTCACGCGGCGACGGCGGCCTCAGAGCTCGTGACAAGCGCCGACAGCGCCCTGGCATCGGCGACCACACTGACGAGCATCGGCTCGGCGCGCCCGCGAATCGTGACCTCCTGCTTCGGCAGATGGTCTGCCCCCAGCCCTGCGGTAATGCGCACCTCGTCGGAGACGATGGCCTCGCAGGCGAGAGTCTTCGTCATGTCCTGCAACCTCGCAGCGACATTGACGGCATCGCCAAGCGCGGTGAACACCATGTGGTCGCGATAGCCGATGTCGCCGACGATCACCTCGCCGCCGTGAATGCCGATGCCGAAGCGGATCGGCTCGCGCAAATCGTGGCTCAAGAACTGGTTCACGTCGTCGACATTTTTCGCGATCAGGGCTGCGGCTTTCAGAGCCTGGCGGCATGCGGCCTGCGCGCTCGATGCAAGTCCGAACAGCGCCAGCATGCCGTCGCCGACGAATTGATTGGGCCTGCCACCGCTTTCGGTCACCGCCTGCGCCACCGCGGACAGGAAGCGATTGACGACGAAGACGGTGTCGAACGGCAGCATCTTTTCAGCGAGCCGGGTCGAGCCGCGCATGTCCACGAACAGGCTGACGAGATAACGCTCCTGACCGATCCGGGTCGGGTTCGAGGCATGTTCGTTTGCCGTCGACGTGTTGGGAAGGAAGAGCTGGAAGAACGACAGGTCCGCGGTTGGGCGAAGCTGGCAGGCAAGCCGGATCGAAGGGTCGCTAGTGCCGACGCGGGCGAGCACGAAGGCCTCGCGCGGCGACGGCTCCGGGAGCGAGCTGCAATCCCCGATGATGCGAATACGGCAGGTCGAGCAGCGCGCGCGTCCGCCGCACACGCTGGCATGCGGGACATTGTAACGCAGGCTCGCTTCCAGCACGCTGAGCCCCTTGGGCACGCGAATCGTTTTGCCGTTGCCGTAAGAAAGCGCAATCATACCGCCACGGCGTTCGATCAGAAGGCGGGCGCCGCGCGCCAGCACGACGGCTCCGAGCAGGACGAGGTAGAAGGTCAGGAAATCGTCGATGATGGTCTCGAGCGTCTGCTGCTCGGCCGGCGTGCCGACCTGGTTCGGCGCGAGATTTTTGGCCCGCCACTCCGCGTCCCCGCTGTCGGCAATGACGCTCTGTCCGCCCTGGTAGAAGCCGAGCAGCGCAAGCGTCGGAACCAGTACCGCGGCAGCGAGCAGATAAGGTGCAAGCTTCGCGTAGAATGCCTTCATGCGCAGCCAGAAATGCAGGCCGATGCAGCCATGCATCCAGGCGATGACCAGAACGATCGACATCTGCCACGCCCTGATCGGCCGCGCCACCCAGAATGCATAGAGTTCCTGCGGGTACAATTTCTCGTGGCCAAACAGCGTCTCGCCGAGCCGGGCGCCGATGATGTGGCTCGCGATCAGCAGCGGAATGCTCAAGCCGAGCAGGAGCTGCAGCAATTCGATGGTGCGCCAGGCAAATTGCCGGCGCTGGTAGAGTGCCCAGATCCCAAGACTGAAATGTACCAGCACCGCGGTATAGAGAATGATCGCAACCGGAAGGAACTGCCAGAACAGGGTGTGATAGTGCACGCCCTCGGTAAGCGCTTCCACCGAGATATTGCCGAGCGCATGGTTGAGGAAATGGCTGACCAGATAGGTGAACAACACGAGCCCGGAGGCGAGGCGGACCTGCCGAACGCCGATGCCACTGAGGGCTTTCCTGATCTGATCGCGCGAAAATAGGACCATTTGCCGATCATTATCGACCATAGGGGGCATTCATTCCACGCTAAATGCATCACCAATGCCTTACCGCGGTGATTGGCGCGGGTCCGGTCGGCAGGGCAGGGCGAGGGGGCCTTCAGCTCCCGGTCGGTACACGTTGACTCCCCGAAGGGAGTCGGGGAGAAAGCGCCGTGCCTTCGACCTCCCAGCCCGCAAAGCCGGGCGATTTCGCCGTTCGACCGCTGATTTTCGCCGCCATCGTGATTGCCGCGATGACGGCGTTGCGGATCGCTTTCGCTCAACTGATGGAGTTGCGCACCGACGAGGCCTATTACTGGACCTGGTCGAAGGAGCACGCGCTGTCGTTCCTCGATCATCCGCCGATGATCGCCTGGTTCATCCGCTTCGGCACTGCGATTTTCGGCGACACCGCTTTCGGTGCCAGATTCGCCGGCATCCTGGCGATGCTGATCACCCAATTGCTGCTGGCAGACATTGCTCGCCGCGTGACCCGCGACGTCCGCGCCATCGTGTTCGCGGTGCTGATGCCCGAGGCCGCGCTCTATTACGGATTGTTGATGGCGAAGGTTTCGCCCGACACGGCCGTGATTCCGTTCGCCGTTGCGATGATCTGGGCGCTGGTCAGGCTCGCCCAGAGCAACGACCCGCGCTGGTGGCTCGCCGCCGGCGTGTTCGCAGGCCTTTCGTTGCTCGCGAAATTCACAATGGTCATGTTGCTGCCCGCGGTCGCCGCCTTCGCGCTCGTGCCGGACTGGCGATGGCGCTGGCTGCGTTCCCCCTACCCTTACCTTGCGGCGCTGATCGCGTTCGTGCTGTTTCTGCCGGTGCTGATCTGGAATGCCGGACACGATTGGGCCTCGTTCCGCTTCCAGATGGTGCGTGCAACTGCGTCTCATGAATTGTCATCGCAGTCGCTGCGGACGCTCGGCGACTTCATTGGCCTGCAGCTCGGACTGGTCGGCTTCATCCTTTTGCCGGTGGTGCTGTGGGGGCTGGTTGCCACCGCGCGGCGCGGCTATCGCGCGCGCGAGCCGATCGCGATCCTCTTGTCGACCTCGGTGCTCGTGCCCTTCCTCTATTTTTTGTGGAGGTCGCTGACGCTTCGTATCGGCGACACGTGGCCGATGTTTATGTGGCCGATCGGCTTTGCCGCCGCTGCGATCAATCTTTCGGTGCTGCAGCGTGAGGGCTCGGCGGCGCGATCGAGCACATTCTGGGCGGTTGCGGGAATCGTCAGCGGCATCGCCTGGGTCGTTCTGGTGTTTCTTTACTACGTCGCGGCTCCCTGGAATTTCATCGGCCGCGCCGATCCGATCGGCGGCGAGGCGGGCTTCGATCAGGTCATGGCACGCGCCGAGGCCGAGCTCGCGAAGACCGGCGCAACCTGGATTGTGGCAACCGACTATCGCACCTATGCGATGTTGCGCTGGCATTTTAGGGATCGCGTGCCCGTCGTCGATGTGTTCGAACGCGGCAGGTTTCAGGACTTTGCCGATCCCGGCATGGACCGGATCAGGGGCCATACCGGCCTCTATGTCGCGCGCGAGCCCGACAATCTCCTGCAGTTGTGGAATTTAACCGGTGCGACACGGGAGCCGCTTGAGCGTGTCGATCGCGTGTGGCGGGGCGTCGTGATGGACACCTACGTGCTGGAGAAACTGACCGGCTGGACGCCCGAACTTTCGCCGCCGAAGGACTCGCCGCTTTTCCGCTGGCGCATGCTCGTGGTCGAGCCTAACCCTTAATCCGCGTCCTCGCGCTTGCGCAAAAGGTCCTTTGCGAGATCGGTGAGAACAGGACGCGGCAGCGTCACAAACGGCAACGGGCGTGTCACCTCGATCGCCGCAAGCCCCAGGCGGGCGGTCAACAGCCCGTTCAGGACGCCTTCGCCGAGCCGCTGCGACAATTTTGCCGCAAGACCGTGGCCGAGCATTTGCTGCACCAGGCTGTCGCTCGCCGCCACGCCGCCGGTGATCGCGAGATGCGCGATGACATGACGGAGCAGGCGCATCATGCCGAGTGCGCCGGGACGTCCACCATAGAGCCGCGCGAGTTGCCGGATCAGCCGCAGTGCGGCCACGAACACGAACACGATGTCGATCGCCGCGCGCGGGCTGACCGCGGTGACGAGGGAGACGCGCTGGGCTGCGGACGAAACCAGCCGCCGCGCCTCGGTGTCGAGCGGCGTCATCAGTTCACGTTCCGCCAGCCGGATCAGGTCGGCTCCGTCGATGATGTCGTTGATGTGTCCCGTAAGCTCGGCGCGGGCGCGGGCCAGTTGCGGGTTCTGATGCGCGATCCTGAGGAGATCGCGAACGACGGCGCGGCTCTCGTCATGATCGTCGCTGACGATCACCTCCGCCGCCCGTTCGTGCAGCTTCTCGATCGCAGCAAGGCGCGCGAGCGCCAGCAATTCACGCGAGGCGACCACGGCGAGCGCCAGCGTGGCGGCGAAAGCGGATGCCAGACCGAGAATGCCGAGGCTTTCGCTGCGCGCGAACAGATCCTCGATCAATTGCGTCACGCCGAGCCCGACCCCGAGCAGCACGAGGCCGGCGATGCCACCCCAGAACATGGCGCCCCAACCGAATCCCCGTCGCGGCACCGCGGGCGCCTCGATCGGCACGGGCAGTTGCGCCGGGTCGTTCTCCGGCGTGATCTGGACGATCCCGCGTGCGGGGCGGGTCGCGTCCTCTGCGTCGACCACGACCACGCTCGAATCGTCGAGCCGGAAGGTCGCCGGCCGCCGGTGCTTTCCTCGTTCGTTCATTGCAATCGGTCTCCGATCAGGAACTGCAGCGCCCGGTCAAGGCGGATGTGAGGCAGCACGGGCTCGCTCTCGCCCTCGCGCACAAGCCGTGGCGGCCGGAAGCGCAGGAAGCGGAAATCGCTCTTGTCCGCAGGCGCCGTGGAAAGACCGCGGAACGCGCTTTCACCGTCAAAGAGCACCTCCGGATCGGCGGGAAGATCGCCGGGAAAGGTCGCTACTTCCGTATCGCCGTCAAATGTCTCGTCGCCGGCACTCTCGCCAGGGACGGGTGTGCCTGTGATCGAGGGCAATTTGTCGCGGCCGCGCGCGACCGTGGCTTCCCGCGTCGCGCGCACTGCGGCGAGCGCCACCACGTCGATCATGGCACCCGTCGTTTCCGCGCGCGCCACGGCGCCCGAGACGGCACGGCGCAGCACGGCTTCCAGTCGGTCGTGGCTGAGATGGTGCAAATGGTCGGCCTTGGTGGCCGCGAACAGGATGCGGTCGATGCGCGGCCGCAACAGGCTGGACAGAAAGGTGCTGCGGCCGACCCGGAAACAGTCGAGAATCCCCAAGAGCGCCGCCTCGAGATCGTGCAGCGCGTCAGGTCCCGAATTGAACGCCGCGAGCGCGTCGACCAGCACGATCTGGCGGTCGAGGCGCGCAAAATGATCGCGGAAGAATGGGCGGACTACCGCGTCCTTGTAGGCTTCGTAGCGCCGCGCCATCATCGCCCATAGCGAGCCCGGCGGCGCCGGCCCGTCAACGGATACATCGAGCGGCGCGAAGGTCAGCGCCGGCGAGGCAGCGAGACTGCCGGGCATGAGGAAGCGGCCGGGCGGCAACAGGCTCATGGCGAAACGCTCGTCGCGGCACGCCCGCAAATAGTCGGTGAAGAGCTTTGCCGCCGTGCGGGTGGCCTGCTCGTCCTCGGCTGCTTCCGGCGCCAGCGTTGCGAGATGGGCGTGCCATTCCGCCGCAAGATGGGCGCGCGGCGTCTCGCGCGAGAGCGCAAGGCTCTCGCGTGCCCACTGCTCGTAAGTCTTGTTGAGCAAAGGCAGGTCGAGCAACCACTCGCCGGGATAGTCGACGATATCGAGCGTCAGCGTGCGGTCGGCGCCATTGGCGCGCTGGTATTCGATGACAAGGCGCAGCTCGCTGATATCGACGGTCGAGTCCGGCCAGCGCCGCTCCTCGATCAAAGTGCGCAAGTGGTTCTCATAGTCGAAGCGCGGCACCGCATCATCCGGCTGCGGTGCGAGATATGCGCGCGCGATGCGGCCCGACGCGAAGGCTTCGAACACCGGGAAGCGGCCGCCGCGCGTAAGGCCGTGGACCAGGGCGGTGATGAATACGGTCTTGCCCGCCCGCGACAGGCCGGTGACGCCGAGCCGGACCGTCGGGTTGAAGAGGTGCTCGCCAAAGTCAAGGAGCGCCCGCGCCGACAGGCGCGCCTCTTCGATGATGTCGGATAGACCGGGGGCCATGGGGGCAGCAAGCTGGGCAGGTGGCGAGAGGGGCGGGAACAATCCGAAAGTGGCAATTGTAGGGATGAAATCAAGCTTCACATTTCGTCGCGATTGCAGGCGACACGGATTTTCAATGCTTCATTGACCTCCTGGCGCCTATGTTATTCTATCATTCCGATAGCCCTGCGGGTGGCCCATGACGATCTTCAAACTCAAGCAGTTGGCTTCGACCTCCATCCATGCGGCAACCGGCGCAATCCGCTGGAACTACGACCGCGCGGAGCTGATCGCGGACGGGGTGGTGCACGGCATCGGGATACTGGCGGGGGTCGTCGCCGCGACTGTGCTGGTGGTGCTCACCGCGATCTATGCCAGCGCGCGCGATATCCTCGGCGTCTCGATCTATGTCGCGGGCCTGCTGTCGATGCTGGTGCTGTCGGCAACCTACAATCTCTGGCCGGTTTCGCCCACCAAATGGGTGCTGCGGCGGCTCGACCATTCGGCGATCTATGTGCTGATCGCCGCGACCTACACGCCGTTCATCATGGAATTGAAGGACAGCGTCTTCGCCATCGCGCTTCTGGTCGGCGTGTGGTGCGTCGCGATCTTCGGCATCGTTCTCAAGCTCGCCTGGCCCGGCCGTTTCGACCGTCTTTCGGTCGGGCTTTATCTGGCGCTCGGCTGGAGCGGCATGATGCTTTACGATTCGGTCATTGCCGCATTGCCGCAAATGGCGCTGTGGTTCGTGCTGGCGGGCGGCGCGCTCTATAGCCTGGGCGTGATTTTTCACGCCTGGCAGCGGTTGCGCTTCCAGAACGTCATCTGGCATTGTTTCGTGTTGCTGGGCGCGGCGTGCCACTATACCGCCGTGCTCAATCTGGTTCTGGCCTAGGGCCGTGGTGGGGCTGAGGGTTCGTCAAAAGAACTTCCGAACCAAAACCACACCAGGATCGTAAATTTGCTAGTGTCCCTTTGAACCGAAGTCGCAGAAAGAGCTTGCTGCGAAGTCTTGCGCGTTTCGGGTTGAGGACATCAGTCAACAAATAACAGCGGGAGGTCACGATGCAGGTGGCCGGCAAGGTCGTGGTTGTCACCGGCGGTGCCAACGGCATCGGCAAGGCGCTGTGCGAGGCGTTTCATCGTGCGGGCGCCGCCAAGGTGGTGGTGGTCGATGTCGACGGCCCGGCCGCGCGGGCGGTCGCAGCCTCGATCAATGGCGCCGCTTTCAAATGCGATGTCGCCAAGGAAAAGGACGTGCTTCACGTCATTGAGGAAACCGAGCGGCAGTTCGGGCCTATTGCGCTGTTTTGTTCCAACGCCGGTGTTGGCGGCGGGTTCGACCCGCTTTCGGTGAATGCCGGCGGCGACTCCGACGAACCGTTCGCGCGGAGTTGGGCGATCCATGTGATGGCGCATGTCTATGCCGCGCGACACCTGATCCCGCGCTACAAGGTGCGCGGCGGCGGCTACTTCCTCAACACGATTTCCGCGGCGGGCCTGTTGTCGCAGGTCGGAAGCCCGGCCTATTCGACGACCAAGCATGCGGCGGTGGGATTTGCGGAAAATCTCGCGATCTCCCACAGGGCCGACGGCATCAAAGTGTCGATCCTGTGCCCGCAGGGCGTTGATACCAACATGCTGCGCGCGATTCCGAAAGGTCCGCAATCCGGGGACGGCGATCTGTCGCCGGAGCAGGTGGCTCGGGACGCGCTTGCCGGCGTCGAGCAGGAGACCTTCGTCATCCTGCCCCACCCGCAGGTGCTCGGTTATATGCGCAGCAAGACCGAGAATTACGACCGCTGGATCGCGGGCATGGCCAAGATCCAGGCCAAAATGCGGGAAGCGCATGGGAAATGACCCGCAGGCTGACCAGGGTCAGCTCTGCGAGCTACCGGGAATGACGCCTACTCAGGCGGTGGCCGCGACGATGTGCGCGCTGATCCGGCCTTCTATCGGGCCATTGCCAAATCTCTTCGCCAGTGCGGCTGCTGCAGCTTTGGTTGCGGCTTCAAGCGATGCGCCGCGCGCTTCGATTTCGTTTCGGAGCGGAGTGCCCTGACAGAACCCGACGGCCACATCCCTCGGCGAAGCAGCCTTGCTGACGTGATCGATGGTTGTCACAGAAATATCCGTAAAGCCGGCGGCCGTCAGGTCCTCGCGAATCTTTTCGACGTTGTGATAGCCGTGCGGGGTACGCGCCATGAATGCCGGCGGATCGTTCGGCAGGAAGGCGGCCACCGCGTCATTGACGGTTTCGCCGAACTCGTTTTCGGAGATACGATCCCAGGCGCTGAAGAAGAAGCGGCCGCCCGGCCTGAGCACGCGGCGGGCCTCGCTGTAACCTTTGACCTTGTCCGGAAAGAACATGACGCCGAATTGGCAGGCGACGACGTCGAAAGCGCGATCTTCAAACGGCAAGGCCAGTGCGTCCGCCTGCCGCCACGTGATACGGCCTTCGAGACCGCGCTTCGTTGCGGCGCGATCCAGCATGGGTTGATTGAGATCGCTTGCCACAATCCGGCTTTGTGCCGGCAGACGCGATGCCATGGCGGACGTGAGAACGCCAGTGCCGGCGGCCGTCTCCAGTACGGCCTGAGGTCGTGTTATGGCAATTCGCTCCGCGAGATCCTGCGCATAGGCCTCGAAGATGAGGGGAACCAGCAACCGGTCGTAGAGTTCGGGGATGGATCCTGCGAAAAGTTTGTCGGTCGCGGTCATCGACTAGCTCCGGTGCGTGGTTCTTTCCCCGCGAGAATTATGAAACGGATGCTTCAGGAGAAATGTGATTTTGATCCGATGTGACTGCCACCTTTTGACGCATCGCGTCGCCCGGTCGGGCCGCGACTTTTCCGGATCATCCTCTAGTTTTTCTGCGTGTAGAGCAGCGGCACGGTGGAATCCACGACCACCTCGACCAGGCTCGCGCCCTTGTGCGCGAGGGCACGTTTCAGCGCAGGCTGAAGCTCGGCCGCCTTGGTCACACGCGCCGCATCGCAGCCGTGACCCTCGGCGATCTTCACAAAGTCGATTCCGGGCAGATCGAGCCCGGGCACATTGCGCACCTGCATCACCTGGCTGAAGGAGCGCATCGCGCCATAGCCTGCATTGTTGATGACCACCACGGTGAGCGGCACCTCACGCTGCGCGGCCGTCCACAGGGCCTGGATCGAATACATCGCCGAACCGTCGCCGATCAGGCAGACGGTGCGGCGATCACCGCGTCCGAGCGCCATGCCGACCGCGGCCGGCAGACTGTAGCCGAGGCCGCCGCTCGTCATGGTGTAAAAACTGTCCTGGCCGCGCATTGGCATGAATTTCTGCATTGCCGGCCGGTGCGAGGGCACTTCCTCGACCAGAGCGGCATCCTCGGGCATCGCCTGGAAAAGCGAATGCAGCAGGAATTCCACCGGAATCGGATCGCCGGCTGCGGGCGCGGGCGGGATCTTTCGGCCCGCAGGCGCCGGGCGCTTCGATTCCGGAAGGAGTTCGAGCAGCATTGTGAGCGCGGGCTTCATGGTAGCGATGATGCTGGTGCCCGAGGGCGTCACCGCGGCCGCGGTCGGATCATCAGTGATCTGGAAGATCGGGACTGCGCCGTCGAAGATCGCGGCATGGCCTTCGACATGGAAGGTGAAGACAGGCGCGCCGATCACGACCACGAGGTCGTGACTTCGCAGCGCATCCGAGAGCTGTCCCGGCGAGGCGTGCAGGAAGCCGCAAAATTGCGGATGGGCTTCCGGAAACGAACAGCGCGCCGAGAACGGGCTTACCCAGACCGCGGCTTTGCTCTTCTCCGCAACCTTGACCATCAGATCGACCGCCGCGGCGCGGTCGACGCCGGGGCCAACGACGAGTGCGGGGTTCCTGCTTTGGGCGAGCGCCGTGACCAGCGCCTTCATCGTTTCCTTATCTGGCCCGATCTCGCGGCTGACCTTGCGCGCGTGCACCGCTTGCGTCGGATGGTTCCAGTCGTCGATCGGGATCGACACAAACGTTGGGCCGCAGGGCGGCTGCATTGCGGTGTAGTAGGCGCGTGCGATCGCGGGGGGCACATCTTCGGCACGCGCCGGCTCGACGGAATATTTGACATAAGGCCGCGGAAATTCGGATGCGCGCTCGGCCTGGAGGAAAGCCTGCAGGGGCAGGATCGAGCGGGCCTGTTGCCCCGCGGTGATCACCATCGGCGTCTGGTTGCGATGCGCGGTATAGATGTTGCCGAGCGCGTTGCCGACACCGGCCGCCGAATGCAGGTTGACGAAACCGGCATTGCGCGTGGCCTGCGCGTAGCCGTCGGCCATGCCGACCACGGAAGCCTCCTGCAGGCCCAGCACATAGTCGATGTCGTCGGGCCAGTCGGAGAGGAACGGCAGCTCGGTCGAGCCGGGATTGCCGAACACCTTCTTGATGCCGAAGGCGCGCAACAGGTCGAAAGTCGCCTGCTTGACGGTGAGGGGTTTGGTTGTTTGCGACTTCTTTTGCAAGATCAATCGTCCTTCGCTGTCGGCACAAGCTTCGCCTCGCCCCGCTTGCGGGGAGAGATCGGACCGCATCGTTAGATGCGATCCGGGTGAGGGGGGCTGTCAGCGAGGTTCGCCATGTGGAAACTTTCCTCACCCCAACCCTCCCCCGCGACCGGGGCGAGGGAGTGGACCGATATCGTGGCCGCAACGGACCTCACCACGTCGCCGTGCCCTTCATCGTGGGCTGGCCGTCAGAGTTCGCGGTCCACAGCTCCATGGCGCCGCCATTGTCGTTGGCGTTGACGGAGAACTCGCTGCCTTCGAACAAGGGCTGTAGGCCGCGATAGGAGAGTCTCTTCGGCGGCTTTCCGCCGCGAAGCTTGGCCGCGAATTCGACAATGAACGCCGCCTGCAGCGGCCCGTGAAAGATCAGTCCCGGATAGCCTTCGACCTTGGTGACGTAGTCGCGGTCGTAATGGATGCGGTGGCCGTTG
>Ga0306918_10000691_pt1 | contig 15785 bp, 15 predicted proteins | sample tim00Cox0000000H_FD_203315 | JGI IMG/M metagenome (GOLD analysis project Ga0306918, IMG submission 203315) | Lab enrichment of tropical soil microbial communities from Luquillo Experimental Forest, Puerto Rico - timezero.00C.oxic.00.000.00H (v2)... | ecosystem: Environmental > Terrestrial >... | reverse complement strand
GATCACCCACCGGGAACCCGTCTTCGTAAGTGGTCCGCCGCCGCAGTATGAAAGCGTTGTTGTAAAATCGGAAGTCCGCGGTATCGAGGAAAAGAACTTCTCGGATCCGCGGCTTCAGCTGCGCCACGTGCTTCGTAGAAAATCCGACCTCGCATTGTTGCGCCGCCTGCCGTACGATAGAGCCATACTCGTGAAAATCCTGGACACAGGTGAAACGATCGGGCTTCAGGATAAGCTTGCACTCAAGATAGTGCACCCCATCGAGCGGGCTCCCGTCTCTATATTCGCCGTGCTGGAGGCCGACAGCTCCGCTGGTCCAAGTGTCGTTGGCTGCCATCGCCCTCTCCGGCTTTCCTCACATTTACATCGGATCGCTCGATCCGTCGGCGCCACCCGATCGAGATTGTGAAGACGTAACCCTCTTCGGAAGTTGCGCCAATAGATTTGGCACAAACCCGCTCCGTCCGCCAAAAGGAGTCGGAGAGGTGCTAACCACGGCTTTGAGCTCAACCGGCCGATCCCCTGAGGGATATCCCCCGAGGGATTTATCGGCCAAAACAATCTTCGGTTCTGGCGCGGAAGAACTCCGTCAGGCCGGAGGATCGCGTTGGAGTGCTTCCTCGATGCGCTTCGGATCGACGCGGATCTCGACCCCCGCTCGTTCCTGCTGCAATATCATCGGCGAGCGCGAGTCGCGCTCAGCCCAGCCGCGGCTGAGAGCTTCGCTCAATTCGGCAAGCGCCAAGTTAGCAATCCGCATCGGCACGTTGAAGTCGCGGCCCAGCTGCGTGGCGAGCGTCATGTCCTTGTGCGCCAGCCGCAGGGCAAAGGCGGCAGGCTCGTACTTGCCGGGGAGAAACTGATCGATCAGCCCGTCAAAGGTGCGCCGACGGCCGCCGGCGCCGTCCCGTACAGCTTCCCACAACGCCAGCGGCTCGACCCCAGCCTTGACCCCGACCGAGAACATCTCGGCGAGGGCCGTCTGGATGCAGTAGCCGGCACCGTTGTGCACGAGCTTGGCGACCGAGCCGGCCCCGATCGGTCCGACGTAGCGCGCCTTGTCGCCCATCGCGTCGAGCACCGGCTTGTAGCGGTTGAAGATCTGCTCATCACCGCCGACCCACAGCGCAAGCCGGCCGGTGCGGGCGCCGCGTGGCCCGCCGCTGACCGGTGAGTCGAGCATGTAGACGTCGCGCTCGACAAAGGCGGCGTGGATCTTCCGCACGGTCGTCGGCGAGTTGGTCGACAGGTCGAAATAGGCCTTGCTGCGGGTCATCCCGGATAGCAGGCCATTTTCGCCGAGCGCGACCGACTCAACCTCGGGCGGTCCGGGCAACGAAGTGAAGACGAGCTCCGACGCCTCGGCGACCGCACGCGGTGTATCGGCCCAGACCGCACCGGCGGAGAGATAAGGTTCGGCCGCCGCACGACGCAAGTCGTGGACGGTCAGCTCGTGGCCGGCCTTTTGCAAATTGGCCGCCATGCCGGAGCCCATCATACCCAATCCGATGAACCCGATCTTCATCTCGCCCTCCCGCGATGCGTGCTTGCCGTACTCGACCCTACTTCTTCTCGAATACATCTTTGGCGACGAGCGCCGCGGTCATCGCTGCCGGCCAGCCGGCATAGAAGGCGAGATGGGTGATCACTTCGCTGAGCTCGTTCTTGGTGAGGCCGTTATCGAGCGCTCGCTGCAGGTGGCCGGTGAGCTGCTTTTCACGGCCGAGCGCGATGAGTGTCGCGCAGGTGATCAGGCTGCGGTCACGCTTGGAGAGGCCCGGGCGCTCCCAGACTTCGCCGAACAGTACCCTCTCGCTGAGATCGATCAGCCCCGGCACGATGTTGCGGACCTGCTCGCGGGCCGCCGAGGGTTGTGTCTGCGCCATGGTTTCCTCCAATTTTGGTCTGCCAATTCGATCGAGCTTTACCGTAGCACGAGGTCTTCACCGGCGGTCATATTTCCACGCATGCCCGAGCTGGCGATTGCACAGAGCTCACCGCCGTGTGCCTCTTGGAAGCTCGGCCGGTCGGGTCCGTACCGCTTAAAGGCGCCAAAGCGCAGGCGGATCGCCGCGTGCGCATTTGTGTTCGATCAAGAGGTGATTTCAAAAGAGACCAGTGCTGGGCGCGAAATCAGTGCGGTAATGGATTTCGCCAAACTGCCGAGATCTGCCTCTCGCCCTGCCCCTTTTCTCTGCGGGCGTTGATCTTCTTCACCCCGTCGGATGGATCAGTGTGCCGCTGATCGCGGCGCAGGACGCGCCCGCGCAACGCCTCAGCCGGCGCCGCTGCCGCCCGCACTTCGGGCATTCGCGCCCGCCGACGTTACCGGCAGATCGAAGCGGTCCTTTGTCTCTCTATCGCCTCATCAACGCTCCGTTCAGCCGTGATCGCCACAGTAGCATTGGCGATATTCCGACGGCAGAACGTTGCCGGTCGCACAGCGAAACGCGCGGACCGCTTGCGCGTCGCTTGGGCCACCAGAGAGTTGAGACCAGTAAAACCGGCTCGAGACGGTGAAAATCGAGTGCCAGCGCGCGCCCACCGCTGGCTCGTCCTGGATACGCGAGTAAAGACGTTCGAGGCTCGCCAGATCGACCCGCGGCAGGTTCCATTCGCCGCTGAACGTGTATTCCGGCTGCCATTCCGGCGGCACGTTCCCATCGGCGGCCGCCGCCGCCAGGTTCGTCAGATAATAGGTGGTCTCGTCGAGGATGCCGCCGCGGGCGTCATAGCTGGCTGCGCGGAAAGCCGGGTTCTGGCCAAAAATCGGGCTGACTGCCGGCGTAATCAGCGCGAAGGCATAGTGCGCGTCGCCATCCCCGATCAGACGAAAATCATCCATATGGGTGTGGCCGACGAAACTGGCGGCTATGGTCTCGGAATAGCGTCGCAGCAGAGTGTAAAAGCGGTCCGCGAAGGCTTGCTTCCACATTGGGATCAAATAGCCGGGGCACATCCCTTGGCGCAGCGTCGCATAGCCGTCGATGCCCGGCGGGATATGGTAGAGCAGCCAGACCCGCTCTTGCGCCTGGCTTGCCGCGGCCAGCTCCGCTTCCAGCCAACCTAGCGTTGCCTGCCCCGGATCGGGATCGGCGGGCGAGCCGCAAGCGTTCCGATAATGGATCGAGAGAAAATCCGTGTTTGTCGACAGCACCCGGATGCCGGCCACTTTGACGCTGGAATTGCCGTGATGCCTCCAGCTGTCGTCCATACCGGGTCCGCCACCGCCGACCAGCGCATGCAGGATCGGGAGCGTGTCGGCGAGGAACGGGCCGTCCGGCTGCAGCTGATAGTCGCCGCACTCGTCGTCATTGTTGCCGAGCGCCGGCACGATCGGGGTCGCGGGGAAGGTCTGTTTGAGTTGCAGCGCAAGAAACTGCATCGTCTTGCCTACGAACGCCCGATGAGCGGCCCTCGAATGGTCGCCGGCTGCGGCATCGAATTCTCGGCGCAAACCGTGCGCGAGGAAATCGCCGGAGATGAGGATTAAAGCGGGGTCGGGGATTGTCTGCTTCATGTAACGGAAGGCCGAGCGTACCAGCATCCAATTGGCATCGCGGCCGTATCGGCTCAGGCTCTTGTCATCCGAGCTTTCAAGAACCGTAGCCCATTGCTCGGGCTCGGCCGCGACCAGGCGATCGACCAGTCGCGGATCCGCCATCGGATCGAAGTGCAGATCGGACATTACCAGGACTTTGCCCGCGACCGAAGGCGCCGTCTGCCCGCCCGCCGGTCCACAAAGCAGCGCCGCCAGCGCGGCCGCCAGCCCGAGGCGCATCAGCCGACCCGAAGGGAGCGCTTCAGTGCCGGTGTTCCCAGGGTCGCTCGCGGATCAGCGCGACAAACTTTGCCCGCTGCTCGGGAGACAGTTTCGCCAGGAAGGAGAGCGTTACCGGCGCCAACTCGCGCATGTACGCGCGCCGTGTCTGCCCCGCTTCGTCGAACAGCGCTAGCACCCTCGCCTCGTCCGCGTCGGACTTGGCAACCTCTGACCAGGCATTGTTGATCAATGGATCGACCGCTTTACGCATCACTTGCATGCGCGCGCGCACGGCTTGAAAATACTGTTCGAAAGCCTCCTTCTGTTCCGGTCCGAGCGCTAGCTGGGCGCCGATGCGCTGGAGCCGCTCCTCCTGATTCATCGGCGGCGGTCCGTGAATGCGGATCCACAAGGCCCCGGCGATGAAGAACAGGTTGAGCACGAGCGACAAGGCCAAAAGGATCGAGACGAGATGCTGCCGCACGCTGCGGCCCGCCGTCAGCGAGGCTACCGTCACGTCCGCAGCCCTTCGCCGAGATCGCGCAGAAAGGCCGGTGCTGGATCGAATAAATCAGGAAGAAAACTGGCTTCGTTCGGCTGCCGAGGCGCGGTGAGGGTGAGCGAGGTATCGCTTCCCATCGAAAAACCCAGCCAGCTCGCCAATGCGACGGCCGCTGCAATGCTCCCCCACTGAGCGAAGCCCTGCACGAGCCGGCGCCCGCGCCAGTCGGCGAGCACGACGACTTGGCCGCTTGCCGGAGCGCCTTCGGGCGCTATCGCACAGGCGCGGGCGATGACGCGCTCGAGTTCGGCCGAGTGTCCATCGCGGTTCCCGAGAGCTCGGGCTGCGCTGACGTCTGCCGCGGCGTTCGGGTCGTCGGCGAGCCAAGCCGCAACGCGATCCTGATCGTCGGCATCGAGCAGACCGTCGGCGAACGCCGCAAGGTCGAGGAAGCGCGCTGCCTCGTCCTCCGGGGCATCGCTCACGCGACAGCGCTGCCACAGTCGGCGATCCGATGCCATATTCGATCTTTCTTCTCGTTCCTCGTCGTTTCGCATCATTGCAACGCTTTCCTCCCGTCTTTATGCAGGCGCCAGCCAGGGCATCCCCACAACCGCTGCGTTCATTCGACCTCGGCTCTGAAGTGGGCTCGCAGTTTCAGCATGGCCTTGTGATGCGCACTACGGACGCTCTGCCGGTCGATGCCGAGCGCAGCGGCAATCTCTGCAACCTCCATCTCACGGTCGTACAACATCGTAAGGATTTCCCTTTGGCGTGGCGACAACAAGGCTTCGGGCAGTTTCAGCTTGCGCACCGGCTCGACCGGGTCGATCGCCAGGCGTGCTTCAGCCACCGTTTCGATCGGCACCGACACCGGCCGCACCCGGCGCATCGCATCGCGGGCGGTGCTGCGCGCGACGATCGTGATCCAGGTCGACAAGCCGGCTCGGGCAGGGTCATAGCCGCGCAGCAGCCGGAAATCATCCTTACACAGCCGCAAGAAGACCTCCTGGGCGAGGTCTTCGACCTCGGCGGCCTCGCGCGCGACGCCGCGTACGGCCGCCACGATGAGGCCGGCATAGCGCCGCACGAATGCTTCCCACGCTCCCTTCTCGCCGCGCAGCAGCGCATCCAGATCGCCGTCCCGCGACAATCAAGGGGCCCCGAAACCGCGGTCGTCAGAAGCGCAGGCAACAGCGTGCAAACGAGCCTTCGGTGCCCGCCCGACCCGCGCCATCAAGAGAGCGCTGCAAAGAAGTCGTTTCCCTTGTCGTCGACAACGATAAAAGCCGGAAAATCAACCACCTCGATGCGCCAGATCGCTTCCATTCCGAGTTCGGGATATTCGACGACCTCGACCTTCTTGATGCAGTCCTGCGCGAGGCGCGCCGCCGGGCCGCCGATCGAGCCGAGATAGAACCCGCCGTGCTTGCGGCAGGCGGCGCGAACCTCGGGGCCGCGATTGCCCTTCGCCAGGGTGATGAAACTTCCGCCGGCCGCCATGAAGGCATCGACGTAGGTGTCCATGCGCCCGGCAGTGGTCGGCCCGAAGGAGCCCGAGGCATATCCTTCCGGTGTCTTGGCCGGACCGGCGTAATAGATCGCGTAGTCCTTGACGTAATCAGGCAACCCCGCGCCGCGATCCAGCCGTTCCTGCAGCTTGGCATGAGCGATGTCGCGAGCGACGATCAGCGGGCCGGTTAGGCTGAGCCGGGTCTTGATCGGGTATCGCGAAAGCGTACGCCGGATCTCGCCCATCGGCCGGACGAGATCGATCGCGACGACATCGCCACCCAGCGCTCCGGGTTCGATGTCGGGCAAGAAGCGCGCCGGATCGGTTTCGAGCTGCTCCAGGAAGACGCCGTCGATCGTGATCTTGCCAAGGATCTGACGATCAGCCGAGCAGGACACGCCGATGCCGATCGGCAGGCTGGCGCCATGCCGCGGCAGCCTGATCACCCGTACGTCGTGGCAGAAATACTTGCCGCCGAACTGCGCGCCGATCCCCAGCCCGCGTGTAAGCTCCAGCACCTCCCCCTCGAGACCGCGGTCGCGATAGGCTTGGCCATAGCGATTGCCTTCCGCCGGGAGCGTGTCCAAAAAGCGGCAACTGGCGAGCTTGACGGTCTTCAGATTCATCTCCGCCGAGGTGCCGCCGATAACGATGGCGAGATGATAGGGCGGGCAGGCGGCGGTGCCCAGGGTGCGGATCTTTTCGTCTAGGAATTTCAGCAACGACTTTGGATTCAGTACCGCCTTGCTCTGCTGGTAGAGGAAGCTCTTGTTGGCCGAGCCGCCGCCTTTGGCGATGAACAGGAATTTGTATTCGTCGCCGGGTCCGGCATAGAGGTCGATCTGCGCCGGGAGGTTGTCGCCGGTATTGACCTCCTCGTACATCGACAGCGGCGCCACCTGGCTGTAGCGCAGATTGGCCTCGGTGTAAGTGCGGCGGATACCGGCCGACAGCGCGGCGGCGTCGTCACCGCCGGTCCAGACCTGCTGCCCTTTTTTGCCCGTGACGATCGCGGTGCCGGTGTCCTGGCACATCGGCAGCACCTTGCCGGCGGCGATATTGGCGTTCTTCAACAGATCGAAGGCGACGAACTTGTCGTTCGCCGAAGCTTCGGGATCGTCGAGGATCTCGCGCAGCTGCGCGAGATGACTCGGGCGCAGCAAATGCGCGCAGTCGATGAAGGCCTGGTGGGCGAGCAGCGTCAACGCCGCGGGATCGATCTTGACGATGCGCCGCCCGTCAAAACTCCCTGCCGAGACATAATCGGCGCTCAGCCGGCGGTAGGGCGCCTCGTCCGGGCCGAGCGGGAAGAGTTCACGAAAGGCGCTGTCGCCCATGGTTCGCTCCGCACTGCAATTTGCGGCAGAATCTTCGTTTCCCAGCCGGCGTCAAGTGTAAGCCCACCCTTCCCTCTCCCACCTGCCGAGAAGGGTTGGGGTGGCGGCTAGCGCTTGCGAAACTTGTCGAGCGCGACGATTTCTGCGGCCGTCTGCTCCGGTTTTCTCGGCTCTTCCGGCTGGGGCGACGCGATCTGCGCGGGCAAAGCCGCAACCTCCGCCGCCGGCGCGGATTGAGCCTCGAACTGCAGGCCGAAATGGACCGATGGATCGGCGAAGGTCATCACCGCGGCGAACGGAACGGTCAGCCGTTCCCACCGGCTCTGAAAGCTCAGGCTGACCGAAAAGGCGTCGTCCCCGACTTCGAGCCCGCGGAATTGGTGCTGCAGCACGATCGTCATCTCTTCCGGGAATTTGGCAAGCAGATATTTCGAGACCTTGGCTCCGGCGGCGCGAGTCCGGAACGTGACGTAAAAGTGGTGGTCGCCGGGCAAGCCCTCGCGCACGGCGCGCGCCAAGGCTTCGCGCATGACGCCGCGCAACGCCGTCTCGACCATTTTAGGGTAGCCGAAGAGATCCTGGGCCATTTGCGGCGGCTCGTTCGTTGGGTTGCGTGACTTGGCGAGTGAGGGGCTTCTGTTGCCCGGTGCCCCTCGGACCGCGAATTGCTCAAGGCTTTTACCCCGCGAGGGGTTAGGCCGCGAGCGCCTCTTGTGCGAAGTTGTCGTTCGCAGCTAAATTGTGACCCGATAACGGCGGAATCATGCCGGGCGACGGATCTTACCTTTACCACGCGCGTCGAGCCTGGTTCGCCCCCGTGAAGCGCCGAGCCCGCCGGCGCGGAATTGGTGGAGGCGCCGGGTACTGCCCCCGGGTCCGCAACGCTTATTTCGTAAGCCGTGTATCGCCATAGTCGGTTGCCCGACCGGGTAGATATAGGCCCAAAAGCATGCAAACTCAATCCTGCTGGCCGAACGCTTCTTTATCGTCGCCCCGCGGAAGCGGGGGCCCAGGGCGACAGCCGGAGCGCCCCGGCCTAGATTCCCGCTTTCGCGGGAATGACGGAACATCTGCTTCTTCACTCAATGGCCGCGGCAAGTGCCTCGTCGAGGTCGCGGATCAGGTCCTCCGCCAATTCGAGGCCGATCGACAGGCGGATGACGTCGGGGCCGGCGCCGGCCGCCTCGCGCTGCTCGTCAGACAGCTGGCGGTGGGTCGTCGAGGCGGGATGCAGGATCAGGCTGCGCGTGTCGCCGATATTGGCGAGATGCGAGAACAATTGCACGCTTTCGACAAGCCTGATGCCGGCCTCGTAGCCGCCCCTGACCCCGAAGGTAAAAACCGCGCCGGCGCCCTTTGGGAGATATTTCCGAGCGAGATCAAAAAACGGGTTGTCCTTGAGCCCGGCATAGGAAACCCACGCAACGCGCGGGTGCCCCGACAAAAATTCGGCGACCTGGCGGGTGTTCTCGACATGCCGCTCCATACGCAGATGCAGCGTCTCGACGCCGGTCAGGGTCAGGAACGCGTTCATTGGCGACAAGGTCGGGCCGAAGTCGCGCAATGCCACCGCCCGCGCCTTCGTCGTGAACGCGAAATCGCCAAAATTCTCGTAGAATTTGAGCCCGTGATAGGCTGGCTCCGGGTCGGTCAAGGACGGAAAGCGATCGCCCTGGCCCCAGTCGAAGCGGCCGGACTCGACAATGATGCCGCCCAGTGCATGGCCGTGCCCGCTCAAGAACTTGGTCGTCGAGTGGCAGATGATATCGGCGCCCCACTCGAACGGCCGGCACAGATATGGCGTCGCCAGGGTGTTGTCGACGATCAGCGGAATGCCCGCCTCGTGCGCGATCGCCGCCACCCGCTCGAGATCGACGACGATGCCGCCGGGATTGGCAAGATTCTCCAGAAAAATGGCCTTCGTTCTCGGGGTCAGCGCCTTGCGGAAATTCTCGGGGTTGGTCGGGTCGACGAAGTGGCACTTCCAGCCGAGCTTTTTGAACGAGAGCCCGAACTGGGTCAGCGAGCCGCCATAGAGATTGCGCGAGGCTAGGAACTCGTCTCCCGCCTCCATCAACGTGAAGAAGATGAGGAACTGCGCCGCATGCCCCGACGCGGCGGCGAGCGCGGCGCGGCCGCCTTCGAGGCTCGCCACCCGCTCTTCAAGAACCGCGACGGTCGGGTTCGTCAGGCGCGAATAGATGTAGCCGAAATTGTGCAGGTTGAAGAGCGAGGCGGCGTGGTCGACATCGTCGAACACATAAGAAGTGGTCTGGTAGATCGGTGTCGAGCGGGCGCCGGTCACCGGATCGGGCGCGGCGCCGGCATGGATGGCGCGGGTCTCGAAACCGTAGGTCACATTGTGCGACGGCGTGGGCCGTTTTCTCCCCCGGCGTGGGAGCGGCGGCTCCGGCGGGCGGTTGCGGATGATGCCGCTGTTGACCCCGCTCCACGACAGCTCGCCGCCGAGCCGCCCGAACTCGATCTTCGGGCAGCGGTTCATGACGACCTCGATCCCGGCCTTTTCCGCCACGGCCGCCGCCGCATCGTTGCGGATGCCGAGCTGCATCCACACGACCGGAGCGCCGATCTCGATCGCTTCGTCGACGATAGCGGGCGCCTCGCGGGCCGGGCGGAACACGTCGATCATGTCGACCGGCTCGGGAATATCACGCAGTGCGGCGTAGACTTTCTCGCCGAGCAATTCCTGGCCGGCAATGCCGGGATTGACCGGGATCACCCGGTAGCCTTTGCCCTGCAGATACTTCATCACGAAATAGCTGGGCCGGTTCCAATTGGACGAGGCACCGACCATCGCGATGGTTCGGACGCGCTGCAGGATCGTGCGCAGCTGCGCATCGGAATAGGGGATCGGGTCCAGGCTGCTCATGGTTGTCTCGCGACGATTCTTTGACAGGTGGTTAACCCTCGCTCCTCGCATCGCCCCCGCAAAAAGCGGGGGCCCAGGGGCAACCACCTCGGCCTATCGGCCATGGATTCCCGCTTCCGCGGGAATGACGAGGGGCGCAAGGTTCAGCAGCTCCGGCCTGTACTCGAAATGCATCGTGTCATAGTGCCGCCACTTGCCGCCCCAGATGAAGCCGTGCCGCTCGAAGATGTCGATAATCTGGGCCGGCAAGGTTTCAGCCGCCATCGCGCGGGGCCAGAGCCAGTACGCGGCCCGGACCGCGTTGATGTCGATCGCCGCACCCCAGGAGTGCATGCTCGGCTCCCCGGTATCGGCCACCGTGCGGCAGTTGTATGTTCCCGCGGTAGGGTAGACAAAGCGTTTGATTGGTGCGGGCAGCGCATCCAGTTCCGCAGAGACTTCCGCCAGACGCGTGGCAACGCCATTAACGGATGTCACTCGGAGGGTGTGGCCCCAGCTCTGCGGCAGCCATACCACCGGCACCAGCCGCGGCGCCACCTCGCCGCGCCAACAGTCGCCATACATCTTGTCGAAGAAGGCGCGGTTGCGGACTCGGCCGGAATCACCCTTCGGGACGAGCGTGGCAGCGCCGACGCCCGCCGGGTAGGGCAGGCTGATCTGATCGAGGATCGAGCCGTGTCGCAGCATCTCATCGAAGCTTTTGTGCGACTGCCTGTCCGAGAGCGGCATCCGCGTGCCGTCGCGCCAGATCAGATCAGCCGCGTCGTAGCCGGCCAACTGCTCCGGGTACGCGCGAACCACCGCATCAAGCGCAGCGTTGTCGGCGGTCGCCGCTGCGGGTGTGGAAGCAAGCCCGACGAACAGAAGCGCGGGGGCGATAACCCTCACCCTATCCTTCTCCCGGCAAACGGGGCGAGGGAATTCCAAATTTCTTCCTCTCCCCGCTCGCCCCACCTTCCTCTCCCTCGAAGGGGAGAGAGAGGGCCGGGGCGACGGGCAACACCGTCAGCGCCTAAGCTCAATGGTGGTCTTGATCGTCGCCCACGCAGACGAAATTGGCCGCGTCGGTGTTGTCGCCGGTCCCCTTGTAATGCGCCTTCGCGGGATAGGGGCACAGCGGCCGGGTGAAAGCCACCGGCTGGCTCGTCGCGATCAGCATGTCCGGCGCGATGCCGTGCTCGACCCAGCGCTGCAGCGCGAGGACTGCATCGTGCTCGGGGTCAAGCGAGACGGGTACGACGCCGGACTGCCCGAAATTTACCGCGCCGGCTCCGCCGGCACAGTGGTTCATGCCAGGCACCATGAAGAGCCGATCGAACTCCCGAACGCGTTTCAACCCGCCATTTGCGGCGACGACGCGATTGAAGTAGTCGATCGATCCCTTCGGAAAGATGAGCTGGTCCGTCCAGCCGTGATAGGTGATCATTTTGCCGCCATATGCGCGGAAGGCCATGAGGTCTGGGTCGTCGGTGCCGATGACGGCGTGGAACTTCGCCTGCGACAGCCGGAAGCCGGTTTCGAAGCTGGCGGTGGTCAGCGTGGTCCAGTCGAAGCTCGGGTTCTGCTCGATCCAGAGACGCCAATGATCGAGCGTGATCGTGAACGGGCGAGCGACCGGCGGCGTGGCCGACGACGAGTTTGCCAAGCCGGCAAAGGATGCGCCCGGCTCGAGCCCGTACCACAGAAACTCTCCATGCGTGCCGCGCGCGCCCCGCCAGATCTGCTGCACCACATCGGCTTCTTGACTGGCGAGGCAGGTACCGTCGGTTGGCGCGCCGGGCCGGCCGCACACCAGCGAATGCGGATCGAAGTGGCATTGGCGCGGATCGTTGATGACGCCGTCGATGACGCCGTCAAGTCCGTCGCAGGCCTTGATGGCCGCCGCCGTCACGGCCATGAGCTTGGTCTGCGAGACGGGCGCTCCGACATCGAGGTTCATGACAAGCTCCGGCCAGAGCTCGGCGGGGATGAACCGGTCCCAATTGAAGGCCGGCGCGCCCGCGAGGATTCCGTCGTAATCCTCGGGGTACATCTGAGCTTCCATCCATCCCTGCCGTCCACCAGTCGAACAGCCGTTGCAGTAGGCGTATTTCTGTGGCTTGCCGTAATAGGCCTTGATGACGGCTTTGGCCTTCACCGTCATCTCATGCTCCGAACGCGAGGCAAAATCGACGATCAGCCCCTCGTTGAGCGTATCGTCGGCAGGGTTGAGCGCAAAACCGCCGCCGGCCTGGGCGCCGTTGGCGCCGCCTTCGCCATTGGCCGTGCCGGTCGAGGGATGCCCGGTGTCGGTCGAGGCGGTCGCGAACTGCCCAGTTACGGCGTCGCCGGTCACCGCCATCGCCAGCGCCGAATACGAGATGACGCCGGCGTAGCCACCACCGCCCTCCGCCTGGAAGCGATGGTTCCAATTGGCGGCCGGCGGCAGCCAGACCTCGATATTGATCGCCGGCGAGACGGTGATCTGCACCCGGCAGAAGGCAACCGGCACTGGCGTCGTCAAGAACGGCGGTGATGTGAAGCTGTTTGCCGCGATTGAGGTCGCCGTGATGGAGATCACGTCCGGCAAGACGAGGCTGGAGAGTTTGGTACAGCTGTCGGCCGCCGCCGGCGCCGTGAAGCCTGCCATCGATCCGGCGAGCGCGATGATAAGGCCGCAAGATCTGGATATTTTTGCTCGATTGGTCACGCGTTTCCTCCCTCCGGAGCAGTCGATCTCGCCGCCCGCTCACCGTAACATTCTCCCCACCAGGGTAGAAGAAGCTTTGTATTTCTCCCCCTTCTACGCGATAAGTTCCTCTCTCCCCCACTCGCCCCCACCCTTCCTTCCCGCGAGCGGGGGAGGGCTAGGGAGCGTGGGAAAGGGCCGGGGCGGGCGGCAGATCTCCGTTACGCCGCCAATTTCCAGCCGAGCCAGTCGCAGAGCGCGCGGCCCATGACGAGCTCGAGGTCGCGGCCTTTGAGCCACGGCATCTCCTCGGTGAACATCGTCACGCACTGTTTCCACGAGCACGGCATGCGGGTGATGTCGGTGCCCCAGAAGCTGCGCTGCGGCCCGAAGGCCTCGACGATCTGCTGCGTGTATTTGTGGATGTTGCGATAGGGGTAGGGTTGGCTCGAATTGCCCGGCGCGCCGGTGCATTTGACCGCGACGTTGGGGTATTTGGCGAGCGCCAACAGCGCCGGCTGATTGCCGTGCGCGGCATCGTCCTTGCCGTCGCGCACGCGGGCGTAATGGTCGATGATCAGCTTGAGGCCGGGGTGGCGCTCGGCGGTCCGGCCAACCTGCGGCAGGTAGTTCGACGCCATCAGCGCGATCGGGATGCCGGCCTTTTCGGCCGCCGGCCACAGCCAGTCCATCGTGCCGTCGGTCATCCAATTGGCCTGATGCGGCTGCGTAAACGCATAGCGCAGCCCGAGCATGCCCGGCCGGCTCTTCCAGGTGTCGATCAGCGACCGGTTCTCAGGCTTGTCGATCGGGAAATTTCCGAGGATCGCGAAACGGTTCGGATACTTGGCTGCAGCTTCTTCCGAGATCTTGCCCGAATTCGGGTCCCACCCCGGTGGATGCAGCAGGCAGGCATTCACGCCGGCCGCATCCATGTCACGGATACACTCTTCCGCGGAATAGGAATTGACTTGACGGTGCGACGGATTGGTCGGCGGGCCGGCCGACCAGATGTGAACCTGCGCGTCGACGATCAGCATGGCATTTCCACTCCTCCTTTTGGGTTCACGTCAGCGTCCCTCGCCCCCGGCTCTCTCCCCGCAACCGGCTGCAACCGGGGCGAGGGAGTAGGTGGGTCCCCTCTCCTCGCTGTGGCGGGGAGAGGGTTAGGGTGAGGGGCAAACCTCAAGCTCAGCGAGCCAAACCTTCGGCGCCGGCTGGCACGTCATAAAAAGCAAGCGTCATCGACACGCTGGTATAGAAACCCATGAGGCAAATCACATCGGTGATGCCCTCGTGGCCAAGCGCCTCGACCGCCCGGTCGAAGAGCCCCTTCGAGACCCAGCGCGAATTGGCAAGGCACGTCGCCATCTCGTAGATGACCTGTTCGCGCTTGTTGTCGAACGAGGTCGGCAGACCCGACAACAGGGCCTCGACCTTGTCGGCCGGCAGCCCGGCCGCCTTGCCGGCGCGCTCATGCGCGTTGGTCGGATAGGCCGAATGCCATTTGCTGTTGATGATGACGACGGCGATCTCGCGCTCGCGCTCGCTGAGCGAATAGCCGGTGCGGAAATAGGCGCCCAACGGCCCCATCACTTTCACCAGCTTGGGATTGTGGACATAGATCTTGTTCGGGCCGGGAAGGCGCCCCCGCGCCTCGATCAGCGAGCGGTAGCCCTCCTGCTGTTCCGGCGTCATCCGGTCATAGGGGATCTCGGCGTAGCGGCCAAAAGTCGGCGTCTCGGGCATTGGGCGACTTCCTCTTTTTGGGTTGGTTACCGCCCCATCCTGCCGCCGCGCCGCCCACATGTCGATCGAATCGCGCGGGGTTTAGACCGCGCCGCCCCGCGCGTTGACGATAGCTCGCGCGGCTTCGATGGTTTCATGCACGGCCTGGTGGAGGCCGCCCACGATCACGACTGCATTGACCGAGCCCGGAGCCTGCTGTTCTGTCGCAAGCGGGGCGCGAAGGGCGGTGACCGCCGCTCCGTTGAGCCAGACCGGCGTCAGATCGGGGCGAGTCAGCCTGGCCAATGGCGGGTGCACCGGCAAGCGGGCGGCGAGAACTGCGGCATCCTCCGCTGTCACAAGCATCCCGCGATCGATGCCGTGAACATAGGTGTGAGGTCCGACATCGTGCGGGTAGGGACCCGCGATGAGAGTAATTGCGTTCTCATCGACGCTCACATCGGTTCCGTCCAGCGCCCGCAAGACGATCATCCTTGCCCTCCCCGCTCATGGTTAATCGCGGTTGCGGAGAGTGCGCTGTCAAGCGAAATTCCGTCCCTGGTGCAGGCATGTTGCCAATGTGGTTCTTAATGAAGCGACGGTGCTCCGCAGCCAGGCAAGAGAAGACATATTGCAGGAACTAGAGCGGCAGGCGGCGTTAAACGAATGCGCCGGGTAAGCTGTTGGAGTCGCACAAGGTAAAAGTCCGATAACGGGTGTTCTGTAAAATCCCTCCAGCGGGTATTCCGGTGTGTCGCACAGCCCGCTGTTGAGGTGGCCGTGCTCCGCGCTTTGCGGTTGCTGCCCAGCAACGTCGCCGGGGAATGTGGTCTAAGCGACCAATCAAATCCTAATCGTCACGGCCTTTGTGCGCTCTCTCGTCCAGCTCTCTGTTGCCGCTGCCGGGCAAACCCGGAATAGGTGAGATATGCTCCCGCCAGCGCCGGAATGATCGTGTAAACGCCGGAATGTGACGGATAGTGCATGGCGCCGAGCAGCGCCGTCCAACCGGCGGCCGGAACCAGCAGTAACGCGGCCCCCTTGATTGTCATCATCCACCCGAGGAGCGACACAACCGCCGCCGGCGGATCACCCCAGACATTGTGGCCCAGCACGATCGCCAGCCCGGACACGAACGTAAGCATGCCGGACACCCACAATAGCGCCGGCTGATCGACCATCGCCGGAGCGACAACCGTCAGCAGCCCGGGTTGCGTCCACTCTGACGCCGCCGTGACCAGCAGAAACACACCGAGTAAGCGGGACAAATAACGGGTAAGAGGCGACATGGTTACCTCTCTATCATCGTAGAGCTGGAAATGATGTTTCTCCGGCTCGAAAAGAAGCCGTTCGTTAAGGAACCTCTGCAAAAGCCATCTCCCAG
>Ga0306918_10000673_pt1 | contig 15868 bp, 14 predicted proteins | sample tim00Cox0000000H_FD_203315 | JGI IMG/M metagenome (GOLD analysis project Ga0306918, IMG submission 203315) | Lab enrichment of tropical soil microbial communities from Luquillo Experimental Forest, Puerto Rico - timezero.00C.oxic.00.000.00H (v2)... | ecosystem: Environmental > Terrestrial >... | reverse complement strand
GCAGATTTCGGTCCTTGGCCGCATCGAAAATGCTGAGAAGGCGACGGTGACCGGCCTGGCGCGGGCGGAAGGGATACGCCCGCAATCCATGGGCGCCGTCATCGCCGCGCTGGAGGCGGTTGGATATGTCCAGGGCACACCCGACCCTGAGGATGGGCGCCAAACCATTCTCTCTCTTACCAAACGCGGCCAGGGTTGGGTTGAGACCAACAGGGCGGCGCGGCTCGATTGGCTGTCGCGCGCCATCGAGACCAGGCTGAGCGCCGCGCAGCAGGAAAGGCTGGGCGAGGCGCTGGAATTGCTGAGGCTGCTGGCTGAGCCCTGAAATTGAAATGATGAAGGACGATACCGGCATGAAGACCGCGGATGCAACCGCACGGAGGGAATCGCCGCGCTATAAATGGCTGGTGCTGTCCAACACGACCATCGCGGTGCTGCTGGCGACCATCGATTCATCGATAATGCTGATCGCCATGCCGGAGATTTTCCGTGGCATCAATCTCAATCCGCTGCAGCCGGCCAATACGTTCTATCTGCTGTGGATGCTGCTCGGCTATCTCATGGTGAGCAGCGTGCTCGTGGTCAGCTTTGGACGTCTGGGCGATATTTTCGGGCGCGTCAAAATGTATAATCTTGGCTTTGCCATTTATACATTCTTCTCGCTCGTGCTGGCGCTGGACCCGTTCAGCGCGCGGGCCGGGGCTCTCTGGCTCGTCATCGGGCGTATCTTCCAGGGTGTTGGCGCGGCATTTCTCACAGGCAATTCCAGCGCCATTCTCACCGATGCGTTTCCGCCCAACCAGCGCGGGCTGGCGCTCGGCATCAATACGGTCACGGCCATCAGCGGCTCCTTCATCGGGCTGGTGCTGGGCGGGGTGCTGGCGGCCATCGATTGGCGGCTGATCTTTCTTGTCTCCGTGCCGTTTGGCGTGTTCGGCACCATCTGGTCCTATATGAAGCTGCATGGCGTGCGGCAGCAGGAACCGGTGCCGATCGACTGGCTGGGGAATGGAACCTTCGCGCTTGGCTTCATCTCCCTGATGCTCGGCATCACCTTCGGCATCGAGCCCGCCGATGGCCATGCCATGGGCTGGAGCAGTGCCACGGTATTGTCGCTGCTGGGCACCGGCGTGGTCTTCCTGGTTGCCTTCATCATCATCGAATCCCGCGTGCCACATCCGATGTTCCGGCTGGCTTTGTTCAAGATCCGCGCTTTTACGTTCGGCACGCTCTCCACCTTCCTCTCCGCCATGAGCCGCGGCGGGCTGATGTTCCTGCTGGTCATCTGGCTGCAGGGAATCTGGCTGCCGCTACATGGCTACAGCTTTGAAGAAACACCGTTCTGGGCTGGCATTCTCATGCTGCCGCTCTCCATCGGCGCGCTGGTGGCGGGGCCGCTGTCCGGCTATCTGTCCGACCGGTTCGATGCGCGCTATTTTACCGCGGGCGGCATGCTCATCACCGCGGTGAGCTTCCTGCTCCTCGCTGTCCTGCCTGCTGACTTCCAATATGCCGATTTCGCGGTGCTGCTGTTCCTCAACGGTTTTTCCATGGGCGCCTTCAGTTCGCCGAACCGGGCCGCGATCATGAACGCCCTGCCCTCGCGCGACCGTGGCGCCGGGGGCGGCATGAATGCGACCTTTCAGAATTCCGCGCAGGTTTTTTCCATCGGCATCTTTTTCTCGCTGATCCTGAGCGGTTTCGCGGCCACGCTGCCGGACACGCTGACGCAGGGGCTGGTGCAATATGGGGTCTCGCCTGAGCTCGCCGCGCAGGTGGCACATTTGCCGCCTGCCTCGATCCTGTTTGCCTCTTTTCTGGGCTTCAACCCCATCAAAAACCTGGTGCCCGCGAGCGCCTTGCAATCCTTGCCGGCGCAGAATCAGGCCATCCTGGGCGGGCATGAATTCTTCCCGAATCTCATCGCCCCCTCTTTTCACGCCGGGCTGACAGAAGCTTTTACGTTTGCCGCCTGTTTGTGCCTGGTCGCCGCGGCTTCGTCCTGGACGCGCGGGCGGCGTTATGTGCATGAGGACGAAGTGCTGGCGGTGCCGGCTTTTGCCGCCGAGGAGTAAGCGGCAGAATTTCGTTACGATCTACGGCGTGAAAGAGCGGCCAGCGCCTCGCCGGCGGCGCGTATGCCGCTGGCGAGGGCACCGTGCGCGGTGGAAAAATCCGTGGCGTGCGTGGCTTCACCGGCGAAGAAGAGCCGGTTCTCGAAGGGGCGCGCCAGGATTTGGCGTTGTGCCGCGGCGCCTGGCAGAGCGCAGCTATAGCCGCCGCCGATCCAGGGCGTTGCTGTCCAGTTGGAGGCGATGAGCGGGCGCAGATGCGGGCGGATGGCGGCGCCCAGCAAGGCGGCGAGCTGGCCGATGGCGTGGACGAAACCGGCTTCGACACCCTCACGCGCGTATCGCTCAGCGCCAAAGCTGCCGAGGAAACATTCGATGACGGGCCAGCCGAAAGGGCGGATGTAATAGGTGCCGGTCTCCACATCATGCGGGTCGCCCATGAGCAGCGTCTCCTCTTCCAGACCCGCCTCCGGCGAAAGAGCGAGGAAGAGTTTTTCGTTGCGGCCCAGCGGTAATTGGCGTGCCGCTTCACGCCAGGGATCGAGGCCGGATGGCAGGCGGATCATGTCACTTGCCAAAACCGTTGTCGAAACGGTGAGGATGACGGCGCGCGCCCGCAGCTGTCCGGCATTCGTCTCCAGCCGGACGCCGTTGGAATCCAGCGCAACGCTTTCCAGGACGGTGTTGCAGCGATGCGTGATGCCAGGCGGGAGGCTTGAGGTTATGAGCGCGCCATAGCCCGCAGGCAGGCGCCAGTTGCAGTCCGTGGAAGCCTGATCATAGATGGAAAAATCAATGGCGGAGATATTTGCGGGATCGGCACCGCTGATGAAACCGGCGATGGCGCGGATATAGGGATGCCAGGTGGCATCTTCCGGCAGCGCATCGGCGGCGCAATCGCTGGCGGGCGGGGATTCCTCCAGGCGCGTGAACCAGTTGCTCAGCGCCTGCCGCGCCTGTGCTTGCGCTTCGGGCGGGAATCCCAGGCCGCGATATTGCGTGCCCCAGGCCGATGGCCTCCGGTCGATGGCGATGCCACGCTCGGCGGCGATGGTGACCCAGGGGTTGCGGTCGGCGGAATGCAGCCAGCCGCAGCCGAGATCGAGCGCCATGCCATCGGCGTGATGGCTGTGCGCCCGGCCGCCGAGCCGGGGCGCAGCTTCTATGAGGAGCGCTTCGACGCCGCGGGAAGCAAGAAGCCGCGCCGCGCCTATACCGGCGCCGCCGCCTACGATCACCACATCAATCATGGCCAACCATTTTCGCTCCGCACTTTGTCCTGCCTGCTGCAAGCCATATGGTCAACAAAGCGCGGGATTTTCAAACAGTCTCTATGCCTCCCAACCGGCAAGCGCGGCCTGCAGGAGGTCGCTCGGCTGCCCGGCGGCATGCCGTCCCGCGAGATAGCCGTGTGTCATGCCGCGCGCGTTGGACATGCCGCTTTGCATCACGGCCCCATTATCCAGCCGTGCGACCGAATTTCCGGCAAGGTAGAGGCCAGGGATCGGCTCTCCGTCCCAGTCCAGCGCCCGGCAATGCTCGTCGACCACCACACCCGCCGCGGCAATGCCCGAGCTGGCGAGGCGGCTCAGCTTCACGGCGTAGAAGGGAGGCTTCAGCAGCGGGCCCAGCGTCGGGCTGGGTTTATGGAATCTGTCGCCGCTCATATAGGCGCCCCATTGCGAATTGCCGCGGCCAAACTCGGGATCATGATTGCGGTCGCAATAGGAATTAAAGGCGGCGATGGTGGCGGCGAGACCTTCTGTGGCAATGCCGGTCTTCGCTGCCAAGTCCTCGATTGTATCCGCTGCAACCCCGACCTCCTCGGGCAAAGGCTGGCCCGGCATGATTGAGGCGAGAGGATATTTCTCCCGCGCTTGGGCGTCGAGCACGAGCCAGCAAGGGAAATTGGGATGAAGCTGGGTCGCCCCGTCGATCTGGTCGACCGCGAAATAGAGGGAGCGGTAGAATCCTTCGTCAGCGAAGCGTTTGCCGCCGCGATTTACCACGATGGAATGGGGCAGACCGGCAAATGCCATGATGTTGCGCCAGAGCGGCACGCCATCCTGCAATTCCTCGCCCGGCACGCGGAAGCCAAGCATGGTGACATCGGGCACGCGCGCGATTTTGGCGCCGAACTTGCCGGCCAGCCGCAGATGCGCGCCGTCGATTTCGGGCATGATGACCGATTGCACGTCGAGTTGCTGGCCGAGCGTTTTGGTGAATGCCGGTGACCGCTCATAGCTGCTGACCGCGATGACGACGCCGCGATTGGCCTTGATAAAGAGCTCTGCGCCATCGCGCTCCGCGCGCACGCCAATCACGCGCTCGCCATCGCCAATCAGCTCTTTCACGTTGACGCCGGTGTGCATTGGAATATTACGGTCGATCGCGCCTTTGACGAAATAGCAGACGAGGCCAGCACCCAGGCAGCGCTCGTCCTTCTCGACCCGTCCGGCCATCACCGAGAAATCCCATTTCACGATATTCGCTGTGCCGCCATTGCGGAAAATATCCTCGTGCGTGAGACCGGGTAGCACATGCGGCGATGTGCGCGTGCGCTCCTGCCATGCGCCGAGCGATTTCGCGGCGAAGGGTTCCACTTCGAGCAGCCTGCCCTCGGCGATGCCATCGTTCGAATATCCGAAATAATAATCCGGGCAATTGCGGATCACCATCATGCGCAGGCCGATCGCGTCTTCGAAGAATTTGAGCATGACCGGCGCGTGGATGGCCTGGTTGAGGATCGCGATATCGTTCGCATAGCCCATGCCGAGGCTCTTCACGTAACGGAAGCCGCTTTGCGGGGTGTCCTCGATTCCCATGGCGGCGGCGAGATGGTTTCCGGGGATCCAGACCTCGCCAAGAGAATAGGCCGTCACGCCGCCGATCTGGCCGGTGCGTTCGAGAATCATGGCGCTCGCGCCATGGTCCTCGGCGGTGATCGCGGCGGCGAGCCCGCCCGCGCCGGAGCCGACGGACACGACATCCGCCTCGAGATCCCATTTGCCGGGCAGGTTTTGGATGATCATGACGATGTCCTCGCACCTCTTTTTTCAGACGGGAATTAGTCCGGAACCTGTGCCGGCTTGTATGCTGCGCCTTAAAATTATAGTACAGATATGTTTATTTTTTGCTGTCATGCGGCAGTGTTTGTGTCAAGTAAGCCAATGTGAGAGAAGCGCGTCGTTGATTATTTTGACGGAAGGCGTGCCTCCCGTTTTCGTGGGACGAGAGGCAGCGGCGGATATGGAGGTTCGGACGGAAGACCGGACACGGCGCTCACGAGGGCGCCCGCGCAGCGACAAGGCTGAACTGATCGAGAGCGAACTGCTTGAAGGCGCATTGCAGGAATTTCTGCGGCACGGCTATGGCAGCACGTCCATGTCCCAGATCGTCAAGTCGCTCGGCATCTCCAAGACCACGCTCTATTCCCGCTATGGTTCGAAGGCCGAACTTTTTGAGGCGATTATTTCCCAGCAGATCAAAGGCTTGTCGGTAGAGACGGTGCTGCACACCGGCGGCGCGCCTTTGACGCTGGAAGAAGGGCTGCGGGCCTATGCGGTCCGCACGCTTGAGGTCAGCTTCAAGGGCGATCTTCTTCAGGTCAACCGCTTGATATACAGTGAATCCCACCGCTTTCCGGAACTCGGCATCGCCGCCGCCGAACGCACGGAACTTGGCATAAGGCAGATTGCCGAATTCATCGCCGAATGCGACGTCCGGGACGGTATTTCGTGCCGGGACCCGGCCGGAATTGCGGCATCCTTCATCTTCATGCTTCGCGGCTGGTATGTGAGTGTCATGCTGACCAACGAGCCGGTGAGTCCGGTGGCGATAAAACGCTTCGCCGGCCAGGTTGTGCGCACGCTCCTGGCTAGCCGGGCGGAATGGTGAAGCGCCCGGCGCGAGCAAGATAGCGCCTCAAAGCGAAAACTTGATCGAGCGCCAACGCCAGACGCGAAGGCGCTTGCCCCTGTTCGTCTGATCATGAAGCCGGGCCCGGGGCGCACCGGATTGACTTGCGTACCCCTCCATTAAAATAAGTCGGAATTGTATCATTTATAGACATACCAGCGCTGATTTGGTGCAGCTCCAAGTGCATCTCCAAGTGCATCGCAGGAGTGAAATTTGCTATGTCACAAGGACCGGTCCGCCCGCCGGGAAGCTCATCAAGCATGCTGGCGGTCTTCGCATTCCGGAAAGGAGCACGATATGAGCGACGCGGAGGAGATTATCGAGCTTATCTCGCCAATCGCATTCGCCCCCACGCTGGAGCGCCTCGTAGACGCGATCCATTCCGCCGGGCTGGTCCTCTTTTTTCGTTTCGATCACGCGGCGAATGCGCGGGAGGCGGGGATATCGATGCCCCCCACGACAGTGCTGGCCTATGGTCACGCGAAGGGCGGGACGCCCGTGATGCTTGCGGCACCATTGGCGGCGCTCGACCTGCCGCTACGTGTGCTGGTGCGGGAGCGCGAAGATGGGCGCGCGGTGGTCGCGTTTCATCCGGCTGCCGCGATGCTGCGCCGCGCCGGCGTGCCCGAGGCGCTCGCCACCCGGCTCGATCCCGCACAGACGATTCTTGCCGCTGCGCTGGCCGCGTGAATGGCGGCGCGGCGGGCGATTAGCCGGTGATGGCGCCGGGCCGCTCCAGCATTTCGCGCAATGCCTGGATGAATGAGGCTGCCTCGAACCCGTCAATGATGCGGTGGTCGAAAGAGGCGGACAAATTCATCATGGTGCGTATGACAATCTGCCCGCCGCGCGCCACGGGGCGTTCGCCCAGCCTGTTGGGAGCGATGATGGCGACTTCCGGGGCATTGATGATCGGCGTGGCGGCGAGGCCGCCCAGCGCGCCCAGGCTGCTCAGTGTGATGGTCGAGCCGGTCAATTCCTCGCGGGTGGCGCGCCCTTCGCGGGCTGCGGTAGACAGACGCGTTATCTCGGTTGCCGCGCCCCATAAATCGAGTGTTTCGGCATCGCGGACCACCGGCACCAGCAGCCCGGCGGGGCTTTGTGTGGCGATGCCGATATGGATTGGCTCGAATAAGCGCAGCAGGCCCGCATCGCCATCGTAATGGGCGTTGAGCTGCGGGAAACGGGGCAGCACCTCCACAAGGGCGCGTATGAGGAAGGGCAGCAAGGTGAGTTTGGGCTGATCTGCGGCCCGGCCTGCATTTAGCACCGCGCGCTGCGCTTCCAGCGCCGTCATGTCCACTTCCTCGACATAGGTGAAGTGCGGGATGTTGCGCTTGGCTGCCTGCATGCGTTCGGCAATCTGCCGGCGCAGGCCGATGACCCGCATCTCGCGCACGCCGCCCTGCGCCGCGGCGCGCGCCAGAAAGCTTTCCAAATCGGCGGAGGTGATCCTCCCGCCGGGGCCTGTTCCCGGCACGTCCTGCAAGGCAATGCCATGCTCGCGGGCGCGGCGGCGGGTTGCGGGGGAGGCAAGCAATGCGCCGCCGGGCAAGGGCACGGTGATAGGGCGTGATGAGGCCTCGGGCGCGGCCGGCGCGGTCAGAGAAGCGGGTGGTTCGGCGGCAGGGGCATCCAGCTCCAGTTCCACCAGGGGGGCGCCGACGGCAATTTTTTCTCCAGGCTCACCATGCAGTGCCACCACCAGGCCGGCGACCGGGGCGGTCATTTCCACGGTGGCCTTGTCGGTCATCACGTCGGCCATCGGCTGGTCTTCCTCCAGCCGGTCACCCTCGCTCACATGCCAGGTGATAAGCTCAGCCTCGGTCACGCCCTCGCCAATATCCGGCAGCCGGAAAACATAGCGCGCCATGCTCAGCTCTCCAGCACCCGGCGCAGCCCCTCGGCCACGCGTTGCGGCCCTGGGAAATAATCCCATTCGAAAGCGTGCGGGTACGGCGTGTCCCAGCCGGTGACGCGCGTGATGGGGGCCTCCAGCCGGTAGAAGCAGCGTTCCTGCACCAAAGCCGAAAGTTCCGCGCCAAAACCGGAATAGCGCGTGGCTTCATGCACGATGACGCAACGGCCGGTCTTGTTCACCGAGCTTATGATCGTCTCGATGTCCAGCGGCACCAGGCTGCGCAAATCGATCACCTCGGCATCGATCCCGCACTCTTCCACGGCACGCAGCGAGACATGCACCATGGTGCCGTAGGCCAGCACGGTGACGGTCCGGCCCGGACGGCGGATGGCAGCTTGCCCCAGTTTCACCGTGTAATGGCCTTCCGGCACCTCGCTGCCCTCATGGCCGGCCCAGGGGCGGGCGGGCAAATCGTGGCGGCCGTCGAACGGGCCGTTATAGATGCGTTTGGGTTCCAGGAAGATCACCGGATCATCATCCTCGATGGCGGCGATAAGCAGCCCTTTCGCATCATAGGGCGTGGCGGGAATGACCGTTTTCAGCCCGGCGACATGGGTGAACAGGGCCTCGGGGCTGGCGCTATGCGTCTGCCCGCCATAAATGCCGCCACCATAAGGCGCGCGCACCGTGATGGGCGCCCAGAACTCGCCGCCGGAGCGGTAGCGCAGCCGCGCCGCTTCGGAAACGAGCTGGTCATAGGCCGGAAGAATGTAATCGGCGAACTGGATTTCCACCACCGGGCGCAGGCCATAGGCGCCCATGCCGATGGCCGTGGCGACGATGCCGCCCTCGGACAATGGCGTGTCGAAACAGCGCGTCGGCCCGTATTTGGCCTGCAACCCGTCCGTGGCGCGGAACACACCGCCGAAATACCCCACATCCTCGCCGAAAATGAGCACGTTGGGGTCGCGCGCCAGCATCACATCGAGCGCGGAATGGATCGCCTGGATCATGCTCATTTCGCTCATGTTGCTTATATCGCTATCGCTCATGACGCGATCCCGGCCTCTCGCCTTTGTTCCAGGTTCCGCCAGTCCGGCTCCTTGAAGACATGCTCGAACATTTCGCGTTTGGGCGGCGGGTTCTGGCCTAACGTGCCGAGCGCCTCGCCCGCCTTGGCGGCGGCGCGCACCTGCTCGTGCAACTCCCGCGCCAGGGCCTCATGCTGCTGCTCAGACCATTCTCCAATCGTGATGAGATGGGTCTTCAGCCGCTCGATGGGATCGCCCAGCGGCCAGGCGCTGGCTTCGTCCGACGGGCGGTAGCGGGACGGATCGTCGTTGGTGGAATGGCCGGCGACGCGGTAGGTGACAAATTCGATGAGCGTAGCGCCATGGTTGGCGCGGGCGCGCTCAGCGGCCCATTGCGTGGCGCTATACACGGCGAGGAAATCATTGCCATCGACACGCAGCCCGGGCAGTGCGTAGCCGATGCCGCGCGCCGCGAAGGTGGTCTCCTCGCCGCCGGCAATGCCCTGGTAGCTGGAAATGGCCCATTGATTGTTGGTGACGCAGAGGATGACCGGCGCGTGATAGACCGAGGCGAACACCATCGCCTCATGAAAATTCCCCTCCGCCGTGGTGCCGTCACCGACAAAGGCCATCGCGATCTTGTCGTCATTCTTGTAGGCCGAGGCCATGGCCCAGCCCACCGCGTGGCCGAAACGGCTGCCGACATTGCCGGCCAGCGTGTAGAACCCATAATCGCGTGCCGAATAGAGCAGCGGCAATTGCCGGCCCCGCATAGGATCTTCCGCATTGGCGAAAATCTGGTTGACCATGTTTTTCAGCGGATAATCCCGCGCCACGAGAAAACCGGTCATGCGGTATGTGGGGAAGCACATGTCGCTTGGCAGCAGCGCGAGCGAAGGGGCAATCGCGGTGGCCTCCTCGCCGGTGGATTTCATGTAGAAGGACGTCTTGCCCTGGTGGTGGGCGGTGAACATGCGGTCGTCAAAAATGCGGGTGAGCATCATGGCGCGCAGGCCGCGCCGCAATATGTCCGGGGCTAGGCGCGGGTCCCACGGGCCGACAGCCTGCCCATCCTTGGCCAGGACGCGGATGAGGCTGTAGGGCAGGTCCCGCATCTCCGCTTCGGGGGTAAGCCAGTCCGGGCAGCGGAGCGCCCCGGCCTCGGGGAAAGTGAGATAGCTGAAGTCCGGCTTCTCGCCCGGGCGCGCGTGCGGGACCGGGATATGCAGGCTAAGCGGCGGCTGGTTGCGCATGGCGGGCCTCGCTGCTGGACGGATTCCTCGTGTTTTCAGAACCATAGCGCACCAACCCGGCAGCGCGAAATTGTATTTTGGCGGTGCAGCCCTACGGTTTCTGGCGGGTGGTCACATGGATGGCGGCTTGCCACCGCGGTTACTATGTGACGGCGCTTACGGTCCATGTCGCCGTTTTCACGATTGGCGCGGCTTCAAGGGTGGCGACAACCTGGTCGAGTTCATTGGCTGCGGCGCTGGAGGCGACCAATGTTGCGCCAAGTTCCATCAGATCTTCGCTCTCGGTCAGGACGGCGACCTCGCGTACCGGATAATGCGCGGCTTCCAGCGCGTCGAACAGCAGGTCACGCACGTCCGGCACGTTTTCCGGCCTGCAGGTGGCATGGACTGTATATTGCGCCTCGGTTGTGGCCGCATCCACCGGCCGGCGGTTGATGTAATTGACCAGCGGACGCAGCAGCGTGTTGCCGGCCAGCACGAAGAAGGTGAGGAGCGCCGCCTGCGCCGGATAGCCGCAGCCTGAGAACGCGCCCACCGCCGCCGAGCACCATAGCGTGCTGGCTGTGTTGAGCCCGCGGATATTGGCGCCATCCTTGAGGATGACGCCGGCACCGAGGAAGCCGATACCGGAGACGATATAGGCGACGATGCGAGTCGCGCCTTCCGGCCCAGCGAGCTCAACGCCGAGATCGGCGAAGGCCGCGGCACCGAGCGCCACCAGCACGGTGGTGCGCAGCCCGGCCGAACGCTGGCGCCATTGCCGCTCGGCACCGATGAGCGTGCCAAGCAGGAAAGCGGTGAGGAAAGCAACAAAGCTTGCCGGCATATGCGGGAACATCGTTACGTTCCTCTTAATGGTTCAGGCTGCGGTAGAAGCCCCATCCCATTACGGCGAGCATCACCAGGATGTAGATGCGCAGGCCCCAGAATACCATCTGCTGCCAGGGGCGCAGCACCACACGGCCAATTTCCATTGGCGGTGCCAGCCAGTTTTCCTCCTGCGCCAGGGCGGCGAGGGCTTCTTCACTGTCTTTGTCATAGTAGCTCATCGCTCACCTCACAGCGCGTTGGGGAACACGGTCACGAGCCCGTACAGGCCGTTGCAAATGATCAGCAGCACCATCACGCCGATTGAGAGCGCGTTGCGCAGCGGCGAGTTGACATGCTCGCCGAGCAGTTCGCGGTCATTGAGCAGCATCAGCAGAAACAGCATGGCCGCCGGCATGAACACGGTGGCGATGACCTGGACGGTGAGGTTGAGGAACCCCACAGGCACGTTAGGCAGCATCAGCACGGCAGCGGCGATGGCTGTGCCGAGAATCGCCGGCGCATAGAAGGGCAGCGCCTGCTTCGGCTCCAGATTGATCGAGCGCGGCAGGTCGAACGCCTCGCCGATGGCCCAGGCGGTGCTGGCAGTGATGACGATGGCCGCGATCAACCCGGCCTCGACCAGCCCCAGCGCGAAGATGATCATCGCGGCACGGCTCACCCGGCTGCCGATGGCGGCCAGCACATCATCATCCTTCAGCGAACTGGCGTTGGGCAGCCCGTGCAGATATTGCGCGGCGAGGGCGATGATGGCGGCGGCCACCAGCACCATGCCGATGACGCCGAGCATCAGGTCGCGCCGGCTGGCGGCGATGTCCTGCGGCAGGAGCCCCTTATCCACGACGCAGGACTGCTGAAAGAAGAGCTGCCAGGGCGCGATGGTGGTGCCGATATTGGCCGAAACCAGAACAAGGAAGGACGCCGAGAGCAAGCCACCCGGCAAGCTCCAGCCGCCGCCTGCGAAGGTGCGGCCGATCGCGCCCCAATCCGGATGCGCGCACAAAGCCAGCGGGACGAAGATCAGGTTGCAGGACGCCACGATGAGCGAGATGCGCTCCCAGCTATGGTATTTGAGAAAAAGCAGGATGCCCGTGATGAAGGCGAAGGCCAGCGGGATGGTGACGAGATACGGCACCCCGAACACCGCGCTGGCCACGCGGATGCCGATGAACTCGGTCATCAGCGTCAATACGTTGGCGGCGACGAGATCGACCAGCGAGAACGCCCCCCAGAAAGCGCCGTAGCGTTTCCAAATCATCTCGGCATGGCCACGGCGGGTGACGGCACCGAGGCGGATCGTCATCTCCTGCACCAGATAGGCAATGAAGCCGAGCGGAATAAGCAGCGGGATGAACAGGCTGAACCCATAAGTGGCGCCGGTCTGCGCATAGGTGACGACACCACCAGCATCGTTATCGCCGAGCATCACCAGCAGGCCGGGGCCGACCAGGGCCAGTCCCAGAGCCAGGCGGTTGGCGAGGGTACGCGGCGCCGCCCGCAGCTTGGCTATGTGCAGCCGATCGCGCAGCCGCGCTTCCAGCCCCTCGGGCATGGAAAGCGGTGTGGTTGCGAACGGGCGGACGCGGTGATGTTTAGCCATGTCAGCGATCTCCGGCATGAGCGAGGAACGGGAACGCAAGAACATCACGCCGCTCCCCCATTGTCCTGGATATCGATCAATTTCCAGACAAGTTTTACGCGGCCGGTGGCTTCGTCCCGGCGCCAGGTGGCGGCCAGGCGGCGACGCGGCGGGATGGTGGCGAAGGCGGCCTTGTTGAGGCCAGCGGCCAGAACCGGCCGTGCAGCAATTTTGCGGAAGATCATGTCGATCCCTCCTTCAGGTTTGGCATTCAGGCAAACCGGGAGGGATGTCTTGCGGTCAGCCTTGGCGGGCTGACCCTTCAGGATATCCTTTCCCGGCGAGGCTACCGATCTGGGTGAACGAGACAGAGCGGCTCACGCGCCGACTGTCGCCCTCCGAGGTCTGGCTGGTAGATCGCGGGTTCATGTGGTCCTGCTGAAAAAATTACGGATTGCCGACTCCGGCTGCTGCCGGAAGACGGTTGCGGGATATACCCGCGGGGGGTATATAGTCAAGCCCAGAATGCGATATGCGGAAAACGAAAAACGCAAGCTCGCCAACCGGCTGAGCCGGGTGCGCGGGCAGATTGAGGCCATGCAGGCGGCGCTGGAAAAGGACGCCTCCTGCACGGCCCTGCTGCAGCAGGCGGTGGCCTGCCGCGGCGCCATGGATGGGTTCATCGGCATGGTCATAGAGCATCATGTGCGTCAGCATGTGGCTGGGCCAGAGAATACAGAGGAAGGCCGCGCCGCCGCGGTGGAGGAACTGATCAAGGTGGTGCATGCCTACCTGACGTGAGTTGCACGGCCGGGGAGGCACATGATGGGTGGAAGGGGCCGAATTGGCCCGGCGGGCAAGGACGCTGACGCGTGGTCATATCGGTGATATATGGACCAGCGGGTTGCGCCTCGGAAAGCGGGCGTTAGTTGCTCCCCTGCCCACTTTGACGCGCCCGCGCGTGAGACGTAGCCTCAAAGGAGGAGACAGGATGACCCGCGAGGACTCCCGGCACTCGAACGCCGTGCTTGATGCCGTCCGTTCCCCCGAGAAGGCGGCGGCATCGTCTGTCGTCGCGTCCTGGCGCCGCTCCGCTCTGTATCATCGGCTCGACCCCACCGACGCGGCGAAGCGTGAGCAGGTCGATGGATCCACCCTGGACCAGCTGTGCGACGCGCATGGTTCCCTTCTCGCCGTGGCCAGGCCAATTCTGGACGAGATGTTCCGTGCCGTCGGGCGCTCGGGCTGCTGCGTCATCCTCAGCAATGAGCACGGGGTCATCCTGGAGGAACGTCTGGAGCCGGGAGATCTCCCAGCCTTCGCCAGCATCGGCCTGGTGACGGGCGGCCGCTGGAGCGAGGCGGAGGAAGGCACCAACGGCATCGGCACCTGCCTGTACGAGGGCCAGCCTGTCACCATCCATCGCGGCCAGCATTTCGCGTCCCGCAATATCGGCATCAGCTGCATGGACGCGCCCGTGCATGATCCGCACGGCCGCCTCCTGGCGGCCCTGGATGTGTCGAGCTGCCGGTACGACCATGACACTGCGGCAGCCGGCATGATTGCGGTTTTGGTGCGCGACGCAGCCAGGCGGATAGAGCGCGATTATTTTTGCCGCCATTTCGCCGGCGCCCGCATTATTTTCCTGGGCGATGCGCCGGAAGCGGGCATGGCCTTGCTCGCGGTCGACCAGGACGATCTTGTGCTTGGCGCCAGCCGCGGCGCCAGGCTGAACCTGCGCCTGACGGACGACATGCTCGCCACCCCGCGTCCGTTGGCGCAGCTGCTGGGCTCCGGCGCCACGGCGTCCTTTGATGATGGCGAGCGCGCCGTGCTGCGGCGCGCCCTTGCCAGCGCCAGCGGCAATGCGAGCAAGGCGGCCCGGCTGCTGGGCGTCAGCCGGGCGACACTTTACCGCCGCATGGCTCAGGCCAAGCTGCGCCGGTAGGCGGTATTTTTGCAACTCCACCTGTCTCATCCGTGAGACAGGTCGCGGCAGCAACGCTCGCACAGCACTTTCTTCCCGCGCAGCCTGGCGGCAGACTCCCCAGCATAAACCCGGCGCTAAAGCCAGGGTAAGGAGGACCAGGAAATGGATACGCTTGTTCAGGACCGTGGAATGCTGAAGGCACCTTTCGCGGCGCGTTACGACAATTTCATCGGCGGCAGGTGGGAGGCGCCCCGCGCCGGGCGCTATTTCGATAATCTCTCTCCCATCACCGGCAAACCGGTGGGACAAATCGCCCGCTCCGACGCAGCGGATATCGAGGCCGCGCTCGACGCCGCGCACAAGGCCAAGGATGGCTGGGGCCACACACCGGTGGCCGAGCGCGCGCTGATCCTCAACCGCATCGCCGACCGGATGGAGGCGAATCTCGAACAGCTTGCCCGTGCCGAGACATGGGATAATGGCAAGCCGATCCGCGAAACCATGGCCGCCGACATTCCGCTTGCCATCGACCATTTCCGTTATTACGCGGGCGCGATCCGCGCCCAGGAAGGGTCGCTCAGCGAAATCGACGCGGACATGGTTGCTTACCATTTCCATGAGCCGCTCGGCGTTGTCGGGCAGATCATTCCTTGGAATTTCCCGTTGCTCATGGCCGCCTGGAAGCTCGCCCCAGCGCTCGCGGCGGGCAATTGCGTGGTGCTGAAGCCCGCGGAACAGACGCCGGCTTCCATCATGGTCTGGGCGGAGCTGGTTGGCGATCTGCTGCCGCCGGGCGTGCTGAATATTGTCAATGGGTTCGGTCTCGAAGCCGGCAAGCCGCTGGCGTCATCGAGCCGGATCGCCAAGATTGCCTTCACCGGCGAAACGACGACCGGCCGCCTGATCATGCAATATGCGAGCGAGAATCTGATTCCCGTCACGCTCGAGCTTGGCGGCAAGTCGCCGAATATCTTCTTCGAGGATGTGGCTCGGGAAGATGATGATTTCCTCGACAAGGCCATCGAGGGGTTTGTGATGTTCGCGCTCAACCAGGGCGAGGTTTGTACCTGTCCGAGCCGGGCGCTGATTCACGAATCGATCTATGAGCGTTTCATGGACCGCGCCCTCAAGCGCGTGGCCGCGATCAAGCAGGGCAACCCTCTTGATCCAGAGACGATGATCGGCGCCCAGGCCTCTTCGGAACAGCGCGAGAAAATCCTGAGCTATTTCGATATTGGCCACCAGGAAGGAGCAGAAGTGCTGATTGGCGGTGAGGCGGCGTCCCTCGGCGGAGAGTTTGCCGATGGCTATTATGTCAAGCCGACGGTGCTGAAGGGGCATAACCGGATGCGGGTCTTCCAGGAGGAGATTTTTGGCCCTGTTGTGTGCGTCACCA
>Ga0306918_10000667_pt1 | contig 15906 bp, 19 predicted proteins | sample tim00Cox0000000H_FD_203315 | JGI IMG/M metagenome (GOLD analysis project Ga0306918, IMG submission 203315) | Lab enrichment of tropical soil microbial communities from Luquillo Experimental Forest, Puerto Rico - timezero.00C.oxic.00.000.00H (v2)... | ecosystem: Environmental > Terrestrial >... | reverse complement strand
GGCCGCAGCAAAGGCCGAACAGATGTCAGCACCTGACTACGCGCGATACCGTCCCCAAGATTCTTCTTGCGCTCACGGAGGCGTCCACAGATGTGAAAAGAACGGTCCCACTGAAATTCGACCATCCGGGCTTAGGAACGACGGCAGCCGCTCGGGCGGCACCCTGCTCATCCAGCACGATCTCGGCACGACCAAAGCGCACGTTCTCGTGGTCCGCGTCACAGAAACGAATGCCGTGATCACTCATACGGACATCCACTTGCAGCGGCTTCGTTTCTTCCAGGGGTTGCTCGCTGAGACGCGGATACAGTGGGACGAGCTGCATTCGCATCAAGCATCTGCAATGACTAGAGGCGATTTATTCTACATCGCGCGCGGTCATTTCGCCATGTCCTGGGTGAGGTCATGTTCGTTTAGCGCCGAGAGGGGTCTCAAAGTGAGCTCTGTCGCAAAAACGGATATAGTCGCCCCGCGAAGGCGAGTTCTGCCAACCGCTAGGGTCGTTGCCGCGGTGCAATGGCTACGAGGTGGAGTAATCTATGAGAAGCCCGGCTTTAAGGATCGGCGGGCGTACCGCGTGCCGAGCTGCCTCCACATGGCGTAGAGGTCGGTTGTCTGGGGCATCGGAACGACGCGACACACAGTGCGCGCGGTCCGAGCGGCTGATACGTAGTTTTCCGTAAGGAGAAAACCGGATTCCATGCGTGTTAGAGATTGGGGATCATTGCCTCCTCGCAGCTCGATTGTACACGAAATCGAAAGTGAGCCGGAAATGTCCCAAAGCGAATACGAGACTGCAGTCGCCGAATTTATCCGCAGCACGGGGATAATCCGCTGCCCAACTGTCTGCTTGGCGCCGACCCAGAGATCCGTGACCATCGCGGATCGCGTTGTATTGCGCCGACGTGCGGAGTCGGCTTGAAGAGCTTCGTGAGCAAAAGATGCTGAGAATGAACCCGGCATTTCTGCGCTAGCCGAGAGATGAGGCGCGAGGCTGACATTTCATTCGGGACGACTTGGGCTCACATCTGTCGCGAAATTCAGCCCGTCCAGCAATTTCGATAAACCCCATTGATCGGGATCCAGTCGTGCGAAGCGGAGGCCAAATTAATTTGCTAAAAAGGAGATCCAGATGTCCAGTAATAGTCGATTGAAGCAGGGTCGAGGGAAGGATCACGAAACAACGCGGACGCTCAGCTCGACTAACAAGAGGCGCAAGAGAGCACGGACAGAGGAGCTCAGTCCGGAACGGCGTGTGGAACTCGCGCAGCAGATTGAGGCAAAGGAGTCCCGTGGAAAACCGCCGTCGATCTGATGGCGGCGGAACTGTTCAACCTAGGGCGAGAGCACGTCGAGCGGAGGCGAGACAGTCTTCCGGCCCAGTGCCGGCATCAATAACAAGCCAGTCGACCGGGTCGGCGCATTGCGGGAGCTGTTGCGCGAGGACCTCGGGAGACGCATCGGACGCGTCGTGACGGCGCGCGCGAAGGCGAGCCTCCATCGTCGATGCTGGAGCGGCGAGCCACAGACCCGAAAAGGGGACAGCGGCTGCCTCGGCTATTGCGGCGAAAGATCGGCGCTCCTCGGGCCTTAGGGATACGGCATCGATGATCACGGAATACCCCGCCGCGAGCGCCGCCGCTGCTTTTTGGCGAAGCGCCTCGTAGACTCGGCGCGACAGTTCCGTTGTGTAAGCGCTCGCCGGGAGCCGGGTTTCTGGGGCAACCCCGAACAAACGCTTGCGGATCACGTCGCTGCGAAGCACCCGTGCGCCGATCTCTGGAGCCAAGGCAGCGGCGAGGGTCGACTTGCCCGACCCGCTGAGACCGCCGATCGCAACGAGCCGACAGGGCCGCGGGCGCAGTAATCGAGCTGCAAGATCGAGGTAACGGCGCGCTTCGGCGGCCATTTTCGGCTTGCTCTCTGGATGTGCCGCTCGGTCCATCGCCGTCGCCGTGACATGCGCCCAGATCGCGGCGCGAAGCGACAAAAAGGCCGGCATCACTGGAAGCCCGTCATCCTCGTCTGTCACATCGAGGTAGCGGTTCAAGACCAGATTGGCAAAATCCGTAAGCCCGCGATGCTCGAGATCCATTAATAAGAAGGCGAGATCATAGAGGACGTCGATGCAGCCCAGTGCCTCCGAGAATTCGAGGCAATCGAATAGGGTCGGCTTGCCATCCAGGAGGCAGATGTTGCGGAGGTGCAGATCTCCGTGGCAGCGCCGTACTTTCCCTTCTGCGCGCCTTCGGTCAAGCAATCCGCCAACGGCGGCGAGCCGCTGCAACGAACGCTCGCGGATTTCATTAATGCATTCAAGGGCAAAGCCCGCCTCCCGCGCCGCGATCAGACATCTGTGGTTCGCCTCTGCGATATCGGTTAACGCCGCTGCGCCGCCATAATCAAATCGTTGTTCAGCCAGTGAATGGAATTCGGCAATATGGTTCGCGAGCTCATTCATCAAATGCGCACTCAAGCCCCCGGTTTGGGCGAGGGCATCGAACAATGATGACTGATCGAACCGCCGCATGACCACGACCCAATCGATCGCCGGACCGTCGGTTGCGAAGTCAATTCTTTTATCCCACATGCGGACGAGTGCTCGGACCTCGATATAGAGCGTCGGCGCCGTGCGGCGGTTGAGAGCGAGCTCGGCCTCGCAAGCGCGCCGGCGGTGATCCGGAGTAGAGAAGTCGAGGTACGGATATTTTACGGCGCGCTTGAGTTTGTAGGCGCAGTCGCCGGCGAGAAATACCAGCGACACATGCGTTTCAATGATATCGACCCGATCCACTGCCAGTCCAAAGGAGGATGGCTCGCTGAGAAAAGCGATGACGTCTCGCTGATCGTCCAGCATAGCCGAGGAGGATCGATGCGCGCGTGGTCGCCTCACATCGCCGGGTAGAGCGGTCACAATATCGTGTGATCCTCAATGCCTAGAACACCTGGGGTGTTCTCGGCGGCGACACGCAGTGCTTTGCGCTCGGCCTCCGATCCGACGATACCCCGGAAATGCACGACCCCGTCGGAGACGACAACGCGACCCTCAGAGGCATCGGTCCATTTCTGGCTGCGCAGCTTGGTGAGCAATTGGTCGCGTATCGTGCGGTCACGATCTTCATCAGCCGTTTTGACTCCGCCGCTGGCTAATACTTGGAGTAGGTCGGCGCGGCTGACGATGCCCACAATCCTGCCGTCATGTACGACCGGCACACGCTTGATCTGCTTTGTCTCCAGCAGATCGGCAATCTCGGCAAGCGTCGCCATTTCGTCGATGCTGACAACTTCGCGGGTCATGAGGTCCGCCACCCGCTTGGCGTGCGACTTGATGTATTCGGCGGCCAGCCGCGAATTCGAGGAAAACAACTCGCTCCAGCGCGAGCGGTGGCGTTCGGTTCCGGTCTCAGCCCGGCGCAATAGGTCGCCTTCGGTGACAATCCCGACGAGCCGTCCATCCCCGTCCAAGACGGGAACGCCGCTAATGCGAAGATTGATCATCAGCCGCGCAAGTTTTTCGACGGTGGTATCCGGCGATGTGGTCACCACGGCCCTGACCATCACATCTCTCGCCCTCATCCGTCCCTCCTGTGCTGCGACCGGGCAACGCTATCCGCGCCAGCGGCAACGACATTGACCTGGATCAACGCAATATTCTGCGCACGACCTATCAGTGAGGATTATACAACAGGAGGCAGCCTTGTGATCGTCCCCTGGACCATCGGGGGTTTACTGAACGAACTCACGGCGCGGGGAGAGCACCCAGTCGTCATCTCGTTCGGCGAAGACGGTGTCGCGACATGGGGCAGCGAGGCTCTCGCCGAGAAGGCGCTGAGCTTGGCTTGCAACCTGCGTGAAGATGGAGTCGACAGTGGCAGCCCAGTTGCGCTCTGGGCACCCAACTCGCCGGTCTGGATCGCCGCAGCTCTGGGCACCCTGGCGGCGGACGGGATGCTGGTGCCGATCGATGACCTGGCAGACGCGGAGCAGTTCGAAGCCGCGCCGAATTCTAGCGGCGCCCGGCTGATACTCACTACGGCGCCTCACCTCGAAGCGAGCGGCGTTATCCTGCGCGCCCACGATGTCACCGCGATCCCGGTCGACGAAGGCGAGGGCGCCGAGCACGGGGCAATGGCGTACCCAAAGGACAAGAGCCAAGGGGTCCGCGGCTATACAGGAATCACTCTAAAACCCGCCGAGCAGACCCGTGCGGCCTCGGACTGAGCGACCCATGGACAGATTGGACAGATCCTCGCATATGGACCGTTACACGCGCGCACGCTGACACGTGCGCGAGACGCCTGATATGCAAAGATCCGTCCAATCCGTCCAGGAAGCGGGTGGCAGCGTTGCCGAGCCTGATACGAGCGATGCGCTAAATTGTCCCTGGTGCAGTCGGCCATTCCTTCCGCGGCAGAGTGGCGGTCGGTCACAGAGGTTCTGTCGCCCATCGTGCCGGCGAGCATTCCATGCCGCCGCGCGAGCTTGGACACTCGACGAGCTTGCCGCCGGACAATCGGCCATCTCGGATATCAAGAACAGCCCTCCAGCAACGTGCGCGTTGACCGGAAGGCGCGATCTCGCCCTCGCCGATACAGTTGTTCAGTGGACGGCATGGTCACAAACGCGCTAAGCGACGGCGTGCTGATGTACGGCTCGGACTGCCCGCGCTACGACTTCGCCTCGATTGCCGTGTCGGGCGGGGACAGCCTCTACCTCGTCGACAAGGTACTTGGTCACCGTCAATCCCGAACCACCGAGCGGTATGCGCATTTGACTGACAGTCCCGTTCGCGCTGTCGCGAGCCGCGCGTCTGAGAAGATCACCGCGCTCAAGCAAGGAGGTGCTAGCAATGTCGTCCCTCTCTTGGCCGACATAACCCGCCAACGCAACCCAGTGGGTGTAAAACGGCGCTGAGACGGCTTGTGGATCTCGTGCGTCCTCGCCGCTGCGGCAGATGCGCCAGCGTGAGGCGGCATCGGATTTCGGCACCTCCGCCCAACAGTCGGTGGACTTCAGCGATAGACGAGGACGGGGATCTTCGAGTGCGTGAGCACTTTAACCGTCTCGCTCCCGAGGACAACCGCTGAGACACCGCGACGCCCGTGCGAGGCCATCACGATCAGATCGCACCTTCTCGATGCGGCGGCATCGATTATTGCCTGATAGATGTGTTCGTGCTCGCTGTGAAGCGTTTCGCAGGCGACACCTGCTAACTTGGCCGCAGCCGAGACCGTGCCGAGCACTTTCTCAGCGTGAGCCGCCGCATGCTTCTTGTATTCGAGCGGGGTGTATTCGAGTTGGCTTGGCGCTAGCAAGAGCACATTGAATCGCTCAGTGACCGTCACAGCGGTAATCTTGGCACCGATCTCCTTGGCGAAAAGGATCCCTTGCTCAACGGCCTTGGCGGCGAGGTCCGACCCGTCGGTCGCGACCAAGATGTTCTGGAACAATATAGTTCTCCTCCGGCGTGTGTTTCTTTGTACCGAGAAGATCGGCGAAATCGAGATCGGCCCGTCACGCTTCCGTTGATGATCGAAGCAACTACTGGGATTAACGTATTATCCGACATTCACCGGATTCCAGCATCGGCGAACGCCATTGTCCGGTTTTTGGACGTCCTTGGCAACAAGCCCGCCCGCGAAGGGACGCCGTGGGTAGCCGAAGCGATGGGTTGCCTGCATCGCGGCGCCGGAACTTGTTGTCTTGCCTTCATCAAGGCGCGCGCCTCTGCCGTCGCTGTCTGTCGCATCCGACCCAGCTCCCCTGATGCTAGTGAGGGTGGAGCCCCGCAACTGGGCGATCAGCATCAGATTTTTGGGCGCGGAGCTTTCTCAGGCGGCAATTGCGGCATCGTCGGCCGCCTTCATCCCGGCTACCGTCTGGACATGTTTCCCTCGGGGAACGGGCGGACGAGCTCAGAAAAGGGTTCGCCCGTCTTAGCAATGCATTGCGGGGCTGTAGGCGAGAAGTCGGCTTTATCCCCGGCAGAGGAGCTCGGAAACGTCGTTTTTTAGGAGAGTTGATCCATATCAATTCGGTGCAACGGAAACCCTATCATACTACTTATAAAGCGGTTCTCGCCGGACGTGGTCATCTCGCTTCTTTGTGAGGATATGATCCCAATCGTTGCTCAGCCATCCTCACCTGCACACCGGCAATCTCGATCGGTGCAATTATGCGCTCCAGCCGATTGCTTCCATGCCGCATCAGATGCGCTTCGCAGCAACACCCGGGTCAACAGTGAGAGGAGGTCCAATCATGGCGCTTTCAGAATTCCCCCGATTGGGTTTCGATCCCTTCGTCGAGTTGCGGCGAATGCAGACCGAAATGAGCCGGCTGTTCTCAGGGTTTGGTGCAACCACCGCACGCGACTTTCCGCCGATAAACATTTGGCTCGGCGAAAATAGCGTGGTGGTGACAGCCGAGTTGCCGGGCGTAACCCGCGATGATGTAACCATCAGCCTACAAGAGGACGTGCTGGCGCTGGAGGGCAAGCGGGAGCCAAAGGTACAAGAAGACAACGTCAACTGGCAACGTCGCGAGCGCGCCTATGGCACTTTCTCGCGCGCGGTCCAGCTGCCGTTCCGGGTCGATGCAGATAAAGTTCGGGCGCGCTTCAATAACGGCATTCTGGAAATCGAGCTACAACGGCTGGAAGCTGACCGGCCGAAGAAGATCGAAATCCGCGCTGCATAACCCTAGCGGAGGAATTCAATCATGGCCCAGGAAGTCGGAAATATCGACCCGCGGACACCGCCATCAACGGGGCACCGCGACCGCATAACCAGTCGCCCAGTATTCGTCCCGCCGAGCGACATTTACGAGACGAAAGACAGCATTGTCGTGCTCGCCGAGATGCCCGGTGTCGCGCCCGATGACGTGGACATCACCCTCGAAAGACGGATGTTGACGATCCGCGGACGAAGCGCTGCCAGCGAGCAAGCCGGGTATCAGCGCGTTTACAACGAATTCGCCAACGGGGATTACGAGCGCGTCTTCACGCTTTCCGAAAACATCGACCGCGACCGGATCGAGGCGACGCTGAAGGACGGCGTGTTGCATCTCGTCCTGCCCAAGGCGGAAACCGCAAAGGCGAGAAGGATCGAGCTCAAAGCGTCGTGAGCGTCGGACACGGCTAATCTAGCCCAAACACCAGCCGAGGCGGGCAGCCACTCGCCTCCACGACTGGTTTTTCCCTCGTTCCCGGTCGTCCTTTGGTTCGGCCAAATGGCAACCACGTTGGCCATCTTGGTATTGCCCGGCGTTCACTTGCAGCAGACGGAATAGAACAGTTTTTGCGGCCAACCCCTTGGGACGGATGGTCGAACTAATTGCTTGCGCGGCGGCCGCGTTAGCACGAGGGACTGAACATCAGCGAATAACTGCCGGTCGACGTTGCGGCGCCGGCGCGGCGATGATCCCGATTCCGAGTGTGAAGGCCTTCGCCCGAGGACGGGCTGACCTTCATCACTTCGCTGAACGCCATCGCCGAAAGCGACGATGGCAAACTCCTCACGCGACTTCGTGCCCGATTTCTTGGAGGAAATTCGGAGATCCGCTTTGGACGGGCATCGTCTTCTACCACCAGGACACGCGCCACGGATATCTCGTACTCGGCATTCCCTACCCCTACCGGCCCTCATCGTGGGTTGTGCTTTCTCGGCGAAAGAGGTCTCGCAGTCGGCGAGCAGCTTCGTTGGCGCGCTCAAACTGCGCTAAGCTCTTTGCGAGGGCCTCGCCCAGAGTTTCCTGTGTCGGCCGTGGCTCGGCCCCAAATATGTGGTTTGCCGCAGTGACGTAATTGCCGATTGCGGTCAGCGCTTCGATCAGTTCGGCGACGAGCGCGACGCCCTCTTCGGTCAGGTTTTTTGGCGGTCCTCCACTGCTCTTGTCACTATCCGTGGCCACGACTACTCCATTCGGAACGATAGGTCGTGCCGACCTCAGCAGCGGCGCGCTGAGGGGGCCACCGGCTCAAATCTTAAAAACGAACCATTGGGGCGGCTATAGTCATCGCGCTCGGAAATTTGATCGAGATCAAGGTTGCGGCCGATTTGGCGGCGGATGGTGAAGTTAGGTAAAGCGCCCTCTCGCTCTACCGACGAGGCCCAACCGTAGCGATTGCGAGGACAGTTTGAATAGCAGCAGAAGGGCTCATCCCCGTGGACCACCTGGTGGCGGTCCGTCCCTCGCCGCCATGGCCTTATGGGGTTCCTCCGGCGGCAAGCGGGCGCATCTGCTCACGGATGAAGAACGCGCACAACTCGCGGTTATCTCTTCGGTTGTTCGCTTCAAGAAGGGGACAAGGATTTACCGTCAAGGGGATCCGGCCGATGCCATTTTCAATATCATCGGAGGCGTGGTGAAGTCATATAAGAGTTTGCCAGACGGGAGGCAGCATATTGTCGCCTTTCTGTTTCCGGATGACCTGATCGGGCTGGCCGAGGAAGGAAGATATGTCAATTCGGCTGACGCGGCGACTGCCGTAATAGGATACAGGATACCGGTAACGGCTCTTGAGACCAGGCTTCGAAAAGATCCCATTTTGGAATCTCACGTCATCTGCAAAATATGCCATGAGTTACGCGAGGCACAGCGTCATGCCTTTCTCCTCAGCGAGCACCGTGCTTTAGCCAAGGTCGCGCTGTTCCTGCAGCTGCTCGAGAACTACCAGGCCGCCAGAGGAGAAAGCGTGGAGGAGGTTTATCTCCCAATGAACCGGTCCGATATCAGCGACTATGTCGGTATGTCGCTCGAGGCTGTGAGCCGATCATTCAGGAGCCTCGTCAGCCGGGGCGCGATCACGTTCAGAGATCGGCGGCACGTCAAAATTATCAACCACTCCCAATTGGAGAGTGTCGCTTCGGAAAGCGAAACGCGGGAGTCGCTTGGCCGCCCGATTAGAAGGGATTAATGGCGTGGTCTACCGGGTGGGGCAGCAACGTAGTCACCGCCACAAGATGAGACCTGGCCGGCGCGAGTGATTGCGATAGATCAAAGCGTCCAACGATCCTCCCGGCGTATAAGGGCGCGCGAAACGGAGGATAATTCCTTGGCGCAGAGGCCAACCGCTTACGTCGTGGACGACGATGACGCTGTCAGAGACTCGATCCGTATGTTGCTCGAGTGCGAGGGCTTTGCGGTTTGCACCTATGCTTCAGGCGCGGCCTTTTTGCGTGATGCGCGTCCAGACGGAAATAGTTGCTTGGTGGTCGACGTGCATATGCCTGGCATGAGCGGTCTTGAGCTCCTCGACCAGCTTCGACGGGACGGAATAACGACCCCTGCGATGTTCATGACAGGAGCGCTTGACGCAAGAATACGATCGGCTGTGGATCGGGTGGGCGCGCTGCTATTGGAGAAGCCTTTCCGAGCGGGTGAACTGGTAGGCTGCATCGAAAGAGCTCTCGCCCACGAGCGCGATTGAGATTGGAAGTTTCGGCGATAGTATGAGCCGTCGCGGCGATAAGCGGCTGAGCCCGACCCGAACGAGACAGGTGGCTCAGGCGGAGCCCTGTCCCTGTCGCGGACGCAAGCAGGCTCACGCTCAGCGGAATAAATTTCGATCGCCGGAGTCGACTGCTTGTCATGGCCAAAAACCGCATTCCCCGAAGATGGCTGCAGTGGGCAAGCGGCCTGTTGCTCTGATCGCGGCGGCCTGTGTCCAGCCGCCGGCGGCGGTCCCAGTCGCGGCACCGCCAGCTCCGGCGGGTCAGACCCGGATCTGGTTCCACCGCCCATACGAACCTTTCGAGAGCCTCAACCTCGCGAATATCAACGTGAACGGCAACCTTTTCGGGGCTGTCGCAAACGGCAGCGCCGTCTATCGCGATGTTCCGCCCAGGCATTATCACATCGCGCCCGAGAGCTTCGGTCAAGACTTCAACCGTGACAAAGATGTTGACCTCGCCCCCGGCCGACAGCTCTACGCTCCCTTGCCGTATTCGCGGTTCTGCGACTTTTGAATGTAAGCGGCATGGTCGCACGGCGCTGCCGCTGACCACTAACCGAGGACGCCATGGACGATTCAGATCGGGTCGCCGCGATCAAGTTCGAGATCCGTAACGCCATAGCGGGCATGTCGCACCGGACCTTCCTGCGCGCCGGTGACAACAACGCGGAGCTGCTGGTAACCGAAATCTACGATGCGCTAGAACGCTCCGGCTGGCTCCGAGACAGGGCAGCACCGCCCCCAGCTTGCTGATGACATCATCCAAGCCCAGCTCGCGCTGCGGCAGACGCGGAAGGAACTGGCGCGCCCACAGTGCTTGCGACGTTAACAATGGCTGCGCTCGTTCTCATCGGGATCGAAATGCTGGTTCGGTGATGGGTATCGGGTCTGGCGTCAATCCTGCACGCCGCCCCCCTCCGCCCAAATAGGACCGGCTCAATCCGGACCTTCATCGCGCCAGAATCCCAATAGGAAAACTCGACGCTTGCCGCGACGCGGCCCGACCTGCGCTTGAATCTCTGGTAGGTCGAGGTCTCTCCGCGCGATCCATCTGTTGACCAACAGTTTTGCAGTCAGCCCGATCACCAAGAATGAGCCGAAGTAGATGGCGGCCGTCACGAGAGCGCGCATCAGGCCCTCATGACCGGGCGCAATCTTTTCCTCTGTGTGAAAGTGGTCCACACTTGTTGGCCAAGAGCACACGCTAACTCGTCTTATTCACGACGGCCCTTATTTGCGGCTCAGAATATCGACCAAGGCACTGATTTAAAATCGTCATCCGGGTTACACCCCGGCCTGACAGTTCGGGCAAGACTTGCCAGAGCGCCACGCATGGAAATCTGTGCTGGAGAGCCTTTTGTGATTCGATCTGCATGATTTTAACGGAGCTGGCTCGGGCTCTGCGGAAGAAGCAGCATCGGTCCATAGAACAAGGCGAAGACCACAAAGGCGGCAATCCAGAAACATGCAGAGGCGAAGAGAAGCGGCATGGTCCAATTCGCACCGAAGGCGGCCGCGACGCGGGTGATCGCCGCGAGGGTGACCAGCACATAGATCAGATTGGTGACGGGATCCGCCGACAAATCGCGTCCAGTGTGGCCGCGCGTGGCACGCGTCATCACCACCGCCAAGATCATCGTTCCGGCGGCCCCCGCTGTCAGGGCGTGGATGGCGGCGCTTTGCGGCAGATTACCATCGAGCAATGCAACGCCGAGCAAGCCCGCACCCAGCACCAACCAAGCATAGCCGATATGGAGAACCAGGAGCAGCGGCTCCGTGACGGTCGCGGCACCGTGCCAACGCAGGAGGCGCCAGAGGTTGAGTACCGCGCCAAGCAGAAGGAGCACGCCGACCGCACGAATGTTCGGAAAGAACGCCCAGCCGAACAAGCCACCATGCAGGATGCCGAGCGCGGCCCGGTCGATCCACCCATGAACGGCAGGGAGGCCGGGGTCGCCTCGCTTCGCCAGCCAGTTCCGGGTGAAGCTCGGCACGATCCGGCCGGCCACCACGGAGATCAGTACGATCACTGCGGCCAGTCCGAGACGCCACCCCAGTCCAAGTGGCACGGCGACGCCATCGCCCTGCAAATGCATCAGCAGATTGGCGATGCCGAGCACAATCACCGGCGCGACCATCGGCAAGTTGCGCCAGCTCCGCCCGGCAACGATCTCGCGGGTGACAAGCCCGACCAAAGCCATCGGAAAAGACAGATCCGCTGCGATGGCGAGCCAGGCGGGGACGAGGGCTGAGATCAGGCAGGCGACACGGCCGAGCAGCCACAGACCGGCAAGCACGGCCAACGGAAATCCGCTGATCGGAAGCCGCTTGGTCCAGGTTGGGATCGCGGTGAGCAGAAAGCCGGCGACAGCCGCCACCACGAAGCCGAACAGCATCTCATGTATATGCCAAGCGAGCGGATCAAATCGGCTAGGTACGGCGGATCCTGTGGCGAACATGACGATCCATAGAGCCAGAGACGCAGCCGACCAGAGTCCAGCCGCCAGAAAGAATGGCCGGAAGCCCTGGGTGAGAAATGTCGGCGCGGGAGGACTCGACACGTCTCCGACGACGATGTTCATGCCGTGCCGCCGGCAGCCCCTCGCAAGACCCGAGAGCCCGGGATCAGACGTTCGACGAAGCGGGGAAGGAGCGGGCGCAGCTTGATGATGAAGTCCCAAGCCATCAGCAGTGCGCCGAGCGCGAACACCACGTCACCCGGAAAGCGCATCCATTGCCAGAAGAGCGTCGTATCGTAGAACGCGTTGCTCCGTGCGTAGGCTAGCCCGTGCTCATAGACGGCATCGAGCTGTGGCCAGCCGATCGGAAAGAAGTTGAAGGCGATCCACAGGACCAAGCCGCCGTTGTAGAGCCAAAAGGCCCACTGCCCGAGCTTCTCGCCGAACGGTTGCCGATCGGCGGCGGCATAGCGCAGGCAGAAGTAGATCAGCCCGATCCCCAAGAGGCCGAAGGCGCCGAATAACGCCGTGTGAGCATGGTTGAGGGTGAGAAACGTCCCGTGCTCGTAGTAATTGATCAGCGGCGCATTCAGCGTGCCGCCGCCAAAGACGCCGGCGCCGACAAAATTCCAGAATGCCGCGCCGATTATGTAGGTATAAGCGAGGCCGTATTTGAACTCCCGATCGTCCTTGATCAGCTGTCGCTGCTGGATCGCCTCCAAGATCAACAGCACCAAGGGTAACACCTCGATAAACGAGAACATCGTGCCCATCGGCACCCACAGGCCTGGCTCGCCCGCCCAATAGAGATGATGACCGGTGCCAAGCACGCCGCCCAAGAAGATCAGGATCAGCGCCAAATAGACCGACCGCTCGGCGAGCTGCCGCGAGACAAGCCCAACTGCCATCAGCAAGTAGGCGCTGATCGCCGCCGCGAAGAACTCGAAGGACTGCTCGACCCAGAGATGGACCACCCACCAGCGCCAGAAGTCCGTGATCGTAAAGGACTTCTCGATCCCCGTGAGCGGGATCATGCCAAAGACGTAGAGTAGCGCGATATTGACGGTGGACGCCCAGATCAGATGCTCGAGGCGGATCCGTCCCGACCAGAATTGTCGGGTCGCTTGAAATAAGGTGGTACGGGTCGGCCAAAGCGCACGGAAGACGAGGATGCTCCAGATCGCGAGCCCGGCGAAGAACCCGATCTGCCATGCCCTGCCGAGCTGGATGTAAGAAAGCCCCTGATTGCCGAGCCAAAACCAGCTTTCTCGGATATAACCCATGATGCCGAGATAGTTGCCGACGAGCGCGCCGGCGACGATGAGCAGCGTAACCCAGAAGAGCACATCCACGAGGAAGCCCTGGCCTTTCGGCTCGCCGCCGCTGATCGCCGGGGCGAGAAACAGGGCCGCGCCGATCCAAGACAGGCCGATCCAGACAATCGGCGACTGAATATGGACATCCCGGAGGAAGTTGAAGGGCAGGAAGCGATCGACCTCAATGCCGTAGAAGCTCGTTCGGTCGAAATAGTAGTGGGCCATGATCGAGCCGACGAGAATCTGCAACAGCAGCACCCCCGCCACGACGAGAAAGTACTTGCCGACCCGCCGCTGGCTCGCGGTCAAGGGGCGAAAGCGGGCAAGCACCGGGTCCATAAGCGCCTGGTCAGGATCGTTCAGAAACCGCTGATAGATGAACAACACGGCGCCGAACGCGAAGAAGGTGAAGCAGAAGCTTATCCAGGTCCAACGGAAGGTGCTGGTTGTCGGCGTATTGCCAATCAGCGGCTCAAACGGCCAATTCTGCGTCCACGACGCGTCGGTGCCAGGACGGCGGGCGACTGTCGTCAACGACGAATAGATCAGGAAGTCCGCGGTCTGTTCGGCGCTCTGCTGATCGAGGCTGTAAGCTTGCGTCCAGCCCTTGGCGAAGTCGTGATGGAGCAGAGACTGCACGATCTCGCTCCGAAGCGCGGTGATCGCGGCGGCCAGAGGATCGGGGATGACAGCGACTTGCTTGGTCAGATCGACGCCTTGCAGCTCGGCCTGCATCGCCGCTTTGACCGAAGCGCGTTGCTCCATCGTCAGTTCCGACAACGCCTTGCCGCCACTCGCCTTGGCAAGGTTGTCCTGGGTCAGGGTGGCGAGGCGCACAAGATTGGCGGCCGTGTAATCCTCCCCGAAATACGACCCCATGCCGTAGAGGCTGCCGTAATCCATCAGGTCGGCTTTCTGGAAGCCGGCCTTCCCGACCTCGATGTCGGCCGCCGACATCAGAACCGTGCCGTCGGAGGTAACAAACCGGTCGGGAAAGGGCGGAGCGGCCTTGTAGGTGAGGTCTGTCGTCCAGCCGAGGATCCCGAAACTCCCGACGGCAACTACCAGCAAGACCCATTTGAGCACGTTGCTCACAGGATCCTCTGTGGGCCTATCGACCCGGTCTGCTTCCAGCGTCACGTTCTTGCGCTCCCACTGTCGAGCCGACTCAGTCGCCGGCTTCTGATCTGTTCAACCCGCTTACGCCGCGATGCCTGCTCCGTCGAGACACGACCGGTCAAAACAGGGACGATCCTTGGCTACCGGCGACGGCCCCGAGGATCGTGATGAGGCTGAGCACGAGCATCAGCCAGTGAGCCCAATGCAGAAAGGCAAAGGTGGTATCGGGGGTCGCACTCGCCCGCGCATGGAGCCATCGGTGCAGAATTAGCGGCTCGGCCACAAACAGCACGACCGTGAACAGTAGCCACACGCACACCATGGCGTGCATCCACCAGAACTCGCTCGACCGGAACCGTTCCCACAGTTCGAGGCGCTGTGTCATGTAGAAGCCGGTCAGCCCGACAACCACCGTGGCGATCCGCGCAGGCCATACGAACCGCCGCTCAATGGCCTCGAACACCGGAAGCCGGTTTGGGCCGACATCGTCGTGTCGAATAGCTGGCAGCACCACCATGGTCACCATCGCGACCCCGCCGATCCAGATCACTACCGCGAGAACATGCAACGCCCGAGCGATAACGACATCATCCATGACGCAACTCGCCTGGGTTCATCGGCCGACGAAAGTTTCCTTGAATGAGCGGGCAGACCCCGCGGGATCGACTCCGAAAAAACAACGGTCGGTTTGATCACCTCGTCGGCGCGGGTGACTAGCCGGACGTAGTGCGAAACGTGAATATGCAGCATGATTCCCGTGGCCGAAGCGGCAAGCGCAGAGTGATCGAGGAGCGGTAAACTCTTATGGCTGAGGATATCCCCCTACCCTTCGACCTGCCAGCGGTAGCGCGCAAGAAGGTGAGCGCCGCCTTCGATGGCGGACGGATCACATCCGACGGAGGGGTGATGCTGCTGGCCCAAGCGGAGTGGCGCCTTGGCATCGCCAAGCGTCTCGCGGCAGTGATCCCGGACGACCGCGACGCAAGCCGGGTAGTACACCCGCTTCCCGATATCCTGCGCGCCCGCATCTTCGCCATCGCCTGCGGCTATGAAGACGCCGACGACCTTGACCGGCTGCGCGGCGATCCGGCATTCAAATTGGCTTGCGGCCGCTTACCCGATACCAGCCGCGACCTGTGTTCGCAGCCGACCGTCTCATCGCCTCGATCTGGTTTGGCCCGTAAATCAGCTTTTCCTTGGGGAGCTGGTAAAAGAGCATTTTGCCGTATTCGGGAAAATCGCATTTGGCCGCCATCCAGGAAATCGTGTTATCCCGGTTTTGTGGCGTGAACGGCATCATCAGGAGGTACTGAAGCTGGTCGCTTCCCGGGAGTTTCATCAGGATGTAATAGGCCTCCATTGGCTGCAAATGGCCGGCATACGTCTCTTTGGGTGCTACCCACAAATCCTCCCGATTGTAGAAGACCTGAGGATCCGTCATATGAAAGGTTTTGTACTGGTCGGCTTGAATGGCGAAGAGATCCTCCGGGTAACGTAGGTGCTTTTTGAGGTCTGCGGGCAGCTGATCCAGGTCATTGAAAACCCCAGGGAATGCCCGCCG
>Ga0306918_10000653_pt1 | contig 16077 bp, 15 predicted proteins | sample tim00Cox0000000H_FD_203315 | JGI IMG/M metagenome (GOLD analysis project Ga0306918, IMG submission 203315) | Lab enrichment of tropical soil microbial communities from Luquillo Experimental Forest, Puerto Rico - timezero.00C.oxic.00.000.00H (v2)... | ecosystem: Environmental > Terrestrial >... | reverse complement strand
GAGTTCGACACTCTGATCATTGTCGGCTGCTGCGACGGCGTGCTGCCGGCGAAAGATGCGCCGGCTGAGGAGCAGTTCCGGGACACCTGTAAGCTCTATGTCGCAATGACTCGAGCCAAACGTGAGTTGATTTTGTCATTCAACGGCGCAGCCAGCCCCTGGATTAGGGCTGTGAGCGGAACGATTGAGACCGACCTGTGGGCTGCGTGCGAGGGCCTTGATCCGGACCTCATGCAAGGCGTCCCTGAGATCTTGCCGGAGGTGGACCCGGACATTCAGATGGAAGACGCTGGAGCGTTAACGGGTCTTCAGTACGTATACACGTCACACGCGTTGGGCCTCTCCTTGGAGGCCCAAGACAAGCTCATCGAGTTAGTCGACGGCAAAGGCGCCAGGGCCGCGGGGCGCGGTCACCGCGTCCGATGGCGGAACGTACGGGATCTTGCTGAAGACCTTGCTGGATCTCACCGTCCGGACAACCTTGTTGGGACGAGGGTTGCAGAGGATCTTCGATCGAACCTAGACCATCTTCCTAAGGGCTAGGTCGCCAACTCGCTAAGTGCGTCTGAATTCAGGCGGACACGATTTGAACTGGACGTGGTCACCCCATTTCGAAGCGGCCGGCTGCGCCCCTTCGGATTTCTACGGAAGCCGCCACGCTTTCCGAGATGACGCGGCAATCAACTACCCTGGCGCCTTCGGCTGACAATAACTCATATGCTTATCCCAAAGCGAGCAGCGCGGGAAAAAGCTCCCCTCACGAACGAACCTTTGCCCGGATAGCCAGATGCCGTTAATCTACGGCGGTCTGTCCTTGAGAAGAACCATCCGTGCTGTTCACGGTTCCCCTTCCCTCCCGCCTTCCGCCGGTCGAACGGACATTGCGGCTGACCACGGGTTTGATCCTGTTCAGCTTCGCGGCGACCCATTTCCTGAACCATGCCTGCGGCATATTGCGGCTGAATACGATGGAGGAGGTGCGCGGCGTTCTCCTGTGGCCATGGCGCACCTATGTGGGCCAGTTTCTTCTCTATGGTTCGTTTCTGACGCATGGGAGCCTCGGCCTTGTCGCGCTTTACCGGCGCAGGCACTTCAGAATTCCCGCCAATGAATTCTGGCAGCTTCTGCTCGGCCTTTCCATTCCGCCGCTCGTCATCATCCACGCGACCAATGTTCGCCTCGGCCATTTCCTGTTCGGCCTCGACGATAATTATCCGCGTCTTGTCTACCAATATTGGATCGCGGCGCCGAACCCCGGATTGCTGCGGCAGTTTGCTTTGCTCCTTGTTGTATGGACCCATGCCTGTATCGGGCTCAGGAGCTGGCTGCGCAGCAAGTCCTGGTATCAGAAATGGCTGCCGGTCATGGCCGCCGTCGTGACGCTGATTCCGGTTCTCGCCGTGGTCGGCATAGCCGACGCCGGAATGAATACCGCGGATCTGGCGGCCAGCGATCCAAGCCTGTTCAAAAATTACGACCCCCGTGGCAAGCCGCAATCGGCGTCACTCGTCAGGATTGGCGATGGCTTGATCGTGACCTATCTCGGGCTTCTTGGCGCAGTGCTTGTGCTTCGTGCCGGCCGCGAATGGCGAGAACGTCGCCACCACGGCATTACGATCAAATATCCACGGGGCAGAACCGTGCTCGTACCGCGCGGTTTCTCGATCCTGGAAGCGAGCCGATGGGCGGGGATCGATCATGTGTCGATCTGCGGCGGACGCGGGCGATGTTCGACCTGCCGGGTGCTCGTCACCTCGGGGCGCGAAAGCCTGGCATCGCCGGGCGCGGCAGAACTTTTAACGCTCGAGAGGATCGGCGCGCAAGAAGGGGTTCGGCTCGCCTGTCAGGTCAGGCCGAACCACAATGTCGAGGTCATCCCTCTCCTGCCTGCGCCGGGGAATGGAGCGATGCGCGGACGAACCGTGATCTCGGCTGCCCAGGAGCGCGACATCGTCGCGATCTTCATAGACCTGCGCAATTCGACACGTCTTGCCGACGGGCGCCTGCCCTATGATACGCTTTATGTCATCGACCGCTATGTCACTGCGGTCACTCATGCCGTCGAACAGAATGGCGGCCAGGTCACCAGTGTCGCCGGTGACGGCGTCATGTGCTGCTTCGGCGCCGATTGCGACACGCCAACCGCATGCCGCAGAGCACTGCTTGCCCTGCGGGCTCTATGGGTGTCCCTCGACGAGCTGAGCGAGAAGTTTACGGCCGAGTTCGACTATCCGCTTCGCTTCGGCGCCGGCTGTCATCTGGGCCTCGCAGTCATAGGCGAGCTCGCGAGCCGCCACACCACGCAATTTCTTGGCGAGGTAGGTAATATTGCGGCCCGGCTGGAGGGGCTGACCAAGAGTCTTGGATGCACGATTATCGTCTCGCGCTCTGTCGTCGAGCGCGCAGGTCTCGAAATGCCAAAAATCGAAACCCATAGGGTTGAGATCAGGAATGTAACGGCGGAAATCGAAATGATTGCGATCCGGTCTCCGCAAGAACTCGACGATCTGATCCTGGCCCACGTTTCTTGAGGCTCTGTTCCTTCGTGTATAATCGCGCAATCGACAATTATCGGCAAAGGCTGTCGAGATGGCCGCCAGACAAACCGAAACACTTGCCCGCGTCGATCTCTTCCGCTCCCTTGCGCCTGCCGAGATCATCCAGCTCGACACAAGGTGCATCTGGCGCCGCGCGAAGGCCAAGGAATGGATCATCGACTACCAGGACGAAGGCACCGATGTGTTTTTCCTGATCACAGGGGTTGTCCGGGTCATGATCCGCTGTGTTTCAGGCCGCGAAACAATTCTGCGCGACATTGAGGCCGGCGCCTATTTCGGTGAATTGGCTGCAATTGACGGACAGGCGCGCTCGGCGAGCATTCTGGCGGTGACCGATGCAACCATTGCGAAAATGGCGGCCAGCACCTTCCTCGAGACCGTGACGGAACATCCGGATGTTTGCCTGCAACTGCTTCGGCTGGTGACGGGACAGGTTCGAATGCTTTCCAATCGGGTCAACGAATTCACCACGCTCTGCGTTCGCGATCGTCTGTATGTGGAGCTTCTGCGGGTGTCGCGGCCCGACCGCGAGCATGACCAGCAAGCGATCATCTCGCCGCCGCCCCTGCATGCGGACCTTGCGGGCCGGATCAGCACGCGTCGCGAAACCGTGACGAAAGAATTAAGTGCGCTGGAACGCGAAGGCCTGTTGCAGCGTGGCCGCCGCTCGCTTGTCATTCTCGACGTGCCTCGTCTCGTCGGAATGATCGATGAAGATCAAAGACCCTCAACCGCACCGTGATCCACTGGAGCAAGATGACTTACCTTTGAATCGTCATCTTGCTCTTAAGTATTTGTTTTGTCGCGTGTCCGGACGCAAAACCGGTCTCCACTTTTGCTGGACACACTCCGATTGTCGAAGGGTGTGAAATCCCACATGTGCGCTTGAAGGGAAGGTCTATCTCCTGATCGTGCCGGCTGGCAATCAAGCAAAGCCGGGAAGACCAAAGGAGACCTCAAATGAACACTCTCAAGATCGCGCTTCTCGGTTTCGCTCTTCTCATCTCCGGCGCGGCCTTCGCCGGTTACACACCTGAGGGCAATGGACACGTGGGAGACACGGCCTTCTATGCCGCGCCCGAAGGCAACGGACATGTCGATATCGCCGCTTACATGCCCGAAGGCAATGGACACGCCGATATCGGCTGACACGCTTGGCTCAAAACCCTGGTGACCATTTGGCCGGGGTTTTCGGTCAATCTCGCATCATGGAGATCAACATGAAAACGGCTGCGAATGGCTTGGCGGCGCTGCTCGTTATCTCCAGCCTGACCGCTCTGGGCATAGGCGCGGCGAGATTGTCACGTCAAACCCCATCTCCCATCGCGAATATTGGCAGCACCCCCAATCCTCTGGGTTACGACTTGTTGAACGGAAAGCTCTTTGAGAAGTAGGCCCCCTTTTGCAACGGCCGGCGCAATCGCCGGCCATTCTGTTATTTTGACAACAGCCAACACGGAAAAGAGAGGTTGACCGGCGCGTAAAGCTCGCTCACAAAATGCGGCGACGATCTTGAGGAAAAGCCTTCCCATGGCCAAGCTCTTGCGGTTGCTCGCATTCGACTGCCAAGACCTCGCTGTTCTCTCCGCAAATTTTCAGGATGGATTGGTGCGGATTGGCGAGATGACCTATTTGCCCCGCGCGCAGCGATTTGTCCTCATCGCGGCGCGGTTCGACTGGGTGAGATCGCTTGAAGGAGCAAGGGAGCGCTGCCGCGCCGGTCTCCATTTCGACCATGTGACCAAGGTTTCCCGCATGGGCTTCGAACAGCATGAGCGGGACGCGGTTTTGAACATTCTGAGCCTCAGCTTTGTCGAAACGGAACCACCCGCCGGAACGGTGGAAATTACATTCTCCGGCGGCGCCGCGCTGCGGCTCGAAGTTGAATGTCTCGAAGCGCAGGCGCACGATATTGGGCCGCGCTGGAAGGCCACGACGCAACCCGGCCACCCGATTCTGAACGGGGATATCTCAGCGTAGCCGTCTCGGGGAGAAGAGCAACAGATTCATTCCGGCTCCCTTTCACTCACGAGGCCGCCGCTGAAAACGCGGCTGGCAAGAACGTCGGCCTCGTCGATCGTCACCAGATCCTCGATTGAGACAGGCATATCGCTGGCAAAATGCCGGTTTGCATGGCGCAGCCGCATGCGGTCGATCGCATTGCGGATCGAGCGGGCATTGGCGAAATGCGGCTGTTCGCGCCGCATCTTGATGTAGTTCTGGAAGGCTGCCGCTCCTTCCGGGCTGAAGTGATAGTTCTGCGCCGTCAGCATTGTTTCGCCGATCGCCATCAGCTCACCGTCGCTGTAATCGGGAAAGTCGATATGATGCGCAATGCGGGAGCGAAAGCCCGGATTGGACCTGAAGAAACGATCCATCCGCTCGGCATAGCCTGCCAGAATGACGACGAGATCCTCGCGCTGATTTTCCATGACCTGAAGCAGGATTTCGATCGCCTCCTGGCCGTAGTCGCGTTCATTCTCCTGGCGATAGAGGTAATAGGCCTCGTCGATGAACAGGACACCACCCATCGCCTTCTTCAAGATCTCTTTCGTCTTCGGCGCGGTATGGCCAATATATTGGCCGACGAGATCGTCTCGCGTGACCGATACGAGATGACCTTTGCGCACAAACCCGAGCTTGTGCAGGATTTCCGCCATTCTGAGCGCGACCGTCGTCTTGCCGGTACCCGGATTGCCGGTAAAACTCATATGCAAGGTTGGCGTCTCAGAGCTTAGCCCAAGACGCCGCCGGACACGATCGACAAGAAGGAGCGCCGCAATCTGCCTGATACGCGCCTTGACCGGGGCGAGCCCGACAAGCTCGCGATCGAGCTGGTCGAGCACTTCCGCGACATGGGTTTCAGATAATTCGCGCCGCAGATCTATCGCTTCAGGCGGAGCGGCGATGGCCGTCTCCGCCGCGTCTTCGTGCGAGATGTTGCCCGAGCCTTCGCAGGCTTCCATGGTTCGCACTCCTCAAGCCTGATAGCGCTGCCCTTCAGGGCGATCGGCCGCATAGGACTGGACAGCGTAGCGGAAGGTGCGCCCATCGCCTTCCTGGCGAAGCAGCCGGAACCCCGGTTCCTCTTTCGGCCGGCTGACCAGGAAGGAAATCCGCACGCTCTCCCAGCCATGCGAGGAATCGAAGCCGGAGACGCGGATATAGCAGCGCTCGCCATAGGCCTTGCGGCAGGCATTGAGCTCCAGCATCACAGCGCCCGCATCCTTGATGTCGAACATCGGCAATCCCCACATGTCCCAGAAGGTATTGCGCGGATGCGGATCGTCGGTGAATTCAATATTCACGGCCCAACCCTTGTCGATGCAATATTGCACCTGCGAGCGGATCTGATCGTCGGTGAGATCGGGCAGAAAAGAGAAGCAGCCTTGTGTGATGCGCATTGTGGTCTCCCTATTCCGCCGCTGTCGCCGTCGGAACGAAGTCGGGCGTATCGGTCGAAGCATAGTTGAAGGTCACGTCCTTCCAGGTGTCGAGCGCCTGTTTCAAGGGCGTGCAATTCCTGGCGGCCTCTTCGAGAATCCGTTGGCCTTCGGCCAAGGTGTCGCGGCCGCAATTGCGCGCGAAAATCATCGCCTCCAAGGCGACGCGATTGGCCGTCGCGCCTGCGGCAATGCCCATCGGATGACCAATCGTGCCGCCGCCAAATTGCAGCACCACATCCTCGCCGAGAAAGTCGAGAAGCTGGTGCATCTGCCCGGCATGAATGCCGCCGGAAGCGACCGGCATGAGCTTGTTCAGCGAAGCCCAATGTTGATCGAAGAACAAGCCATGTTCGAGCTGTTGCGGGTTCAAGTCCTCGCGGCAAATGTCGTAATAGCCGCGCGTGGTGTTTGGATCGCCCTCTAACTTGCCGACCACGGTTCCGGCATGGATGTGATCGACACCCGCAAGCCGCATCCATTTGGCGATCACGCGGAAGGACACGCCATGCGTCTTCTGCCGCGTGTAAGTCGAGTGACCGGCGCGATGAAGATGCAAAATCATGTCGTTCCGGCGCGCCCATTTCGCCATGGACTGGATCGCCGTATAGCCGATCACGAGGTCGATCATGACGATGACCGAGCCGAGCTCTTTGGCAAATTCGGCCCGCTCATACATGTCTTCCATAGTGGCCGCTGTCACATTGAGATAGGTGCCCTTGACCTCGCCTGTCGCGGCTTCGGCGCGCTTCACCGCCTCCATGCAATGGAGGAAACGGTCGCGCCAGTGCATGAAGGGCTGCGAATTGATGTTCTCGTCGTCCTTCGTAAAGTCGAGACCGCCTTTCAAGGCTTCATAGACCACGCGGCCATAATTGCGCCCTGACAATCCGAGCTTCGGCTTCACTGTCGCGCCAAGCAAGGGCCTGCCGAATTTGTCGAGACGTTCGCGTTCGACGACAATGCCGGTCGCCGGCCCCTGGAAGGTTTTCACATAGGCGACGGGCAGGCGCATATCCTCGAGGCGCAGCGCCTTCAGGGGCTTGAAGCCGAACACATTGCCGATGATCGAAGCCGATAGATTGGCAATCGAGCCCGGCTCGAAAAGATCGAGATCATAGGCAATGAAGGCAAAATAGGAGCCGGGCGCATTCGGCACCGGATCGACGCGATAGCATTTCGCCCGATATTTCTCGCAAGCTGTCAGGCGGTCGGTCCAGACAACCGTCCAGGTCGCTGTAGAGGATTCGCCTGCAACCGCCGCCGAGGCCTCGATCGGATCGACACCATCCTGCGGCGTGACGCGGAAACAGGCGATGATGTCGGTGTCCTTCGGCTCATAATCGGGCTGCCAATAGCCCATGTTGCGATATTCCATCACACCGGCTGAATAACGGCTGCGCGGTGCCTTCAGGCTTTTTTCGATGACGTTCATGAATTCTCTCCCTATTCAGCCGCGGTGCGTTGCAATTCCAGATGATGATCCAGGCTCCCCGCCGCATAGCGCTTGGCCATGGCCGGCATTGGGAGGACCTTGATTTTCGAGGCATTCCCCGCCGTGCCGAATTGCTCGAAACGTTCCCGGCAAAGATCGCGCAGACGATCCATCGCGGGCTTCAGGAATTTGCGCGGATCGAATTCGCCGGGACTGGTTTGCGCGACGCGGCGAAACTCGGAGGTCATCGCGAGGCGGCAATCCGTATCTATATTGACCTTGCGCACGCCATGCCTGATGCCGCGTATGATTTCCTCGACCGGCACACCATAGGTCTGACGCATCTTCCCGCCATGCGCATTGAAGACATCCTGCAACTCCTGCGGCACAGAGGAGGACCCGTGCATCACAAGATGGATGTTCGGCAATTTCGCGTGGATCGCCTCGACGACCTGCATCGACAGGATTTCACCATCGGGCTTGCGGGTGAATTTATAGGCTCCATGCGATGTGCCCATCGCGATGGCCAGGGCATCGACCCGCGTCCGCGTCACGAAATCGACCGCCTGATCGGGGTCGGTCAGGAGCTGGCGGCGGCTGAGCTTGCCTTGTGCGCCATGCCCATCCTCCTGCTCGCCGCCGCCATGTTCGAGCGAGCCCAGAACGCCAAGCTCGCCTTCAACCGAAGCGCCGACCGCATGGGCCGCCTCGACAACTTTGCGGGTGATATTGACGTTATATGCGTAAGATGAAGGCGTCTTCGCATCTTCTTCAAGCGAACCATCCATCATCACCGATGTGAAGCCGTGCTGGATCGCAGTGAGGCAGGTTGCTTCATTATTGCCATGGTCCTGATGCAGACAGATCGGAATCTGCGGATACATCTCGCAGAGCGCCTCGATCATCCTGGCAAGCATGATGTCGCCGGCATAAGCGCGCGCCCCGCGGCTTGCCTGAATGATCACTGGAGCGTCAACGGCTGCGGCGGCATCGAGGATCGCGAGCCCTTGCTCCATATCGTTGATGTTGAAGGCCGGGACGCCATAATCGTGCTCGGCGGCATGATCGAGAAGCTGACGCAGTGTGATGCGGGCCATGCGATGTTTCTCCGTCACTAATTGTGGATAGGGGCTTTGATGCCGGGCAATTCCCCATCGAGGCTGGCGCGAACTTCAGACAGGATCGCCTCGACCGTAATGCCGAACTTCTTGAAGAGATCGGAGGCGGGAGCGCTGGCCCCGAAGGAATTCATCCCGATGAAACTGTCATCTGGCCGCAGCACGAGATCCCAGCCCTGCCGCAAGCCAGCCTCGATCGCAATACGCGGCGCTTCGCCGAGAACGCTCTTGCGATAGGCGGCGGGTTGCGCCGCAAAGAGCTCGAAGCAAGGCATGGAAACGACAGCGGCCTTGATGCCCTCCTCGTGAAGCTTTGAGGCCGCTTCGACAGCAAGCGAGACTTCGGACCCCGTTGCAAAAAACGTCACGTCCCGCGAGCCCCGGGTTTCCTTCAGGACATAGCCGCCCTTTTGCGAAAGGTTCTCGTCACGATGTTCGCCGCGCAGCGTCGGAAGATTTTGACGCGACAGACAGAGCGCGGAAGGTCCTGTCCTTGTGCCGAGCGCAACCTCCCAGGCTTCCGCCGTTTCAATCGCATCCGCTGGCCGGAAGACAAGAAGATTGGGAATCGCGCGCAAGGCCGCGAGATGCTCGACGGGCTGATGCGTCGGTCCATCTTCGCCGAGCCCAATCGAGTCATGCGTCAATACATGAATGACTCTTTGGCGCATCAGCGCGGCAAGGCGTATGGCCGGGCGGCTGTAATCTGAAAAAGTGAGAAAGGTGCCGCCGAACGGGATGAACCCGCCATGCAGGGCAATGCCATTCATGGCCGCTGCCATGCCATGTTCGCGAATGCCATAATGGATGTAATTGCCGGCAAAATCATGCGGCTTGATCGGCTCCGCGCCCGCCGCCTTGGTATTGTTCGAGCCGGTCAAATCGGCCGATCCGCCAATCAGATTGCTTTGCACCTTGGCAAGTTCATCGAGCACCTTTTGCGAGGAAACGCGGGTTGCCTGCGCGGCCTTCGCTTCGCTCGCCTTGCGCTTGAAGGAGGCGATAGTCTCGAACACCGCAGGATCGATGCGTCCGGAAAGATCCGCATCGAAATTTTGTTGAAGGCTCGGGTCCAGGCTCTCAAGGCGTGCCTGCCAAAGATCATGTTGGCGCGCAGCCCTCTTCGCGCATTCCCGCCAGGCGGAAACAATCGGTGCTGGAATATCAAAAGGCTCATGCGCCCAGCCGAAGCCTTCGCGAGCGGCGGCGACTTCCTTGGCCCCAAGCGGCGCGCCATGCACCCCATGAGTTCCAGCCTTGGTCGGCGCGCCAAAGCCAATGGTAGTCTTGCAGGCAATCAGCGCAGGGCGATCCGACTCTTGCGCGGCCTCGATCGCTTGCGCGATTTGCTCCGCATCATGCCCGTCGATACGGAAAGCCTTCCATCCCGCCGCCGTGAACCGCGCCAATTGATCGGTCGAATCGGCAAGCGAAACCTTGCCGTCGATCGTGATCCCATTGTCGTCCCAGAACAGGATCAGCCTGGACAGCCCGAGATGCCCGGCCAGCGCAATGGCTTCGTGGCTGATACCTTCCATGAGACAGCCATCGCCTGCAAACACGTAAGTACGATGATCGACGATCTCCGACCCATAACGCGCGGCCAACATACGCTCGGCCAGCGCCATGCCGACGGCTGTCGCAAGGCCTTGACCAAGCGGGCCGGTGGTCGTCTCGACGCCCGGCGTATGACCATATTCGGGATGGCCCGGCGTCTTCGAATCGAGCTGACGAAACCGCTCCAGCTCCTCGCGCGTCATGCCCGGATAACCCAGAAGATGCAGCAGCGCATAAAGCAGCATCGAACCATGCCCGGCGGAGAGCACGAAACGGTCGCGGTCAGGCCAAGCGGGATCGGCGGGATCGAATTTCAAAAAACGCGTGAAGAGAACGGTCGCGACATCGGCCATGCCCATCGGCATTCCGGGGTGCCCGGAATTGGCTTTTTCCACCGCATCCATGGCAAGGACACGCAGAGAATTGGCCAACTCCGTATGGGTGACATGATGCGCCGCATTGTCCGAAACTTGCGCGAGAATATTTGGGGCGACAATATTCATGAATGAAGCTCCAATCAGCTTGCCCGCCTGCGCCGTTCGGCGAGCTGGAGGATGAAGGGCGTCAGGATCAATTGCATCGCGAGATCGAGCTTGCTGCCCGGAATGACGATGGAATTCGCCCGCGACATGAAGCTGTCGTGGATCATCAAATGCAGATAGGGAAAGTCGATCCCGCGCGGATTGCGAAAGCGAATGATGACCATCGATTCATCGGCAGTCGGAATCCACCGCGCGATGAACGGGTTCGACGTGTCCACTGTCGGCACACGCTGAAAGTTGATGTCCGTCTGCGTGAATTGCGGGCAGATGTAGTGAACATAATCCGGCATGCGCCGCAAAATCGTGTCCATCACCGCTTCGGTGGAATAGCCGCGCGCTGAGCGGTCACGATGAATCTTTTGAATCCATTCGAGATTGATGACCGGCACAACGCCGATCTTCAGATCGGCATATTTGCCTATATTCACCTTTTCGGTGACGATCGCCCCATGCAGCCCTTCGTAAAAAAGCACATCGCTTTTTTCCGGCAGCGGTTCCCAATCGGTGAATGTGCCAGGTGCCGATTTATAGAGCTCGGCTTCGGCTGCATCGTGAACATAATGCCGCGTCTTGGAAAGACCGGTTTCGCTATAGGTGCGAAACACGGCTTGGAGTTCTTCGAGAAGATTGGATTGCGGACCGAAGTGACTGAAGTGAGGGTTCCCTTTCGCCTCCTCCTCCGCAATCATCTTGCGCATTGCGATGCGATCGTAACGATGGAACGCATCGCCCTCGATATAGGCGGCGTCGATCTTCTCGCGGCGGAAGATCTGCTCGAAAGTACGCCGCACCGAGGTTGTTCCAGCCCCCGAGGAGCCGGTCACAGAAATGATCGGATGCCTGGCTGACATCAACGTCTCCCCTCAAAGACGCATGAGACCACGCCGGCCAAAAAGGGGCGCGTGCTCGGCGGAGAATTGCGGATCGCTGTGATATTGCTGAATGAGTTCGACACTATCGGCCGATCCGAAAACGAGCGGCACCCTGGCGTGAATTCCGGCCGGCACGATATCGAGGATTAGGTCGGAACCATCGGTTGCCGCGCCCCCTGCCTGTTCGACAAGGAAGGCTATTGGGTTGGCCTCATAAACGAGGCGCAAGCGCCCTTCGCCGTAACGCGTGCGCTGATCGCGCGGATAGAGAAAGACACCGCCGCGCATGAGGATCCGGTAATTTTCGGCAACCAGCGAGGCTATCCAGCGCATATTATGGTTGCGCTTCAGCGGACCATCAGTGCCGAGCACACAATCGTCGATGAAAGCGCGAACCGGCAGCTCCCAATGCCGGTAGTTAGAGGCATTGATTGCATATTCAATCGAATCCCGCGGGATCTGGACATTGGAGGCCGCAAGGCGGAAGCGCCCTTCCCTGCGGTCCAGAGTGAAGATTTCGGTGCCGCTCCCCAGAGTGAAAACGAGCGAGGTCTGCGGACCGTAAATCACATAGCCGGAGCCGATCTGGTTACGGCCAGGCTGCAAAAAATGGGCGCGGAGGTCGGCAGCTTCAGCCAGGCTCGGAAGGATCGAAAAAATCGTCCCGATCGAAACATTGGCGTCAATATTCGAGGAACCGTCGAGCGGATCTATCGCAACCGAAAGCGGCCCGCCCGGATTGAGAACCAAGGGTTCCTGCAATTCCTCGGAAACCACATGGGCGACGCCCGCGCGCTGAAGCACGTTGATGAAGAGATCATTGGCGAAGACGTCCAGCTCCTTCTGGATATCGCCGTCGTAATTGGCGCTGTCGAGCTCCGCATCGAGACGGCCCGTAAGAAGCCCCCGTGAAACGAGGTCCGAAAGTTCGATTGCGCCTTGCGCGATCTCGACGACAACCTTGGCGGCATCCGTGAGATGTGGTTTCGCGGCGACGATCTGGTCAAGAAAGCCCGCGAGATCGGGAGTTCGTGCGCTCGTCAGCATGTCCGCCCTATTGGTTTTGTATTGTTGGGCTCATCTTCACCTTGGACAGCAAAAAGAAAAGTGAATAATATTTGGACTTGATTCAAAAAAATTGAGCCTCAATGCGCCGGCTGACCCTCAAGCAATTGATGACCATTCGCGCCGTCGCGCGGAGCGGGACAATCGTCGCGGCTGCGAATGATCTCGGCGTCACCCCGGCTGCGCTCACGGCGCGAATTAAAATTCTCGAGGAAGAAGCGGGCATTGCCCTGTTTGATCGCGCAGGAGGACGGCTCAAACCCACGAGCGCGGGGCAGGAAGTCGTCACCACCGCCTCCCGGATCGACCAGATGCTGACCGAGCTCGCCAATACGCTGACCGCGCATCGCGACAGGCGGGCGGGACGCGTCACAATCGGCGTGGTCTCGACCGCCAAATATTTCGCACCGCGGCTGATCGCCGCTTTTGCCCACCAGAACGATAAGATCGACATGTCGATCATGGTCGGCAATCGCGCGGAAATCATCGCCGCCTTACGCGATTTTGCGATCGATATTGCCTTGATGGGGCGCCCGCCCCTCGATTTTCCCGTGACGAGCGAAAGTTTCGGTCCGCATCCGCAAGTGGTAATTGCCTCGCCGGATCATCCGTTCGCGGGTCGGCGGCGGATCAACCGCACTGACCTTGCCAGCGAAAGCTTTCTCGTGCGCGAAGAGGGTTCGGGCACGCGCAGCGTCTTCGACTATTTCTTCGATGGAATTGTCGTCCGGCCGCCGCGCGTCAAGGTCGAAATCGGCTCGAACGAAACGATCAAACAGGCCGTGATGGCGGGTCTTGGCCTCACCTTGATCTCAGCCCATACGATCGAGGCCGAAGTCAATGATGGGCGGCTCATCGTTCTCGATATTGATGGATTGCCGATCATTCGCCAATGGTTCGCGGTCCGCCACGGCAATCGGATTCTTACCCCTTCCGCTGCCGCAATGTGGAAATTCATCGTGAAAGAAGGGCGTGGCTTCCTGCCCTCGCTCGCGCCGACCCCTCCCAAGAGTCCGGCAGGCTGACCCCGCAGCGCCAGCGGAGCATTTGCAAAGGCGCGCCTAGCTATATATATAAATATATTGCTTTAAAATGCGAGGGTCACGCACAATGGATTGGCGCGAGGAATTCTGCGATCTGGGTTTCGTCGTTTTCGACAGGCTTCTTCCCCATGATCTCATCGACGCCCATGTAGCCGAGGTGACCGCGCTGCTGCGCGATCATGGTGCGAATGATGCGCTGTCCCTCTCGCAGCTTTCCATGACGGCGGACGACGCGCTGATGGTCGATATGCTCGCCTTGCATGAGCGCAGCGAAAACGCTCGCCATCTCATTTTCGATCGCACCGCCCAGGCGCTCTTGCGCCAGCTCTTTGGCGGACAGCCAGCACTCGCCATGGCGCGCAGCGCCTTGTGGGAACGCGGCAATATGCGCGCTCATGTCGATACGGCCTTCCGCTCGCCTGAGCCGCCCTATGCGCTCTGCCGGACCTGGTGCGCGCTCGAAGATATTCACCCCGAAAGCGGGCGCTTCTATCTCGTCCCCGGCACGCATCGAAGCCTCGTGCCCCGTCTGTGCGACGAGGTGCTCGCTGAAAGACCCGAGCTTTTCGCGCTCTTCGAGCAGATAGAGCATGAACCCCAATCCTGGTTTCGTCTGCGCAATTGGGGCTGGCCGCTGGTGAATGCGAAAGTGCCGGAGCGTATCGATGGAAATGCAAAAATCTCATTCGACTTGAACAAAGGCGATGTGATCTTCTTCAACCCTGCCGTCGCGCATGGCACTCTGGCCTGCGCCGATCCCTCGCTCACACGCAAGATGATGGTTTGCGAATGGACGATGGAAAAAGACATGCGCCTCCAGCGGCGAGCGCCAGCCGAGGATTTCCTTGAGCTGCCATTCCAACAGGAAAATCTGATCGACATCAGGCCGATCCTCGCCGCACGCGGCGCGATGCGTTGATGACCCGCTGGGAGGATATATTTGTCTTCCGCCGAACCCAATCCATTTCGGCGGAAGATTTGCGGGCGCTACCGAATCAAAGTTATCGGGAACACGAGTGCAATCAATCCACCGCTATCATCACATCCGACGATTTGATAAGCGCATGGGCCTTTTTACCGACTGTCAGTCCAAGCTCGTCGATGGCTTCATTGGTGATCGACGCGTTGAGGATGACGCCACCAGAAATCTCAAGCTGAACATGGGCCGTGGTGCTGCCCTTTTGAATTGTTTTAACTGTGCCTTCAATAAAATTGCGCCCTGAAATTTTCATCGTCTTCTCCCCAAAAATGGACCGTTTGTGCGCGGCCGCTCCACCCATGCCACCATAAGATGGGGTAGAGCAATATATAGGCGTAATCTGCTCGGGCAAAGCGCGCCTACAGTGTAAATTTCCTCTGCAATACAGCTAAATATTTCAGCTGGAACAGCCGGAAACAAGCGCTGCGCCGCGATCGAGCTGGCGGGACATAGCCGTGACAGCGAGGGCTGCGAGGATCAAGGCGAGACTGATCCAGGGCAATTGCTGATAGCCAAGCCCCGCTGCGAGCGCCGCGCTGCCGACCCAGGCCCCTGCCCCATTGCCAAGATTGAAGGCGCTTTGGATGAGCGTCGCGCCGAGATTGGGCGCCTCGTGTGCCTTGTCGAGAACACGGGCTTGCAAGCCGGGGCCCGCCGCGAAACTCGTCATCCCCAGCAGCCCGACGGTGACAAAGGCCGGAACGAGCCAGAGGCTCGTGAGCGTCAAGGCCCCGTAAGTGGCCGCGAGAGCCGCGAAGATCCCCATGATGGCAGGCATCTGTTTCCAATCGGCAAGGCGGCCGCCCGCGAAAATGCCGACGAAGGTTCCAAAGCCAAACACCAATAAGGCACCCGAGACTTGCTGCTCGCTCATGCCGGTCACGCTCGCGAGCAAGGGCGCAATGAAGGTGAGAACGGAAAAAAGGCTCGTGGAAATAAGCACGCTGGCGCCAAGCGTCAAAAGCACCTGCGGTCGGCGCAAGACGATGAATTCATCACGCAAGCGGCCCGTCTGGGCCTCGCTCTCCTGAGACGGCACCAGAAAAGCCAAGGCCGCAGCGGCGATAAGTCCGATCGGCACGATAGCGAGAAAAGTGGCGCGCCAGCCCTCAGTCAAGCCCAGGATCGTGCCAAGCGGCACGCCGATAATATTGGCCAAGGTCATGCCCGAAAACATCAGGGCAATGGCACGCGAGCGCCGCTCCGGCTCGACAAGGCCAGCCGCGACCACGACGGCGGTGCCGTAGAAAGACCCATGCGAAAGTGCCGTAAGGAAGCGCGCGATCAGCAAAGTTGGAAAGCTCGGCGCCAGGGCGCATAAGAAATTTCCGCCGATGAACACGCCGAGCAAAGTCAGCAGCGCAATTTTCTTCGGCAGCTTGGCGGCGGCCAGCGCGACGACAGGGCCGCCGAATGTCACGGTCAGCGCATAGGTTGTCACGAGCAACCCGGCGGCCGGAATGGA
>Ga0306918_10000649_pt1 | contig 16110 bp, 16 predicted proteins | sample tim00Cox0000000H_FD_203315 | JGI IMG/M metagenome (GOLD analysis project Ga0306918, IMG submission 203315) | Lab enrichment of tropical soil microbial communities from Luquillo Experimental Forest, Puerto Rico - timezero.00C.oxic.00.000.00H (v2)... | ecosystem: Environmental > Terrestrial >... | reverse complement strand
GGTCGCCAGCCAGATGCAACGACGTTCCATATCCTGAGGAGGCATAGCTAAGTTTGGTCGTCTTCGCGTAAGCGACGAACTCCCTCACCGAATGCGCAGGAGAGGAGTTTGGCACGACCATCACGAGGGGGTAGTAGCCCATCAGCGTGATGGGGGCGAAGTCATTGACCGGGTCGTATGCGAGCGACGCATAAAGATAGCGATTGGCGGCGTGCTGGAGTCCCGCCATATAGATCGTGTAGCCGTCGGGTTCGGAACGGACGACGTATTCGGCTGCGATGTTACCGCCGGCACCAGTCTTGTTCTCAACAACGACCTGCTGGCGCCAAATCTGGGACAGTTGGGCAGCGACGATACGAGCTGTGGCATCGAATCCGCCACCGGCAGCGATCGGGCAGATGACCCGCACAACCTGTTTTGGCCACATCTGTGCCCGCGCCGCCAGCGGCCACGCGATGGCTGCGCTACTGGCAAGGGTGATGAACTCGCGCCGCCTCATGGGTCGTCCCTCAGGCCGACGACTGCACCCTACCACATTGCGGAGTGAAAGGCGGTGTTGTGCATCACGGCATTTTGGCCCATCCGACTTCCGCAAGGGGTCCAACGGCCGACATACGCAGTGCAGCAAAGAAGCCACGGTTTATTCGATCACCGCGTCGGCGGAGGCGCAGCGTCAGCCCGGATGGTCCACACCGAGCGTCTTGAAGCCGGGATTCGTATTTCGGATTTAACTTCGTCGCGGACGGTTGTCTATTGCAATTGCGTGCCGATTGTTGCTTCTCTTGTGTGATCCGGAGGACTCCGCTCTCACCGTTTCCGTGGTGGGAGGGCGTCGTAAGAAGTATGTCGTAAGAAGAATAGAGGGAGGACTGCATGCGATATGAGATTTGCGTAATCGCAGTAGTTACAGCGACTTCCTGGGCGATCGGCTCTACGGCCACTGCCCAGCAGGGTGGCTCCACTCAACGGACCGCTGCGGACGCCGCCGGCAACCCTGATCAGGAGTTGGGCAGACGCTTCCTTGTCAAGGCGGAGAACTTGCCGGCCCCAAAGAGCGGTCCAGTCGCGGCAAGCCGATCTCTGCTCATTCCATACGCAGGGCAAGTACCGCGGGTGATGGACGGCTTTACGATCACGCCATTTATCACAGGCCTCGAGAATCCTCGTCGATTACTCGTCCTTCCCAATAACGACGTCATTGTTGCTGAGCAGAGGACCGGATATCTGACGCTGCTGCGAGACCAGGATGGTGATGGCAAAGCGGACTACATCGAGCGCTATGCAGACGACTTCAAAGCCCCTTATGGCCTCGCCTATCGGGACGGCTATGTGCTCGTTGCAGATCAAGAGGGCATCTGGCGCCTTCCCCATGTCAGCGGCGCAGTCCGTGCGGGTCGTCCGGACCAACCCAAGATCACGGATGTGCCGCGGGAACAACGCAAACCCGTGCCGGCGGCCTACGGGCAGGAATTGATCACGCCAAGAGGTGTGTTTGGCGTGATTGCGGGCCACCAGAACCGTCATCTGGCATTAGATCCAAAAACCGGGGCTATCTTCGTGGGAGTTGGGTCCTCGGGCAACATCGGAGTCGAGCCAGAGGTCAAGGCGTCAATTCAGCGGTTCGAGCCGGACGGCTCCGGGCAAACTACGTTTGCTTCCGGAATGCGCAATCCGACCACTCTCGCATTTCACCCCACCACCGGGGAGCTCTACGCGGGGGTTCAGGAGCGCGACGGACTTGGTGACAATCTCCCCCCTGACTATCTCACGCGTGTTACAAAGGGCGCCTTTTACGGATGGCCCTATGCATATATCGGCCCCAATCCGCAACCCGGCTTCGCGTCTCGGGCGCCGGAGAAAGTAAAAGCAGCGGTTGTTCCGGACGTGCTGTTCCAGGCGCACTCGTCAGTTTTGGACGTGGTGTTTTACGACGGCGAGCAATTTCCGGCAGAATATCGCGGGGATGCATTCGTAGCGCTTAAGGGCTCTTGGAACCGTTCTGAGCCGACGGGCTACAAGGTTGTCAGAGTGAGGTTCAAGGATGGCAGGCCGGAGGGAGGCTACGAAAATTTCGTGACGGGCTTCTGGGTCTCGGGCCAGCACCGGGCCGAGGTGTGGGGACGCCCCACCGCGTTGGCGGTGATGAAGGACGGATCGTTGCTGATCGCCGACGACACTGGTGGGACGATCTGGCGCGTGTCCTACACAGGACCAAAGAACCGAGCCTCTGATCGGGAAACCACCACAGGGACCAGACCGCGCTAGAGCAAGATGACATTACGTTGAATCGTCATGCCCGCGCTTGTCGCGGGCATCCACGTCTTAAACAATGAGTCAAATCAAAGACGTGGATGGCCGGGACAAGCCCGGCCATGACGCAGGAATATATCGATCTCCACCCATCCCGCTTTAGGGGATACCCGCCTCTGTCGGTTTGGATCGGTGCGCCCCCAATGTGCGAAGGGCCAATCCCGCCTATGTCCAAACTCGAAAGATCCGGTTCAACTCCACTGACTACGGCATCCTGGGCTCGTCCATGCGTACAGAACCCGCGTTTTGGGTGCCATCCGGGGGCTTCGGGACCACGCCGGGGCGGGGCGGAGTGTTGTAAGAAGCTGACCGGCGCTCGCACCGGCTAGTGCCGTAAGCGAGCGGCGCGTTCATCCCGCAACCAAGCCGTGGTGGGCGCAACGGCTCTGCCCCGGACCCATCGATTGCCATTATTGTTAGCAAACGGCTTGTTGGATTTGCCGCGCGCAAATTGCCTAGCGGCCTCCAACGCAACCGGACCCACATTCGCGAGAAACACCTTTTCGTGAACGCGTGTGAGCGTGTCGATGGCTTGTTTCAACGACAGCCATTTTACAGCCTTGACATCCGGCATCAGCTCGCGCTCAGGCCCGCTGATGACTCGCATATGCCAAAACTGGACGATCTTGATTCGGCCAGAGGCTTCCGAATAGAGCATGGTTCCGAGAAATCCATGGACCGAAACATCGTGTCCGGTTTCTTCCATCACCTCCCGTTTGGCGGCAGCACGCGCATGCTCGCCTATGCAGAGCTTGCCTTTGGGCAGGACCCAGGACTTGTCCCTTCGCAATCGCACGATTGCGAACCGTGGTCTTGACCCTTCCTGTAAAACAATCCCGCCCGCCGCCAGAATCGGCGCGTGAGTCTCCACCGAATCACTCATATCAATGCTATGCCGGACGAAGGCAAACCGAGCAAGCACAGAATTTGTGCGATGATGGGTTGCTGCGGGTATGCGAGAGGGACCGCCGGCACTTGCTTGCCGGGGGATTGCTCGATCTTTGGCAACTGCCTGATCCGTGCTCATGGGAACCCTAAGCAACCCAGCCGGCTTGTGGTACAGGAGGCGGGATGTTGCGGAGGGATGACCGGACTATGACAGTGTCGCATCCGGTTGCTTTCGAGGCCACTGTCATCTACCTGCATCATTGGAAAAATAGGCTTATCGCCGCTCGCCCAATTCGCCCCCGTGGGCGGAGCGAGCAAGCTGCTGACCGAACACGATACGCGGTTCATGACGGCAGCTCATTACCGGGGCATTCTCCGGCTCCGCAGCTTGTCGGCCTCCGTCCAAATCGCAACAGCAGCAAGGAGCACAAGCAGAATTATATCGAGGTGCATGACACTCTCTCCATATTTCCGGCGAAATCCTTCCGCGATGCGAACCGTCCAAACCACTTTCTCATGCGCGCATGATCTTTGCCTGTTTTCGCAAGGAAATCGTCCTTGCAGGTTTTTCGGCAGAAGCGCAGGTTCCAATGGTTATGGTAGATGAGACCGAACTTTCCCCCGCAGTTTGCGCAGCGGTTCTCCAACTTGGTCATGAAACTCTCCACCGATTGAAGGCTGATGGCATTACGCGTCCGGCGCGGGCTGCCGGCGGTCAGGCCTTTGCCCCTAGGCTCGCGCTGACCATGTATGGGACTGCCGCTCCTGAGGCCTGCTTTGCGCCGCCGATTCTTTGCTATTTTCGGCCAACGGATTGATACGCAGCCGCAGTTGGGTCGCGACCGGAGCTGGAAATGGTCAGACGAGTCAAAGCTCCGACGAGGGATCCGTTCCTCACCGCCGACGGCGTAGCGACGCGACTGACGATCAGAGAATTGAAGAAGGCAAGGATCGATCCACAGCCCCTGCTCGCGAAGGCTGGCATCTCGCGACTTGGAGAGGAGCCGAAGCGGGTTGGGGCCGAAAGCCAAATCCGGTTCCTGGAGATGGCGGCAAAGGCGCTCGATGACTCGGCGCTCGGCCTTCACCTTGCTCAGGACTTCGATCTTCGCGAGTGCGGAATGCTCTACTATGTTTTGGCCGCCTCTCCAAATTTAGGAGAAGCCATCCGCAACCTGGCCCGCTATCTCGCAGTCTCCAACGAGAGCATTCGCCTCGGCGTTTCCGAACGGATAAAGAATACGGTTCTTGCCGTCAGCTATAAGATCCCGAGGCACAGCGATCGGTTGTTCGCGGAGTATGGATACGCGGTCGTTCTACGTGCATGCCGTGAATTGACCGGCAGAAATTTTTCCCCCAAGACCGTTACCTTCATTCATGGTCGTAACACCGACAAGGCAGAGTTCGACCGTTTTTACGGTTGCCCGGTAAGGTTCAATGCCGCCGCGGATACCATGGTCCTTGCGACAGAATTGCTCTCGGCGCCCATCCTTACATCGGACAAATACCTGCTGCAGATCCTGAAAAACGCCTGCGAGGAGGTACTGGCCAAGCGCGGCAAGATTTCAAGCACGCTGCGGACCATGGTCGAGAATGAGATTGCTCAACTTCTGCCGCACGGGAAGGCTCAAGCCGAGAAAGTTGCAGGCAATCTGGGCATGAGCAACCGAACGCTCGCGAGGCGCCTGTCGGAGGAGGGCACCAGCTATGCTGCGATCCTCAACGAGCTTCGTCGTGACCTTTCGGCGCGGTACTTGAGAGATCCGGACTTGTCGCTAAACCAGGTTGCCTGGCTGCTTGGTTATTCGATGGTCACCTCCTTGAATCACGCGTTTCGGCGATGGACCGGAAGCAGCCCGAAGGCTACGGGTCTGAGGACTGCGAGCGCGCGTTTGGCATAGTTCCGGCAAGTCGCTCTACCAGCTCCGGCCACCTCAGACGGTTCGACGATCCCGGCAGGTCCGCAGTGGTTGCGCCCAAGCGACCGCTGCTCGGTGCCATGTAAGGGCTGGAACCTTCGCCGCCGCTTGTTCCCGGCACTCCTCGGTCAACAGACAAGACGGAGACACGGCGGAACTCATGCTTTGTGCGCAATGGAACTCAAATTGAACCGGCTGCAATTCGTCATTCGATCACCTGGCCCGGGACACAAGATGTTTCAAAGCGTAATGAATGTGAATATTTGAGCCTGTTCTGTTCTGCGCCTCATCTGGATTTCATAACGTGCAACGGGCAATCGTGGCAAAAGCTTGGAAACAATACGCCGTAGGAAGTGTTCGCGATTGTTGAATCTGCCTTTTGGCATTGCTGCTCTGCACGAGCAGGGTTGCCCGAATTTTCGTGATCTCCTAGTTCGCGCCCTTCCCAAAAAAGAACGGAGGCTCATGGATGCTTTGGTTCATCCTCTACATTGCTTCGCTGATCACCAGCCTTGTGAGCGCCGCCAATGCGGAAGAAGGCGTCGCCTCGCAATACGGCCGGGACAGCGGAAGCCGCGTTGCGTGCGGGGGCAAATTGGAGGAGGGCGCGCTTACGGCCGCGCACAGAACATTGCCGTGCGGAACCCGCGTGCGGGTGACCAACAAGAGCAATGGTCAGAGCGTTACCGTTACCATCAACGATCGCGGGCCGTTCGTGGGCGGACGCGTAATTGATCTCACGCCGGCCGCGGCGAATGCCATCCGCATGGGCGGCCTTGCGCGGGTCAGGCTGAGCAGGGAGTGAGGTTACCTGCGTTCCAAATCACTGCTCGCTCAGTACTCGTCGAACATTCTTTGGATTTCGTTCGGCTTGCTGGTCCTCGTCAGCGCCAGCTGCAGCAGTATGCGGGCCTTCTGCGGGCTCAGATTATCGGCGGCGACAAAGCCCGGCTCCTGCCAGTTGTCGTCCCTGACAACCCGCCCGGCTCCCACCCTGGTGCTGCGCACGACCACCACGCCGGTGGCATCGTGGAGCTCCTTGAGCGTCTTGCGCGCGTTCTGGGTGTGACCGGCCCCGGTTCCGGCAATGACCAGCCCCCTGGCGCCGGCTGCGACCGCCGCTCTGGCAAGGTCGCCGTCATCGCCGGAATAGGCGTAGAGGATAGTCACCTTCGGAAAGGAATCGATCTGCGCGACGTCGAACTCGGACTGCGTCGTGTGCCGCCGCGTCGGCGCGCGATAGAACACGATCCTGTCCGCATCCGCATAACCCAGGAGACCCAGCTCCCGCGCCACGAACGTCTCGACCCGATAGGTGTTCGATTTGGTCACTTCGCGTGCAGCGTTGATCTCGTCGTTGAGCACGACCAGGGTCCCCTTGCCGCGCGCGGAAGGGTCGGCGGCCACGCGAATTGCGTTGAGTAGGTTGAGCGGTGCATCGGAGCTCAGCGTGCTGAACGGCCGCTGCGCACCCACGATCACGACCGGCTTCTCGGTGCGCACGGTGAGGTTCATGAAATAGGCGGTCTCCTCGATCGTGTTGGTGCCGTGCGTGAAGACAACCCCGGCAACGTCGGGTTCATTCAGTCGCGCCGCAAACTTCCGACTCAGGCTCTTGAGCTGCTGCGGCTGGTCGAACTCGAGAAGCTCATCCGATTCCACGCTCACGCGCGCAAATTGTCCGACCTCCGGGATGCGCTCCAGCAATTCTCTGCCGGTCAGGCGCGGCTCGCCGGTGGTGGCATAGCGCAGAAATTCGAGGCGGTTCCCGGGATTGCGCGGCAGCGTGCCAACCCCGGTGAAGAGATGCACGCGCGGCAGAGCCGGCGTGCCTTGCTGTGCCGCCGCCGCGCCCGGCATCAGAACTGCCGCCGCCAGCGCCAAGGTGAGAAGGTGTCGCATGGCCTGATCTCCTTGCTTTCGCTTGAACAATAACCAAGGGATCAACTCAGGCTCTGGCCACGGCCGCGCAACTGCGCAACCGCTGGCTCCAGCAGGACGAGATTTCGGCGCGGCTTGCGCGTGTCAAGCCCCACGATCGCATGACCCTGTGCAGTGAATGCGAGACCTTCCGGCTTGCCATCCAGATCGCCGAGCCGCCACGCATCAAGGAGTGCAGCGGTGCCGCCACCCGCCGGAAGATCATCGAGTCGCGCGATCGTTGAGGACTTGTCACTGAGCAGATAGAGGCAGCCATCCGGACCTATTTCGAGGTCGCTGAAGTCGGCGCAGGTTTTCGCCAGCGTCTTGTCGGGAAACCAGACTGCGAGAGCAACGAACCGGTGGCGCCCTTTTTTTACCGGCCACCGCTCGCCGTTCGCCAGTGCACCGCCGCGGGCCAAGCCCCACGACCGCGAATGCGGCGGGCCAAACTCAATGAAAGCCGCCGGCTTCTTCTCCTTGGCGATGAGCAAATGCCCGCCACGCAACAGCACCATTCCTTCGCCCCGCGACCCCTTCGGGTCGGACCATGCTCGCGCAATCTTGCCGCGCCCTTCCACCGCAAGATCGATCGACGCGACCACTTTTGATGCCTTGGGATCGATGAGCTCGGCACGCGCTGGTGTTTCCTGGAGCAGCACAACGCGCCCGCGACCGTCAGCGCAGACAGCCTCGATTTGGGAGTCATGCTTGGGAAGCATCGAACCCGGGAGCTTCGCAATATTGCTTGTATGCCAGTCGATATGGCCTCCATCGCTGTGCGGCTGGGAAAACCAGGCGATCTTTGCCGCGCGGTCGCCGACCGCGATCAGAAACACCCGACCGTTTCGGCTACGGCGCAAGCAAATACCGGAGACCTCGCGAAGTGGTACGTCGATCACGCGACGCACGCGCAGCCGGTTCTTGCTCGATTTACCGGTTTTCACCATGAGGGTCTCTTGCAGGCATCAGGCAGAGCGTACAACATTGCCTCATGATTTCTCGAAATTTTTTTGCTCAATTCGTTTCGAAAAATGGCGACGGCCGCTGGCTTGTCAGCACGCCGAAAAGCCACCACTATGCGCGCCGGTTTTGGCTTGAGAAGGAGCCCAAAGCGGACAGATCGAAGCAAGCATGAAGCGCAGTACCGACCGAATTCTCACCACGCATACCGGCAGCCTGCCGCGCACCGCGAAGGTGGTTGAGCTCCTGCTTGCCGAGCAGCACAATCCCGGCGCACGCAAGGCCGAGCTTGACGCCGCAGTCCGCGAGGCGATCGCGCACGTGGTGCAGAAGCAGATCGAATGCGGCATCGACATAATCAATGACGGCGAGCAGGGCCGCACCGACTATACCGTGCATGTGCTCGACCGGCTCGCCGGCTTTGCCGGAGAGAGCACACCGCCGCTCGGCGCCGGTGATCCAGAATTCCCGGAACTGGCGCGGCTGCTCGCACATTTCGCCTCACCGTTCCAGTACCGGCCGGCGTGCACCGGCGAGGTAACCTGGAAGGATTGGGCTATCGCGCAAGCCGACATCGACCTGTCCAGGGACGTGATGAAGGGCGCGAACGCCGCCGAATTGTTCATGACCTCGCCGTCACCCGGCCAGATCGCGCGCTATCTCAAGAACAAGCATTACAAAACCGAAGAAGCTTACGTTTATGCGCTCGCCGATGTAATGAAGCGCGAATACAAGGCGATCGTCGACGCGGGCTTCATCCTGCAGCTCGATTGTCCCGACCTCGCGATGCTTCGCCACACCGTCTATCTCGACAGGAGTCTTTCCGACTTCCGCAAGATCATTGCAGTGAATGTCGCGGCGCTTGACCACGCGGTCGCCGACATCCCGGCCGACCGCATGCGCATGCATGTGTGCTGGGGCTCGACCGTGGCGCCGCATCACACCGACGTGCCGCTGATCGACATCATTGACATCGTGCTTGCCGCAAAGCCGATGGCGGTGTCGTTCCCCGCCGCCAATGCGCGGCACGAGCACGAATGGAAGATCTGGCGCGAGGTGAAACTACCCGCCGGCAAGGTAATCGTGCCGGGCGTCATCGATTCGACGGTGAACACCGTGGAGCATCCGGAAGTCGTCGCCGACCGTATCCTGAATTTTGCGGATGGGGTCGGGCGCGAAAACGTCATCGCCGGCGTCGATTGCGGCTTCGGCACCTTTGCCGGCCGCGTCCAGGTCGACACCAGGATCGTCTGGCTCAAGCTGCAGTCGCTCACCGAAGGTGCGCGGCGCGCCTCCGCGCAGCTGTGGACGAAGGTAGCCTAGCCGTCGGCGTCCCTTGCAGTGCGCAAGGAACGCTTCGAAGCCGGTCAGAAACTAAGCGCTGAACGAATTGCAATTACCCAAGCGTTTGGCCGGAAAGTTCCGTCATTATTCAGAACACCACCACCTGGACGGATGATGTATTGCAGTTCCGGCTGAACCATCCACCACGCTGCCAAACGGGTCTGGTAAATCAGCTCGATCATGGTTTCTCCGCTCCGCACCGGATAGAAAAAGCTGTTGAACAACCCGGTATCGGCATCCAGGCCGCGGGCATTATCCCCGATCCGGGCATAAGCGGCGGCAATCCCGACCTTGTCGTCCGGCCGACGCGGTATGAGGCCTTTGTAAAGCAAGCCTCCGTCGGCATAGAAATCGATCACATTACGATCGTTCGGCGCGCCACCGGCGCGAACAAAGGCGGAAAGGCCCTGGTCGGTCGTCCCAGGAGTGCGGTAGAGCATCTGATCGACCACCCCATAGATGCCGGAGTCTCCGGTGTGATTGAGAGGGATGCCGGTCGACTGCGGGTTGGCGAGCGAGAGGCCCGTATTGTCGAAGCGTCGATCACCGAAGCGTGGGCTGGTGTGGTACCAGTAACCGAGTCTGTAAGTGCCCGGAAGCCCTTTCGCGTCATTGCCCTGGTTGAGCAGATAGCTCGCTTCAGTGATGAAGAACGGACCGCCGCGGAAGCTGATGACGGTTCCGGTCGGAAGCGGCGCGCTCTGATTGGAGCCATCTCGGCCGCTCGGATCGCCGCTGAACACAGCGGCTTGCAGCATCAATTCATCGACGGGCTTGATCCGCAGGCGAATGCCTGGATCAGGAAGCGGGTACGCCGGGCCTCCCGCCGGAAGGTTGGCGGCGAGGAACATCGGCCAGCTGATGCCGTTGTTTATGAAATTCGCGGCAGTCTTGCTCTGGAGAAACTGGCTATCCGCTGACATCAGACCAGCGCGGACGGACAAGCGGTCATTGAAGAGATTCTGCTCGTACCAAAACGAGTAGAGCCGTGCCACAGGTCCGGCTTCAAGGTTCGATACAGCCAGAATATTGCCGAGGTACGTCGGACTAAAGGCAGGCCCGTGAGTGATGAGGCCGTGGGTATGAAACTTGCCCCCCTGCCAGCCCAATAGCTTTCCAAGGTCAATGTCGAGTTGTGGCTGAAAGACCCCCAAGTCTACGTCGCCAGGTCCGATTCCGCCACGCACATTGGCCAGAAAATCGTTAGTATAATTGAACGTGAAGGTGACGCCCTTACCCTCAAGGTAGGACCGCAGTCCGCCCCAATCACCCGTCAAGTTAGGTTGCGGGACCTCGCTGGGTTCCCCCGACCGCTGCACTTGAGCCACGGCGACCGTGGAGCCCATCAAGGAAATCACCAAGGCGAAGGCCCAGGCCCGTCGGCGAAGTTCCCCCATGCTTCGAGACCCCTCAAGGTGACTTCGAGGGAAATTTCGGCTGTAATTCAGGCAAAATATTGCGATTGCATTCGCGGCCTGTTGCCGGCGGGACACGGGCTGCAAAAAAAGTATTCTTTCGCACCAACCAAACCTGAGGAGCCCGAAGGACTGGAGCCTCCCCCACGTCTATGGAGGCGCATCGGACCTGCACCGCTCCTCGCACCTGTCGATGCCTTAAATGCGCTATCCCGCGAACCCGCCGCTTTTCAAGAACTCCTGTTCGGCGGGGATCGTTAATCGGTTCATCACGTGATTTCGATGCGGGAATCTCCCGAATCTTACGATAATATCGCGGTGCATGATCGCAAATCGCAATTGCTCCGCATCACCAAGAGCTTCGTAGAGCTGCAAACAGCGATCCTGATCCGCAAGCGACTCGGAATGCATGAACGGCAGATAGAAGAACTGCTGTAATGTTTTTTCGGTCTTTTTGTCGAAGCCGCGAGCAATCGCCCGGTCGGCCACAGCGCGCGCAAGCGGGTCGGTCGCGAACGCGCGAGCACCGCCGCGGAACATGTTGCGAGGAAACTGGTCGAGGAGGATGACGAGAGCGAGCGCGCTTTGCGCGTCCGCTTCCCATGCGCACAGCTCGCCGCGCGCTGCCATCTCATGGATTGCCAGAAACCTCGCCCTGATAATCCGGTCGAAATCTTGGTTCTTCGTGAACCAACGTTCTGCTCCAGCATCGCGCCAGAAGGATACGATCCGGGCTGATCTACTGTCAGAGGCTTGCGACAGGGTCATTTGCTATGCTGCCGATCACAATATTCAGAGTGCCGTCGCCGCGAGATGCATTTGCAGATCAGCCCACCAGATTTGACATGTCTCGATCGCATTTTGGCCTATGTCGAAATATTTCGCTTGGGGACGTGGTCACGTGCAACGAGCTCCTCTCATGCGACTGCCATTATTCATGGTTGCAACCTTGGTTGCCGCAATTCCTGCGATAGCGCATTCCTGGTATCCGCTGGCCTGCTGCGGGAATATGGATTGTTTCCCGGTCGCCTGCGACCAGCTGGTGGAAACGGTTTCCGGCTGGCTCTATGTCCCAACCGGCAACCTGTTCAAGCGTGAGCAAGTGCAGCCGAGCCAGGACGTCCATTGCCATGTGTGCCTTGGACACGGCGGTGATCACCGTTCGATCTGCGCGTTCATCGTGCCGAACGTATAGCTGGCTGTCGCCGAGAAAACGCGTTGCGAACGCACAGTGGCGACTTGCAAGGCGAACTCGACATTGCCGAACCGTCAGGCAATGATCTCGGCATGGACCAGATCAACTCCCTGCCCGCGCTGACCCAGGACGAAGTACGGGTCGGCGCCTGGGCGGAGATCCGGGAGCCGTTGGAACTACAGCTCGCTCCGCTTGGTCGGCGCGCTTTGGTGGCGCTTGCGCCGCGTTCCGGTGAGAGCGTCCTGGACATAGGCTGTGGCGGGGGTGAGACTGCGCTGGACCTTGCCCGGGCGGTCGCGCCGGACGGCACAGTCGTGGGGATCGATCTGTCGGCTGCGGTGCTGGCGTTCGCGCAGCGCGCGGCCAAAGGGTGCGAGCGAGTGCGGTTCGTCCACGCAGATGCCCAGGTGTTCCCATTCAAACCGGCCTCGTTCGACGCCGCCTTCTCGCGGTTCGGGGTGATGTTCTTCGCTGACCCGGCTGCGGCGTTCATCAATATTCGTCGCAGCCTCAGGCCGAGTGGGCGAATAGCCTTCGTCTGCTGGCGAGCGCTGGAGGAGAACCCTCTCGACATCCTGCCGCTTGCGGCCGCGTCCGCTCATTTGCCGCCGCAGCCCGCTCACGATCCGGACGCGCCCGGCCCGTTCGCGTTCGCCAACCCCGACCGCGTGCGCGGCATTCTGGAAAGAGCGGGCTTCGGGGAGATCGAGATCACTGCCCGTGACGAGCAGGTTGGAAGCGGCGACCTCGATACGATGCTGGCGGTTTGCTCGCGGGTCGGAGCTCTGGGCAGGATTCTTCGGGAAAATCCCGCGCTCCGGGCCGCGGCGCTGCCGGCAGTGCGATCCGCGCTTGCGGCACACGATGGACCTGATGGGGTCAGGCTAAATGCAGCGACATGGGTTGTGACAGCCCGGGCTCTGGCCGGGCACTAAAGCGGGTCACGCTCAATTTGAACCGCTCCTCCGATGTCATGCGCGGGCTCGCCCACGATCTGGCTTGAGCCCTGACTTGGACCGGGAGTCGTTACCTCAACCAAGCCGCGCGGGAATTCCAACGGCTTGGGAATCTTTTTCATGAGCCGGGCACGCATCCGCGCGCTGGCGCGCATTTCGTCGATGCAGCTCTGCTGTTGTTGCAGGCGCCCCGCGGGTGTGCCGGGCGGCTTTGTCGCCGTCGTCGCCATGGTACAAGCTTAGCCCAATGCCAGGATCGGGCGCTACCCACAGTAATTTACCGCCATTGCTCTCGCCAGCGCATTGAACGGCACGTTGTCGCCGCGCCGGCAAGTGACCTCGGTTGAACGGCCGCGGCATCGCTCCGCGCTAAAACCCCTCAGGCGATCACGGCAGGTGGCTTACCGCTCTGTCGGCCAGCTAACTCTGGAACAAGTGTCTGACGCGCGGTGTTGTCTTTCGTGTCTCCATTGGGGGTGCCCCCCAACGCGCAATCCTGTGAGCACCGCCAGTTTTTTCGGCCATCGTATGCCCAGCGAAGCCGGAAGGCCTGTCCCGGGCCGGTGTTGAGATCTGCGGGAGCATGCCGCTCCAGACGCCGATCAAAGGCGAGAACCACCTCATGACGAAGGCTATCCGCGCTGGGCATCGCCTCGATCACCTGGTGGAGCACAGGGTTGAAATCCAGTCCTCCACGGCGCGTGGCGGCGAATGGGCGCAAACCTGCAGTTAGATAGGAGGTGCCAATGGCTGCGGAGCAATCAAAAGCGAAGGGACCTGATCTCGCCCAAGGCGTTCCCCTTAGTGATGTAGCTGGAGGAGGGATGATTGGCGGGCATGTGGGGGATGACGCAGTGCTCCTTGTGCGCCGCGGCGATGAGCTGTTCGCGATCGGGGCGACCTGCTCCCATTACGGTGGACCGCTCGCGGAGGGGCTGATCGTCGGCGACACCGTGCGATGTCCCTGGCATCATGCCTGTTTCAGCCTGCGCACGGGTGAAGCGATCGCCGCGCCTGCGTTCAATGCCATGCCGCGCTTCCGGATCGAGAATCGCGACGGGAAAGCATTCGTGCGCGAGAAGATCGAGGAGACCGCGCGACCCCGGCCGGCTCGACCGCAACCGGCTACGGCGCAAGGCGGCCGCATCATCATCGTCGGCGGCGGCGCGGCAGGCTTTGGCGCAGCGGAGATGCTTCGCCGCGAGGGATTTACGGGCAGCTTGACCATGCTGAGCGCTGACGAGAGCGCGCCTTACGACCGTCCCAACTGCTCCAAGGATTATCTCGCCGGAAACGCGTCCGAAGATTGGATGCCGCTGCGGCCGCCGGACTACTATCACGAGCAGAACATAAATCTGCGGCTTCGCAGCCAGGTCACCGGCATCGACCCAAGAGCGCGGCAGGTGACGCTTGCAACGCGAGAAAGTTTTCCGTTCGACAAGCTGCTGCTCGCGACCGGCGCCGAACCTATTCGCCTCGATATTCCAGGCGCGAATCAGCCGCACGTGCACGTCCTGCGCACGCTTGCTGACTCGCGTGCGATCATTTCCAAGGCGAAGCTGGCCCGGCGCGCCCTGGTCATCGGCGCAAGCTTCATCGGGCTTGAAGCCGCCGCAGCGCTGCGGGCGCGCGAGATCGAGACCCACGTCGTGGCGCCCGAGCATCGCCCTTTGGAACGCATCCTCGGCCGCGAATACGGCGATTTCATCTGCCGCATTCATGAAGAGCATGGCGTCGTGTTTCATCTCGGCGAGACCGCGACGGCCATTGATGGGAACAGCGTGCGATTAAAGGGCGGATCGGTCTTGCAGGCCGACCTGGTCGTTGTTGGCATCGGCGTGCGGCCGCGCATCGAGCTTGCCGAGCGCGCGGGACTCAAGATCGATCGTGGCGTCGCCGTGAACGAATATCTCGAGACCAGCGCGCCGGGAATCTTCGCCGCCGGCGATATCGCGCGCTGGCCCGATCCGCATACCGGCGAAAATCTGCGCATCGAGCATTGGGTCGTTGCCGAGCGTCAGGGGCAGGCCGCCGCCCGCAACATGCTCGACCAACGACAACGCTTTTGTGACGTGCCGTTCTTCTGGAGCCAGCACTACGACGTGCCGATCAACTACATCGGTCACGCGGAGAAATGGGACCGCCTTGACATCGAGGGCAACATCAACGGGCGCGATTGCCTGGTGCGCTATCGCCGCAACGGCAGGGTGCTGGCGGCAGCCTCGATCTTCCGTGACATCGAGAATCTCAAGGAAGAAGTCGCGATGGAGCGCATGGGCTTAGGCGCCGCCACGGCTTCTGGTGCTCGAGATCGAGGCCTTCCCGCTGCCTAGCGCATCGATCATGCCAAGGCAGGTTCCGTGCGGGCATCGGTCTTCGATTGGCCGTCGAGGGCATCGCGGTGCTGGAGGGCCTTTAATACCAATGTGATTCAAGGGGGGAATCGTGGCGAGCCCGGTTGCGTTAGCGGCCCAAGCGCGACAACCTTGTACTGTCGGTGCTTTTGCTGGACCTGGAAGTCGAGCGCTGCCCGCCCAAGCGGCATTGATAGGGTCGAGGAAGACGGATGCCACAGCTCACCGCCAAGACACGTGCGCAACTAAGCAACGCCGCCTTTGCCTACGTGGACTCAAAGGGTCGACGACGCTTACCTATCCACGACGAGCCCCACGTCCGTAATGCGCTCGCTCGCTTCAACCAGACGAAATTCGAGGACGATGCAGCGCGCGAGCGCGCGCGCAAGAGGCTGCTGACCGCGGCCAAAAAGTACGGCATCGTGCCGATCGGGTTCATCGCCGGACAGCTTGCGAGCGAACGCCTGGAGGGCGAGTCGACGGCGCGCGCCGGGGTGGTGCGCGGCCTGCCGAGTGGTCAGGTCACCCTCCTTCTGAGCGATATCGAGGATTCTACCGGTCTGCTCCGCCTTCTGGAGGACCGGTACGCCAACTTCCTCGATGACGTGCGCCGCCTTCTCCGCCGCGCCGTGCAACGGTCGGGGGGCAAGGAAATCGACATTCGCGCGGACGAGCTGTTCGCGGTGTTCAAGCGTCCGTCCGGTGCGCTCGCTGCTGCGCTGGCGATCCAGCGCAGGGTCGGCTCACGCTCATGGCCGGCCGGCGCCAAAGTGCGGCTTCGGATCGGCATCCATACCGGTCATCCCACACTCACCGACGGCGGTTACGTGGGGCTGGCAGTGCACG
>Ga0306918_10000645_pt1 | contig 16150 bp, 15 predicted proteins | sample tim00Cox0000000H_FD_203315 | JGI IMG/M metagenome (GOLD analysis project Ga0306918, IMG submission 203315) | Lab enrichment of tropical soil microbial communities from Luquillo Experimental Forest, Puerto Rico - timezero.00C.oxic.00.000.00H (v2)... | ecosystem: Environmental > Terrestrial >... | reverse complement strand
GACATTGTCCTTGGCCGTCTTTTGCTGGGCAAAGACGCCGCCTGCAACGAGCGGCATGCTCATCAGGATCGCGATCGCCAATTTACGCACCCGCAACATCCTCCATAACGACGCCCATCTCGGCCAACTTCGACCGTAGCCGAACAATCATGGTAATACCATGACCGTCGTCGGGCCCGTCCCATTAGCGCTTTGGGGTACCCGCGGAGGCCACGGCTGTGCCATGATCGCGATTGGGACAGTTCGAGGGGGAGAGCGCGATGGTCGGGATGCTCGATGGGAAATCGGCCCTGGTTACCGGCGGGGGTGGTGGCATCGGTCGCGCGACCGCCCTCGCTTTTGCGCGCGAGGGCGCCCGCGTTGCTGTCGCCGATCTGATCGCGGAGGCCGCCCGTGAAACCGTGGCACTGGTCAATGGCGCGGGCGGACAGGCGATATCGCTGTCGGGCGACATGTCCAAAGACGGCGACGTCCGCACGATGATCGAAGCTGCGGTCGCCACCTACGGCCGCCTCGATTGCGCCTTCAACAACGCCGGGATTGCCGGCTGGCAAGTCGATGCCGCGGGCAAGAAGACAGCGGAATGGTCGGAGGAGGCGTTCGACCGAATGATTGCAGTCAACCTCAAGGGTGTGTGGCTGTGCCTGCGGCATGAGCTGCCGCAAATGCAGGCGCAGGGTGGCGGTGCCATCGTCAATACCGGCTCGATCGCCGGCCTCGTCGGCTTGCCGACCTCTTCAGCCTATGTCGCGGCCAAGCACGGGGTAATCGGGCTGACCAAGACCGCCGCCCTGGAATATGCCGAGGCCAACATCCGGGTAAACGCGGTTTGCCCGGGCTATATCCGGACGCGTATGACCGAGCCCTCGATGCAGTTGCGCGGTGAAGCGATCCTTGCCCAAACCCCGTTAAAGCGTATGGGCAATCCCGAAGAGATCGCCGAGATGGTCCTCTGGTTGTGCTCGGAGCGGGCGAGCTACGTCACCGGTGCCGCCTACAACGTCGACGGCGGGTGGATGGCAACCTGAGGCGGGCCCCTGATCGTCCCGAAGCAAGACGAGCCGGGCTGTGGGACATCGGCCCGGCTCGCGGTTGCGAGTTCTTCTCGTTTATCGACCGAGGCGTCCACCAGTAGCGGGTGACGTTGAGCTACCCGCCCCGGTATCTGGGTTCTCGAGCTGGTACGCCGCCATCTGCTGCAGTTGTTCCTTGGTGCGGTCGAGCGTCAGACGATTATTGTCGGTCTTGACGTCGCTGATCTGTACCGCGACGTATTTGCCGCCCATGCCGAGGAAAGAGCCAACATCGAGGACCACGACATCGACGGTACCATTCTTGTTGAGGACGAGATCAGTGACCTTGCCGATGTTGCGATTTTCCCGGTCGTATACGGTACTGCCAATGATCTTGCTGGCACGGACTTCATCCGACTGAATAATATGGCTCGTCACTGCGGCTTGCGTCGCCGGTAATGTGCTCGTCTGAGCATAGGCGGCGGGCGCTGCTGCCGAGACAATAGCGGTGAACACCGCGGTCAGAGTTGCTTTTGACACATTTTCCTCCTGATTAGAGTTGAGACATGCCGCCAACAATGGAAGTGCGATGGCAGTTCCACTGATGATTTCATCCGAGGTCTGTGATCCGGTTCGACTCTCTCATAAAGTCAGATGACGTGGAACACGTAGAGCAGAATGATCACCGGAATGGGAATTCCCAACAGCCACAGCAATAGGCCCCTACCCATATTTCGCTTCCCACACTGTTTCCAAAGAAGATGCACCAACACAACGACGACAAGAACGGAATTTCTCACTCCGCTGCTGGAACCATCGTCTCACTGCACCTTGCTGTCGCCAACGAGATGGGCGCACCATTGATTCCAGTGGGCAAAGAGAGGTCAGAAGGCACCGGCGCATTGAATCGGGAACCCATGGCGGCCGGCAAACGATATTTGCAGTAGTCGATATCGCGAGGTCACCAATGGCGAGTCATCAGTCTAAAGCGCAAAAGGAAACGATCAGCCGCGTTATGCACGAATTCAAGCATGGGGAGCTCGAAAAGCAGCAGCGGACAAACAGTGAGAAACCCCAAGCACGCTATAGCGATCGGGCTGCGCGAAGCCGGCGCTTCAAAATACGAAAGCAAGGGAAAAAATCGGGAAAATCTGAAGCGGACCGAGCTGCGAGAACGACACGGCACAGCCGCGAAGGTCCGAAGGGAGCGACAAGATCACGAGCACATGACCCGCGCAGAGCTCGATGCGGAGGCGCGGCGGCGAAACATCCGAGGACGTTGGAAGATGAGCAAGAGACAACTCGAACGCGCTTTAGTCACCGATTCGTGCCGCTGGGCCGACCACCGTGAAATTTTTCCGTGATCGGACGATCTGAAATGGAATGTTGGGCTCGCCGATTTGTTTAGAAACTGATATCGGCGGCCATGCCGCCTGCATGAGGAGAAGTCGATGGATCAGCAGCGAAGCAGTGATGTCGTTAGCGATGCGACGGTAAAGGCCAGTGATCTCTGTGTTAACGCGGAAAAAACGCTTCAAGACAAGATCGATCAGAGCAAGCCGCCCATGCTTCAAAATCTGCAAGAGACTGCCGGGGCGGCCATTGATAAAGCGACCGACCTGGCTCGCAAAGCATCGGCCCCAATTAATCAGGCCGCAGATGCGATCCACGGGATCGCATAAGATGTTGGCCAGGCGGCCAGCACGATTTATCAGCAGGGCGCGCGGGCGAGCGGATCTGTTAGCCGATACACTTCAGAACAGCCATTGACGGCTCTGGTCATCGCGGGCGCGATCGGGTACGGGCGTGCCCGCCTAATCCATCGCCTCTAAAAATTTCGCGCTGCCCGCTCGCGGTCCTCACGGCCGCGGCGGGCTAACCCCCAGCGTCCCGGCGCGGTTCTAACTTTCGGGAGGGCCGATGCCAGATTAAAAATTAAGCACCCGGCGCATAGCCGGGAGGGAGCGACCACCGTGGCCGACCAGTCTTCACGCGCCTACCGTCGGGGCGTTACCCAAATTCCCTCTGGCCTTTTCGGCGTACTGGCATTTCTAACTACCGGACTGGTTGTCGCGTTCTTGTATTTTGCTCGCGACGTCATTGTGCCGATTACGCTTGCTATCCTGTTGAGCTTTCTGTTGGCGCCCGCCGTCCGCTGGCTACGCCGTTGGCATGTCGGCAGAGTTACCGCGGTCACCCTGACGGTGCTAATCGCATTTCTCGCCTTGCTCGGGTTCGCAGCAATCGTGGTGCAGGAAGTAACTTCGCTGGCACAGCAGCTGCCAGAGTACCGTTCCAACCTCGGGGCCAAAATTCGCTCGCTTCCGGAGGTCGTGCCGGGCGGCGGGGTAGTGCATCGTGTAACGTCAATGGTCCGGGACCTCGGGAGGGAACTGAAGCAAACTGAAGCAGAGATCTCCATAGCGGCAAACGACCGCTCTGCCACCGGCACTTCCCCGGTCGAGCCGGCGAAGCCTCTGCCGGTGGAAATCCAACGACCTGAATTCGAGCCCTTGCAAATCGCCCAAAGCATCGTCGGACCATTGCTGCAGCCGCTGGCGATGGCGGGTCTCGTTATCGTGTTTGTCGTGATGATTCTGCTCGAGCGGGAGGATCTGCGCGACCGCCTGCTCCGGCTTGCCGGCCGGGGCGACCTGCATCGGACGACCGTGGCGATGGACGACGCGGCGCGGCGCGTCAGCAGGTATTTGTCGCGTCAGCTCGTCGTCAACTGTTGCTGTGGTCTCCCGATCGGCCTCGGGCTCGCAATCATCGGCATTCCGAATGCCGCGTTATGGGGAATTTTTGCCGCCCTGCTGTGATTCCTTCCGTATCTTGGGATCGTCATTGCCGCGTCCTTTCCCATAGCGCTCGCTTTGGCAGTGGATCCGGGCTGGATGCTGCTGGTTTGGGGCATCCCGCTATTTGTCACGATCGAGCTCGTCGTCGCCAACCTCCTGGAACCCTGGGTCTACTCCGCCAGCACCGGCTTGTCCTCGGTCGCGCTGATTGCCGCGGCGATCTTCTGGACCTGGCTGTGGGGGCCTGTAGGGCTGCTGCTGTCGACACCGTTGACAGTCTGCCTCGTCGTTCTTGGCCGTCATGTGCCGCAGCTCGAGTTTCTCGATGTAATGCTCAGCAACGAGCCTGTGCTCTCGCCCGATGAAACCTTGTATCAACGCTTGTTGGCGAATGACCCGGAAGAGGCGACCGAGCAAGCCGAAGACTTCTTAAAGGAGCGATCTCTCGGCGAATTTTTCGATGAAGTTACGATCCCGGCTCTAATAAGGGCACAGATTGACAGTGACGATGCCGCATTGTCTCCGGAACGGCGTCTGCTCATCAAGGATGGCATCCAAGCGATGCTTGAGGACCTTTCCGACGATATGGCTGAGCTGCCACCCTCGGATCACTCAACGCGGCCGGGAATCGAAGGCAAACCGCCGATTGTTTGCGTAGCCGGCCGCAATGAGCTCGACGAGGCTGCCGCATCGTTGCTGATATATCTTCTGCGGTCGGAATACGCTGTTGCAATCTCCGAAGCCCTTCCTGCGGAGGCAGTGACATCGGATCGTTATCACTCCTCGCTGGCGGATGCAGCCGTAATATGCCTGTCGCTGATTAGCACCCAGTCGCCGGTTCGCGCCCGTTATCTCGTCCGGCGGCTTCGTCGGCGTGCACCGCACGCCAAGGTATTGGTCGGTTTCTGGAGATTGGACCCAGACGAGCTCGCAGCTGCGGCCGCGACAATCGCTCGGCCAAGCACCGCGGTCGCAATCTCCCTTCGCGACGCCGTCACAAAGCTCGAATCCAATCCGACAATGGGGCGGTTGCTCGCGAGCGCCTGCTAGCCCTCGTTCCAGAGCGAACTCAGAACTTTTGGGAACGGCTTCGTGTGCGTTGGTGTTTTACAAGAAACTTCGAGGGAGCTGATCATGGCTCTAAGTATACGCTCTCGGACTGCGCTGGCCCTAGCTGTGAGCTTGACGTTGGCCCCCGCCGCGCATGCTGAACGCTGGCATGACGGTAACTGGCATCACGATCACCATGGTGGTGGTAATGCGGCGGGTGCGGCGATCATCGGAGGTCTCGTCGGCCTCGACGTAGGCGCTGCAATTGCATCGGGTGGCGGTTATTATGCGCCGCCGCCGGTGTATTACGGAGCGCCGTCCGGCTACTACTACGCACCGCCGCCACCGGCCGTCTATTACGGCTATTACGGCTACTGAGAAGGCCCGCCGCGCCAGCGGCCGGGAGGGTTGCCTCCCAGCCTCAACCGGTAGTGCCTTCAAACACCTACCTAGGGATGCCTCAACGACACCTATTATGTCAAACCGCCTTGCTTCCGTGGCCGTGGCCGCACTCCTTTCCCTCCCCGCGGGAGCCTTGGCTCAATCCTCGCCAGGTCCAGCGTCTGCTGCGCCCGAGGGGGCGCGGCCGGCTGCCGCGCAGTCGCCGTTAGCCGATCATCCCGTAGCCCGCAGAAACGCGGCGGAACGGGTCGAGCAACGGATCAAAGAGCTCCACGCTCAGCTCCGTATCACTCCAGCAGAGCGTCAGCAGTGGGATCAATTCGCGCAAATGATGCGTGAGAATGCCCGCGAGATTGACCGGGCTTGGATTGCGCGTGCCGACCATTTCCAATCGATGAATGCTGTGCAAAACATGCAATCCTACGAGCAGATCGCCGAGCAGCATGCGCAGCATCTGCAAAAGCTGGTTTCGGCCTTTCAAGATCTGTACAATGCGATGCCTGATCAACAGAAACAACTCGCGGACCAGGTTTTTCGCACGAAATTCGAGAAGCAAGCGCAGCACGCGATGCAAACGCGTCGTACCCGTAACGGGTAAAGTATACCTGAGAAAGATAAAGCTCCCCGCGCACGCGGGGGCTTTATCTTTGGGCGCGCTTGCTTGGTACCATTTGGTTAATGCCGTATTATCGGCCGAATATTAACGCTGTGATATCGCCCTCGCGATGGCGTCATGAGCGTCGAATTAGGTCTGCCGGCGGCCTGACCCCAGCGATGAGGTCCGTCAGGCGGCAATGCGGCTATCGCGAGCCGGACGTTGTCGCTCTACTCGCTCGACGCGTTTGGTCCCTTCGTCGATGCCCATCAGCAAGCGCAAAGCCTCGCGCGCCCGCCCCAGCCGCGAGCGTATCGTTCCGATCGGAACGCGGAGGATTTTGGCCGCCTCGTTGTAGCTCATCCCTTCGAGACCGACGAGGAGCACCACTTCGCGCTGGCCGTTGGCGAGATGGCCGAGGGCGTGATCGAGTTCGCTCAGCTGTCGCGAAGCCGTGGGATCGGCCGTGGCCACGAGCGTAGAAGCCACCTGATCGACGTCGACGGTCGCTCCTTCGCGCTGCGCCCGCCGCACGTCGTTGACATATTGGTTATGCATTATCGTGAACAGCCACGCGCGCATGTCTGTACCCGGTTGCCAGAGATGGGCCTTGGCGAGCCCGCGCACGAGCGTATCCTGCACGAGATCGTCTGCCCGACTGCTGTCCCGCGTGAGTGCCCGCGCAAAGCGGCGCAGCCGAGGGATCTCATGCTCGACGAGGCGGTGAAATTCGTACATCACGATGCTTCCGTCGTGGTGATCGTTGTGGACGACTAGAACTTATGCATCTAACGTAATCCGACGATGCGGGATTCCACTTATTCTGGTAAAGAAGTGTAATAAAATGTAAAATCGGTGAAAGTTTCCGAAGTTTTGTATCATCTCTGTATGGGAAATGGAAAGTGTGTAACAAACTTATGTTATTATCTGGTGGGAAAAATAGAATCATAACTACGGTTCATTCTGAATTTCTTTGGGAAACTCATCATGATAAAATTCTTTTCCTTTGCCCCCCTACGTTGCGGCGGGCCTAGTTAGGTGGAACCAAGGCCGCCGGGAGCCGTTGAGGAGTTTGAGGTCTGGTGCGAGATCGGAGCGGGACGGCTAAATGAGACCGCGAGCTGATCGAGAAGTCGGTACGGAGATGACCGGAATGATTCACCGACATCCGAGCGTGGCGGCGGGCCTCAGGCCAACTGAACAATCGGCCGGACTATGAGGCGGCGTCGCTCAGCAGCAAATCGGAACGGAATATGAAGCAGCGGGCTAAGCGGGAGACCGAGTTATGTAACAGGCGCTGGAACTTTCGCGACCTGCTAGACGCTTTGCCGGCGGCGATTTACACGACCGACGCCGCGGGTCGAATTACCTTTTTCAATCAGGCCGCGGTAGAATTTTCGGGTCGTACGCCCGAAATCGGCAGCGACCAATGGTGCGTGACCTGGCGCCTATACTGGCCGGATGGTCGGCCGATGGCGCATGACGAATGCCCGATGGCCAGGGCATTAATGGAAGGCCGACCGATCAAGGGTGGGGAGGCGATCGCCGAGCGGCCCGATGGTACACGGGTCCCTTTTAGGGCCTATCCGACACCGCTTCACGATACTTCGGGCCATATCGTGGGCGCGGTGAACATGTTGGTTGATATTGCGGCAGCCAAAGAGGTCGACGAGGCGCGTGATCGGCTCAATGAGATACTCGAGCAGCGAGTCGAACAACGAACCCAGCAGCTGACGGAAACCCTGACGCGGTTGCGTGAGAGCGAACGCCGCTTTCGGCTTTTTGTCGGGGGAGTGACGGATTACGCCATTTTTATGCTGGATACAGAAGGCGTCATCACCAACTGGAACAACGGCGCCGAGCGTATTAAAGGCTATCGGGCAGACGAGATTATCGGTCAGCATTTTTCCGTTTTTTACAGTGGCAAGGATCGCGAAGACGGGTTGCCGCAGCGCGTGTTGATGACCGCGGCTCGGGATGGAAGGGTCGAGGCCGAGGGTTGGCGCATCCGCAAAGATGGTTCTCGGTTCTGGGCCAACGTTGTCATCGACGCCGTCCACGATGACGCCGGCGACTTGATCGGGTTTGCCAAGATCACCCGCGACATGACTGAGCGCCGCGCGGTCGACGAGCAGCTGCGCCAATCGCAGAAGATGGAGGCGGTCGGTCAGCTCACCAACGGTGTCGCTCATGACTTCAACAATCTGCTCGCGACAATCATCCCGAACCTCGAATTGGCCCAGTCCCATATCAAGGATGAGTGCGTTCTGAAGCATCTGGAAAATGCGATGCGCGCCGGCGAACGCGGCGCGCAGCTGACCAATCAGCTACTCGCCTTCTCGCGCCGGCACGAAATTGTGACTGAGCCGATCGATGTCAACCAAGTCATTTCGGAAGCGTGCGAGATGCTGCCCCGCACGATCGGCCCAACAATCGAAATCGAAACGGCCCTTGCCGGAAATGCGTGGTTGGCGCTGTCCGAACCGGGCCAACTGGAACTCGCCATTCTTAATCTTGCGATCAACGCCCGAGACGCGATGTTGGCGGGCGGCAAATTAGCGATTACAACCAAGAATATTTCCCGCGGAAAGGACAGCGGTTTTCCGCCGCTCGATCTCGGCGACTACGTGATGATCTCTTTAGCCGACACTGGGGCCGGCATGACCGAGGAGGTCCGCCGTCGCGCGTTTGAACCCTTCTTTACGACCAAGGACGTCTACAAAGGCACCGGCCTCGGCCTGAGCATGGTCTATGCTTTCGCTCATCAATCTGGCGGAACGGTGACGATCGACAGCGAGATAGGCCGAGGAACTACGGTTACGATCTATCTTCCGCGCGCCCCGCGTCGAACAACGGACGCGGAAGAGGCGGGCGAGCGGAGCCGATGGGACGCGGGACCGCCCTCCCGCGTTCTCGTTGTCGACGACAATAGCGCTGTTCGCGCCATCACCGCGACCATGCTGAGAACGCTCGGCCATGACACGGTCGAATCGACGGGCGGCGAGGATGCACTCGATCTTCTGGAGCACGACCGACAGTTCGATATCCTGATCGTAGATTTGGCGATGCCCAACATGCTCGGTGACGAATTCGCAGCCAGGGCCCGAGAGCTTATCCCTGGCGTGCCGACACTATTCGTGACCGGTTATGCCGAGCCGGGTCGAATGCGGCAACGGCCCGAAGACGGTATACTGAAAAAGCCATTCCGACGGGCCCAATTGGCAGAAAAACTGCGGTGGATATTGGGCATCGCGGCGCGACGGGGTAGCCGCCATACCATCGCCCTCAAAGCGCAATGATGGGTTAAAGTTCCGCGCGAGACTCGGAGAGCGCAGCAGCCTCTGCCTCAAGGCGCGTACTGGATTAATATGGAGCGTTTCTTTGCATAAGCCCGTTTCCTAGGTACAGACAGCTGATGGAGACGGGAAAATGACACCACGGTTTATTGCGCCGGGTGCGTTTGCGGCTTATTATTATTCGGGCTCTCGGGGTGCACAAACCCTTACGATCCCAGCCAGCGCGCCCTTGGCGGTGGTCTGATCGGTGCAGGAGCAGGGGCGGCGATTGGGGCTGCGGCCGGCGGCGGTCCGGGTGCTGCCATTGGCGCGGCGACCGGCGGGGCGGTCGGCGCGATTACCGGTGCCGCAACCACGCCGCCACCACCGCGCTATTAAAACCACAAGCAAGCGCTGCTGCTGCCGGTTCGTTTGGACCGGCGGCATGCTTTTCAGGACAATTTCGAACATTGTCCCATGCACGTCCAAACGCAACATCGCAAATTACCGTCGGATCTCACTGGGAACTCGTTATTGCGCAAAACGTTGGTAGGCATGAACAAGAACCATGCTCCGGTGTCGTCATCCTTGGCACGATTCTGCTCATCATTCTGATCCTGATCTTGATTGGCGCACTGCCGACTTGGCCATACAGCGGCGGCTGGGGATATTACCCGAGCGGCGGATTCGGCCTGCTGCTAGTCATCGTCGTCATTCTCCTATTGATGGGGCGAATATAGTCGCGGCTGCGTCCCGACTGCTCGCCCCCGCTACCCCCAGTGAATGACAGTAATGAACCCAAGGCGCATGATCTTCGACCGTTTTGCGCGCTGGACTGAGCATCAACTCGGCCGTTCCGTCACATTCGCACTGGCGTTCTTAAGCATCGTCTTGTGGGGCGTCACCGGCCCATTCTTTGGCTGGTCGGACACCTGGCAGCTCGTCATCAATACGGGTACGACGATCGTGACGTTTCTGATGGTCTTTGTTATCCAGAACACGCAAAACCGGGACACTCAGGCGCTGCAACTGAAACTGGACGAGCTGATCCGGGTGAACACGGCCGCGCGAAACTCGCTGATGGGGCTGGAAGAGAAGTCGGAATCGGAGGTTGAGGGCATTAAATTGGCATTGGTTGGGCTTGCCTCGACAGCCGACGCGTCCGCCGACAAACGACGGCCGGCTGGTATTAGACGATCGAAACGGCCAAATTCTCCTTAACTATCCCCCACGGAAATCCGTATCCTGCGGTGACGTGGCAAGTTTAGCCGCTCACGATCGGGCGGATTGAAAGGAGGTCGCGATGGCCAAGGGTTATTTCATGGTGCGCGCCGAAGTACCTCGGGAGGCGGACCGGGCGCCGTTCGACCACTGGTATGCGATCGATCACTTACCCTGGGCAATCGAGGTTTTCGGCGCACAGCGTGGCTCGCGCTGCTGGAGCCGGAGCGACCCGGCGGTTCATTACGCCTTTTACGAATTCGCCGATGTCGGCCACGCGCAAGCGCTGATTGATTCAGACGAAATCAAGCCGCTGGTCGCCGATTTCGATCGCGTCTGGGGCGACCGCGTGACGCGCGGGCGCGAGATCCTCGAAATCGCCCAGGAATTGGCACCTTAGGAGCGTAGTAGTGGCGGAGATTGCGCTCGGCCGCGTGATCAGCGGCGTTCGGGAAATATCGCGCGATATGCTGATGGAGCGTGCGTCGTGTGCAGCGACAGGGCTCGCCGAACTCGGCGTCCGCGCGGGCGACGCCGTCGGGATGGTGCTGCGCAACGACTTTGCCTTCTTCGAGGCGAGCTATGCCGCGCAGCGCCTGGGCGCCTACAGCGTTCCGATCAACTGGCACAGCAAGATCCAGGAGATCGCCTATGTGCTGAACGACTGTGGAGCGAAGGCCGTGATCGCTCATGCCGACCTGCTGCCCGAGGTCGGGCCGGCGATGCCGCCGGACGTGCCGCTCTTTGTCCTTCCGACGCCGCCTGAAATCGCGGCTGCATACCGGATCGCCGATCAGCTGTGCACGCCACCCCCGAACACCCTGCAATGGGACGACCTCGCCGACTGTTTCCCGCCGCGGCCTGAAGCCGCCGCTGGCGTAATCTCCAGCATGATCTACACCTCCGGCACCACCGGCAACCCTAAGGGCGTGCGGCGGCTCGATATGGGACCCGAAACCGCACAGCTGTTCGCTGCCGGCGTGCGAGACACTTTCGGCATGGCGCCGGAGCGGGTCTTTCGTACCGTAATCACCGGCCCGCTCTATCACAGCGCGCCCAACGCCTACGGGCTCTATGCGGTAGGCATGGGCGGTCTCGTAGTGCTGCAGCCGCGCTTTGACGCCGAGGAACTTCTTCGTCTGATCGAGCAATACCGGATCACGCATCTCCACATGGTGCCGACCATGTTTGTCCGGTTGCTGCGCCTGCCGGAGGAGGTCAAGCAAAAGTATGACCTTTCCTCGCTCGAATGGGTGATCCACGGTGCTGCACCTTGTCCAGTAGATGTCAAGCGCGCGATGATCGAATGGTGGGGGCCGGTCATCTATGAGTATTACGGCGCGACCGAGACCGGTGTCGCCACATTCCACGCCTCCGAGGAAGCCCTGCGAAAGCCCGGCACAGTCGGGCGGCCGCGGCCCGGCAGCACGGTGCGCATCTACGATGCCGGCAGTCGGATCTTGCCGCCGGGCGAGGTCGGCGAGATCTACCTCTGGGTCGGCGGCTTTCCGGATTTCACCTATCACCACCAGGACGATAAGCGCCGCGAGGTTGGCCGCGACGGCTTGGTCACGCTCGGCGATGTCGGCTATCTTGACGAGGACGGCTATCTTTTTATCTGCGATCGCGCGGGCGACATGGTGATCTCGGGCGGAGTGAACATCTATCCCGCCGAGATCGAGATGGCGTTGCTCGCTATGCCGGGTGTCCAAGATTGCGCGGTCTTCGGCATTCCAGATGAGGAGTTCGGCGAAAAGCTCTGCGCCCACATCGAACCCAATCCCGAGATGCCGCTCAACGCCGCCGAGATCACGGCATTCCTGAGCGAGCGGCTGGCCGATTTCAAAGTGCCGCGGGTGATCAAATTCGAGACCGCCCTGCCGCGCGAGGATTCCGGCAAGATCATCAAACGCAAATTGCGCGAGCCATATTGGGCGCAGACGGGGCGGCGTATCTAGTGCGGCCTGAACGCCTTCCCGTGGCCCACGAGCCGCTCGCGCGGCAGATGGACCCCTTTACCCTCGTCTTCGATGACCCGACCGATGACCCGCGCGCGGCGGCCGTGCCGCTGGAGGATTGACAGGACGGGATCGGCGTCATCCTCCGCGACGAGGACGCAGAAACCGACACCAATGTTGTAGACCTCAAACATTTCCGAATTGTCGACGTCCCCGTATTGTTGAATTAACCGAAAAATCCGGGGCACCGGCGGCAAATCGTCGATCAGAAACCCGACTTTCGCGTCAACACGGGGAAGGTTGAGCAATCCGTCACCCGTAATATTGATCAAAGCCTTTACCGCTCGGATATTTTTGATCACATCGAGGATCTCCGGCACGTAAATCAGCGTCGGACGCAGCAATTCCTCGCCCAGCGGTATCCCGAGTTCGGGGAAGACGTGCTCGATCGACAGTTTGGCGCGCTCGAAGAAGACGTGGCGCGCCAACGTCAACCCGTTGCTGTGAATGCCGCTGCTTTCGAGCCCGATCACAACGTCGCCCGGCACGAGATCGCGGCCGGTGATGATCCGATCGAGCGGCACAATCCCGACCGCCATTCCGACGAGGTCGAAACCGCGGACAACATCTTTGAGAGGCGCGATCTCGCCGCCGGAAATCGAAATTCCGGCCTGTTTGGCGCCCTCGGTGAGCCCGATCGCAATCGCTCCGAGGATCTCCGCATCGGCCTTTTCGATCGCGATGTAGTCGACCATGGAGATCGGCCGCGCCCCAACACAGATCGCGTCGTTGACGTTCATCGCGACGCAGTCGATCCCGATCGTGTCGTAACGGTTCATCATTTGGGCGATGATCGACTTCGATCCGACACCGTCAGTGCAGATCGCCAAGCCGATCCCGCCGACGTCGATCACATTGGCGAAATAACCGATGTCCAGTTTGACGGCACCGAGGTCACCCGGCGCCGGCCACGTCGACTTGATATGGTCGATGATTTCGTCGAGACCGGTTTGCTTCGCCGCCGTGTCGACCCCGGCAGCCTTGTAGAGATTGTCCCTGGATTTCATAGCGCTGCTCCGGCGACACTCCTGGTATGAGCGATTAGACGCGTCGCCTCGCCCCGCGTAAACTGATGAATACACCAGCGACGGAGGATCATCCATGGCCACCCCGGAACTGCGCCCGCTCGGCAAAGCGCTCGGCACGGAGGCACTCGGCGTCGACTTGTCAAAGCTCGACGACGATACCTTTGACTGGATCAAGCACGCCTTTGCGGAGCATCCGGTGCTGGTGTTTCGCGAGCAGCGCCTCGGCGCCGGCGACATCGCCGCCTTCGGACACCGGTTCGGTACGCCGCGGATCCATTCGCTCGTCAGCTACCGCCACGAGGAATATCCGGAGGTTTCGTGGCTGCGCAATGTCGATGCCGACGGCAACATCGATTGGTATGGGGTCAAGCGCGCCACCGACTGGCACACCGATTCGACTTACGAGGAGGTGCCGCCATTGCTCGCGATGCTGCATGCACTGGAAATCCCGGCCAGCAAAGGCGGCACGATGTTCGCCGACATGCGCGCGGCCTACGACGCGCTGCCGCAAGAGATGAAGGACCGCCTCGCCGGCCTCGTCGGGCTGCACGGCCGCACCGATGGCCCCGCCGGCGCGCGGCTTTACGATCCCGAAGAGGAGATGCGCCGGACCGACAAGAAATATGCCGAGCAGCGTCGCCCGGCGGTGACCAACCATCCGGTCACCGGCCGCCCGATCCTCTTCGTCAATCCGATGCACACGCACGGCTTTGATGGAATGGAGCGCAAGGCGGCCTGGGCGTTGATCGAGGAGCTCGCCGCGCACGCCACCCAGGAGCGGTTCGTCTATTACCATTCCTGGCGCGTCGGCGACCTCTTGATATGGGACGAGCGGGCGACGATGCACCGGGGTGCCGGCGACTACCACCCGGAGGAGCGCCGCGTCATGCTGCGGACTATCGTCTATCCGAACTGAAACGGTCCTCGCTCAGCCCGCACGCGGGAGCGGGTCGGCCAAGAGGAGCGATTGCCGCCGCCCGGCTAGCGCTCGCGAGTCTTAAGGATCGACGTCGCCTTTAGGCTCGCCTGCTTGCGCGCTCCGAGAGAGACCCGGTTTGATTGGCGACTGGCGGCATCCCTCGGCGGGAGGCAGCAGGTATTCCGCAAATCGAGGCATCGCCATATCTTGAGCGTGCCTTCAGCAGACGCCGCCACCGCGGAATAGGAGATCCGATGAACGACGTGACCACGATACGCACACTCGATCCCGTCACGCAGCCGATCAGCCCGGCGAAATTTGCCCATTTCGTATTGCGGACCGGGCAAATCGACACGATGGCCAAGTGGTATCAGACGGTCCTCGCGGCGCGGGTCGTGTTCCGCGACCAAATGCTCTGCTTTCTGTCGTATGACGACGAGCACCATCGCCTGGCGCTAATCAATATTCCCGGTCTGCCGGTGCGCGATCCCGATGCGGTCGGGACCGACCACGTCGCCTACAGTTACAACAATCTCGGCGAGCTGTTGTCGACCTATCGCCGACTCAAGGCGGCTGGCATCGCGCCGCATCGGCCGATCAACCATGGCGTCACCACGTCGATGTACTACCGCGATCTGGACAACAACCGGGTCGAACTGCAGATCGACAATTTTGCGACTCCGGCCGAGCTCGACGGCTATTTCCACAGCCGCGCCTTTGCCGAGAACCCGGTTGGCGTGACCTACGATCCGGAAGAGCTGTGCCGCCGCTACGAAGCCGGCGAGGCGATGGCCGATCTACTCCGCATTCGGCCCCTACCTGAAGGCAAGACTCCGTGGGATATGTGGCGAGCCACTGACCGCCTGCGCGGCGATCGCAGTCCCGCTTCATTGCGGTCCCGAGCGCTCGAGATTGAGCGCCAACAGTCTCAAAAGACACACCTTGACCAGTCTCTACAACGAGCGCCCGGCCTGGCTCGACAACGCGCATCGCGAGCTCAACGCCGCGGTCGCCGCCGCCTATGGCCGGCCTGCCGATATCGCCGAGGAGGAGGCGTTGGCGCGGACCGAGGCGCCGTCAATGATCTACGGCTCATCGTCCCACGCTTCAGAAATACGCCCATGCTCGGAATTAAATTCAAGAACGAGGCGGTTTGCGCCAGCACGAATGGAATTGGTTGAGACTAAGCCGGAACGAACAGCCCGCGAGTTTTGGATCATTTCATGATCTTTAAAGAATCAATACACGACCAAATCGACGCCACCCGAGACTCGTCCGGAATACGTTAATCTGAGATTACCCGTATAATTTTCTCCAAGATTCTCAATCATACGCTTGTTGCCGAGAAAAGGCGGGTTACCGATTATCACATCGGCTTCCGGCCATTGCGGTTCTGTCCCGTCCTCATCTAGGATCGCGTCGCGGCATTCGATCGTGTCGAGCGGCTTCAGGATCGGGTTGCGGCCGCCATCGAAGCCGTTGCGGCATCCATTGGATCTCGCCGATCCGCACCGTGACCCGCGCCAGTTCGGCGGCATAAGGATTGATCTCGATGCCCCTGACCGCCTCGGGCCCAAATTCGGACTCTCGATTGTTGCCACTATAGCATCCATAAAAATAACAAATTCATATTGCAGACTCTGACCATGGCGGATTTCGCGGTTTGGCGAAAGGAGGCACACACACGGCCTTTAGGCATCTCCCCAAAATTGCCGAAACGGACGGGGCAGCAATGAGGAAATTATGAATACAATTTCGAGTTGCATTCGGACGAAACCGCGAAGGCGAGGCGCGTGCTTGTAAATTCCCTGCAGAAACAGGAGGACCT
>Ga0306918_10000644_pt1 | contig 16167 bp, 16 predicted proteins | sample tim00Cox0000000H_FD_203315 | JGI IMG/M metagenome (GOLD analysis project Ga0306918, IMG submission 203315) | Lab enrichment of tropical soil microbial communities from Luquillo Experimental Forest, Puerto Rico - timezero.00C.oxic.00.000.00H (v2)... | ecosystem: Environmental > Terrestrial >... | reverse complement strand
TGCCGGAGCGGAAAACATCCTCGCGCACATGCCGGTCGAACACGCCGCGCCGGTTGATCCAGGGACCGAGATTGGTCGAGACCGCCACATCCGGGCTTGCCGTGACGATATGGCGCGAAAGCTCCGCACTCTCCCCCTGTGCGCGGCCGATTTCGGAGAGGATTTCGCCGAATCCGGTCTGCGTGCTCATGCGCCGCCCGGTGATGCGCGGCTGCGGCAGGGCAGGGGGCACGGGCACGGGAGCGGCCTGCAGATGCCGGCCAGCGGGGGAAAGCGGCACGGCATAGGGCGCACTTTCCATAAGCCGTTCCACTGCGGCAGGATGGTCGAGCCCTTCCAGCCGGTCCCATTCATGTCCCGTCCGCACATGATTCCTGGCGCGGAAGGAATCCATCTGCTCCAGCGTCATCATGCCGGCATGATTGTCCTTATGCCCGGCGAAAGGCAGGCCATTGCCCTTGATGGTATAGGCGAGGAACAGGGTCGGCTGGTCCGTCTGCGCCGCGGCACTAAAAGCGTCGGTCAGCGAGCCGAGATCATGCCCCGCCAGATTGGTCATCAGCGCCGCCAGCTCGTCATCGGAGAGCGCGTCGATAATCGCGCGCACGGTCCGGCTCTTGCGCATATCGTTCAGTATGGCCTCGCGCCATGCCGGACCGCCCTGGAAGGTGAGCGCCGAATAGGTCGAATTCGGGCAGTCATCGATCCAGCCTTTCAGCGAATAGCCGCCGGGCCGGGCGAAAACCTCCTGCAATTTGCGGCCATATTTCAGCGTCACGACTTTCCAGCCCATGTCGCGGAACAGGCCTTCGAACCGGCCGAACAGCCGGTCCGGCATCACATTGTCCAGGCTCTGGCGGTTATAATCCACCACCCACCAGACATCGCGCACATCATGCTTCCAGCCTTCGAGCAGGGCCTCGTAGATATTGCCCTCGTCCAGCTCGGCATCCCCGGCAATGGCGATGTTGCGGGCGCGCGGCAGGCCAGGCTGGGCAAGCGCATGGGCCTGCGCGTAATCCTGGATGAGCGCGGAAAAACTGGTGAGCGCGATGCCGAGCCCGACCGAGCCGGTGGAAAAATCGATTTCCGCCCCGTCCTTCGCCCGTGAGGGATAAGCCTGCGCCCCGCCGAACTGCCGGAAGTTTTTGAGATTTTCCACGCTCTGCCGGCCGAGCAGATAATTGATGGCATGCAACACCGGCCCCGCATGGGGCTTCACCGCCACGCGGTCCTGCGGGCGCAGCGCGTCGAAATACAAAGCCGTCATGATGGAGGCGACCGAGGCGCAGGAGGCCTGGTGGCCGCCGATTTTCATGCCGTCCGGATTGGGGAGAATATGGTTGGCGTGATGGATGGTCCATGAGGCAAGCCAGAGCAGCTTGCGCTCAATCTCAGCCAATATGTCCAGTTTCCCCAGGCCTTGGGTGAGCGGCCGCATTTCGTTCATGCGATCAGACTAGCCCAAAGCCTGGAGCGAGGAAATCAGTCCTTAATAAGGTGAGCTCGAGGCGGCGATGATGCTGGCGATGATGCCGGTGGTAACCGCGATCAGCACGAACTGGTCGCCGGACTGCACCCATTCATAGCCGGGCGGCGGGGCGTGCAGATGGTGATGGTTCCAGTTATTCACCACCACGCGGTTGCCATCGAAACGGTCGCCCTGATGCCAGCCGCCATGCGGTGGGCCATAGTCATCGCCATGCGGCGCACCATCACCATAGACCTCATGCTGCGGGCCAGGGGGATGTCCCTCATACCCGCCCTGGGGCTCGTGATACTGGCCGGGTGGCGGCCCGTGCTCCTGGCCGGGGCCCTGCTGATAAGGCTGGGCGAGAGCCGGGCCGGCGAGCAGCGCCAGTGTGGCAGCCATGCCGAGCGTCCGCCGGAATATCGGATTCATATTTATACTCCTTTGTTTTTAATCACTTACTGGCGTGCATGAAACATGCCGGGGTTATATGGGGCGGTCCGTCACGGCTGCCACCCCGCTTGGATCAGTAGTCGTAGGGGCCGGGCGGCGGGTCGCGATGTCCGTACCACCAAGCCTCGCGGCGCTCATGCTCGCGCCACTCATGGGCGCGCCATTCCGCCTCGCGGTGCTCATGCCACCAATAGCCAGGAGGCGGGGAATCATAGCGCGGCGCATCATCGTCATGGCCGTAATAAGGCTGCGCCATGGCCGGGCCGGCCAGCAGCGCCAGAACGGTGCCAAGGCCGAGAATATTGCGGGTAAAGGAGTTCATATCGGCGATCCTTTGCTTCGTCGGACTGGTGGCGCCCTGCGGCGCGCGGCCCGATAATGTCAGAATCGCTGCCGAATATGGCGAAAGCTTGCCCACGGCACGGCGGCGCGGCGCCGGATCGTAACGGAGTTTTACGGGCTAAAGCTTGCGCCCCAGCCGGCGCTCCACCGCGCGCCGCTCCCAGTCGCTGCCGAGGAAGGGGATAACGTCGAACACACGCAGCCCATGGCTTAGCAGCCCGATGCCCCAGCCGAGCAGCGGCCAGATGGCCCAGAAATAATGGTGGAAGGTGAGCAGGTTGATGGCGATGAGCAGGGTATTCACGGCCACATATTGGGTCAGATGGATATAGAACCTCTTCGCCCGGCGCACATGGGCGAGGGCCAGTGTTTCCTCGGGCGAGAGGCCGGCGGAGGTTTGGTCGGGGGCGGAGATCATGGCGGCTCCTTGAGCGCGGATATGTCCAGGTTGAACACGGCCCCTAGGGCTTTAAGCGTCTCGAGGCTGGCTGGCCGCGCTCGATGCGCTGAACGGTGCGCACGCTCAGCCCGCTCAATTCCGCGAGCTGCTCCTGCGACCAGCCGCGCTGCAATCTGAGTTTCTGCACCAGCATGCACATCTCCTGTGGGACGCTCCCCTTGTCCCGCCTTCGCCCGATGAAGCCACGTCAGCCGCCCGCCGGCGGGGCGACAGCACCCGTCACGGCCCCGCCAATTTCGTCATGATGGCGGGCAGCAGCGCCGGCAGGTCCTCCGCCAGCAGCCCCGGACCAGCCGCATTGCCGGCTTCGCCATGCAGCCACGCCCCGGCGCAGGCGGCTTCGAAAGGCGCCATGCCCTGGGCCAGAAGTGCCGCGATGAGCCCGGCCAGCACATCGCCCGTGCCGCCGCTGGCCAGATGCGGCGGGGCATTGGCGTTGATGGCGGCGCGGCCATCCGGCGCGGCAATGACGGTGTCCGCCCCTTTCAGCACCACAACCGCGCCGCAGGCCACAGCACCGGCGCGCGCGGCGGCGAGCTTGTCCGGCCCGACCGGCCCGAACAAGCGCGCAAATTCCGCCGCGTGCGGGGTGATGACGGCGACCCCGCGCAGCTTCTCCGGCGTGCCAGTGCAGGCAGTCAGCGCATCCGCGTCGGCGACGATTTTTCGCGCTCCCGCCGCCAGCACAGCGGCCAGCGCTTCGCCCGCGGCGCCGATGCCAAGGCCCGGCCCCACCACCCAGGTCTCGCGGCGCTGATCCTGCAGCAGCACCTCCAAAGGATCGGTGCGCAAGATCAGCCCCGCCTCTGGCAGCGCCATCGGCGCCGACGCTGCCAGCGTCACCATGCCTGCCCCCGCCCGGCGCGCGGCGGCGCAGGCCAGCCGTGCCGCGCCCGGCAGCGCGCCCGCCAGCACCGTTACATCGCCGGCCGCGTATTTGTGCCCCGTCGCGGCGCGGCGCGGCAGCGTGAAGAGGGCGGGGCCATTCTCCCAGGTTTGCGGACGGATTTCCTCCAGCACCGAGTCCGGCATGCCGATCGGGCGGAGCAAAAGCTCGCCGCACAGAGCCCGGCCAGGATAAAGCAGATGGCCGGGCTTCTTGCGGAAGAATGTCACGGTCAGCTCGGCCTGCGGCGCAAAACCGCGCACCTGGCCGGTGCCGCCGTCCAGCCCGGAGGGCACATCCACCGCAACAATCCGCTTGGCGGCGGCAAGCAATTCCGCCGCCTTGCCGCCCACGTCGCGCGAGAGCCCGGCGCCGAACAAAGCATCGACCACAAGCTCAGCCCGCCGCACATCATCGAGGCTGGCCTCATCCAGCCGCTTCACCCGTACCGGCCAGCCGGCCCAGGCCAGATAGCGCGCGGCGACGAGCCCATCCCCGCCATTATTGCCCGGCCCGGCCAGCACCAGCGTGCGGCACGGGCGGTAGCGCTGCATCATCGCCCGCGCCACGGCGCGCCCGGCCGCCTCCATCAGCGCCTCGACATTGCCAGCCAGCGCATCGGCACGCCCCATTTCTGCTGGCGTTAACAGCGCGTTCACAAAACCATTGGGGCTGTTCAATGAATGTGCCATGAATATTGCAGTGCAGTGAAGGAGACTCGGCCTATGGGGATCGTCATCGCGGTTGCACAGCAAAAAGGCGGCGCCGGCAAGACTATGCTCGCCTCCCAGCTTGCCGTCGCTCTGGCCGAGGAGGCCAGCGTCACCCTGGTGGATATCGACCCGCAAGCCAGCCTGACCATCTGGGGCAAGCTCCGCGCCGCCGCCCCGAAAGCGGCGCGCAGCGTGCCTGTGGAGACAATTTCCGGCTGGCGCCTGGCCAGCGAGGTGGAGCGCTTTAGGAAGGCCAGCGACTATGTGTTCATCGACACCCCGCCGGTCATCGACTCCGATGCCCGCCGCGCCATACGCGGCGCCGACCTGGTTCTGGTGCCGCTCAACCCCGCTCCGCCCGATCTCTGGGCCGCCGAGGGCACGCTGAAACTGGCCGCCGAGGAGAAGCGCAAGACCGCCCTGCTGTTCAACCGCGCCCCCGCCGCCTCGCGCCTGCGCAAGCGGCTGGAGGCGGAAATCGCCGCGCGCGGTTTGACCCTCCTGCCCGCCGCCCTGGCGAATCGGGCTGGCTACGCCAATGCCTTTGCCGACGGGCTCGGCGTGACAGAAGCGGGACCTGTTTCAGTGGCCGCGGAAGAGGTTCGCGAGGCCGCCAGGGCGTTGAAACTTCTGTTTTCCGTATAATGAATGAAAAAAAATGCCCGCAGGCGACATTAGCATGCAAGAAATCTCATGTGGGCACTTGCCAGCCCGCCCTTTTTTCGCCATTATCCTTTTAGTGGCATGAACAAACGGGCGAATGTTTGGCCTTATATTATAATGTCAGCCGCCAAGTTTAGGGAGCTAAAAACAGGCATCCAAAGAGGTGCTAGGCCGGTCCAAAGGACCGGCCATTTTTTTGGCTAATAGAGTACTGTATCAGGCAGCGCAGAGGCGGGCTTTGCGCGGGTGGAAGCGGCTGATTTTCACCTCGCCCCAAATGCCTTCCACGGTGAACGGGTCCTGCGCCACGAAGGCCTCGATCTTGGCACGGTCGCAGGCCTCCAGAACGAAGAGCGAGCCGGTCATCACGTCGCCATTATCGGATTGCAGCGGGCCTGACAGAATGACGGTGACCCCCTGTTCCTCCTGGTCCTCCACGAAGGCGCGGTGGGCGGCATAATGGTCGAGACGTTGTTGCAGCGTATTTGGCCGGTCTATGGCATGCACGGCGTATAGCGGCATTGTTCTGTCCTTCTCCGTCCAGTTGCCTCTACCGCTAATATGAAAACTTTGCTTTGACACGTCTCAAAGGCGCCACCCAGCCTTGTGCTGGGCGCTGGTTACGAGAGGGAGTGGATCATGAAATTGCTGCGTTATGGCGAAAGCGGGGTCGAGAAATGGGGCATGCTGGACGCTGAAGGGCGGACGCGCACGCTGGATGATGCGCTGGCCCATGTGACCGGCGACGAGCTGAGCCCGGATTGGCTGGCACAGCTTCAGCATATCGACCCGGAAAAATTACCGCTCCTGAAGACCGCGCGGCGCATCGGCCCTTGCATCCCGCGCCCACTCAATTTCGTCTGCATCGGGCTCAATTATGCCGACCATGCGGCCGAGACGGGGGGGAAAATTCCCAAGGAGCCGATCATCTTCCTGAAAGCCCTGTCCGCCTTCTGCGGCCCTCATGACGACATCATCATCCCGCCCGGCAGTATCAAAACCGATTGGGAGGTGGAGCTCGGCGTGGTTATCGGCACCAAGGCGCAGCGCATCAGCGAGGAGCAGGCGCTGGACCATATCGCCGGCTATTGCGTGGTGAATGATGTGTCCGAGCGCCACTACCAGACCGAGCGCGGCGGCCAGTGGGACAAAGGCAAAGGCTGTGACAATTTCGGCCCCGTCGGCCCCTATCTCGTCACCAAGGACGAGGTGCCCGACCCGCAAAACCTCTCTCTCTGGACTGAGATCGACGGCACGCGCCGCCAGAATAGCACCACCTCTAACATGATCTTCGGCGTGAAATTCCTGGTGGCCTATGTCAGCCAGTTCATCACCCTCTATCCAGGCGACATCATCGCCACCGGCACGCCGGCCGGGGTGGGCATGGGCATCAAGCCCGAGCCCGTTTTCCTCCGTCCCGGCCAGGAGGTGCGCATGGGCGTGCAGGGCTTAGGAGAGCAGCGCGCCATGGCCATCGGCGGGTAGAGCAGGGTTAATACCCCTCCGTCTCCAGCCCCTTCTTCTCCTGTGGCTCGATGAGCAGCTTCCAGATCACCCCGCCCAGAGCGCCGCCGATGAGCGGCGCCACCCAGAACAGCCAGAGCTGGCCGAGCGCGTCCGTCTGCGCGAACAAGGCAGCGGCGGTGGAGCGGGCCGGATTGACCGAGGTGTTGGTGACGGGGATGGAGACGAGATGGATGAGGGTGAGTGCGAGCCCGATGGCGAGCGGCCCGAACCCCGCCGGCGCGGTTCTCGCCGTGGCGCCGAGAATGACGATAATGAAGCCCGCGGTGAGGGTGACCTCGCAGATGAAGCAGGCCGGCAGCGCATAATGGCCGGGCGAGAGATCGCCATAGCCATTGGACGCGAACCCGCCCGCCACGAACCCTGGCTTGCCGGAGGCGATGGCATAGAGCACGGAAGCGGCGGCAATCCCGCCCACCACTTGCGCCACCCAATAGGGGATGAGCTCCGCCCAGCTGAAACGCCCGCCGACGGCGAGGCCGAGCGAGACGGCCGGATTGAAATGCCCGCCGGAGATGCCGCCCACCGCATAGGCCATGGTGAGCACGGTGAGCCCGAAGGCGAGCGCCACGCCGGCGAAGCCGATGCCGAGCTGGGGAAAGGCTGCCGCCAGCACGGCCGAGCCACATCCGCCGAAGACAAGCCAGAATGTTCCAAAAAATTCAGCCGCGAGTTTTTTCGACATTGATGACCCTCCGCAAAAGCCTGTTTTCAGCGTCAGCAAGCCTGTGGCTTAACAGGGCGATATATATTGACTAATGAACTGGTTTTTAGAGGGTATTTGCAATGGTCACTGAATTTGCCGAAATCGAAGTGAAGCCGGGCATGGAGCAGGATTTCATCGCCGGGGTGGAGAAGAGCAGGGCGGCCTTCCTGCGCTCCGCCGGGTGCCATGGGCTGCATCTGGTGCGCTCGGTGGAGAACCCGGCGAAATTCGTGCTGCATGTGCAGTGGGAGAGCGTGGCGCACCACATGGAGCTGTTCCGCAACGCGCCGGAGTTCCAGGAATGGCGTAACAATGTCAGCCATTGCTTCGCCGTCCCGCCCAATGTGTGGCATGGCGATACGGTGGCTTAGCCGAACCGGGAAACATGGTTCGGTTCGTGCCGGTCCCGTCATCGCGAGCGTCATGCCAGAGGCGTGCATTCGCACGACGCGTGGCGATCCAACTTTCGTGCCGCGTCCCGGAGATGGATTGCTCCGCTGTGCTCGCAATGACGATGTTTCCCCGTCCCTCCCACACAGCGCGGCCCTGAACCCCGCCGGGCCCATTGGTCCCGGCCCTGAATTTTGCTATCGCGCCGCGATGGACCAGCCTCTCGCCACCACCGAAGCCTCGACCGGCATCCCGCCGCGCCGCACCTTCGCCATCATCTCCCACCCGGACGCCGGTAAAACCACCCTCACCGAAAAGCTCCTGCTCTTCGGAGGCGCCATCCGCGAGGCCGGCATGGTCAAGGCTCGCCAGGACCGCCGCCAGACCCGCTCGGACTGGATGAAAATCGAACGCCAGCGCGGCATCTCGGTCACCTCCTCGGTCATGACCTTCGAATTCGGCGGCGCCGTCTTCAACCTGCTCGATACGCCAGGCCACGAGGATTTCTCCGAGGACACCTACCGCACCCTCACGGCGGTGGATTCGGCGGTGATGGTCATCGACGCCGCGAAAGGCATCGAGTTGCAGACCAAGAAACTCTTCGAGGTCTGCCGTCTGCGCAACATCCCCATCACCACCTTCATCAACAAGGTGGACCGCGAGGGCCAGAACGCGTTCGAGCTGCTGGACGAAATCGCCGATACGCTGGCCCTGGATATCTGCCCGATGGTCTGGCCCATCGGCATGGGCGGGCTGTTCAAGGGCTGCTTCGACCTGCGCAACGACAAGCTGGTTTCCGCCAAGAAGCCCGGCGAGGAGGCGGGTGAGCAAAAATTCGCCATCCCCGCCGACCAGCAGGCGCAATTGGACGAGGATGTGGAGCTGATCCGTGCCGCCTTCCCGGCCTTCGACCAGCAATCCTACGAGGAGGGGCATCTCACCCCGGTCTATTTCGGCTCGGCGTTGAAAGACTACTCGGTCCGCGAGCTGCTGGAAGGCCTCGTCGCCAACGCGCCCCCGCCTCAACCCCGCGCGGCGGATACGCGGACTGTGGCGCCGGACGAAGCCCCCGTCTCCGGCTTCGTCTTCAAGGTTCAGGCCAATATGGACCCGCAGCACCGCGACCGCATCGCTTTCACCCGCATTTGCTCCGGCAAATTCAGCCGCGGCATGAAGCTGACCCATTCGCGCACCGGCAAGCCGATGGCCATCCAGGCGCCGATCTTCTTCTTCGCCCAGGACCGCTCGCTCGCCGAGGAAGCGTACCCGGGCGACATCATCGGCATCCCCAACCACGGCACGCTGCGCGTCGGTGACACGCTGACCGAGGGCGAAAAACTCCGCTTCACCGGCATCCCTGATTTCGCCCCTGAAATCCTCCGCCGCATCCGCCTCGCCGACCCGATGAAGGCCAAGCAGCTGAAAAAGGCGCTGGAAGACCTCGCCGAGGAAGGCGTGACCCAGGTCTTCCGCCCGATGAATGGCTCGGACTGGATCATCGGCGTTGTGGGCATGCTGCAGCTCGATGTTCTCGCGAGCCGCATCGAGCAGGAATATAACGTGCCCATCGCCTTCGAGACCGCGCCCTTCGACACCGCCCGCTGGATCTTCTCCGAGGACACGGCGCGGCTTAAATTCTTCATCGACGTGAACAAGAGCGCGATGAGCGAGGACCGCGAGGGCGCGCCGGTGTATCTGGTGCGCAATGCTTGGGAGCTGAACCGGATGAAGGAGAATTTTCCGGAGCTAACATTTTCCTCTACCCGCGAAAGGCGGTAAGACAGTTCCCATGCATCCGGGTGCTGCCGTCACCCTGTTCTGGGGGTTGTTCGTCCTGTCCTGGCTTGCTGCCGCGTTCTGGACGCGGCGGGGGGAAAAGCGCGTGGGCCTGGGCAATGAGCTGCCCTACCGCGTGCTGCTCACCCTCGGCTATGTGCTGCTGTTCCATCTACGCCAGCGGCACCCGATTCCGGGCCTCACCTGGCGTCCCACGGAAGAAGTTGCGCGCGCCGCCGCCATCGCCAGCCTCGCCGGCTTCTTCTTCGCCTGGTGGGCGCGGCTGCATCTCGGCGCGCTCTGGTCCGCCGGCGTCACCCGCAAGCCGGGCCACCATATCGTCGATTCCGGCCCCTACGCCCTGGTCCGCCACCCCATCTATACCGGACTGATTTGGGCCAGCTTCTGCACCCTCTTCGCTTACCATTCCGGTCTCGGTCCAGCGCGGTTGCTCGGCTTCGCCCTCATCTGCCTCGGCTACTGGATGAAGGCGAAGCTGGAGGAGGATTGGCTGAGCATCGAGCTGGGCGGCACCGCCTACGCCTCCTACCGCGCCCGCGTGCCCATGCTGCTGCCGTTCTGGCGGTAGTGCCGGCAGCCGCTCATGCGATCAACAGACGGCGAAATGGGAGCGCAAGCGCGACGCCATCCTCTGGCGCGCATTTTGCGCCTCCCCACCGCGTGCTGGATCAGTGAGCTGGAAGCACAGAAAATTGGCTGCGGGCCGATCAACCGTCTGTCAGAGGTGTTTGCCGATCCGCATGTTCAGGCGCGTGGCGACCAGCAGCGTCGCTCTGAAACTGATCGCCAATCCCGTAAGGCTTTCCGAGACGCCGCCGAGTTATCGTATCGCCCTTTCCACCTGGCGTGAGCATACGGATGACGTCCTGAAAGCCTGGCTCGGCATCGGCGAATCGGAGCTTGATTTCCTGCGCCGGCAGCAGGTCATTTAAAGCAAATTCGCAGGCTGAATTTTCCACTTGCGAACTGCGCGCTATTTCAAACCAGCGAGAATCTACCAATCAGCATGATGAATGCCGCCGCACTCGGCCAAGGCATGAGATGTCCGGCCAGATGATCTGGCCGGACATTGGGCGCGTCAGCCGCCCGAGGGAATAGGCGCATTATCCGGGTTGGGTGGCGGTGCGACGGAGAAGGAATATTGCGTGTCGCCGGAATCCTGGCATTCGAGATGGCCCAGGGTCTGCACTTCGGTCTGCAGCATCTGAACTTCGATATGCAGCTTCGCCAACATGGAGGGCATGCCATCCTGCTGAGGAGTGGCCGCTGTTACGATGATCGGTTGCGATGTGTCTTGCACGGGGGTAGCATGGGCCGCAGCCGCAAAGCCATACAGACCAGCTGCTGCGAAGCATGCAAACAAGAATCTGTCCATTGTATTTCTCCTGAAATCCTCAGCGCCGCGATGATGCGGACGAGATTGCCGATAAGACAGCAGACAGTATTGATTTATTCCCGGCCGCCGAAAAATTCTCATTGAGAAAAATTTTGTGCCGCATGGAATAAAAGCTCCGCAAGGATATCTTTCCTTAAGAGGTTGACGAGAAAGGATCCAGCATGAAGACAATTCTCTTCCCGGTGCTGACAGCATCCGCGATTGCTCTTGGCGGCGTTGCGATGGCGGTGCCGCCATCTTTGCCTGTCCGCGGCACGATTAATGCCGTAAACGGTTCCGCGCTGTCCGTCACGGAAAATGCTGGCGCCAAGATATCCGTCACGCTCGCCCCCAACGCCACGATCACCGAGGTGATTCCAAGCTCTCTGTCGGACGTCAAACCCGGCACCTATGTCGGAACAGCCGCGATCAAGCAGCCAAGCGGAATATATCGTGCGCTGGAGCTTCAGGTCTTCCCCGAGACGATGCGCGGCGCCGGGATGGGGACGCGGCCATGGAACCTCGCGCCACACAGCACGATGACGAACGGCACAGTCGGCGGTTTGGCTCATGCCGGGGGAACGGTCGGCACGGTAAGCGGTTCCGGCGACCTGACCTTGACGGTCAATGACGGCAGCGGAACCAAGACCGTTCTAATTCCTTCAGGCGTACCCGTCGTCAGTTTCACGCCGGGAAACACGTCAGACCTCCGCCCAGGCGCGCATGTGATGTTCTTCCCAACAACGGCGGCTACGAGTGGGTCTGTTACTACGAGCCGTATCATTGTCGGGGAAAACGGCCTGACACCACCGATGTAAGGCGAGCGCTTTGCCAACCAGCGGCCAGAACAATGTCTGGTATTCAGCGATGGAAGTCCAAAAGCGCACTGTCTAATTTCGGTGTGTTAACTAAATTGTCGCGTGTGATGTCATGGATCGAGCGCGCGCCGATCAGTGTCATGGCCACGCGCATTTCCGTGGCAAACAGCCGCAGCAGATTAGCCACCCCAGCTTCGCCATCAGTGGCAAGCGCATAGATATAGGCTCGCCCAAGCAGCACCCCACGCGCACCAAGCGCCAGCATGCGCACCACATCAAGCCCGGAGCGGACGCCGGAATCAGCCAGAACGGTCAGTTCATCCCCCACCGCATCAGCAATGGGAGGCAGAGCCTTGGTTGTGGAAAGCACGCCATCCAGCTGCCGCCCGCCATGGTTGGAGACAATCAATCCATCCGCGCCGAAGCGTACGGCATCGCGTGCGTCCTCGGGGTCGAGAATACCCTTGATCAACATTTTGCCTTTCCAGAACGCACGGATCCATTCCAGATCAGCCCAGCCGATGGCCGGGTCGAAATTCTCATTGAGCCAGCCGATATAATCTGCAAGACCGGTACGCTGTTTGCGATAGACGGAAATATTCCCAAGATCGTGCGGCCGGCCAAACAACCCGACATCGAACGCCCAGCGTGGCTTGAACACCGCCTGCGCGAAACGCCGCGCCGGCGCCGCCGGGCCGGACATCCCGGAATGCCGGTCGCGATAACGCGAGCCAGGCACGGGCATGTCCACGGTGAAGACCAGCGTGTTGATTCCGGCAGCCTGTGCCCGCTCCAGCGCGTCGCGCATGAAGGCGCGGTCTTTCAGCACATAGAGCTGAAACCAGATCGGCCGGTCGACGCTACGCTGAACCTCTTCAATGGAGCAAATCGAGACAGTCGAGAGCGTATAGGGTATGCCGGCTGACGCGGCGGCACGCGCAGCCTGAACCTCGCCCCGGCGCGCGCACATGCCGGTTATGCCCACTGGCGCCAAGGCGACGGGCATGGTCCAATTTTGCCCGAGCAGGCCGGTTTCCAGGCTCAGATTCGAGATATCCTTCAGCACACGCTGGCGCAGCGCGATGCTGGTGAGATCGTCGACATTCCGCTGCAAGGTGAATTCGGCGTTGGCGCCGCCATCGATGTAATCGAAGAGGAAACGTGGCAGGCGCCGTCTGGCGGCCGCGCGATAATCGGTTGGTGCGGAAATGATCATTCGAACGTCTCCCGGCGCCTTTATAGCCGTTGCTTATAAAAACCTGCAGCGGGTCAATCCATTCCGAATTAGTAATTGAACTGATATGTCAGCCCCACAGAATCACTGTCTCCGCCTGTAGAACTCGTCCCCGTGGATGTCGTCAGCTTCAACCCTCTATAGAGATTGATCTGCACATTCACCTGCGTGCCCTGCCCGTTGGAAGCTTGCGTCGCCCCCACATATACGCCCGGCGCCACATAGCGTCCGGCCTGTAGCGTGGGCGGCCCGGAGCCGGTGCCGCCGAGAGAGAGCTGATCCAGCCCCAGCGCGCTACGCACCTTGTCCAGCGGGTTGAAGCCGCCGCCGACCCCGGAAATCTGCGCCAGCGCTGCCGCCAGCGAGGCCGCCTGGAATGGGGTGAGGCTGGAGGCACCCTGGCCAAACAGAAGCTGGGCGAGAATTTCGTCGGACGGCAGAGGCGGGGTTGAGCTTAGCGTGATCGTCGGCTTCGCCGCTGTGCCGCCAATGGTCAGCGAGGCATTGCTCACCGTGGCGCTGCTGGCGCTGGCCACCAGGTCCAGCGAGGGGATGAACCCGCCGCCATTGAAACCGATATTGCCGCTGGTGAATTGCAGGCTCCTGCCAGCCAGATTGAAATTGCCGCGAATGAGGTCGAAATGTCCTTCCGGGTCCGGTGCCGCGAGCGTGCCGCCCAGCCGCAAATGCCCGCCCAGCTCGGCAAACAGCCCGTCGCCACGGATGAAAATCCTGTTCTTCGCCCGTACATCCAGGGCCAGCGCGATGGGCGGCGGCGGGGCAGGGGGCGGGGGCGGTTTCTCGCCCTCATTGATGATGGGCAGGTTGGCGACGCTCGGCGGCAGGCCGCGTGGAATATTGATGTCGGCGCTGACGATGACGATGTTGCCGCCGAGCGTGAGCGCGCCGTGAATCGCGCCCTGCAGCGTGACATTGCCGTTCAGCGTTTCGGAAATCATGTCGGACGAGATGGGCGAGGCATTGTCCGCATTGACGGCCAGATTCACCGGCATGTCGCCAGCCAGCGAAATCGTTCCGTGCCCGGTAATCCTGCCATGGCCGGCTGTGGCGGTGAGGCTTTGCAGCGCGATATTCTGCCCCTGCGCCTGCACATTGGCGCCGATATTGGTGAGGTTCAGCCCCGAGCTGATATTCTGCACGCTGCCACCGCTGAGCGTGACATTGCCGCTGGCGGTGGGGGCCTGCGCCGTGCCGGTGAGGCGTAGATTGGTGAGGATCTCGCCATGCACCGCCGTGCCCTGCGCGGCAAGCACCAGGTTCAGCAGCGCCAGGTCCACCTGCCCCTGCGCCTGCAGGTTCATCGGCGCGCTCATGGCAAAAGGCGCCTGGCCGCTGAGGGTGAACTGGATCTGCGGCCCTGCCTGCAGCCGCACATTGAGTTGTTGCGCTGAAGTCCCGGCAAGTTGCGCGCTGCCGGTGATGTTGGCGGGCGGCAGCGCGGCGGCCTCGCCCGACGCCACATGCAGCCCGGTCACGTTGAGATGCACCGGCCCGCGCGGGGACGCGGGCGGGCCGGTGAGCGTGGCATCAGCGCTGAGCGTGCCGGCGGCGCCGAGGCTGGGGGCGAAAATATTGGCGATATTCAGCGGCAAATTCCGCACCGCGGCCCTGGCGTTGAGCGTGGGCGACACCACCCCGTCCAGCGTCACACTGCCGCCATTCAGCGCCAGTTGCAGATGCCGTACGGCGATGGCGGGTTGTGTCTCGATGGCAACCGGCCCCTGCAGCCTCGCATTTATGCTCTGCCAGCTCGCATTCAGGGCCGAGAGCTGGCCACTGCGTCCCATCACATTCAGTGTGCCAGCGCCGCTGAGCTGGGCGGGATGGCCGAGCAGCCCGGCCAGAGAGAGCTGCGTTCTGAAGCCCAAAGCCTGTATCGGGCCGGCGGCATTGATGGTGCCGTTGATGGCGCCGAGCTGCGACGACACCGTCAAATTGCGTGCGGTGAGATTGAGCTTCACATTTTCGCCCTGAGCATAGGCAAAATCCCCTTCCACCCCGCCATTCACATCCGGCGGCACGAAGGGGCGGAAATCCCGCAGGCTGGAGATGGAGACATTGGCTGTGCCGGTGGGCAGCATGGCGCCGGGCGCGAGATGCAAATCGGCCACGGCCTTAACGCTGCGCCACTGCGTCTTGTTGATCGTCACCTGGAAGCCGCCATCCGGCGTTTTGAGGAAGGCGGCATCGAGCGCGAGCGGCGAATTGGCCAGCATCCCCGTGCCCGTCAGCGTACCCGTGGGCGCGCTCGGCAGATGCTGCACATTCAGCTCCACATCGAACGGCCCGGAAGGCTGCCCCTTGGCGCCGGCCTTGCCGGTCAGCTTGGCCTGCACCGTAAGGTCTTTCAGCTTCCCGCTCACTGTGCCGCTCCCCGCCACATTGCCTGTGAGGGGAGGGGCGAGCGGGGTGAGTTGGTTGATTTTTGCGTCCGTCGTCAGCGCGATGCTCTGCTGGCTCGCCTTGCCATCCAGTTGGAGCGCGAAATCCGCGCCGCTCAGATGCAGTTTCTCAATTGTGAGAACGCTGTTGAGCAGGCTGGCTTGCAGCGAAATCTCATCGCGCGGCCCGAGGAAATTCTGCAACCCGCTGGGCGCCTGGGTGAGAGCGACGAACCCGTCCAGCGCCAAACTGGCGGCGCCATTCTCCGCCTGCGCGAGATGGAAATGCAACTGCGTGCTGCCCGCCATGCTCGTGCCCGCCAGCGCGCCGATGGGCGCCAGCTCCGGCACAATGGCCGTCACATCGGCGAACTGGCGCGGTGCTTCGAGCCCGAGAGTCCCATGGCCCTGCAGCTGCGCCGCCCCCAGCGCGAGCGCAAAATTCAGCGCCGCATTGTCGCGCGGGCCGGAGAGGGTCATGTCCACCCGCACGGCCCCTTGCGCCTGCGGCCCGGCAAAATGGCCGGTGAACCCGCCCTCCGGCTCTACCACATGCAGCTTCAAATCCACAGTCTGCGCCGCCAGCGCGGCGGCGAGCTGGTATTGCGCGGCGCCATCCGGCGTGGTGGCGGCAAGCGTGATGCCGGCCTCATTCTCGGCATGGAAATAACCCGAGCCCTGCACATGCAGCGCCAGCGCCTGGCCGGCGAGCGAGGGCCCGAGCGTGAGCGCGCCGACATCCAGCCGGTCGAGCGTCACGCGCAGCGGGAGCTTAAAATTACCGCTGCTTTGGTTGCTGCTTTTGCCGCTCGGAGCAGGGGCGCGCAGCACGTCGATCTCCTGCGCGGTTAAGTCCTGCACATGCGCCTCGCCATGCAGAAGTTGCAGCGGCCGCCAGCGCAATTCCAGCCCGGCGCCATGCAGCCACACCCA
>Ga0306918_10000641_pt1 | contig 16196 bp, 8 predicted proteins | sample tim00Cox0000000H_FD_203315 | JGI IMG/M metagenome (GOLD analysis project Ga0306918, IMG submission 203315) | Lab enrichment of tropical soil microbial communities from Luquillo Experimental Forest, Puerto Rico - timezero.00C.oxic.00.000.00H (v2)... | ecosystem: Environmental > Terrestrial > Soil... | reverse complement strand
GCGTGAGCGCTGAATGCCGATAGGTAATTGTTGCCTTGGACTGGTTCCTGCCATCGGGAAGAACCTGAATCTTGATCCGCGGTCAGTTTCGGCTGGATGCGCTTTCTAAACCGGGTATCGGGCAGCATCATTTTGGCATTTGGGCTTTATTCGATTTCGACCTCTTTGTTCAGATGATCAATGAGACGCCGTCCAACCAATCGATGAAGCCACGGCCCCCGACGCAATGAACTCAAGTTTGTTTGCCACCGACCCCCGCCGTGGCTTATCTCTTTCTCGTTAGGCCGATCTCGCAGACCGCCCTTGGTTCACGAGGAAAACGCGCGAGGATCGCGTTGCATTGCTGAAGGCGAGCGAGGCGGTACTGGCATACGTCCGATCCGACAGGACGAAGGTGGCTCGATGCCAAGCTTGGAAACGTTACGACGCCTAACGAGTTTTTGTTGCGAGGTACAACGACTCGTTAGGCATCACGCAGTCTCACAACCGACCGGTTTACTTGGCAAAGAGTTTGAGCGCGGACTTAGGTTTTGCCACCGTATTTGTTCAGCAAAGCCTGAAAGAGCGGATCGCTTCGCAACGGGTCCCAAATCGGATTTACCTTAAGTCCCGGCACGGTGACAGCGCTCGGCCGGCTCAACAATCCGTCCAGAATCTCGATCGCGCGGCCGCTGTCGCCCAGAATAGCATGAACTTCGGCAACCCCAGTCGTAATTTCCGGACCGCCAAAGGCGTCTTTGCTTTCAGGCTGCAGTTCGGTCGCACGTTGCGCCTCGGCTAGCGCGGAGTCTTTTTCGCCGAGGTGCGCGAGCGCTTTTGCGAGTTGAATGTGCGCGTCCGCAGCCTCCGGACTCTGTTTGAGTTGCGCCTCGACGAAACTCTTCGACTTCAGAAAAGCCGCGCGCGCGCCGTTGTCGTCCCGGAGCGCTTTTCGCGCAAAACCAATAATATAATATTTGTTCGCACAGGCTCCGGGAAACGTTTTGAGTAGATCGTCCGGCAGACTTTCCACTTCCTGCAATCCTTCTTTGTATTTGCGTTCTAGGAGAAAGACGTCTGCACGCCCGGCAGCGATCCTGAGCTTATCCTCGTTGGTCATCGGGATAGATTTCACGGTCGAAAATGCTTTCTCTGCGACGCCGAGATCGCCTTTCTCAGCGATAGCCAGCTTGGCCTTAACCTCCAAAGGTCCTAAAGCGTTGGGGTCCAGGGCGAGCGCGCGATCGATCGTCGTGTTAGCCGCATCATAATTTCGCACCATCGCATAATTGAAGGCGAGATTTTGCATCGGCCAGATGTCCTTCGGATTCAAACTCACGGCCTTCTCAAGATTGGCGGTGGATTCCGTCCACTTTCCCTGCCTGCGCTGGATTGCGCCGATGGCCAGATAAGCGTCGGATTCGTTAGGCAATCCGCGCTGCGCGATTTCGAATTCTTTCAGCGCTCCGTCGTAGTTGTTATCGCCGTAATAATACGAGAATCCCAGGGCCAGATGCGCTTCGGGCAGTTCCGGCTGCAGTTCCAGAGCGCGCTCGGCCAGGCTGCGCGCTTTTTCGCGACGCTCGGCCGTGCGCTCGAAAGTATGCACGATCCAACTTTGCACCTGCGAGTAACAAGCGAGGGCGAGCGCAAATTTCGGGTCGAGCTGAACGGCGCGCGCGTAAAGCTGCTCGCTCTGTTTCTGTTTGTCGAAATCCTCAAAGGCGCACTGGAGATTGTGGGCTTGTACAAACGCGAGATAGGCTTCGCCATTCTCGGTGGGTTTGCGCATGATTTGCGCCTTTTCGCTCGGCGACAATTTCGTGCGGAGCTCCCCAGTAATCTTTCCGGCAAGATCGCTTTGGATCGCGAAAATGTCGGTTAAATCACGGTCGTAATCTTCCGCCCAAATGTGCTGATCGGTCTCGGTATTAATCAACTGCACACTAACGCGGATTCGATTGCCGACTCGACGGACGCTTCCCTCCAAAAGCGTGGCGACGCCGAGCTCTTTACCGATTTCGCGAACATTAGGAACTTTGCCTTTGTATTGCAGCACCGAGGTGTGTGAAATCACCTTCAAGTCGCCAATCTTGGAGAGATTGGTCAGGATGTCGTCTTGCATCCCATCGGCGAAGTAAGCGTTTTCTTTTTCATCGCTGAGGCTCTGGAAAGGCAGGACTGCAATCGACTTGTCGATCTTGCGCGCAGCCGCGCGCGGCAGCAGAGAGATTCCCGCTACGATCAAAACGACCGCGCTTGAGCCACCAAGCAACAACGCGTTGCGGCGGCGCCTTCGCGCTTCAGCTTGGGCTTGTTTCAACCGCGGAGGCTTCGAATTGCCAACTTCGCCCGTATAGAGGTTAACGATGGAGATTACTTCGCCATGCTTCACTTCGCATTGGCCGACATCGTGCAGGTATGACCGCCATTCCGGATAGTGCTGTAAGTCTTCGGCGACATGCTTCGAAAGCAGGATATGCCCGGCGTCTCCGCAATCCATCACTCGCTGCGCGATATTGATCCCGGCTCCCGCAATATTCGCGCGCTCATTGACGTCCGCGACCTCGTTAACCGGCCCGCGATGAATGCCCATGCGGACCTGGAGTTTCGGATGATCCGGATGATCCTTGAGAGCCCGACTGATCTCCAAAGCGCAACGCACCGGTTCTTCCTCGCTGTGGCGAAAGACCAAGGCCATCCCGTCGCCCGTAGGTAAACGCACCAATCCGCCGTCCGCCTCCGCCGAACGGAATTGTTCGGTCCCTCGAACGACATCGTTTAGCTTACCAAGCAACTCGCTCTGCTCATTAATTAGTAACCTGGAGTAGCCGACGATGTCGATGAACAGGACATGTCCGATTTCGAGATGGAGACTGCCTTTGGCTTGGGCGGACATGGACAAATAATTTGAATGCTACTCGCGACTAACACGTAACATCACTGACAATTAGACAACGGCAAGATCGACATGTTTGTTGAAATTGGGCCACGACCTGACCGCTTCCGGCTGTAAACGCTTCGCCGTGCGAAGCGGGGCGGTGAATGAGTTGCCCGACCCATTCCACGCACGCGCGCGAGGCCAAAGCTCATTCCCGCACTGCTCCCGCTCGATCCGATGTTCGATGCGCTGCGCAATGAGGCCCGCTTTCAAAAACTCGCGGCCTCGCTCGCGCCGAAGCAATAACGAGAAAGGACGAACAAAGCCTGCCCGCTTGTTTGTTCACGCACCGTTCGCGGCAGCGAGCGGAAGTATGAAACGAAACATGAAACGGCGTGAAACGAGGCCAGTTTCCGGTGAAACGAGAGCCTGAATTTTTGCCGAGCCTCGTTTCATCCTTTTTCCAGGCTCTGTCATAGGTAAGAGGGTCTGAAATGACCCTTCGTTTCACGTTTCATGGGTATAGGCATGAAATGGGAAACGAGTGTGCGATTTGCCCATGACTCACCTACGAAACTCGTCCGGAAAAGGTGAAATGAAGTCCTGGTTGCCCGCCGAGTTTCAGGGGTAAAAGGAAGGCATACCCCTGGGGCTATCGCCCTCTGGTTCTCGGGAAAAAGAATTACTTACGTGGCTTCCCTCTAACTCTTCACGGGTCTAGGAAAGATAGCGATTCAGGATTGTTGAAACGAAACGTGAAATGGCGTGAAACGAGCATGGTTTTTGGTGAAATGAGCGCCTCATTGCTTTCGTCCTCTCGTTTCATGGATATCAGGTTCCCTTCCATAGGTAACGTCCATCGAAAATGGGCGCTCGTTTCATATTTCACGCCTATACCCTTGAAATGTGAAACGAGATGAAACGGACGTGAAATGAAAATCACTCTGTTTCGTCCCTTCAGTGGGCTTGGATTTCGGCTTTTCTTGTCACGTTTGCTCTCGACACCAGCAGGTGGAGTAAATAATGAAGCTCGCGTAGGTTAGATCAGTCCCTGAATGGCCGCCGAAACGAAAAAAGAGATCGAGTTTCAGATCGGGCACGTCCTCTTCATTGACATCGTGGGCTATTCCAAATTGCTCATCACCGAGCAGAGCGAGCGACTCCAGAAGCTAAAAGAGATCGTTTGGGGAACCGAGCAGTTCCGGAGGGCTCAAGCCGAAGGCAAATTACTGCGACTACCGACCGGAGATGGTGGGGCTCTGGTCTTCCGCACGACTCCGGAAACGCCGGTGTTGTGTGCGTTGGAAATTAGCAAGGAACTAAAGAATCATCCTGAACTTCAGGTGCGGATGGGCATTAACAGTGGCCCGGTTAACGAAATCACGGACCTAAATGCGCAAGCCAACATCGCTGGTGCCGGCATCAACGTCGCGCAACGAATCATGGATTGCGGCGATGCAGGTCACATTCTGCTGTCGCGTCGTGTAGCGGACGACCTCGAACAATACCCGCAATGGCGTTCCCATTTACACGATCTTGGCGAATGTGAAGTGAAACACGGTATTCGTGTTCACGCTGTAAATCTCTACAGCGCCGAGTCCGGCAACTCGGAAATGCCACAGAAATTCCAGCGGTCCGGCGTAAAGGCTGCCATGTCGGGCGCCGCGCAAGCGCGTCTAAGGTCGGCGATCTTAAAATGGACCCTAGTCGCCGCGCTAGTTATCGTTGCGGCTCTCGCTGCCACTGTTGCGAAACTTTACGTTTTTTCACATCGGTTGAGTTCGAGAGGACCGCTTTCTTCCGCCGTGCCGGCATCGACTGCGATCCCCGAAAAGAGCATCGCCGTTTTGCCTTTCGAAAACCGAAGCGAAGACAAAGCCAACGCCTACTTTGCCGATGGAATCCAGGACGAGATTCTTACACGCCTATCCAAGATCGCCGATCTGAAGGTAATCTCGCGCACTTCAACACAGCATTACAAGAGTGCGCCGGAAAACCTGCCTGAGATAGCCAGACTGCTTGGCGTCGCCCACATCCTGGAAGGAAGCGTGCAAAAGAGCGCCGACGCGGTGCGGGTGAACGTCCAGCTAATCAAAGCGGCCAACGATTCTCATCTTTGGGCCGATACCTACGATAGAAAACTGACCGACATCTTTTCTGTTGAGAGCGAGGTTGCCAAAGCCATTGCCGACCAGTTGCGGGCGAAACTCACCGGTCAGGAAGAGCAGCTTATCGCTGCAAAACCGACCGATAATCCCGAGGCGTACGATGCCTACCTGCGCGGTCTGGCTTATTCGGTAAAAGGCGTCGGAGCTGCCAATTGGCTTGAGGCGCAGAAATATCTTAGAGAGGCAGTCAGGTTGGACCCGAAGTTCGCGCTTGCCTGGGCGCTGTTATCAAACGTCGATGCCAGCGGCTATATCAGCCTCGCTCTTCAACCGACCGTCGCGCTGCGGGAAGAAGCACAGCAGGCAGCCGAAACCGCCCTCGCTCTTCAGCCCAATCTAGGTGAGGCTATTTTGGCCAAGGGCTATTACTACTACGCCTGCCTAAAGGATTATGACACTGCGGTGCACTACTTTGACCAGGCGCGTCAGTTACTGCCCAATAGTGCCCGGATTCCTGAATTCCTGGCCTACCTTGAGCGGCGACGAGGCCAGTGGGACCAGAGCGAAGCCTACTTCAACGAAGCCGAGCGGCTCGACCCGCGAAACGCTGGCGTACGCGCTCAGCACGCGCTCACCTATACCCACCTTCGTCGTTTTCCGGACGCGCTGCGAAAGCTTGATCAGGTTCTCAACATCATGCCGGACGACGTGGATACTCTCGCGGGAAAGGCGGCTATCGCACAAGCTCAAGGCGATCTGCCGCGTGCCGCTGCACTCCTAGCTCCGCTCCGACCGACCGCCGAGCTTGGCCAGGCTGTGGAAACACAAGTTTACCAAGCGATCCTAGAGCGCCGGCCTGCCCAAACCATCCCTCGGTTACAGGAGATGGTGGCCAAGCCCGATCCAACGCTGGGCTACTTCAATGGCGAACTGCGTTTTTGGTTAGGCTGGGCGCAAGAAGTTGGGGGCGACAATGCAGCCGCCCAGGAAAGTTGGAGGGAGGCCCGCCGCGAACTTGAATCTTTCCTTAAAGATCAGCCGGAAAATTCGATTCTTATCGGAGACCTTGCGCTAACCGATATGAGCCTGGGTGACAAAGCCGCAGCCTTCGCTTTGGCGGAACGAGCTAGGGCCACGCTCCCGATGGAGAAAGACGCGATTTTTGGTCCCCGCTCGGTCGAGATCCTCGCTCGGGTGGCAGCACGCACTGGGGAGCCTGACCGCGCCATCGCCGCTTTGCAGAAGCTGCTTTCGATACCCTACTCTGGCCCGCTGGCCGAAAATGTGCCGCTCACTCCTGCGTTGCTCCGGCTCGATCCGATGTTCGATCCGCTGCGGAATGATCCGCGCTTCCAAAAACTCGCGGCCTCGGAAGCGCCGAAACAATAACGAGAACGGACGAGCAAAGCTTGTCCGTTTGTTTGCTCGCGGCAGCGAGCGGATGGCATGAAACGAAACGTGAAATGGCGTGAAACGAGCATGGTTTTTGGTGAAATGAGCGCCTCATTCCTTTCGCCCTCTCGTTTCATAGATTTCAAGTGCCCTTCCATAGGTAACTTTGCCCTAAAATGGGCGCTCGTTTCATATTTCACGGCTATACCCTTGAAATGTGAAACGAGTTGAAACGAGCGTGAAATGAAACTCACTCTGTTTCGTCGCTTCAGTGGGCTTGATTTCCGGCTTTTCTTGCTACGTTTGCTCTCGACAGTCGGAGTCTACAGATTCCACGCTCCAGGAATCTATCGATTTTCCAAGGTAAAATCGACAAGTGAGAACAGTATTGACATCGTCGGATGTCCTCACTTGTTATGGCATCACTTTGGCACGGAGTTTTTAGGATTTGCAACGCTTGCAGAAGATCGTGCGTGATCAGTTCGTAAAGCGGATAGCGCAAGAACGGTGTATTGAATGAAACTCGATCACGGCAAGTAGGACGACTGCAGCGGCAAATCAAAATGGCCTCGCGTCTTCACGCGTTGGCCAAACGTGGCCGGGCTGAGTCAGTTTGATTCATCGTCTGCGCCGTTCCGTGGATCATACCCGAGCGTTTAGCGTCGCAGCTTGGGGTGGCGCATGTTACGGTTGCGCCGATTATGGAAATCATTGTCCTCGGCGCGGGGGCGATTGGTAGTCTTTATGGCGCCAAACTCGCGGCCGCGAACGACGTTACGCTTGTCGGACGCCCTGATCACATCCGCGCCATCGAAGAAAATGGTCTCCGCATTGAGGGCCTTGAACCGCAAACCGTTCGCGTTCGGGCCGCGACGCGCATCCAGCAGCTCAAGCCGAATGCCCTGATTTTACTGACAACCAAAGTGCCGGCGACAGCCTCCGCGCTCGAGCCTGTCGCGCCGCTTGTCCGCGACGACACGACAATCGTTGCGCTTCAGAATGGTTTGGATAGCGACCGAATCGTCCGCGCCGCACTTCAAGGGCGCGGCGTCGTGTTGCGCGGAATTAGTCAGTTCGGCGCGATCTTCGAGCGTCCCGGAACGATTCGATACACAGTGAGAGGTCACACCATGCTTGAAAGCCACGAACGCAGTTTACGCATTGCCAGTCTTCTGAATGCTGCCGGACTCGACTGCCGTATTTCGGCAAACATTGTGGGCGAGGTTTGGCGCAAACTCGTCTTCAACTGTGTCGTTAACCCGATCACCACCATCACTGGAACTGAAGTCGGCCAAATTGTTGATGCCGGTTTAAATCGGCTGAAGCAGCTGGTCATTGACGAATGCGTCGCTGTTGCTGCGTCGGAAGGCGTTTTGCTTGAGATGGATTTGTTGGCCGAAGTCAATGCGGCCTACGTCGGCTCTCGTAATATAGTCTCGATGCAACAAGACCTCTTGCGCGGCCGTCCCACTGAAATCGATTACCTCAACGGCGCTGTGGTTGCGCTAGGGGCAAAAAATGGTGTGCAATGCCCAGTGAACGATGGACTTACGAGAATAATTAAAGGCATGGAAGCGGCATCGCGCAAAATTGGCTCGACGAAGTTTCTGGGCAGATCTGCTCCCTGAATCATGAAGCGACGGAAAGCGTAGCGAAAACCAGCACCGATCGCTCCTGGGGTTCAATTAAAAATCTGCCGCAAACTTCGCGCGGTTAGGGTTAGGTTATGATTTAAAAACAACCCTGCAACCCGGCGCGCTGGCACCGGAAATCAATCCAGCGAAAATCAATTCGCTAAAATTAATCGTTTGTTGCCGAATGGCCGCCGATCCGGTCGAGTTGGTATGCCGTGGTCGGGATTACGCCGAGCCGGGAACAGTCCTGCCGGCAGGCAGAACCGGTGATTAAAGCGACGCATCTCTTAGCCTTTATGACAGGCTGTTGCTTTGAGGTTGCGACGCTCTTGCTCGAACCTGCGAACGCCGACGCGCAAATCGCGACCGACATCGCAATGGTCGCGCATCGAACCGACCAACCGCACAAGCCACCTAGCTTTGTCACAGTTGTCATATCCGAAGGATGAGCCTCTTTAATGCCAAAAGCAAGAAGAAAACCGGGCAAAGTCTGGCATCATTCCCGTCGCAGAAAGTGTTCGAGGCGAAGCCGATCGAGCCTTTCCCGCGCTTCATCGGCCCGGGTTCCACCTGCGGCCGCAAGCTTTTCGTAAATGGTCGCGGCCGATTCCCATTTTGCGTCCGCTTCCAGCAGCTGACCGGCGTTAAATCCCGCCTTGTAAAACCAAAAAAATTCGTGCGGCTGGTCTGGGCGCCTTCCTTCATCGAGAACGGTATAAAAAGTGGCCAGCGCACCATTGCGATCGGCCTTCTTTTCTAAACAAAGGCCCTTCTTGAACAGGGCCTGATTGCGCCAGTGGGCCGGTGCTTCGCGGTCGGCTGCCAACTTGTCGTACGCTTCAATCGCGGGTTCGTAGTTCTGTGGATCTGTCGCCGCCATCTCCAGAAAAATGTCGCCCTTGCCACACAACGCTTCGCGTTTTTCCGCCGGGCGGACGGCGCCGTTTAATACTTCCTCATAAAGGGCAAGCGCATCGTGAGGTTTGCCGAGTTTGCGCTCGATCACCGCTTGCTCGTTGCGAGCGGCAAATTTCAACTCGCCGTTGATCTGCACCACGCGATCGAACAAGACTAGGGCGCGATCGAGTGACTGTGCTGCCATGCTCGCCATCGCTGCTTCGCCGGCAAAAAAGAGCGCGCGTTCAGTAAGCGGCCCGGTGGAATTTTGCTCCACCAATAATTGGAATTGAGTTTCCGCGTTCGCAAAATCTTCTGCGCGATAATAAATCTCACCGAGCTTCATTCGCACGGAAGGGACCAAACTCGACAATTCGTGTTGTTGAATGAATTTTTTCGCCAGCTCGATCACTTTTGTCTCCCTTCCTGATGTCGCGTCTTCTAGCCAAATCGTCAGATAATCGGCGCGTTCCTGAGCCACCATTGTCGGCTTGGACTCGGCGGCTCGGGCAAGATTTTTCCGAGCTTCATCCAGTCGCGGTGGAGTGGCATGGAACGCCAGTTCTGCCAAAGCCACCCACGCTTCAGACACTCGTTCTGCCGTCGGAAACTCTCGCAGAAACTTGCGCAGCGAATCGGCGGCGCGCGGATCCCGTTTGGCCGCCTCCATCAATCCCGCTTCCAACCGCAGATTTATCCGCGATTTTTCGTCTTTTGTTTTGTTTCCGAATTCTTCAGCGCTGGCCAGAAAGCGTGCCTCATCAGCTTTTTGGAGCCAGCTCAGCGCTGCGTTGAACGTGGCTTGAGAAGCCAACGCCGAATCGGAGTGTCCGATCTTTTCGAAACCGGCGATCGCGGCGTCGAAGTGTTTTGCATGATATTGAATTTGGCCGGCGAGGAAGTTCACCCGATCAAGAACTGCCGCTTCCGGCCGCATTCCGAGCGCTTCATTCAATATTGCGAGCGCATCTTCAAAATGGCGCTCTTCAAGTTCGAGTTGGGCAAACTCCAGGAAAGCAGAGGCCAGGGCAGGTAGCTGTGGACGAGTCCGGCGCAACGCGGCGAAGGAATCGAGCGCGCGATCGCGCCGGCCTAGGCGAAGGTCGAATCGCGCCAGATACCATTGTGCAAACGCGCGTCGCGGCTGCGCTATATCTCTTGCCCAGCGATCAAGTTCCGTACGAGAGGGTTTTTTTTCCGCACGATAAAGCTGGTCCAGCTTGGCAAAAATGCGCGCCAGATCGACATCCGAAGGTCGATGCTCGATAAAGTTTTCCAGCGCGTCGTCTCCGGCTTCCGGCGTGTTCAATTGCAAGTGCGTGTCGGCAAGGGCAAACAGCGCTGCTGTCAATGTCTCGTGCGTTGCTCCTTCGGGATTTTTCAGGATCGACTCGAAAATTGTTATGGCACGATCCGGACGATGCAAAACCATCTCCAGACGACCCCGCAGAAAATGGCGCTCTTTTTTCTCAGCGCTTGTGATCGGTTGAACCTTTTCGAGTAACCGCCGCGCGTTAGCTGCATCGGTTTTGTCCAAATAAAGCTCGGCCGCCCGCAATTGTGCCCGGACAACCCACTTCGGATCGCGGGATAATTCGGTAAAGGTCCCGAGCGCTTCGTCAGTTCGCCCGAGAGCGCGCAGCATCTCGGCGGCGCCGAAAAGAGCAGCAGTTCGAAGGGGCGAACTCGTGTCCGCCGCGACCTGTCGGTAAAGCGGCAACGCTTCGGCTTCGCGGTGCGAGCTCGCCAGTAATTGCGCTCGCCAGAAATTCGCCGACGGACTGTGGCGCAATCGCGGGTCTACCAAGAGATTGTCGGCATTCGCGGTTTGGTTCGCTGCGGCCATCGCTTCGAGCAGCTGTTCGGCGACTGCCCGCCAGTCGGTGTCCGAAAGGTTCTGCTTCAACAAAGCTTGCAAACGAGCCACTGCGACTTCGGGCACGCCTTCCATCATCGGTTTGGATGCTTCTGCGAGTTGCGCTGAAAAATCGGCCTGCGCAAACGGAGCGATCGCTCCGAACACGGCAAAACTTATCGTGCGAAGACTTCTCATTTCTTCTCGAAAAGCGGCCACAAATATTTGCCGGTGTGGCTTTTTGCAAGGTCGACAATCTCCTCTGGAGGTCCCGCGCCAACAAGTTCGCCGCCGCGTTCGCCGCCCTCGGGTCCGAGATCGATGATCCAATCGGCGCATTTAATCATCTCCAGGTTGTGCTCGATCACAACCAAGGTGTTGCCAGCATCGCGCAATTTCATGAGCACTTGGAGCAACTTTTCAATGTCCGCGAAATGCAATCCCGTCGTTGGCTCGTCCAAAATGTAAACCGTACGGCCAGTCGCTTTTTTCGCGAGCTCAGTCGCCAGCTTTACCCGTTGCGCTTCACCGCCGGAAAGAGTGGTGCCGGCTTGACCGAGTTGCAGGTAGCCCAAACCGACATCGAGCAACGCGTTCAACTTATCCGAAATGCTCGGCACGTTCCGGAAAAATCGGGCGGCTTCATCCACCGTGAGATCGAGAACGTCCGCGATGTTTTTTCCTTTGTAAGTGATCTCAAGCGTTTCGCGATTGTAACGCCGACTGTGGCAAACCTCGCACTGCACATAAACGTCCGGCAGGAAATGCATCTCGATCTTGATCAATCCTCCACCTTCGCAATTTTCGCAGCGGCCGCCTTTCACGTTGAAACTGAACCGACCGGCCCCATAACCGCGTACCCGCGCCGCCGGCAATTGCGCGAACAATTCTCGGATCGGTCCAAACGCGCCGGTGTAGGTAACTGGATTCGAGCGCGGCGTGCGCCCAATTGCGCTTTGATCGATCACGATCGCTTTGTCGATCTGCTCCACGCCACGCAGGGCCTGATAAGCGCCCGGCTTTTCTTTCGAATTATAGAACCGCCGGAACAATGCACGCCTGAGAATATCGTCTACTAGTGTGGACTTGCCGCTCCCGGAGACGCCGGTCACGCAGGTAAAACAACCAAGCGGGAACGCCACTTCGATGTTCTTCAAGTTGTTTTCGGTCGCGCCTTTCAGAATGAGCCAACCTTCTTCATTTTTTGCGATTCGTTTTCGGGGGAAACGTGGCTTGGTCCGGTACTTCGGAACTGGAATTCGCAACCGGCCCGAAAGGTAATCAGCGGTCAGCGAATTCTTGGCGCTGAGAATGCTTTCGAGTTTTCCCTGTGCAACAATTTCGCCTCCGCGCGGGCCCGCGCCGGGTCCAAGATCGACAATGTGGTCGGCCGCGCGGATCGTTTCTTCGTCGTGCTCGACTACGATAACGGAATTCCCGAGATCGCGCAGTCGCCGCAGCGTTCCGAGCAGTCGCGCATTGTCCCGCTGATGCAGACCGATGCTCGGCTCGTCCAAGACGTATAGCACGCCAGCTAAACCGGAACCGATTTGCGTCGCCAGTCGAATCCGTTGGGCTTCGCCGCCGCTCAGTGTTCCGCTTTCGCGATTGAGCGTCAGGTAACCAAGGCCAACCTCGACCAGAAATTGCAGTCGCGACTGGATCTCGCGGACGACATCCACCACTACTTTCCTTTGCGCCGCCGTCAGCTCGAGGTTGTCCATATAACGCGCCGCTGCCTCGATCGTTTGTTCGCTGAATTTGTGAATGTTCAGTTCGTGCCCTTGTCGATCTTTGATCGTGACGGCAAGGATTTCCGGCTTCAAACGCGCGCCGCCGCAAATCTGGCATGGCTCACGGGTCATGAACGCGCGAATGCGATTGCGGGTGAATTCGCTTTGCGTTTGCTCGTAGAGACGCTGCATTTGCGGCACCAATCCTTCGAACGGCCGTTCCTTTTCGCCATTGCCGCCGAAATTCATTTTGATCGGCGTACCGTTCGTTCCGAAGTAGAGCGCGTTCTTGAACGCCTCCGGCAAATCCGCGAATGGCACGCCTTCATCGATCTGAAAATGTTTCACCAGCGCGCCTTGCAACTTTTGGTAATACGTGCGCATCCGCTTCGTGCCGCGCCGCCACGGCGTGATCGCGCCCCCGGCAATCGTTTTTGTTTCGTCCGAAATCATCAATTCGGGATCGATCACCAATTGGGTGCCCAAACCGTGGCAGGCCGGGCATGCTCCGAGATGGCTGTTGAATGAAAAGTGTTTGGGCGTGAGCTCGCCAAGTGTGAATCCGGTCTCGACATTCCCGTAATCAGTCGAAAAGCGCCGCTCTTCCCAGTCCCTGGGTTGAGTGTTGGGCGTTTGTCTTAAGACCGAGATCTTGTTGCCACCCCACCTCAACGCAGTCTCAACCGAATCGGTCAATCGAACGCGAATTCCTTCGCGCACGACTAATCGATCGACCACGGCTTGAATCGTGTGCTGTTCGCCTCTTCTCAATCGAATCGGCTCCGGGCGATCGAGCTCGACGACTTCCCCGTCAATCCGCGCCCGCACAAATCCTTCGCGCTTCAGTCGTTCGATCACGTCGCGAAATTCGCCAACCTGATCCTGCACCAGTGGAGCGAGCACAATGATTTTACTACCCGGTTCGTAATCGAGAATTTGATCGACAATCTGCTGCGGAGTTTGTCGATGCACCGGTTTGCCGGTTGCGGGATCGTGCGGTTGACCTACCGCCGAAAAAAGGACGCGCAGGTAATCGTAAGTCTCCGTCGTGGTCGCGATGGTTGACCTTGGGTTGGCGCCGGCGCTGCGCTGTTCGATCGCAATCGCGGGCGACAGGCCTTCGATGAAATCGACATCTGGCTTTTCCATTTGATCGAGAAATTGGCGGGCGTAAGCGGACAGGCTCTCGACATAGCGGCGCTGGCCCTCGGCGTAGAGGGTGTCGAAGGCGAGGGACGATTTTCCCGAGCCACTCAAGCCGGTAATGACGACCAGCTTCTCCCTTGGCAATTCGACATGGAGATTCTTCAAATTGTGCTGGCGCGCACCACTGATCTTGATAACTTGCGCAGGCATCGGGACGACAAATCTCGAACCTTTAAGTCAAGCACAGCCTCGAGCTTTCTCCAGCGAAAATCCCGATTTATGAATGAGACAAATCGCATTTCCTCGCCTGAAGAGTTAAGTCAATTGCTGAAAAAATTCAGCGAGATCAAAGGCGATCAACAACGCCCTTGCCGTAATGATGGCGCTGTCGGAAATGTCGCAGCGCCGGCCCGATTAGGCCGAGAAACTGGCGACCACGGTTTTAACAAGCCGCCCCAAGTCGTTTCCAACTTGCACGAGTTTACTCAGCTCCTGAACGAGAAAGCGGGAGTGAAGCCCGCGACTGCTGGCGAAGCGAACTAAGGAGACGTAACACCTCGCGCACATGGACGCGGTGTTGAACAAAAGGATCCTCATCGTCGAAGACGAAAAGGATGTTGTAGATCTTCTGAGCTTGAATCTGCGCAAGGCCGGGGGCTTTGTAGTTTCAACAGCAAGTGACGGTGCAACCGGTCTGGCGAGAGCACGCACTGAAAAACCGGACCTTATCGTTCTCGACTTAATGTTGCCGAAGATGCCGGGCCTCGAAGTTTGCAAACTTCTCAAGAGCGATCCGGCTACGCGGCACATTCTGATTTTGATGCTGACCGCGCGCGCGGAGGAGGTTGACCGCGTCGTCGGCTTGGAATTCGGAGCTGATGATTACGTCACCAAACCGTTCAGTCCCCGCGAAGTCATTTTGCGCATCAAAGCGGTTCTGCGCCGCGGCACGGCTGAAGAAACTGACAGTCGGCTTTCCGCCGGGCCGGTCACGATCGATCCCGCGCGCCACGAGGTTTTGGTAGGCGGTAAACCGGTCGATCTGACCAGCTTGGAGTTCAAGCTATTGCGTACGCTGATGCAGCGACGGGGTCGCGTCCAGCTCCGCGATCGTCTGCTGAACGAAGTTTGGGGCTATGAAAGCGTGATCGACACCCGCACCGTTGATACTCACGTTCGCCGGTTGCGCGAAAAACTCGGGAAGGCTGGGAATATTGTCGAAACCGTGCGGGGCTTCGGCTATCGTTTCCGGGAAAAGTAACCGGACATGTTTTGGATTCTGCTCGCGGGCGTCGGTACGTCGACAATTGCGGTGGGCTATTTCGTATGGCGGCGGTGGATCGCCCCTTGGAGCGAAATCGAGCGACTCGTTAGGCAAATTGGTCGTGGCGATCAGCCGCGTACATTTCTAATCAAAGGCGGAAGAGAAGCGCAGCGGATAGGCGTCGCGCTCGAAGAAATTTGTTCGCGCCAGCAGCGGCTCGACCGGGAGTCTGCCAAACACGCATCGGAACAAGGCGCCATTTTTTCCGCGATGCAGGACGGGTTGCTGGTTCTGGACGGTGAACGGCGGATCGCGCTGTTCAATCACACCTTTCAAGAAATTTTTGGCCTTGATGAAAAATCGTTCGGTGCGCCTTTGCTCGAATCGGTGCGCGAGGCCAGCGTTGAAGAGCTGATCTCTCGCACGCTTCGAAACGACCAACCAACTCACGGTGAAATTACGCTCGCGGAACGGCACTGGCACGTCAGCGCCGAGCCGATGCAGCATGGTAACGGCGCAAAACCTGGCGCGGTCATTTTGTTTCACGACATCACGGCGCTGAAACGCGTCGACGAGATGCGACGCGATTTTGTGGCGAATGTCTCGCACGAATTGCGAACGCCTTTGTCGATTCTGCGCGGCTACATCGAAACAATGCTCGACGATCCCGAGATGCCACGTGGCGAAACCGCTCGCATCCTCGAAGTGATGGATCAGCATTCGAAGCGGCTCGGCTTGCTCGCGAACGATCTGCTCACGCTCGCACAGTTGGAGTCCGGCAGCTCGAACCTGCAATTGAGTGAGATTGACCTGCTACGATTTCTTTCCGATCTCGCCCGCGATTGGAGAAAGAAAATCTCGGCCAAGGGCTTGAAAGCGGTTGTTGATGTGTCCGACGATTGCTCGACCATTCGCGCCGATGAGGAACGATTGCGCCAAGTTTTCGATAATTTGCTCGATAACGCTGTGAAGTACTCGGCCAAAGGTGGCGGGATCAGGCTGGGAGCCGAGCGTCGCGACGGTGAAGTAGCGCTCAGCGTTAGGGACGACGGGGTAGGCATTAGCCAGGAAGATTTGCCGCGCATCTTTGAACGCTTCTATCGCGTCGACAAGGCGCGAAGCCGACAACTCGGCAGCACCGGTCTGGGGTTGTCGATCGTGAAACACATCGCTCAGCTTCACGGCGGCAGCGTTGACGCCGAGAGCGAACTCGGTAAAGGAACCACGATTCGCGTCATTTTGCCGGTTGTCACATAAACGTAACAGTAAACGTTTTGACCCCCTCAAGTCGGGTGCGGCACCTTCGT
>Ga0306918_10000637_pt1 | contig 16227 bp, 13 predicted proteins | sample tim00Cox0000000H_FD_203315 | JGI IMG/M metagenome (GOLD analysis project Ga0306918, IMG submission 203315) | Lab enrichment of tropical soil microbial communities from Luquillo Experimental Forest, Puerto Rico - timezero.00C.oxic.00.000.00H (v2)... | ecosystem: Environmental > Terrestrial >... | reverse complement strand
ATGTGCAATCTGCAAGGCCCGGTGCGCCCAAGGTTCGCACCCTGACGCAGGAAACTGCGCGCGTGGTGCGCGCCCGCGCGGCGAACCCGCGCTGGATCGCAGGACAGATGCGGCATGGCCATCGCGGTGCTGCCGAAATCGCCGAGACGGTCGATAATCTCTTTGCGCTCGCGGTCATGACCGATGCTGTATCGAGCCAGCATTTTGAACTTCTTTTCGAGGCGATCTGCAGCCCACAAGAGGTGCGCGCGTTTCTTCTGCTGGAAAATCCGAAGGCCGCGCGCGCCATTGCGGAACGTTTCGAGATGGCGCTGCAGCGCGGCTTCTGGCAAAGCCGGCGCAATTCGATCGGCCCATGTCTCGCCGAATTGAAAGGGCACGTATGACCACACCTGCCTCTTTCCGCAAAGGCTGGTGTCCTGGCGCCTTGCGGCCCATGCCAACCGGCGACGGTCTTCTCGTGCGGCTGCGCCTCAGCTGCGGGATTTTGCCTTCCACAACCGCGCTGGAGCTTGCGCGCTGCGCAACAGATTATGGCAACGGTCTTTTCGATCTTTCCTCGCGCGGCAATCTGCAGATGCGCGGAGTCCAGCCGGAAGCACTGCCGCACTTGCAAACACGCCTCGATGTACTCGGCCTCATCGATCAAGATGCGCAAGTGGAAGCTGTTCGCAACATCCTTGTCAGCCCGCTCGCTGGCCTCGCGGCGGCTATCGATGTCAGGCCCATTGCCAAGGCGCTCGAAGCCGAGCTCGCGGGCAACAAAGCGCTCCACGCATTGCCGGGAAAATTCGGCTTTCTGATCGATGACGGCACCACACCCTCCCTCGCCAATATCCCTGCAGATATTAGATTCGACTTCATCGGCAAAGCTGAGGGCTTCGCCATCAAGATCGCAGGGACATCAGCGCAAAGCGTCCATCTCGGCCATTGTGAAGCGCCTGACATCGTAAGCGTAGCGGTGCGGCTTGCGTCGGCTTTCATCGGGCTTGGCTCCACGCGCGATGAACCGCCACGCAGAATGCGCGATCTCGTCAAAGGTCTCGGCGCGGAGACAATCGCAAAGGCCGCCGGATTAAGCCTCTCAACGGAGCGGCATAGCTTGACTGATCATTCCACGCCCATCGGTTTGCTGAGCATTGGCCCCGAGCTCCATGGCCTTTGCATTGCCGCTCCTTTCGGCCGCCTTACCGCAAGCATGCTCGAAGGCGCAGCGAAGGCGGCCGCGCGATACGCCTTAGGCGAATTGCGGCTCACGCCCTGGCGCGCGCTTCTTGTGCCGGGCATTGCGGCTTGCGAAATCCAGCGCCTGCGCGATCATTTCGCCTCTCTGAATTTCATTGTTGACGAACATGATCCGCGACTTGCCATTGAGGCCTGCACCGGCGCACCTTTCTGCGAGCGCGCAACCACGCAAACCCATAGGGATGCGCTCGCTCTCGCGGGTCTCGCTCGGCGCTTGCAAAAGACCGGCACCGCATTGCATGTCTCGGGCTGCGCGAAGGGATGTGCGCGCAGCGCGGCAACAGCTTACACACTCACCGGGAACGGCGGACGCTATGATCTCATCGTGAATGGAAGGCCAAGCGATCTACCAAAAGCACGCGGCCTGACGCTCGACGCTGTGAAGGCGCTATTTGAAACCTGCTGCCAAGACCAACAAATGGAGCACGCATGAACGTCGAAGAGATCCTGGGCCGTTTCAATTATGTGCATGACGGCGCCGAAATCTATCGGCGCTCCTTCGCGACGATCCGCGCCGAGGCCGATCTTGCGCGGTTCACGCCAGAGGAGGAAAAAATCGCGGTGCGCATCATCCATGCTTGCGGAATGGTGGAGATCGCCGCCGACATCGTCTTTTCCCAAGATGCGGTCCTTCATGCGCGAAAAGCATTTCGCGACGGCGCGCCAATCCTCTGCGATTCCAAAATGGTCGCCAATGGCATTACCAGGGCGCGTCTGCCGTCCCGCAATGAGATCATTTGCACGCTCGATGATCCCGCTGTTCCAGCCCTTGCCGAAAAGATCGGAACGACACGCAGCGCCGCCGCACTGGAGCTTTGGCGTGACAGACTCGATGGCGCGATCGTCGCGATTGGCAATGCCCCGACGGCCTTGTTCCATCTTCTCGAAATGCTCGATCATGTCCCGGCACGGCCAGCCTGTGTCATCGGAATGCCTGTCGGCTTTGTCGGCGCTGCGGAATCGAAGGAGGCGCTTATCGCCGATCAGCGCGTGCCCTTCATCGCGGTCAAGGGCCGCAAAGGTGGTAGCGCGATGACAGCTGCCGCCTTGAACGCACTGGCGAGCGAAAACGAATGAGCACGACTACGCAAGGCCGGCTCTTTGGTGTCGGGCTCGGGCCGGGCGATCCCGATCTCGTCACGGTCAAAGCCGTGAAGATCATCGAAGCCGCGCCTGTCATCGCCTATTTCTCCAAGAAAGGCGCGCGCGGAAAAGCCCGTGCAATCCTCGATCATTGGATCAGCCCCGATACATACGTCCTTCCGCTGATCTATCCATTGACGACCGAAGTTCACTTCTGCGATCCGGCCTATGTAGACCAATTGCGCGATTTCTACACGGAGGCGGCAGAGACCCTCGCCTCCCATCTCATGGAGGGCCGCGACGTTGCTCTCGTCTGCGAAGGCGATCCGCTTTTCTACGGCTCCTTCATCCATCTCTACATACGCTTGAAGGATCGTTTCAAAGTCGAGATCGTGCCCGGTATCAGCGGCATGTCCGGATGCTGGAGCGCGGCAGGAATGCCGATCACATGCGGCGACGATGTGTTGAGTGTTTTGCCCGGCACGCTCGATGGCCCTGCGCTGATGCGCCATCTTCTCGTCTGCGATGCCGCCGTGATCATCAAGATCGGCGCCAATCTCGGCAAGATCCGGGCCGCGATCATCGAAGCAGGACGTCTCGAAGATGCGACCTATATCGAGCATGGCACGATGGAAGCGGAGAGAATTTTGCCTCTCGTCGAGAAGCACAATGACAGCGCGCCTTATTTCTCGATGATTCTCATACCCGGCCAGGGCCGCAGGCCATGAGCCGAGGCAATCTTCGCATCGTTGGCCTTGGTCCCGGCTCCAGCGCCTGGATCACGCCCGAGACAGAAGCTATGATCGCGCAGGCAACCGATCTCATCGGCTATGCGCCCTATCTCGACCGGCTGCCTGAAACGCCGGGACAGAGCCGCCACGCCAGCGATAATCGCGTTGAATTGGAGCGCGCGAGTCACGCGTTATCGCTTGCCGAGGAGGGACGCCACGTCGTGGTCGTATCCGGCGGCGATCCGGGGGTCTTTGCCATGGCCGCCGCGATCTTTGAGGCCATTGAAGCCGGCAAACCGGCGTGGCGCGAGATCGACATAGAAGTGTCACCCGGTATTACGGCCATGCAGGCGGCCGCTGCGCGCTGCGGCGCGCCTTTGGGCCATGATTTTTGCGCGATTTCATTGTCTGATAATCTGAAGCCCTGGAACCTGATCGAGCGCAGGCTCGCTGCTGCTTGCGACGGTGATTTCGTGATCGCGCTTTACAATCCCGCTTCCAAGGCGCGGCCTACGCGCATTCATGATGCCTTCAAGACCTTGCGCGCGCGCAAGAGCCAGACGACACCAGTCGTTTTCGCGCGCGCGGTTGGCCGCACCGACGAGCATATTCTGATCACGACGCTTGCCGAGGCTGACCCCGGCATTGCCGACATGAGCACGCTCATTCTTATCGGCTCGAGCGAGACGCGCGTTATCGCACGCGGCGATGCGCAGCCTTTCGTCTATACGCCACGCTCAGCGAGGCGCTCGCCATGACGATCGATAGTCGCCAGTACCTCACCTGGATCGCTGAGAACCCGCGCATGAGCGATTTTCGGCCGGCCGACCATGATGACCGGCAAACCAAGTTGCCGCGCTGCGAGAATCTTGGCGAAGGTTGCCGTCCCGCCGCTGTTCTTGGTCACAAGCACATCGATTTTCTCTTCACGCATCAGTGTTTCTTCTTGCGCAAGCTCGAAAGGGCCGCGTCCCATCATCACGCAATAGCGCGGCAAGGCTGGCGGAGGATCGATCGCATCAATCGTGCGGATCAGATAAAAATGCTGCGGCGCCGCCTCGAACGCCTTGAGCTGCAAGCGGCCAATGGTGAGAAGAACGCGCTTGGGCGCATCGCCAATGGCACAGGCGGCCTCGGCCATATCACCGGCCTCGATCCAGTGATCGCCTGCGACCGGCGTCCACTCCGGACGTGTCAGCACAATGAGCGGAATGCGAGCCCGCTCGGCAGCGAGTTCCGCATTGCGCGACATTTGCTCGGCGAAAGGATGCGTCGCATCGACGAGGACATCAATCGCTTCTGCCGCAAGATAGGCGGCAAGGCCATCAACACCGCCAAAGCCGCCGATCCTGAAGGGGATTGGCGGCAAGGCTGGCGCCTTGGTACGGCCAGCCAAGGAGAGCATTGTCTCGACGTCGCGGCGCTCTGCCAGCAAGCGCGCCAGCGCGCTCGCCTCAGAAGTGCCGCCAAGAACGAGAACCCGCATTTCCATTCTCCAATTTTTTTGTCGAGTTTAGCTTCATGACGGCGGCTCCGGCAAAATGGCTCTCGCTCATCGGCATCGGCGAAGACGGACTCGATGGTCTTTCTCCTGTCGCGCGCGCCCTCATCGCACAAGCCCGTTTCGTCATCGGCGGCAAACGTCATCTCGCGCTCGCCGGCATACTCGACGCGAAGGCCAATACTGAGACGATGACTGAAACGATGGTCTGGCCCTCGCCGCTTGCTGCCGCCATGCCGGAAATTCTGGCGCGCCGTGGAACGCCCGTTTGCGTGCTGGCCTCAGGCGATCCCTATTTCTATGGCGTCGGCAGCCTTATCAGCGCGCATGTTCCGCCGCAAGAAATGCTGTGTCTTCCTTCGCCCTCGGCCTTCAGCTTGGCGGCGGCGCGGCTCGGCTGGAGCTTGCAGGACTGCCGGCTCATCTCGCTGCATGGGCGCGATTTCGAACGCATCATTCCAGTGCTGCAACCTGCCGCGAAAATCCTCTGTCTGTCCTGGGACGAGACGACACCGCCGCGCCTGGCAAAGCTTTTATGCGAGCGGGGTTTGAACCAGTCGCGCATCACCGTTCTGGGGGCAATGGGCGGCAACCGCGAGCGCGTGCGCGGCTCGACGGCGGCAAGGTTTGAAATGCAATCGATCGATCCTTTGAACCTCGTGGCCTTGGAAATTATCGCCGACGCGCAATCGCGCATCCTGCCCATTGGCAGCGGCCTTGCCGATGAATGGTTCGAGCATGATGGGCAGATCACCAAGCGCGAGATCCGCGCGATCACTTTATCGGCGCTCGCGCCGAGGCGCGGCGAAATTCTCTGGGATATTGGCGCAGGTTCGGGATCGATCGGTATCGAATGGATGCTGCTCGACCCCGCCAATCGCGCAATCGCAATCGAGCCGCGTGAAGATCGCGCCTCGCGCATCACGCGCAACGCGGTAGCGCTCGGCGTGCCAAATCTCGAGACTGTCATCGGCAAGGCCCCGGAGGCGCTCGCAGGATTGCGGCAGCCGCAAGCCATCTTCATCGGCGGCGGCGCGAGTGACAAAGGCTGCCTCGATGCGGCCCTCGCGGCGCTTGCCCCCGGCGGCAGACTCGTCGTCAATGCCGTGACGATCGAGACACAGTCGGAACTGATCCGCCGCTACAAGACCCACGGCGGCGAGCTTATCAATATTGCAGTTTCGCGCGCGGGTCCTGTCGGCGCATTTCACGCTTGGCGTCCGGCTTTGCCGATCACGCAATGGTCGATCACCAAATCATGATCGCCATAGGCATTGGTTGCCGCAAGGGATGCGAGGCTAAGGCTCTTGTGGGGCTGATCCGCCGCGCCTTGCAATGCGCGGCATTGATGGACCATCAAGCAACCCTGTTCACGCTCATCGACAAGCAAAACGAGTTAGGGATTGCTGCCGCCGCGCGAGAGCTGCATTTTCCTCTCGTCTTCCTCTCGCGAGATATGTTGCACCAAGCTTCCAGCCGCGTTGCGACCCGCTCGCCGCGCGTGATGGAGCTGTTCGGCGTGCCTTCGATTGCCGAGGCTGCCGCGCTCGCAGGCGCGGGGCAAAATTCCATATTGCTTGTGCCACGCATGAGCGAAGCCGGCGCGACTTGCGCCATCGCGGGAACGCCAACAGCATGACCATTCACTTCATCGGCGCCGGTCCGGGCGCGCCCGATCTCATCACCTTGCGCGGCCGCGATTTGATTGCGCGCTCGCCAGTCTGTCTCTATGCGGGCTCTCTCGTGCCGCAAGCTTTGCTGCAACATTGTCCGCAAGGCGCGCACATTCTCGATACCGCGTCAATGGATCTCGATCAGATCGTCGCGGAATTTCAGAATGCGCATGAAGCGGGCCAGGATGTCGCGCGGCTTCATTCCGGCGATTTGTCGATCTGGAGCGCGCTTGGCGAACAGATCCGGCGGCTCGATGAGCTTTCGATTCCCTACACGATCACGCCGGGCGTTCCTTCCTTCGCGGCGGCTGCGGCGAGTTTAGGATGCGAATTGACTTTGCCCGAGGTCGCGCAATCGCTCGTTCTCACGCGCACGCAAGGGCGCGCCTCGTCCATGCCGGAACGGGAAACATTGGCGGCATTCGCGCAAACCGGCGCGACGCTCGCGATCCATCTGTCGATCCATGCGCTCGGCAAGGTGGTTGCGGAACTCACACCCTATTATGGCGAAGACTGTCCCATCGCCATTGTCTTCCGAGCGTCCTGGCCGGATCAACGAGTGGTGCGAGGAACCTTGTCGAACATCATAGAGGTGCTTGCGGCAACACCCATGGAACGAACGGCCCTGATTTTCGTGGGGCGGGTTCTCGCGGCAAAAGATTTTCGGACCAGCGCGCTTTACGATGCCGATTATCAGCGCCGGTTCCGGTGAGGCTTGTCATCAGCTAAAAAATGGGAGGAGGTATTTGAATTATTTTCAAACACTTACATACAATAAGAGGCGCTCATGGCGTCATTCCGTGATGTTGGGCGAGAATTTTGCGTAAGGCAGCCACAGGGTCAGGCAGAAGTCGAAGGCCCCTCCCAAACTCGCGCAGGTCTTTTTCTCTTTGGCGCGTGCGGGTGGCAACAGCCTCCGCGTATTCAGGCCATTTCTCGTCAGGAATATCTTCTGGCCGGGAGGCGTATGAGCGGAGTGTCGCGGCTGTGGCGGCGCAGCCAAGTGCATCAGCGGCTCGCGTCAACAGCTTAAGGGCAACGATGCAATTCGCGAAGCCGTAGGCACTGGCGTAGCTCCAGGAGCTTGGGGCCTTCGCGCTATTACGGGCAATCGAGCAAATGGACGCACCGCACGCCTCCGCCGATTCGAGCCTTCCTTTCTGAAGGAGCTCCATTCCTAAGACTGCCAGCTGATCGCACGCTTCTCTGGCATGGTGAAAAGGAAACCCCTCCGTCTCCCGAAAAAAGAAGGCCGGTGCGTGAAGAAACCAGCGTAAGCGGTCATCGATTGTATCGAGAAACTGCCCTGCACCTGCCGGAGGATTGTCGAGCAGACGAATATGCACCTGCGCAGCCTTAATGATGGAATCTACAACCCACTTTTCCAACAGGCCCCCCTCAAAGCTGACTTTGTCTGCTACATCCCGATAATGCAGCACAACAGCTTCGGATGCCTCGTTGAAGTCATCGAATGGGTTAATCCATGAACGACCCTCCTCAACGGGCTTCACTTGCGCGGCGATCTCCCCCAACAACGCTGGGATGTTTGCTTCGAATCCTATCGAATAGGGCGGAAAGGTTAGCATCACGCGGTGCCCGCCTTTTTCCATCGCTACCTCCAGCCCCATAAGAGCAGCGATCTTTGGGAGAACATCACTCAAAAGAGCGGCAACCTGATGATATCCCCGCATACGGATATCGTTCCGCGCTGCTAAAAGCATCATCTCGACTGACCTAAAGCAGGAAGCCGATGCGTGCCTTGTGTAAGAGGACATAGCAATGGTGAAGAGGACTTCGAGCGCTTGGGCCTCGGCCGTCCGCGTATCAGTGTCGTTCGAGATTTTGGCAAAAACCTTGCCCGCTGCCTCAATAGCGGCAAGCAACGCATCTTCCATACCGGCTGGAACAGCGGCCTTTGCACAAAGCCCGACATAAAATACAGGGCTGAAAGCAAGAGGAGCTGTGTGATACGAGTCAGAGGTGTGCACCATCGTCATCGCGTGACTGGTCATATTTCCGAGGGTCTGCAAGCATCCTTGGACGATTGCCTCGTTTGACTGCTTCACAGCGTCCTCACAAATCCGTTTAATGCTTTCGTATATTGGATTGAGCACTGTGCCGATGTCGCTTATCCCTACTGGCATCCCACCACTGAAATCCGGCAACAGGAAGATGCTGTTACGGCGCACATCGCAATATTTTTCTCCAATGTACGCCATCGTTCGCACAATAGCGGATACGGCTTGTGTGTCGCGGCGGGCCATCCCCTTGTGTGCAAACTCCTCTAGCTGCGTTGTCCATTCATTGAGTGCAGCGGACAGATTCGTCCGTGTGTGAAGGACATAGCGGGCGATTGATTCACCGCCGACGGCTCTCCGATAAATTTGGACCAGCCGCTCTACGTCATCGCTTGTCCGTTTTATGTGCCGCTCACATTCGCTGCTCACAAGCCTGAGCGCAGTCGAGGGGTTGAGCAAGTTCAACGCACGGTTATAGAAGACACGCAGCGCATCTAGCGACACGCCCAAAAAAACGAATTGCGCGGCGAGACTGTATCGGGGGCTAATCGAAAAGGTCCAGCCGGTTCCGAACAGAAGAGAAATTAAAGCACTAAACGATAGAAGAGCAAACACGCCGACGGTCGTCCGGTCGCGCGCGTAAAGCCGAAGGATGGCCGACGAAAAAACGTCAGCCGCCTTCTGAGCTGGTACGATCGAGAGAGACAGCACCAACGCGAGGGCGGTACCGATAATGCCTGCGCTCGCCAAATGAACCTCGCTTACCTTGAGGCTACCAAGCATGTTTTCTGGCAAGGTGAATATGAACGTTGCAGCAAGACAAAGTGCGGCTATGGTCGCGAGAGACGTGCCACAAATAGCGAGGGCGACGCGCCCCTTAATCAGAAGTTGGTATCTGGCCTTAAGCATGACTAGCAGCAACCAGATAATGATGCGCCTGTTTGTGGCGCGGAGTTTTCGGCGGCCGAGGCGATATCGTGCTTTCACCAAACACTGAATGCTGGAGAGTAGATAGGTATGTTTTGCCATAGGTGCATTCTGCACCTGAATTACACCACGAGAAAGATTGTGAAGATCAATGGAATGCTTTTGTCACCAAAACTTAAAAGTCAGCTTCTCCAATATCAGCCGCTAATCAACCCTCGAAAACGGCGTCCTCGCGAGCAGGCTCCCATCGCGGTCGAAGATCACAATCTCCAACGCCGTGCCGCTGCCCGCAAGAACTTTCGCCGCCGTGCACCACGCCGCCTGCGCCACCGGCGCGGCAAGATCGAGACCCTCTGCCAGCGCGATATCGGAGACTTCCTTCGCGCTATTCGCAGCTGTAGCGCGCGCCAGGAAGTCCCTGCCTGCGCCCGCTTCCTCCGCCCGCGCGGCGAGCCAGTTGAGATCGACTTCGCCACGGCGCGAGTGGAGATCGAGCAGGCCCTGCCCGAGCTTGCTCATCTTGGCGAAACCGCCCGCAATCGTCACTTTCCCAATCCTGTTGCGGCGTAAATATTTGAGCATTCCGCCGACGAAATCGCCCATTTCAATGAGCGCAATATCCGGCAGACCGTGCAGGGCGCGCACCGCCGTCTCGGACGTCGCTCCAGTCGCGCCTGCTATATGCGCGAGCCCGGCAGCTCTCGCGACATCGATCCCGCGATGGATCGAATGGATCCAGGCCGAGCAGGAAAAGGGCACGACAATGCCGGTTGTGCCGAGGATCGAGAGGCCGCCGACGATACCGAGCCTTGCATTCAAGGTGCGTTCGGCAATCTTCGCGCCGCCGGGGATCGAGACTTCGACCACAACATCGCCGCTGGCCCCGCAATTTTGCGCGACCTCCGCGATTGCCGCCGCGATCATCGCGCGCGGCACTGGATTGATCGCGGGCTCGCCTGGGGCTAAGGGCAGGCCCGCGCGGGTGACCGTGCCGATACCTTCTCCAGCGCGAAAGGCAATCCCCGATCCCGGAACGCCGTGCCGCACGCGGGAAACGACCAAAGCCCCATGCGTCACATCCGGATCATCGCCCGCATCCTTGATGATGCCAGCGGCGGCAAAATCGCTGCCACGCTCTTCAAAAGCGAGCGCGAAGGCGGGCCGCATCCCGCCCGGCAGAGTAATCGCAACCGGATCTGGAAAAGACCCGCACATGAGCGCTTCATAGGCGGCGCGTGTGGCGGCGGCAGCGCAAGTCCCTGTTGTCCAGCCCTTGCGCAGGTTTGGCTCCGCTGGCAAATCGCCCGATATTTCGCTCATTGATCCGTTCAGCTCAGAAGTGGACAATCCCGCTCGATGGATAGACTAGCACATGGCCTCGTGATTGCCGCGCCCCGCTCCGGCAGCGGCAAGACCCTGTTGACGCTTGGCCTCATGCGGGCCTTCAAAAACGCGGGCTTCAAGGTTACCGGCGCGAAATGCGGGCCGGATTACATCGATCCGGCCTTTCACGCGGCGGCGACGGGACAGCAAAGCTTCAATCTCGACAGTTTCGCCATGCCCCCCTCTCTTCTGACGAGCCTTGCCTTGGAGACGGCCAAGGACAGCGATCTCGTTCTTTGCGAAGGCCTGATGGGGCTTTTCGACGGCGTTCCGGGGGGAGAGGGCCACAGCGGCTCTTCCGCCGATGTCGCGGCGACGCTTGACTGGCCGGTGCTCCTCATCCTCGACATCAGCGGCCAATCGCAGACGGCGGCGGCCCTCGTCAAGGGCTGCGCGACTTTCGACCCGCGCATCAAGATCGCAGGCGTCGTGCTCAATCGCGTGGGGAGCGAGCGGCACCGCGCGCTGGTGACCGGCGCGATCGAGGCGCTGGGCATCAAAGTGCTCGGCGCCCTGCCGCGCGCGGAGGCGATCCGCCTGCCGGAACGGCATCTGGGTCTGGTACAAGCGAGCGAGACGGCCGGCCTCGACGCGCTGCTCGATGCGATGGCGCAATTCATCAGCACGCATGTCGATTTGAAGGCCGTGCGCGCTTGTGCGGGGGAAGGATCGCTTTCAAGCTTCACGCAGCGAGATCGAGAGGTGCTGGCCTTGCCCCCGCCCGGACAAAAAATCGCGATCGCGCGCGATGAAGCCTTTTCCTTCCTTTATCCGCATATTCTCAGCGGCTGGCGGAAGCGAGGCGCCGAAATCACCTTCTTCTCTCCCCTCGCCAACGAGGGCCCGCCGCAAGATTGCAATATTTGCTGGCTTCCCGGCGGCTATCCTGAACTTCACGCGGGGCGGCTTGCGGCAGCCACCCGCTTTCTATCGGGCTTGCAGGATTTCGCGCAGACGCGGCCCGTGCATGGCGAATGCGGCGGCTTCATGGTTCTCGGCCAGAGCCTGACCGATAAGGACGGGCATGAGCACCGCATGGCGGGGCTGCTCGGCGGCGATTTCAGTTTCGCAACACGCAAGCTTCATCTCGGCTATCGCGATGCGCGCCTGGCCTCATCCGGCCCGCTCGGGGCGAAGGACACGCGGCTCAGGGGGCATGAATTCCATTACGCGACGACCGTCGATAGCGAAAGGGACGCGCCCTTTGCCTTCGTCCGCGATGCCTATGGAAGCCCGGAACAAGCTTCCGGCGCAAGGCGCGGCAATGTCACCGGCAGTTTTTTTCACGTCATTGCGGCTGGCGGGAATTAAGCGCAGGCCTAATGCGCCAACCGCTCCAGCAGGTCGCGCACATGCACCTGATCGGCCTTGTAATTGCCGGTGAGCGTATACATCACGAGATTGACGCCGCCGCGCAGCGCAAGCTCATGCTGGCGCGGGTCGCCGGGCAGGAGAGGATAGAGGCTTTCGCCAAAGCCATCGCTCGCCCACCCTGCGGCAAGGTCGTTCGAGGTAATGATGATGGGTGACACCCCATCGCCCGAGCGCACCGGGCGCATGCCGCTGTCAGCCTGTTCCCCCGCGGGGATGGGCGGCAGTGCCTCGATCCAGGTCGTTCCATTCTCGTAACGTCCGACGAATCCATCGAGAAGATAGAAGGTCTTGGTCACGACATGATCGGCAGGCACCGGCTCGAGTTCGGGAACATCGACGCCTTCGAGCAAATGCTGAAGCCATTTCGCTTCCGGCGTTGCCGGTCCATCCGGCCGCGCGGTCAGGGCGTCGCGCGTATCGAAAACAATCGTCCCTCCCTGTTTCATGAAGGCAGCGACTTTGGCGATTGCCGCTTGCGGCGGTTGCGCACGCGTCGCAACAATCGGCCAATAGAGAAGCGGATAGAAGGCAAGCTCATCGCGCGCCGGATCGACGCCAATCGGATCGCCCGCCGTCAAAGCCGTGCGAGACTCGAGCGCATGCGAAAGGCTCGCAAGGCCCTCCCGGCTCGCCTCATCGACTTTCGGATCGCCACTGATCACATAGGCGAGCCTTGTCGTCAGAGCGGATTCGAGATCGCGCGGCGAAATTGCAGCCTTCAGCGGCTCCGCCTCGGCTCTGTTCCCGGCTGTGCAGAGGCCCGCCACGCAAAGCCCAAGGATCAACCCCGCTATGGCGCGGCGCCCTGGCCGGCGCAGGCCTCCGGCAAGCCATAGGGAGGCAAGCGCGTCGGCAATGAAGAGCAGAAACGCAGCAGCAATCAGCCAGGGCCGCAGATCGAGCGGCTCGGCAGCGCGCAAAGGCTGGCTCGTCAATTTGAGGCCGGTGAAATCCGCCGCCTCGATCCGATCCTTGGCCCCAAGCGTATTGACCGCGAGAAGCGCATCGGGAGGCCCATAAAAGCCCGGCGGATGTTCGGCATCGCCACTTCCCTCGAAACCGGCGGCGATCGGCTTGGCATTGGCGGGCGGCGTGCCGAGGACGCCGAACCCGTCGAGCGTACGGGTCGGCATCACGGTTTCGGCCTTTTGGGCCTCCGGCTCGACGGCCCCAGCCTCGGTCAGCTCGCGGCCGGTCTCGCCCGAGATGGCGGTAATCTTGCGCAGCATCTCCACGAAAAGACCGGAGAGCGGCAGGTTCGACCATGTCGTGTCGGCGGTTATATGGAACAAGATGTTCATTCCCTTGCCGCGAGGCGCGGCGGTCACGAGCGGCGTTCCGTCGGATAATTGCGCCCACGTCTTGCCCGCAAGACCGGGATCGGGTTCAGCCAGAACCTGACGCGAGACCGTGACTTCCGCGGGCACGTCAAGGCCGAAGAACAAGCTTTGCCGCTCGAAAGGGGCAAACCGCTTCGGCGCATCCCAGGACAAGGATCCGCCGAGAACCCGGCCGCCCCGGCGCAGCCGCACCGGCACGAGATCGTCGGAGGAACCCGCGAGCCTTGTGCCAGCAAAGCGCACGAGGATGCCGCCATTTTCGACAAAAGCCTTGAGCGCATCATGGGCTGGGCCGGAGACCATGCCAATATCGGCCAGAATCAGCACCGCCACATGCTCGTCAAGCAGCACCGTGATCGGATCGCCAGTGCCGGGCCGCGCCTCGCGGACATCCGCGAAAGGAGAAAGCGCTTTGACGAGATAATAATTGGGCGCGAGCAAGGGCTGCGAAATATCCACCGTCTCGCCGCTGACCACCCCGACCCTTCGGCGCTTCCAACGCTCATCAAGGAGCGAGACCGCACCGGCGGAATGTTCGCCTTCGATTTCGAGCCTTGCGATATCGTTGCGCAATTCGACCGGCAGATCGAAGCTCGCTTTCGTCTCGAGACCCGTGCCGAAATCGAAGGGCGCCTCGCCAATCGTGAGACTTTTCAGATCGAGTGCGCGCACGAGACCTTGGTTCGAGCCTTGAGCCGCCGAGCGTAGCACCCGGACATCGAGGCTGCCGCCTTCATTTTGCGGACCCGCCAGCGCACGCAGAGGCACTCGATCGGTCACGACGGCGAGCTGCACCGGAAGATCGGCAAGCTTGGTGGCGAATTCGCGCGCCTGCCCGCGCTCGATTCCGTCGGCGATCCAGAGCAGCGTGCTCCTGGGGTGGCTCGTGACAAACCGCTCGATGGCCGGGAAAACCGCCAGCCGGTCCGGGGCATAAGGCACGGGCTTGATCGCGCGCAACCTTTCGAGCGCCCTGCCCGCATCCCCCGGCGCAATATCGCGGCCGCCATCCGATGCTGCGACAACGGCGATGGGTTGCGACCGCGGTCCGGCCTCGATCCTTTGCGTGGCGGCGACAATCCGCCGATCCCAGGCGGGCGCTGCCGCAAACCCGTCATCGATGACGACGAGCAAGGCTCCGTCGCTCGCCTCAAGCGCGGGCAAGGGGTTGAAGACCGGCCCGGCCATGGCAAGAATGATCGCGGCGGCAATGGCAAGGCGCAACAGCAGCAGCCACCAGGGCGTGCGCTGCGGCGTCTCGTCCCGGGGCTGCAAATCGAGAACGAGCCGCAGCGGTGGAAACGGCACCTGACGCGGACGCGGCGGCGTGATGCGCAGAAGAAAATAGAGAAGCGGCAGACCGGCCAGCGCCAGAAGCGCGAATGGAACGGTGAAGGCAAGCGGCAGTCCCAACATCAGCGCCCGGTTCCTCCCGCGCCCCAGCCACCGTTCAAGCCCGCCTCGAATTGCATCCGTAAGGCAAGCAAAGCCTCGGAAGCTGGCCGATCTGTTCGATGCAGCATCAGGCTCCAGCCGCGCGCGCGTGCGGCCTCCGCGACGGCTTCGCGATGCAGGTGCAAACGGGCAATATAATCATCGCGAAAGCTCTGCGCCTGCCCGACACGCAATTTGACGCGCGAATCGACATCGATGAATTCGGTATGGCCGGTGAAGGGAAAGGTTTCTTCGACGGGATCGGCGATCATCACGAGATGGCCGCGCGCGCCTTTCGCGCTCATGATCTCGATCGTCTTTGCGATAAAGGCGGGCTCGCTCAAAAAATCGCCAATCAGAACGGCCTGGGTGCTCCGCGCCAAAGGAACGGCGACCGGCAGTTCCTCCGGTTCGTAAGTGTCCAATCGCTCCTGCGCGAGCATGGCCTCGGCAAAACGTTCGATAATATTGCGGACCGCGAGCGGGCGGGTGAGGCCGATGAGACCCACCCTTTCACCGCCTTGCACAAGAAGATCGGCTGTGGCCAATCCCAGAACCAGGGCGCGGTCAATCTTCGGCTGCAGCGCCAGATTTGAGGCAAAGCCCATGGAGGCGGAGCGATCCATCCAGATGAAGACTGTATGCGCGGCTTCCCATTCGCGTTCGCGGATATAGATGCGCTCGTCCCTGGCGGAACGGCGCCAATCGATGCGGCTCGTGGATTCGCCGGTGACGAAGGGCCGAAACTGCCAGAAGGTCTCGCCCGTACCTGCCCGCCTGCGGCCATGCACGCCGTGCATCACGCTGGCCGCGATTTCCTTGGCCGCGACAATGAGGGCCGGGAAATTCTGCACGAGTTCGAGCGCGCGCTCCTCGTGCCGCAGACCGGTGCGCGCTTCATTCCGATCAAGAAGCCGAACCTCTGCCATAAGTTTCAACCGAGCCTTTGTGTGAGCCTTGCGACAATATCACCCACCACGAGACCTTCCGCCCGCGCGGCGAAGGTCAAGGCCATGCGATGCTTGAGGACGGGCGTCGCGAGCGCGATGACATCGTCGATCGACGGCGACACCCGGCCCGTGACGAGCGCCCGCGCGCGCGAGGCAAGCATCAAGGCCTGAGCCGCGCGGGGACCGGGACCCCAGGCAATATGCTGGGTGATCTCCGGGTCGCCCTCGCCCGGACGGCCTGAGCGCACGACATCGAGGATCGCCTCGACGACGCTTTCGCCAACCGGCAACCGGCGCACGAGACGCTGCGTCGCCATGAGATCCTCGGCGCTCATCGCGGGCTTGGCTTCGGCCTGGGTTTCGCCGGTGGTCTCGATCAGGATGCGCCGCTCGGCCTCGCGATCGGGATAGGTCACGTCGATCTGCATCAAGAAGCGGTCGAGCTGCGCCTCGGGCAGAGGATAAGTGCCTTCCTGTTCAAGCGGGTTCTGGGTCGCGAGCACATGGAAAGGCTGCGGCAGATCATGGCGCTCGCCCGCGACCGAGACATGATATTCCTGCATCGCCT
>Ga0306918_10000636_pt1 | contig 16250 bp, 12 predicted proteins | sample tim00Cox0000000H_FD_203315 | JGI IMG/M metagenome (GOLD analysis project Ga0306918, IMG submission 203315) | Lab enrichment of tropical soil microbial communities from Luquillo Experimental Forest, Puerto Rico - timezero.00C.oxic.00.000.00H (v2)... | ecosystem: Environmental > Terrestrial >... | reverse complement strand
CCCGGGGATCGGCGCGGGCTCTCCCGAACCGGCCGCGAAGGTGATCTTGAACCGGCGCAGCGCGCAAGGTTTCGACCGCACCGCGCGCATGGGGAGCGGCACTTTCTATCATATGATCGATCGGCTGCTCGCGCGCCATGTCGCGCCCTGGGACATCTGGACCTATGCGCCCCGCATTCACCCGATCTTTTTCATTCATCGCGTGGATGGTCTTGAGCCCGGACTTTATATCCTGGTGCGCAATCCGGAAGCCGAAATGAAGCTTCGCCAGGCAACGCATCAGGAATTTGCCTGGAAACGGCCCGAGCATGTGCCGCCACAGCTCAATTTCTTCCAATTGCTGCCGACCGATTGCACGAAGGTGGCGCGCACGGTCCATTGCCATCAGGCTATTGCCTCCGATAGTTGCTTCGCGCTTGGCATGCTGGCCGAATTCGAGGATCTCGTGCGCGCTGAGCCCTGGCGCTACAAGCAATTGCATTGGGAGGCAGGCCTCATCGGGCAGGTCCTGTATCTCGAAGCCGAAACGCTCGGATTTCGCGGGACCGGCATTGGCTGCTATTTCGATGATGCCATACATGAAATCCTCGGGCTGAAAGATACGGCTTTCGCCTCGCTCTATCATTTCACGGTGGGTCTCCCGCTCGTCGATACGCGCATCACGACCTTGCCGCCTTATGAGCACAGGGAAATCCCCGGCTCATCCCCAGAGACCGATAGCGACGCGCGCGCGGCGCAAAAAGGAGCAGAAACCATGAGTGAAGAAGCAACCTTCGAACGGGTTGGCGTCGATTTCGCGCAGAAATTAATGGCTGGCGGCGAAGCGCTCGTGCTCGATATGCGCGATCCCACCTCCTACGAGAACGGCCATATCGAAGGCGCTGAGCATGTGACCGAGGCAAATATCTTCAATTTCCTCTCCGGCACGCCGAAAGACAAGCCGGTCTTGATCTATTGCTATCACGGCAATGCAAGTCAGGTTTACGCAAAGACCTTCGCCGATTTCCGCTTCAAGAAGGTCTATAGCCTCGATGGCGGCTATGAAGGCTGGAAGAAGTCTTCCGGCAATTGAACGCAAGGGGCTTATCGGATGGCTGCGACCTATCGCCGGATCAATGTCGATTTCGCACGTGACCTCATGAGCAAGGGCAATGCGCTCGTGCTCGATGTGCGCGATCCCGTCTCCTATGGACGCAGCCATATAGAAGGCGCAGAGCGGGCCGATCAGACCAATATCATGGGTTTCCTGTCGGATACCCCGAAGGATAAGCCGGTCCTGATCTATTGCTATCACGGCAATTCCAGTCAGGTCTTCGCCAAGGCCTTTGCCGGTGCCGGGTTCAGCGAGGTCTACAGCTTAGATGGCGGCTTCGAGGACTGGGAAAAGTCCGAGCGCGCGCAGCCGGTTGGCACAGCGTCAGTCCCGCAGCCAGCCCCTGTCGCGGGTTTGAGCGAAGCGCTCGAAGCCTTCCTCAAGGCGGAGGGTTTTCCGCCCGGTGGCGTCAATGCGACCATCGCCAATGAAATGACCCCCTTGATGCAGGCTGCCCACAAAGGACCGCCCGCGCTCGTCGCGGAACTCTTGAAGGCGGGCGCGCGCGTCGATGCCTGCAATAATGACCGCAACCAGGCGCTCTGGCTTGCCTGCGTCGGCGACGATCCCGAGATTGTCGATATGATCATTGCCGCAGGCGCCGATCTCAACCATGCCAATGTCAATGGTTCGACAGCGCTCATGTATGCCGCGTCTGCCGGAAAAGCCAAGGCGCTGGCGCGATTGCTCGCGGGCGGCGCCGATCTCGACTATCAGGTCGATGGCTTCACCGCGCTCGACATGGCTTCAACGCTCGAATGTCTCAATTTGATGCGCGAGGCGAAGCGCCGGGCCAAGGCCGCGTCCTGAGCCTCACATTCTTCTGACTTCTGAAATTCAGTCAAAAAAGCTGGATTGCGCAGGTCCGCCAACGCGATCCAGCTTGGAATTTTTTGATTTCTCAGGATTTTCTTCCGAAATCCGGTCGCGGTAGCCAAGGAACCCAAAGGCAATCCTTCCCCGCAAAGGCTCTGCCTCCTCTTTCATCACAAGCGCGCGTTCGACTTCATCTCAACGCCATTAAAGCAGCATAGTTTTCTCGATCCAGGGAACCAAAGTCCCGGCCGCTCCGTTGTGGCCCAACGACGATTGGCCATGGGGCATGGTGAGGCTGGGCGGCGGGCATTGCCCCCGAACGGGTCCAGCAGATGGAGAATTCATAATGACGCTACCGGCGGCGCGCGAGAGCAGGAACGAAAGCGAAGCAAAGCGGACGGAACTGCGCCAGAAGCTGTTTCGGACCCGGCGGCTCACACTCGACCTCGCTGCCCCGCTCAGCCTCGAAGACCAGGGCGCGCAGGCCCATTGTGATGCAAGCCCGACAAAATGGCATCTTGCCCATACTACCTGGTTCTTTGAAACCTTCGTGCTGGCGCCGCATCTCAGCCATTACCGAATCTTCGACGCGCGTTTCAATTATTGCTTCAATTCCTATTATGAAACGCTGGGGCCACAGGTGCCCCGCCCCATGCGCGGTTTGCTGACACGCCCGACCGCCTATGAAGTGCGCGCCTATCGCGCCCATGTCGACGATGCGCTGCATGAAATTTTCGCAAGCGGGACCGCCCAAAGCGAAGAGGTGATGCGCCTCATCGAAATCGGCATCAATCACGAACAGCAGCATCAAGAGCTTTTGCTGACCGATATTTTGAGCCTTTTCGCCGTCAATCCCTTGCGTCCCGCCTATCGCGAAAGTCCAATCCTGCGCGCGGCCCAGGATCCGGCGCCGCTCGCTTTCACTTCAATCGCAGGCGGTCTCGACTGGTTCGGCCACGCCGGGCAAAGTTTTGCCTTCGATAATGAAACACCGCGCCATCAGGCGTTTTTGCAACCTTTCCAGCTCGCCAATCGCCTTGTCACCAATGCCGAATGGCTCGCTTTCATGGAGGATGGCGGCTACGATCGCCCACTTTTGTGGCTCTCGGACGGATGGGCCAATGTCCAAAGGGAGGGTTGGCGCGCGCCGCTCTATTGGGAGCAACGCGACGGACAATGGTTGCAAATGACGCTTTGGGGCCTCCAGAGCGTCGATCGCGCCGCGCCGGTCTGCCACATGAGCTATTATGAGGCCGAGGCTTTCGCCCACTGGGCCGGCAAGCGCCTGCCGACAGAGCTTGAATGGGAGGCTGCCTCCGCGCATCTGCCGGTCACCGGCAATATGCTGGATTCGGGCGCATTGCGGCCCCTGCCCGCGCCGCGCCAGGATGGCGTGACGCAAATGTTCGGCGATGTCTGGGAATGGACGCAAAGCGCCTATCAGCCCTATCCCGGTTATCACGCCTCGGAGGGGGCGCTCGGCGAATATAATGGCAAATTCATGTGCAATCAGCAGGTATTGCGCGGCAGTTCCTGCGCGACGCCGGACAATCATGCCCGCGCGACCTATCGCAATTTCTTTTACCCGCATCAGCGCTGGCAGTTCTGCGGCCTGCGCCTCGCCGAAAATGCATAGGTCTGCCAAACTGACGAGGCTGCATGACCCAATTCGCTGCACGATCTGCGCCCGCCGCCGATGCGGATCTCGCGAGTGCCTTCCTGGAGGGGCTTTCGCTCCCGCAAAAGACCCTGCCCTGCCGCTTCTTCTATGATGCGGAGGGCAGCGCCCTTTTCGAACACATCACCGATCAGCCGGAATATTATCCAACCCGCATCGAAACCTCGATCCTCGAAGCTTGCGCAAGCGAAATTGCCGCGCGGACGCCGCCCGGCAGCGTATTGGTCGAATTCGGGTCGGGTTCGAGCCGCAAAACCGAAATTCTTTTAAAATCTGTGTCGAGCCTCGCGGCTTATGTCCCGATCGACGTGTCGCTCAGCGCATTGGACGAGGCACGCGAACGGCTCGCGACGCGCTTTCCCGCCCTGCGCGTTCATGCGATTGAAGGCAACTTCTCACAAAACATCACATTGCCTGCAAATTTGGCGGGCCGCCCGCGTCTCTGGTTTTTCCCTGGTTCGACCATAGGCAATTTCGCACCGGCCGAGGCTGCCCTGTTTCTGGCGCGAATGGGCAGAAATATCGCAATCGGCGGACGGCTGGTGATCGGCGTCGATCTGCGCAAGGATGAGGCACGCCTCACCCAGGCCTATAATGACGCAGCCGGGTTCACGGCAAGGTTCAATCTCAATCTTCTCGCCCGCGCCAACCGTGAGATCGGCGCCAATTTCGATCTCGATGGCTTCGCCCATGAAGCGATTTTCAACGGGGAGGAGAGCAGGATCGAAATGTATCTCGTGAGTCTTGCCGCTCAAAGCGTCTCCATCGACGGCCATTGTTTCGATTTCGTCGAAGGCGAGCGAATCCACACCGAGAATTCCTACAAATATACGGTCGAGAGCTTCCAGGCGCTCGCCGCCAGCGCGGGCTGGTCGTCGCGCGAGGTCTGGACCGACGCCGAAAATCTGTTCAGCGTGCATGAGCTCGCAATTTGAAACAGAAAGCCGCCCCAAGCCGCAAAATCGTGAATGTTTGGGCCATATCCGCCGCCTTGCGGCTCGCGCAGCTCTTAAGCTATACCCGATTGTGAACGAACAGGAGGCAGATCGCGATTTGTGACCCTCCCCCTCTCGACTTTGCAAAGGACTGCTCATGGAAAATGCTGCCCCGGGTCTCTCCAAGGATGCAGCAGCCAAGAGTGCAGACGTTTTGCGCGCCTCGCCCCGCCTGTTCGAGAATGCGCTGCTCGATAAATTATCGCGCGTTCATTGGTCGGTGCCTCTTTATATTTATGTGCCCGCGGTAGCGCTTCTCGCCTATGTGAGCCTCAACACCCTCGATGCGCCGCTGGCGCTGGCTGCGACGCTGCTCGGCTACTTCATCTGGACGCTGATCGAATATTTCGGCCACAGATTTCTGTTCCACTGGGAATTTCCCGGCGCTTTTGGCAAACGCATTCATTTTCTGATTCATGGGGTGCATCATGTTCACCCCAATGATCCGCTGCGCCTTGTCATGCCGGCACTCTTGAGCGGCCCGATCATGCTGATCGCCCTTGCCGTCACGCGCTTGCTGTTCGGGCTTCCCCTGGGCTATCCGGTCTTGATGGGGTTTATCATCGGCTATCTCGCCTATGACATGACCCATTATTACCTGCATCACGCGGAGCCGAGGACGCGCCTTGGCATTGCCATGCGGCGTTTTCATATGCTGCATCATTTTCGCGATCCCGAGCGTGGCTTTGGCGTCAGCGCGCCCTGGTGGGATTTCGTGTTCGGCACCGCTTTTGTTCGCGAGCAGCGCTAGCGATCACCGCCACGCGCACCCTCACGCGCATCGAAACGGCCCTTCGCCCAGACGACATCATGCGTGGTCCAGGCCCGCAACCACGCGACAAGGCTCAAGATTTCCCGCCCCAGGAAGGCCAGCGGCGACCAGATCGAGACCTCCCATTTTTTCAAGTAAGCGCAGGCGATTTCCGCGCAAAACCAGCCGGTTAGTGTCATAACGAAGCCGAAGCCGCCCGAAACCCCGATCAGCGGCGCGGCCAGCACCGCCGCCAAAGCGGCGGGCAAAGGGCTGCTCAAGGGCTCCAATGGAAAAGAAAAAGGCTCCTCCTTGTGGCGGATCACCGCCCAGCGGGCCTGCCGCTCATAGATTTCGCGAAAACCTCTGGCGCCGATTTCCTGAGCGACAGTTCGATGCGCGAAAACGGTTTTGAGCCCAATCGCGCCTAGACCTTTCGAGATCGCGCTATCCTCGGCGAGTGAATGGCTGATCGCCTCTATGCCGCCCGCTTTCGCCAGATCGCTGCGCCGGAAAACCATCACTTTGCCGACGCCAAAGCCTGCCCCGAGCACCGAGGCCGTGAGCAGAAGCCTCGCATGACCATTGATAAGAAAGGCCTCGATCTGACCCGCGAGGCCTTGGGGGCGCACCGCCACCGGCACCGCGACCACGAGGCCGACGCCGGGCGCGAAATTGCGCAGAAACTCACGCATTGTGTCAGGTTCGAGCGTGATGTTCGAATCCTTGGTGAAAACAAAATCATGCGCTGCCTCTTCGAGAGGCCGCGTCAGATTGTTGAGTTTGGGGCTGACCGCGAATGTGCTGTCCGAATGGAGAATGCGGCAGGGCACGGCGGGATTTGCCCGCGCGATGTTTTGCGCCGCATCGAGCGCCGGGGAGGTTTCTTCCGCCGCGCTGATCAGGATCTCGTAGTCTGGATAATTCTGCGCAAAGATCGAGCTCTGCGCGCGGTCAAAACCCGGATCGAGAAGCTTGATGGGAACAATCACTGATACCGGCGGCATGGTGTCATTCGTCGCCCGCCGCTTTTGCACAAAAGGCTGGATCAGACTGGCGCAAAGGCAGATGCAAAAAACCAGGACAGCGAGGCACCACCATATCGCCGCCGCGATGGACAAATAGTCGAAAACCGCCATCCGCTCTCCCGCCAAGCGATCAAGAGCAAGCTCCAAGCAAAAATGCGCTGGGCCTGCAAGCGCATTTTTACGGAAGCATCCCTATAGCCCTCACGCTGAGGAGGCTGCGTAGCAGCGTCTCGAAGCGCGAGGGCGCCCCCACTGGACATCATCCTTCGAGACGCAGGCTTCGCCTGCTCCTCAGGATGAGGCGGTGGCGCTTGAAAGAGGTCGAAACGCCGCGATCGGTCCGAAAGCTTGGAGCCTGATGAAAACTCTCCGCCGTCCCTCCAAAGCCCTCATCCTGAGGAGGCCTGAAAGGCCGTCTCGAAGGACGAGGGCGCCCTCAGGTATGAGGCGGTGGCTCTTGACGCGGGTTCTCAATCCTCCTCCGCGGGCTCGAAAGCGCCGCGATCGACCCCGCCGCCAACGAGAATTGTGCGTTTGCCGGAATGATTGGGCGGGCTCACCACCCCTTCCTTTTCCATCCGTTCGACAAGCGAAGCGGCCTTGTTATAGCCGACGGAGAGGCGCCGCTGGATATAGCTGGTCGAACATTTCTTGTCGCGCAGCACGATATTGACTGCGCGATCGTAAAGATCGCCCCCCTCCTCCGCATCCATGCTGCCGGGCGCGGCTGCCTCGCCGCCCTCGCCATCGCCGGAATCGTCCTCGTTGGTGATCGCGTCGAGATAATCCGGCTGGCCTTGCGTTTTCAGATGCGCCACGACCTTTTCGACTTCGGCATCGGCGACGAAAGGCCCATGCACGCGGGAAATGCGGCCGCCGCCCGCCATATAGAGCATATCGCCCTGCCCCAGGAGCTGTTCGGCCCCCTGCTCGCCGAGAATCGTGCGGCTGTCGATCTTCGAGGTGACCTGAAACGAAATACGGGTCGGGAAATTCGCCTTGATCGTGCCGGTGATGACATCGACCGAAGGTCTTTGCGTCGCCATGATGAGATGGATGCCGGCGGCGCGGGCCATTTGCGCGAGGCGCTGGATCGCGCCTTCAATATCCTTGCCCGCGACCATCATCAGATCGGCCATTTCATCGACGATCACGACGATATAGGGCAGGACCGCAAGATCCATCTCTTCCTGTTCGTAGATCGCTTCGCCGGTCTCGCGGTCGAAGCCCGTCTGCACCGTGCGGGTGACGACCTCGCCGCGGGCATTGGCCTCGGCCACGCGGGCATTGAAGCCATCGATGTTGCGTACGCCGACCTTCGACATTTTCTTGTAGCGATCCTCCATTTCGCGGACCGCCCATTTCAAGGCGACGACCGCTTTCTTCGGATCGGTTACGACCGGCGTCAGCAAATGCGGAATCCCGTCATAGACCGAGAGTTCGAGCATTTTGGGATCGACCATGATGAGGCGGCACTCATCCGGCTTCAGCCGGTAGAGCAAGGAGAGGATCATCGTGTTGATGGCGACCGATTTGCCCGAACCCGTGGTGCCCGCGACTAGGAGATGCGGCATCCGGGCCAGATCGACGATGATCGGCTCGCCGCCGATCGTCTTGCCGAGTGCGATGGCCAATTTATGCTTGCTCTCCTCGAAATCGCTTGAGGCCAGCAATTCGCGCAGAAAGACGGTTTCACGCCGCTGGTTCGGCAATTCTATGCCGATCGCATTGCGGCCCTGGACGACGGCAACGCGCGCCGAAATCGCCGACATCGAGCGCGCTATATCATCGGCAAGGCCGATGACGCGCGAGGATTTGATGCCGGGCGCGGGCTCCAGCTCATAAAGCGTCACGACGGGACCAGGGCGCACATTGATGATCTCGCCCTTGACCCCGAAATCCTCCAAAACGCCTTCAAGGAGACGCGCATTCTGCTGCAGCGCGTCTTCTGACATGCGATTCGCCGCGAGCCTCTTCGCCTCGGCGAGCATGGAGAGCGGCGGAAGCTGATAGGCGCCGCGCGCAAGGCGGTCCTGAAGCGAGGCGTTCGATTCCTTCAGGGCGCGCTGGCCGGGCTTCAGCGCCGGGGCGGCGGGCGTCACCTGACTGGCGGCTTTGTTCGGCACTTGGCTCATAACCGGGCTTGGGGGTGCAACCGGCCTGTTCGATCTGGGTTCGCCGGTGTCAGCCTCGGCGGCGCGTTTTGCCGCCGCGCGCGCTGCTGGCGGCGCATAGGCGGTGACGTCGAAAGGCGGCGGCTCCAGCGTCGGCTCAAGCCATTGCAAGGGCTCTGTCGCAAGATCGAGGGGCCGGTCGAAATTTCCCTCCATCTCGCGCCATGCGGCCTGCCAGGGCGCGGGCTTGCGCAGAGGCTCTTTCGCGCGGCGGCGTTGTTCGAGCCGCCGCGTCACGGCACCCTTGAGGGTGAGACAGGCGTGGATCACGGCGCCGAGGGAGACAAGGCCGATGCCCGGCTCGCCAGCGAGATCTTCATCATCGGAGACCACGCGCGCCCGCCGTGGCGGCGGCGCTTCCTCCTCCTCATCGTCGTCGGTGACGTCGGCAAGGGTCTGCGGGCGCAAGACAACGCTTGCGGAGAGGGTCAGGATCGCGGCGGCGGCAAGCGCAAGGCCGATGGCGAGTATAGCCGGACGAAATCCGCCGAAGATTTTCTCCGGCAGGAACAGAACCGCATCGCCGAGAACACCGCCGAGCCCGGTCGGCAGCGGCCAGCGGCTCGTTGCCGGCAGAAGCGATGTCACCCCCGCCGCCAGAGCGCCGCCCATGATCCACAGCGCGAGCCGCAAGCCCAGCCGATGGAGACGCCTGGCGGTGAGAAGCTGCCAGCCCCAAAATCCCAGCGGCGCGAGGAAGGCGATGGACGCAAGGCCGAGCATCTGCATGATGAGATCGGCGACGATAGCACCGGGCGAACCCAGAAGATTGCGCACCGGCGCGCTGGTTGCGTGGTTGAAACTCGGATCCAGCACCGACCAGGACATCATGGCCAGGCCTGCGGCGATCACCGAAACGATCAGCACAAGCCCTGAGAGTTCAGCCACCCGGCGCGCGGTAAAGGTCCGCAAAGGCTCCGGAATATGGTCGAAAGTCGTGAAACTCGAAGTCGTCCGCATTCCGACTTAACCCTAGCTTTGCCTGCGCCCCGAACGAATGGGCTTTGCGCCGGAAGGGCGCTATGTCCCGCTAAGCTAGTTGGATGCGGTTAACGCTCATTTAACCTTATGAGGGCCCTGTGAGTTATGAGGGGCCTGTGAGGCGGCGAGACTGAATTGGCGTTTCTTCACCCAGCGCCGCACTGCCACGGCTGACCAAATCGCCTCGACGAGGCCGAAGGGCCAGGCGCCTTGCAAGAATCCATAGGCCGAGCCAAGCGCACAGGAGAATGCAAAGCCCAAGATGAACCAGGGGCTGCGCTCTTCGAGTGCATAGGTCGCGAGCATGGCGGAGACTGCAAACAGGCCGAAGAGAGTGAGTAGATCCATGATCTTCCACGCCGTTTCATTTTAGTAAGCTTGAGAGCGCCAGATTTCGTGATCGGCGGGTTTCCAATGCGCGCTATTTAGTATAAGGGAATGCTGCAACTGCGAAGATAGGGCCTATATCTTAAGGGTATTCGCCTTCCCAAAAAGGGCGCGGCGGCTGCCGCCAGCGGCGATTGCAAAAGATGCGCGGAGGCGGCACAAGCCGTTGACAGAATTGGCTATCTCGGACCCGTGGAATTGAGACCCTTGGGGTGATCGAGCGGTCGAGAGCAGAGCAATATCAGACCATCTAAAGCGATCCAAATCGGACGTCAAATCGGCACTTAACCGGACTTTAGGCACGACATGAACCTGCGCAATATTGCGATTATCGCCCACGTTGACCATGGCAAGACGACCCTGGTGGACCGCCTTCTGCAACAATCGGGCGCGTTCCGCGAGAATCAGCGCGTCGCCGAACGGGTCATGGACTCGAACGATCTCGAAAAAGAGCGCGGCATCACGATCATGGCCAAGGCGACCTCCATCGCCTGGAAGGACACCCGCATCAATATCGTGGACACTCCCGGCCACGCCGATTTCGGCGGCGAGGTCGAGCGCATCCTGTCCATGGTCGATGGCGCGATCGTGCTCGTCGATGCGTCCGAGGGTCCGATGCCGCAAACCAAATTCGTCGTCGGCAAGGCCTTGAAGATCGGCCTGAAACCTATCGTCGCGGTCAACAAGGTCGATAAGCCGGACGCGCGCATCACCGAAGTCGTGAATGAGGTTTTCGATCTTTTCGCCGCGCTCGACGCCACCGACGAACAGCTCGATTTCCCGATCCTCTACGGCTCTGCCAAGCAGGGCTGGATGGCCGATAGTCCGGATGGGCCGCAGGACGGCATGGCGCCTTTGTTCGATCTCGTCTTGAAACACGTACCGGCGCCAAAAATCGAAGAGGGCGGGTTCCGGATGCTCGGCACCTTGCTCGAATCCAATCCCTATCTCGGACGTCTCATCACCGGCCGGGTCTTTTCCGGCAGCGTCAAGCCGAATCAGTCGGTCAAGGTACTGGATCGCAGCGGCAATGTCGTCGAGCAGGGGCGTGTCTCCAAGATCATGGCCTTCCGCGGCATTGAACGCGCGCCGATCGAAGAGGCGGAAGCGGGCGATATTGTCGCGATCGCGGGCCTCGAAAAATTCAACGTCGCGGATACGCTTTGCGCCCCTGAGATGACAGAGCCCTTGCAGGCGCAGCCGATCGACCCGCCGACGCTCTCCATGACCTTCCTCGTCAATGATTCGCCGCTCGCCGGAACCGAAGGCGACAAGGTGACAAGCCGCGTCATTCGCGCCCGCCTCATGAAGGAGGCGGAAGGCAATGTGGCCTTGAAGATCGAGGATTCGCCTGGGTCGGATTCCTTCATCGTCTCGGGGCGTGGCGAATTGCAGCTCGCGATTCTGATCGAAACGATGCGCCGCGAAGGCTTCGAACTTGGCGTCTCCCGGCCGAAGGTCGTTTTCCAGAAGGACGAAGACGGCAAGCAGCTTCTGGAGCCGATCGAGGAAGTCGTGATCGACGTCGATGAGGAACATTCCGGCGTCGTCGTCCAGAAAATGGCCGAGCGCAAGGCCGATATGATCGAGATGCGGCCCTCGGGCGGCAACCGTCTGCGGCTCGTCTTCCATGCGCCGACGCGCGGTCTTATCGGCTATCAGGGCGAACTTCTGACCGATACGCGCGGCACCGCGATCATGAACCGGCTCTTCCACGCCTATGCGCCCTGGAAGGGCGAAATCACCGGACGGCGCAATGGCGTCCTGATTTCAAACGATGATGGCGAATCGGTCGCCTATGCGATGTGGAAGCTCGAAGATCGCGGCCCGATGATGATCGATCCCGGCCAGAAGGTCTATCGCGGCATGATCGTCGGCGAGCATACGCGCGACAATGACCTCGAAATCAATGTCCTGAAGGGCAAGCAGCTGACCAATATCCGCGCCGCTGGCAAGGACGAGGCGGTGAAGCTGACCCCGCCGATCCGCATGACGCTGGAACGCGCGCTGGCCTATATCGAGGATGACGAGCTCGTCGAAGTCACGCCGAAGTCGATCCGTCTGCGCAAGGCGCTGCTCGACCCCAACGAGCGCAAGCGCGCCTATCGCGCCAAGGAAAGCGCGTAAAAGTCGATAGATACCAACGGTCAGGAATGACCGTTGGTATAACTGCACTCATTTCGCCTCAACGGCCCTCGCCGCGTCGTCAAGGATATTGGCGATGGCGGTATTTTCTTCCGCGCTGAGCGGCCCTTGCGCAAGACGCAGCCGCAAGGCCGTTTTCAGATTTTCCATCGCCCGCAGAATTTGCGGCGCCGGTCCGCCGCCATGGCGCGCATTGATTTCGGCCATACGCGCGAAAATCGCCTCGACCGTCGCGCGGTTGTCGTCGAGCGAAGCTCTCCCCTCCTCGGTAATGCCATAGAGCTTGCGCGGTCCCTCGGTCTCCTGGACCCGGATCAGCCCCAGTTCTTCCAACAGCGTCAAGGTCGGATAAATGACGCCCGGGCTCGGTGCATAGGCGCCGCCAAGACGGTCCTCGATCCCCTTGATGATTTCATAGCCATGCGAAGGCTTTTCGCTGATGAGCTTCAAGATGACGAAGCGAAGATCGCCCTGATCGAACATTCGGGTACGGCCTCCCGGCCGGCCGAAATGGCGATAAAAGCGGCGGCCGCCTCCGCCCGGTGCGCTGTCGCCGCCAGCGCAGGCATATGGGTGAGCATGAAAATGCATGAGAAACCTCGTTTGAACTGTGTTTCGATATATCTAAAATAAAGATATATCGAAACACGCTCACGCCAAGTGGCTCACTTAAAAATTTTGCATGGAACGCATTATGTCGATCAAGGCGCGCAGTGCCGCCGGCATCTGCCGCCGGCTGGGATAATAGAGAAACATGCCCGGAAAGGGCGGGCACCAATCCTCCAGCACCCTGACGAGCCGATTCGAGCGCAAAAATGGCGTCGCCCACGGCTCCAAAACGCACGTAAGGCCAATGCCATCGAGGGCGGCCTGGATCATCAAATCGGGATCGTCGAGCGTTAATGGGCCCTCAACATCGACCGCCAACGGCTCGCCATCCCTTTCGAATTGCCACGCTTGAACGACACCGCTCGGAAACCGGCGGCGAATGCAGTCATGATCCTTGAGATCATGCGGCGTCAGCGGCTTCGGTCTCGTTTCGAAATAACGTGGTGACCCCGTGACCGCAAAGCGCATGTCAGGACCGATGCGGGTCGTGATCATGTCCTTCGCGATGTGTTCGCCAAATCTTATGCCAGCGTCATATCCGTCCGCCACAATATCCACGAACCCATTGTTGATGGTGATTTCGAGGTGGATGTCAGGATATTTCCGAAGAAATTCGGCCATCATCGGGCCGAGGATGAAGATCGCCGCCGAACGAGGCACGTTGAGTTTCAATGTCCCCATCGGCCGGTCACGGAAATTATTCACGGCTTCGAGCGCATCGCGAATATCGGCAAAGGCCGGCTGCAAACGGGCAAAAAGTCTCTGCCCCGCTTCGGTCAATGCGACGCTGCGCGTGGTGCGATTGATGAGCCTGACGCCGAGCCTTTCCTCCAGATCCCGGATGGCATGGCTCAAGGCCGAGGCGGATACGCCCCGTTCGAGCGCGGCACGGCGAAAGCTCAAATGCGTAGCGACGGCGACGAAATGGGCAAGATCGGGAAATTCAGGCTGCGCCATTACTGAACTGCATTCATCAACTCATGAAAGATTATGCGCCTACCGCAAATTCTGCAAAACGCTAGATTCGCGCTCGACCTTATCCTTTGCGGAGATTTCTGAATGCAACGTCGCGCGCTTGGTACATCTGGACAAACAATTTCCGCAATCGGCCTTGGCTGCATGGGTATGTCGGAGTTCTACGGTGCGCGCGACGACGCGCAATCGCTGGAAACGCTCGGCGTTGCACTCGACCTTGGCGTCGATTTCTTCGACACGGCGGATATGTATGGCATTGGCCATAATGAGGAGCTGATCCGCCGCTTTCTCAAGGGCAAACGGGATCGCGTGGTGCTGGCCACGAAATTTGGCATTGTGCGCGAGCACGGCGCTTACGAGCGCAGAATCGACAATTCCCCCGCCTATATTCGCTCCGCCTGTGAGGCTTCCTTGAAGCGGCTCGGGATTGACACGATTGACCTTTATTATGCCCATCGCCGTGACGCCTCCGTGCCGATCGAGGAGATGGTTGGTGTGATGGCCGAACTCGTGAAGGCCGGAAAGGTCCGCTATCTCGGCCTTTCGGAAATTTCTCCGCAGACCTTGCGTAAGGCACATGCGGTTCATCCGATCGCCGCCGTGCAGAGCGAATATTCGCTGTGGAGCCGGGGTCCGGAAGCCGAAATGCTCGATACCTGCCGGGAACTTGGGACGACTTTCGTTGCCTATTCGCCGCTTGGCCGCGCCTTTTTATCCGGGGCGATCAGCACAACCGACAATCTCGCGCCGGACGATTTCCGGCGTGTGGCACCGCGCTTCCAGAGTGAGGCGCTGGTGGCAAATCGGCGGCTCGTCGAGGCTTTGGCCGCTTTCGCCGCCGGGCGCAATGTGACAGCGAGCCAGATCGCGCTGGCATGGCTGATTCAGAAACATCCCCATGTTGTGCCGATCCCCGGCACGAAACGGCCACGCTATCTCATCGAAAATGCGGCCGCCGCAGACATTGCGCTCACCGAAGCCGACATAAGCCAGCTCGACAGCCTTTTTTCGCCCTCGGCAGTTCAGGGCGAGCGTTATCCGGATGCAGGAATGGTTGGAATAGAAGCCTGAAACTGCGCGCTGGCGGCGGCAGCGCAGGCTCTCGCCGCCGCTTAGCACCGCCCCATGCTCCCGGCAGCGAGGATCGCGACGGCTGAGTTCATGCGAGGTCCTTGTCCGAAAGAAGATGAAGATAAGAGGTCCGGAACGGCGGCGTCACCATTGACAAACGCGCATAAAAAACCAAAGCCTGAAGTTCAACTTTGGCAATTTATTCTCGCGATTGAGCTTCCATGCCAGCCTTGAACCGCCGTATGGTCATTACCGGAGCCACCGCCACAGGCGCCCTGGGCCTGGCGGGCTGTTTTAGCACTTCGCCGAACCCTCCCCTCCAGGCGGCCATTCCGTCCCTGCCATCCCTGCCGCAGCCCGGTTCACAGCCTTCCCTCGATCCGCCTTTTGAGACCGGGGAGGCAGCGCAGCCGAAATATGCGGACATGTATGCCGCGATCGAAGGCGAGCCATTCCCGGTTCCCGCAATCAAGCTCGCGCAGATCGATCAGGCCTTTCTGCGCAAGACCGTTTCCTATGCCACCAGGGAACCGCCGGGTACGATCGTCGTCGATCCGGCGCATCATTACCTCTACCACATCGAGGAAGACGGCAAGGCCATGCGCTATGGCGTCGGCGTCGGCCGCGAAGGTTTTGGCTGGTCAGGCGAAGCGACGATCAACAGCAAGCAGGAATGGCCGGACTGGTATCCGCCCAAGGAAATGCTGGAGCGCCAGCCCGAGCTCAAGAAAAAGATGGCGGAGTTGCAAAGCGGCCTCGGCATGGCCGGTGGTCCGGGAAATCCGCTTGGCGCCCGCGCCATGTATCTCTGGCAGGGCAAGGTCGATACTCTGTTTCGCATCCACGGCACGGTGGAGCCCTGGACGATCGGCAAAAGCGTCTCCTCCGGCTGCATCCGCATGATCAATCAGGATGTCATTGATCTCTACGGGCGTACGCCCACCGGCACCCGGGTCGTAGTGCTTGGCGCGCCCTCCAAGCCCGCGCCAAAGGTGGCGCGGGTCTGATCTCACCTCTGGCAGGTGCTGCAAAAAAAGGTCGCGCGGCCGGACTGGACGATGCGTTGCACCACACCGCCGCAGCCGGGCCGCGGGCACGGATGTTCGGCCCGGTCATAGACACGAAAACTATGCTGGAAATAGCCGAGCGCGCCATTGGTCTGGCGATGATCGCGCAAGGATGAGCCGCCCGCAGCAACTGCCTCCTCCAGCACCTCGCGAATGACCAAGGCCAAACGATGCGCGCGCTCGGTCGGCTTGCCGTCCTTGCGGGCCAGGCTGCCAGCGGCGCGGCGCGGCGAGAGGCCCGCCCGGTGCAGGGCCTCGCAAACGTAAATATTGCCGAGACCCGCGATCATGGTCTGATCGAGAAGCGCCGCCTTGAGCGAGGTCGTCTTGCCCGCGAAAAGTCCCGCCAGAACGGTGCCATCGAGCTCATTGCCAAGCGGCTCGATGCCGACATTTTTGAAAAGAGGGTGTGCAAAGAGGCCGTGGCGGGCAATGAGCTGCATGAAGCCGAAGCGGCGCGGATCGTTATAGACGATCCTG
>Ga0306918_10000635_pt1 | contig 16267 bp, 14 predicted proteins | sample tim00Cox0000000H_FD_203315 | JGI IMG/M metagenome (GOLD analysis project Ga0306918, IMG submission 203315) | Lab enrichment of tropical soil microbial communities from Luquillo Experimental Forest, Puerto Rico - timezero.00C.oxic.00.000.00H (v2)... | ecosystem: Environmental > Terrestrial >... | reverse complement strand
AGGCAAAGAGCCACGGGCGGGTGTGTGAGCCGAGCGCAATTGCCGAGGATTTCACGCCAATGCGTAAATCGTCCTCCTTGTCCTGATGTGCATAGATCGTGTCGTAACCGACGGTCCAGAACACGCCTCCGAGATAGAGCAGAACGGAGGGCCAAGCGAGGGCTCCGGTGACGGCAGTCCACCCGAGCAGCGCCCCCCAGTTGAAATTGAGCCCAAGGAACACCTGCGGCCAATAGGTAACCCGTTTCATAAATGGATAAATACCGATCAGCCCGAGAACGGCAACGCCGAGCAGGACACTCATCCAGTTCAATGCAAGCAGCACTGCGGCGCCGGCCGCCAATTGGAACAAAAGGAACACAAAGGCGCGACGCACGGTCACGGTGCCGCTGGGTAACGGACGCAGCCGAGTGCGGGCGACCAGCGCGTCGTAATGCCGGTCGGCGATGTCGTTGACCGTGCAACCGGCACCCCGCATCACGATTGCACCGACTGCGAACAGGATCAGCAACACAGGGGCCGGCCAACGGACCGACGCAAGCGCTATCCCCCACCATCCCGGGAACAGCAGCAGCCAGGTTCCGATCGGCCGGTCGAGGCGCGCCAAGCGGGCATACGGCCGGAGCAGCGCAGGCACATAGCGCTCGACCCAATCGCTGCGAGGAATGTCGCTGGGGTCGGGCCGGGAGGCTTGCCGCGCGTCGAGTTGCCTGACGGTTTCCATAGAGGTGAATCTAATTTTAATCTCGCCGCGGCAACAGATGGAGCAGGTAAAGGTGGCGAGACACCCTGCACCGCGGCTCTATGTCGAACGCCGGCTCGGACCGGGCGGTGCGGTCGAGCTCGAGACGGGGCAGGCGCATTACCTCCGCGTGGTGCTGCGACTCGGCGGCGGCGCGGAGGTCGTGGGATTCAACGCGATCGACGGGGAGTGGCTGTGCCGTATCGGCGAGGTCGGTAAGAGCCGAGTGCGGCTGTCGGTCGAGCGTCAAGTGCGGGTGCCCGAACCCGGGCCCGACCTTTGGCTGCTGTTCGCGCCGATCAAGCGGGGCCGGCTCGACTGGCTCGTCGAGAAGGGGACGGAGCTCGGCGTTTCGGCAATGCTGCCAGTGTGGACGGCGCGCACCCAATCTGAGCGCCTCAACCTCGAACGGTTGCGCGCGCACGCCGTCCAGGCGGCCGAGCAGAGCGAGCGTCTTTCGGTACCGGAGTTGTGGTCGCCGGCAACTCTTGATCGGCTGCTGGCCGCTTGGCCTACCGAGCGGCATCTCATCGTCTGCGATGAGAGCGGCGCGGGCGAACCCATCGGCGAAGCCGCGGCGCGGCTTGCGCCTGGGCCGGTGGCAATTCTCGTTGGGCCGGAAGGCGGGTTCGACCAGACGGAGCTTGACGCTTTGGACAAACTCTCATTTGTTACTCGTATCGGGCTCGGCCCGAGGGTGTTGCGTGCGGAGACCGCCGCGCTCGCGGCTTTGGCAGTCTTCCAGGCGATCGCCGGCGATTGGTGCCGCACTCGTACCCGTTGATCGTCCCCGTCGTTGTCTTGGGAGTTCCGCCGAGGATGACCACCGCCCCGAGCTCACCAGGAGCGCCGATCACCGGCAAGCGGCAGCTAGTCGAATATCTCGAATCGGGATGCAAGCCGCCAACCGCGTGGCGGGTCGGCACGGAGCACGAGAAATTCGTCTTTCGCCGCTCGGATCTGCGCCGGGTGCCCTACGAAGGGCCCGACGGGATCGCTGCCGTGCTTCACGCGATGACCCGGTTCGGCTGGAAGCCGATCCTCGAAAACGACAATGCGATCGCTCTGGCGAACGATGCGCAATGCGCTATCACGCTCGAGCCCGGCGGCCAGTTCGAGCTGAGCGGCGCTCCGCTCGAGACCGTTCATCAAACCTGCGATGAGGTGCACGAGCACCTCCGCCAGGTGCGCGAAGTTTGCGATGAGCTGGGCCTCGGCATGCTCGGCCTCGGCTTTGATCCGAAGTGGCGGCGTGACGAGATTCCGTTCATGCCGAAGGCCCGTTATCGGATCATGCGCAACTACATGCCAAAGAAGGGCCGGCTCGGCCTCGACATGATGCTGCGCACCTGTACGGTGCAGGCAAATCTCGATTACGGATCCGAGGCCGACATGGCAAAGAAATTCCGCGTCAGCCTCGCACTGCAACCAGTCGCAGTGGCGCTGTTCGCGAACTCGCCTTTTGTCGAAGGACGGCCCTCCGGCCTTCTCAGCCAACGCAGCCTCATATGGACCGACACCGATCCCGACCGCTGCGGCACCTTGCCGTTCGTTTTTGAAGCGGGTTTCGGCTTCGAACGCTATGTCGACTATATGCTCGATGTGCCGATGTACTTCGTCTACCGGGACGGACGTTACATCGACGCGAGCGGCCAGTCCTTCCGCGATTTCATCTCTGGTCGATTGCCGGCGCTGACCAACGATGTCCCCCGCCTCGGCGACTGGGCCGACCATTTGACGACGGCGTTTCCCGAGGTGCGGCTAAAGACGTTTCTCGAAATGCGCGGCGCCGACGGCGGTCCGTGGCGCCGGCTTTGCGCGCTGCCGGCCTTGTGGGTCGGGATCTTCTACGACTCGACGGGACTCGACGCCGCGTACGATCTCGTCGCCGACTGGACCGCCGAAGAGCGCGAGGTGATGCGCCGCGACGTTCCTCGGCTCGGGCTCGCCACACCGCTACGGACTCGGACGCTACGCGACATCGCGCTCGAGATGCTTGAGATTTCCCGGGAAGGGTTGCATCGGCGGGCCCGCCGCAGCGCCGCCGGCGAGGATGAGACGTATTTCCTCGATCCGCTGTTCGCCATCGCCGGCTCAGGGCGCACTCCGGCCGAAGAGTTGCTGGAAGACTTCCGCACCCGGTGGGCCGGTCAGGTAGATCCCGTATTCAGCGATCACGCTTATTGACCTGGGGTCATTCGCGAAGCAAATGGTCCGCCATCAGCCCGGCGCGGGGGCCGGCAGCGGCGGTACGCTCTCGATCATCTGCCGGCCGTTGCCGAGCTGCATCGCGGGCCACCCCTCGGGATCGTTCATCGCCGCGTCAGGGGCACGGCCCGACAGCGACATCCAACGATCGCGATCCCACGAAGTAATGGCGATTTCGGCCCGCAACTGGGTTCCCGTCGCCGGCGCGGTGACGCCGAGTGCCGACCACGGGATCACCATCTCGGCGGTGATCCGCGGCTGATCGGCGCCGAAGTAGACCGCCTCCGCGCCGCCGACCTCGGTGCAGCCACCCTTGATCGCGATCTCCGCCGACCCGATGCAGAGCTTGGCGGTCATCGGGTAGTCGTGCGACTTGGTGTGCGGCGGAATAAAGAACAGCGTAAAGCGCCGCGGCCCCGCGCCGAGTTCAACGCCGAGCTCGACCCGATAGGCATCGACGAGCGGGAAGGAGCCGTCGTAAGTCTCCAGACCGATGTCGAAGTAATCCTGCCCAATCGTCGCCAGTGCGAGACCCTTCTCGCTCCAGGAGAGATAGGCCTCGCCGAATTCGACCGCGCCCGGCGACGGCTTTAGCCGCGGCAGCAGGCTCGCCGGTTTCGGCCAGTCCGAAAGCGAGTGGTCATGGACGGAAATTGCCGCGTGGGGGAGTACGAATATTCTCGTTAGCGGAAGCGAGTCCGCCGCGGATCGATGGGTCTGGATAGCGCGTCGGTTTGCCGCCGCTAGTGCCGAAACAAGGCGCTCGTACGGTCGATCATGGATGTCGACCAGCCCGAAATTGTAATCTTCACCATCGGTGCGTCCGCCCTTCGGATGGTCGTAGTATTGGAACCAATGCACGCCGACGATTTCACGGATCGCCGCGAAATTCGCCGTCGCCGCCGCCGCTCCGGTCGCCCGCTCATCCTGGGTGGCGACCGTCATCAGATGGCCGTTATTGCGGTTTCCAGTGCGGTTCTCGCGTGCCGCGAAGAACCATTCGGTGATGAGCTCGGGCTTGCCGCCCGTCAATCTTCGCAACCCGTCAAAGAAATAATCCGTGATCCACCCGTCGCTGCTGTCGACGTTGTAGTTGACCGCGATCGCGTCGACATGCGGCGTCATTGCCCGTATCGCCGCCGGGTCGTAGTAGATCGGCAGGCGGTCGCCAAAGAATAGGGCCTCCGGGTCAGCCGCGCGGATCGCTCGCTCAGCGAGAGCGTAGTAATGCTCCGCGACCATCCCGGTCCACTCCCGTACGGCACGCATTCCAGCGCCGCCCGGTTTCATGTGGGTTGCCTGTGTGGTGGTGAGGAGCCGATCCCACGAATCAACTCCCTCCGGCGGCAAGAAATCGGCTGCAAAGCGCAACCAGTTGTCGGAATAGTGCCGTCGCAGCAACTCGACCCAGCGCTGCTTTGTCGTCGAGTTCGCCGGTTTCGACGAATAGAAGATGAACAGCGCGCCGGTCCACCAGCCGACCTCGTTATCGGAGAAATAGCCGATCCGGTATGGACTGTCGCGGTAGGGAGCGACGAGCTCGCGGGCAAGAGTGTTCATTCGGGTCTCGGTCTCTGGCGCGAACGGGTCGAACCAGTGAAAGCGCGCGAGCCGCCCGAGTTCGAGATCGATGACGGTGGGGAGATTGAGCACTTGCGGAGACAGCGCCCAACCGCCTGCGCTGTTGAACCCCCATGAGAACAGCCTGCGGCGGGTTTCGGCAGCCCAATCGGCGAGCGTCGGTGCGAATTCCTCCCAGCTGTAACCGGAATAAGCCGTCCCGACCTTCTCGTGTTCGAAGTTGCCGCCGTCGAGCACGTTGACGCCAAGGCTGAAAAAACGGTCCCCGCACGGCGTCACCAGCCAAGACACGCCGTGTTCGGCGGTGAGCGACCAGCGGGTAGAGGGCGCCGATGCAAAATCGGCGCAGGCAAACGCGTTCCCGGCTGAAAGCGCAGCAGCGGCGAAAATCGTGAGGCGACGCGCGGCGGTGGCGCGGGTCACGCGCTCGTGCCGCCGACTGTCAGCCCATCCATCCGCAATGTTGGTTGTCCAACACCGACCGGCACGCCCTGCCCGTCCTTGCCGCACGTACCGATCCCGTCGTCGAGGCGCAGATCATTGCCAATCATTGTCACCTTGGTCAGCGCCTCCGGTCCATTGCCGATCAATGTGGCACCTTTTACCGAGGGTCCGATCTTGCCGTCCTCGATCAGATACGCTTCGGACGCGGAAAACACGAACTTCCCGGAGGTGATGTCAACCTGGCCGCCACCGAAATTGACCGCGTAGAGCGCGCGTTTGACTGAGCCGATGATCTCCTGTGGATCGTGCCCGCCGGCCAGCATGTAGGTATTAGTCATCCGCGGCATCGGCGCATGAGCGAAGCTCTGCCGTCTGCCGTTTCCGGTCGGAGCAGCGCCGAGGAGCCGGGCATTCATACGATCCTGCATGTAGCCCTTCAGGATGCCATCCTCGATCAGCACGGTGCAGTTGGTCGGCGTGCCCTCGTCGTCGACGGTCAGCGAACCCCGCCGGTCGGGCAAGGTGCCGTCATCGACCACCGTAACCCCCTTTGTGGCGACCGGCTGCCCGATCATCCCTGAGAAGGCGGAGGTCTTTTTGCGGTTAAAATCGCCCTCGAGCCCGTGCCCGACCGCCTCATGCAGCATCACGCCTGGCCAGCCCGGCCCAAGAACCACCGTCATCTCGCCCGCCGGCGCTGGGACCGCGGCGAGATTAACGAGCGCTTGGCGCAGAGCCTCATCGACCTGGGCCTTCCAGTGTCGGGGATCGAGATAACGGTCATAGGCGACTCGCCCCCCGGCCCCCGCGGACCCCGTTTCCATGCGATCGCCCTCGCCGACGACGATTGCGACATTCAACCGCACCAGCGGTCGTATGTCGGCGACACGGCGGCCGTCCGGGCGAATAATTTGCACCGCCTGCCATACGCCACTCAGCGAGGCCATGACCTGCCTGACCCTGTCGTCGCGGCTGCGGGCATAAGCATCGATCTCGGTGAGCAGCCGCGTCTTGGCCCCTAGATCGACCAAGCCGAGCGGATTCTCTTCGGTGTATAGGCTCCGGTTGGTGCCTGCAGGCGGTGCCGCCATGACTCCGGAATAGCCGCTAGCTACCGCCCGCACCGTGGCGGCGGCGCGACGGATCGCCGCTTCCGAGAGCTCGGAGGCGTGTGCAAAACCGGCGGCCTCGTCAGCAACCGCGCGCAACCCGAACCCTTGCGAGGTGTCAAAGCTCGCGCTCTTGATACGGCCGTCGTCGAGCGCGAGGCTCTCGGACTGACTGTATTCGAGGTACAGCTCGCCGTCGTCCATTCCGGCCAGCGATTGAGAGACGAGCGCCTCGACACGAGCCGGGTCCATGCCGGTCCGGTCAAAGAACAGCGCGTCGGTAACGGCGAGATCGGTCATTCGTGACTCCCTCAGGAAACAGCCCAAATATGGCTTCAGGACTTCGCGAGCGAAAGGCGCGATCGCTTTCGGTGCGAATGTTGTGCTACTGCGGCGGCTCGTCGCAAGGAGTGGGGACGGGGTTGACCCGGTTGTGACAAGATCGAGCTTTGGTGTACGTTTCCCTTGGCTTTGCCGCGCGCGGTCGAAGCCCGTCGGAGGATTGGCGGGCCGTCCGTAACGGATGAGAGGCCGCAGGCATGGTGCGGTTGACGATGCGGTTGACAACGAAGGCGGCGGCCAGGGCGTTGCTGACGTTGGTGCTCGGCGTCATCGGGACCACCGAAATTGCGACGCTCGCCGTGGCTGCGGAACCCAAGCCGTGGCAGCTCGGCTTTCAGCCGCCGGCCACCGAGGTCATGGATCGCCTGTCGGCGTTTCACGACGTGCTCCTGATCATTATCACTTTGATCGCCGCCTTTGTTCTCGGCCTCCTGGTCTACGTGATGTGGCGTTTCAACCAGCAGCGCAACCCTCTGCCATCGCGCACTTCGCACAACACCGTCATCGAGATGCTGTGGACCGTGGTGCCGGTGTTGATCTTGATCAGCATCGCGATCCCGTCCTTCAAGCTCATGTATTATATGGACAGGGTACCGAACCCCGAGATGACGATCAAAGTGACCGGACACCAGTGGTACTGGTCATACGAATATCCCGACCAAGGGGGGCTCGCCTTCGATAGCAACTTCATTCCGGAAGACCAATTGAAGCCGGCACAGAAGCGGCTCCTCGACGTCGACAACTCGCTTGTCGTTCCGGCCGACACGATCATCCGGGTGCTGGTGACAGGGACCGATGTGATTCACAGCTGGTTCATGCCATCGTTTGGGGTGCAGGAGTACGCGATCGTCGGCCGGCTCAACGAGAGCTGGATGAAAATCGACCATCCAGGCACCTATTACGGTCAGTGCAACCAAATCTGCGGCGTCAATCACGCCTTTATGCCTATCAAAGTTGAGGCGATGGCGAAGGACGCGTTCCAACGCTGGCTGGTTGACGCCAAGAAAAAATTCGCGCGGCGTGATGACGGTACCGGCGCGGTGCGCATCGCCGCAATTCCCGATCCGCTGGGTGCCGCCCGCCCGGCGTCCGCGGGCAATTGAGATCGAGGGAGCGAGCAGAATGGCTTACGAAAGGGACGCCCATGTCGGCGACCTGAACGGCCACGACACATATGGTCATGGGCATGTCCCGGGCTTTTTTACCCGCTGGCTGTGCTCGACCAACCACAAGGACATCGGCACCCTTTATCTGACGTTCGCCATAGTCGCCGGGGTGATCGGCGGCGCCTTCTCGGTCGCCGCGCGAATCCAGCTGATGCATCCCGGCAACACCTTCATCGAGGACCACCAGCTCTACAATGTCATCGTCACGGCGCATGGCCTGATCATGGTCTTCTTCGTGGTCATGCCGGCGATGATCGGCGGGTTTGGCAATTGGCTGGTGCCGCTGATGATCGGCTCGCCGGACATGGCCTTCCCGCGCATGAACAACATCAGCTTCTGGCTCTTGGTCCCGTCTTTCGCGCTGTTGGTCGGGTCGACGATGGTCGGTCAGGGTGCCGGCGTCGGCTGGACCGTCTATCCGCCGCTCTCGGGTCCGCTCGGGCATCCCGGGCCGGCCGTCGATATGGTGATTTTCTCGCTGCACCTGGCCGGCGCCGCGTCGATCATGGGGGCCATCAACTTCATCACGACGATCTTCAACATGCGCGCCCCCGGCATGACGATGCACAAGATGCCGCTGTTCGTGTGGGCGATCCTCGTGACCGCGTTCCTATTGTTGCTCTCGCTGCCGGTCCTCGCCGGGGCGATCACGATGTTGCTGACCGACCGCAATTTCGGCACGACCTTCTTCGACCCGGCCGGCGGCGGCGACCCCTTGTTGTTCTTGAACCTGTTCTGGTTCTTCGGCCACCCGGAGGTGTACATCCTGATCCTGCCGGGCTTCGGGATGATCTCCCAGGTCGTCTCAACCTTTTCGAAAAAGCCCATCTTCGGCTACCTCGGCATGGCCTACGCGATGATGGCGATCGGCGTCATCGGCTTCATCGTATGGGCGCATCACATGTTTACAACCGGGATTTCGGTCGACGCGCGCGCCTATTTCACGGCAGCGACGATGGTCATCGCTGTGCCCACAGGGGTGAAGATCTTCTCGTGGATCGCGACGATGTGGGGTGGGTCGATCGAGTTTAAGACGCCGATGCTGTGGGCAATGGGGTTCATCTTTCTGTTCACAATCGGCGGCGTGACCGGGGTGGTGTTGGCCAATGCTGGAGTTGATTTCGCACTACACAACACTTATTACGTCATCGCGCATTTTCATTACGTGTTGTCACTCGGCGCCGTATTCTCGATTTTTGCCGGCTTCTATTACTGGATTGGCAAGATGTCGGGCCGAACCTACAATGAGACTTTTGGCAAGATCCATTTCTGGACCACCTTCATAGGCGTGAACCTGACGTTCTTTCCTATGCATTTTCTCGGTCTTGCGGGCATGCCCAGGCGGATTGCCGATTATCCAGATGCTTTCGCCGGATGGAACATGGTGGCATCTATCGGCTCCTATATTTCCTATGCTTCGACACTGTTTTTCGTCTTCATCGTGCTTCACACCCTCCTCATAGGGCGTCGTGTCGGGGCCAATTATTGGGGTGAGGGGGCGACGACCCTCGAATGGAAAGTTTCATCGCCGCCGCCGTTTCACAGCTATGAAGAACTGCCAGTCGTATCATGAGCGTCCGCCTCGATGACTGAATTGTCCGGGGCACCAGCGATGGACGGCGTCCACCTAGCAACCCCCACTGCAGCGGGGGTCGCGGAATATCTCGAGATCCTGAAACCCCGAGTGATGGCACTGGTCGTTTTTACGGGGCTAGTCGGGCTGAGCTTAGCGCCGGGACATCTCCATCCAGTGCTGGCTGCAGTCGCGGTGCTATGCATCGCGGTCGGTGCCGGTTCGGCAGGCGCGATCAACATGTGGTACGACCGCGATATTGACGCGCTAATGCGGCGCACTGCGCGGCGGCCATTGCCCACAGGACGCATGATGCCCGGCGAGGCGTTGGGCTTTGGTGTGGTCCTGGGGGTCGGAGCAGTGGTGGTCATGGGGCTCGCGCTGAATTCAGTGGCGGCCGCGCTGCTGGCGATGACCATCCTCTTCTATGTCTTCGTATATACAATATGGCTCAAGCGGCGGACCCCTCAGAATATCGTGATCGGTGGCGCTGCGGGCGCCTTTCCGCCGATCATCGGCTGGGCTGCGGCGACAGGAGAGATCGCCTGGGGTGCGATCGCATTATTCGCGATCATTTTCTTTTGGACACCGCCGCATTTCTGGGCGTTGTCATTGTCCCGAACCGATGAATACGCAGCGGCCGGCGTACCGATGTTACCGGTCGTTTCCGGATTGTATGAGACTAAGCGCCAGATCCTGCTCTACACATTGGTGCTGTGGCCGGTGACGGTCGCCCCTTGGCTACTGGGTGTCGCCGGTGATCTCTACGCCGCCGGCACGCTTTTATTGAACGCCATCTTCACCGTTACCGCGGTCCAGGTATGTCGTGACGATGGCGACCGCAGTGCCCGCCGGATGTTCGCTTTTTCCCTGCTTTACCTGTTCCTGATATTTAGCATGCTGCTGATGGACCGGGCGGGCGGTAATTGGCATTGATGGCAATGGATCCTGAAGCAGAGCGACAGCGGACGATCCGTGTGCGCAACCGCGCACTCGTCGCTGTGCTCGTCGGCCTAGTGGCGTTGTTCTACGTCATCACAATCGTCCGGATGGGGGGCTAAAGGTGCCGAGAGCGACGCGATCGCAGCGTCGCCGACGGAACGGCACGATCGTGTTGCTTCTTGCATCGGTGGTCGTGGGAATGCTCGGCCTGTCCTTTGCCTCGGTGCCACTCTATCGCGTGTTCTGCCAGGCGACCGGTGTTGGCGGCACAACCCAGCGTGCCACGACAGCCCCGTCCAAGGCGGCCGCTGCCTCCATAACGATCCGTTTCGAGGCTGACACCGCTCCGGACCTAGGCTGGGAATTTCAACCGCTACAGAGCACGCTCACCGTGCATCCGGGCGAGGAAAAGAAGGCTTTTTACCGCGCCATCAACAAGACCGCCGGACCAGTTACCGGAAGCGCGACCTACAACGTGACCCCGGCCAAAGTCGGCATCTATTTCGACAAACTGCAGTGCTTCTGCTTCTCGGAGCAGCATCTGGCGGCGGGCGAGAGGGCCGACATGCCGGTGGTGTTTTTCGTCGACCCCGATATCCTGACGGACCCGAACACTAGCGACGTGCGCACGATTACCCTGTCCTATACGATGTTCCGAGCGCATCAGCCGGCGCGGCCAACGGCCTCCGCGGGACCGGCGGCACGCTCCGTGAATTAACCGAACCGGGCCTGTATCCATGAGTGAGACGCACGCTGCGCCGAAGCATCCTTATCACCTGGTTGATCCCAGTCCGTGGCCGATCGTCGGTGCGATCGCCGCCGGGTTTCTGACCACCGGCGGCGTCCTTTACATGCACGGCTATGGGTGGACCACGCTGATCATAGGGATCGTCCTGGTTCTGGGGACCATGGCCGTATGGTGGCGCGACGTCATCCGCGAAGCGACGTTTCAGGGCTACCACACTCCGGTCGTGCAGATCGGCCTGCGCTACGGCATGGCGTTGTTCATTGCTTCCGAGGTGATGTTCTTTGCCGCCTTCTTCTGGGCGTTCTTCGCGTCGAGCCTGTTCCCCGCTGGCGGTGTATGGCCGCCCAAGAACATTCATCCGTTCAACCCGTTCGAATTCCCGTTTCTCAACACACTGATCCTGCTGTTATCGGGGACCACGGTCACTTGGGCGCATCACTCGTTGATCGAGGGTGACCGCAACGGATTGCTGAGGGGTTTGGCGCTGACGGTCTTTCTTGGCATCTGCTTCACTTCGGTCCAGGCCTACGAATACAGCCATGCCCCCTTCACGTTTACCGGAGGCATTTACCCCTCGACCTTTTTTATGGCGACCGGCTTTCACGGCTTCCACGTCATCATTGGCACGACTTTCCTGATCGTCTGCCTCTACCGAGCGTGGGCGGGACACTTCAAACCTGATCACCACTTTGGCTTCGAGGCGGCCGCCTGGTATTGGCATTTTGTCGATGTGGTGTGGCTCTTTCTGTTCGTTTGCATCTATTGGTGGGGCGAAGGAAGCGGCGGCGCCGGTCCGGTCGGTTGATCCGCTGTGATGACAAAGGATTTGCCCGCTGTTCATCCATTGCGCGCGGCCATCGCTTGCCGGTGTCCGCGGTGCGGTCAGGGTCGGCTGTTCACCGGGCTGCTGAGCGTCCGCCAGGCATGCGAGGTTTGCGCACTCGACCTGTCCGCGCAGGACGCCGGCGACGGCCCGGCGGTCTTCGCGATCCTATTCCTCGGAATGCTTGTTGTCGGGCTCGCGGCGCTGGTCGAGATACGGTTTTCACCGCCTCTCTGGGTGCATCTGCTGGTGTGGGGACCATTGATCCTAATCGGCGCGGTAGCGATGCTGCGCCCGCTCAAGGCCGGGCTGATCGCATTGCAATACCGTTACCGACGGTTGGATCCGTCACCGTCCTGATACTTGCGCATGCTCAGGGCCGGCATAATCCGGTTTCGTCCGCTGTTCTGGCCTACCGTATTCACAGTGCCGGTGGTGCTGCTGTTGCTCGGCCTCAGCTTTTGGCAGATCGAGCGGCTGTTCTGGAAACGCGAGCTGAACGCGCAGCGTGAGGCCGCGCTGGCGGCAGCTTCCACCGCCGTGCCGCATACCCTCGAAGAAGCGGACAGCATGGAATTCCGCCATGTCATAGACGAAGGTATCTTTCTGCAGGACAAGGAGATTTTTCTCGGCGCGACATCCGACGCTGGGAGAAATGGTTACCACGTGCTGACGCCGTTGCAGGAGCCGACGGGCCGCGTCGTCTTTGTCAATCGCGGGTTCATCCCCGCTGAGCTCAAGGACCCGGCAAAGCGGCAAGCTGGCCAAATCGTCGGCAGGGTTCGCGTCGAAGGATTGCTGCGGCTGCCGCCGGCCAAGAAACCGGCTTGGTTTCTGCCCGACAACCGCTCTGATCTGAATTACTGGTTCTGGATCGACTTACCGGCGATGGCCGCGTTGGACAAGCTCGATCCGGTGGCGCTCTTCTACATCGATGCTGATGCGACGCCAAACCCGGGAGGCTGGCCGAAAGGCGGCGTCACTCGCATACAGCTGGCGAACGACCATCTGCAATACGCGATTACGTGGTTTTCCCTGGCGGTTGCGCTGATCGTCGTCTATTTCCTCTTTCACCGCCGCAACGCGGGATCGGGATGACTGCTTATCATCAATTAGAGGCGCAATTTCGCCGCATTGGGGCGATCGAGGGAGCGATCTCGATGCTTCACTGGGACGCCGCAGCCATGATGCCTGCGGGCGGGGCGGCGGCCCGAGGGGAGCAGCTCGCGACCTTGCGGGTAATCGCGCATCAACACCTTACCGCGCCGGCGATCGGCGACCTCGTCGCCGAGGCCGAGGGTGAAAGTGCCGCGCTCGACGATTGGCAGCGCGCCAATTTGCGCGAGATGTGCCGCCGCCGGCTGCATGCGGCCGCGCTTCCGGCGCCGCTTGTCGAGGCCGAGTCGCACGCTTGCTCCGAGTGCGAGGCGGCGTGGCGTAATGCGCGAGCGCAAAACGATTTTGCTGCTGTTCTGCCGCTCCTAGAGCGCGTGCTGCGCTTGGAGCGCGAGATCGGGGCGGTTAAGGCAGAACTCCTCGGAAGCAGCCCCTATGAGGCGCTGCTCGACCAATACGAGCCCGGCGGATCGGTCGCGGAAATCAACCGGCTGTTCGATGAACTCGCGGGGTTCTTGCCGGATCTGCTCGATGCGGTCCTATCCCGGCAGGCGGCTCTGCCGCTGACGCCCATCCCCTCAGGCTCCTTTCCGGTCGAGCTGCAGCGGCGCGTCGGGATGCAGCTGATGGAACAAATCGGCTTCGATTTCGAACATGGCCGGCTCGACGTCAGCGCCCATCCGTTTTGCGGCGGTACGCCCGACGATGTGCGGATCACCACACGCTACGACGAGAGCGATTTTGCGCGCGCCTTGATAGGGGTTCTGCACGAGACCGGCCACGCCCTCTATCAAAGGGGTCTCCCGGCCCAATGGCGTCTGCAGCCGGTCGGTCGCGCCCGCGGTATGGCGGTTCACGAGAGCCAGTCGCTGTTCCTTGAGATGCAAGTGTGCCGCAGCCGCGCCTTTCTGACCTTTGCAGCGCCGATCCTGCGCGAGACCTTTGCCGATGACGGGCCAGGCTGGGACGCCGACGCACTTCATCGGCGGCAAATCTGCGTAAAGCGCAGCCTGATCCGGGTCGATGCCGACGAGGTGACCTATCCCTCTCACGTGATTTTGCGCTACCGCCTTGAGCGAGCGATGATCGCCGGCGACCTCGTACCAGCGGACCTCCCTGGCGCCTGGGCCGATGGGCTTCGCCAATTGCTCGGTATCGTCCCGGCAAACGATCGCGAGGGGTGCCTGCAGGACATCCATTGGTACGATGGCGTCTGGGGCTATTTTCCGACCTATACCTTGGGCGCGCTGATCGCCGCGCAGCTGTTCGAGGCCGCCCGCGAGGCCATCCCGGATGTGCTGGTGGCGATTGGACGGGGTGAATTCGCCCCGTTGCTCGGTTGGCTACGCGAACGCGTCCATTCGAAAGGATCACTGCTGTCGACGTCGGAGCTGGTTGAAAATGCCACGGGCAGGCCGCTCGGGACGGCCAGTTTCGAGCGCCATCTGCACGATCGTTACCTCGTTTAGCGCAACCACCCGGAAGCACGGGTGTTAACAGGGTGACACAACAGGTTTGGGGGATGCCGTGTTCGACAGTGCCGAGAAACCGGAGGTTTGCCGCGCGGATCGCGATGCCGCGATCGAGCGATTCGCCGAGATACGCCGTGAAAGCGAAGCACTGACGGCCAACCTGACGCCCGAAGATCAGTCGATCCAGTCGATGGCCGACGTCAGCCCGACCAAGTGGCATCTCGCGCACACGACGTGGTTCTTCGAGACCTTTATCCTGACCCGGCTCGATCCGGGTTATCGGGTCTTCGACCCGGCCTTCGCTTATCTCTTCAATTCGTATTACGAGGCGGTCGGACCGCGGCACCCGCGGCCAGAGCGTGGGCTGTTGTCGCGTCCGGCGGTTGATGTCGTCTCCGCTTATCGCGACCACGTCGACGCGGCGATGACCAGGTTCGTCGAGGATGCGCCGGCTGATGCGTGGCGCGCTGCCGCACCCCTCGTCGAGCTCGGGGTCCAGCACGAGCAGCAGCATCAGGAGCTGATCCTGATGGACATAAAGCACGTTTTCTCAATGAACCCGCTGTTGCCTGCCTATCAAGCGCCGCTGCCCCAAATCAGGGGGGCCGCGACACCACTTGCCTGGGTCGAGTTCGCTGGCGGGCTCGCGGAGATCGGACATCAGGGGTCGGCTTTTGCCTTTGACAATGAGACGCCTCGCCACAAGGTCTGGCTCGAACCGTTTCGCCTCGCGGCGCGGCCGGTCAGCTGTGGCGAATACCTCGGCTTCATCGAGGCTGGCGGGTACCGGACGCCGGAGTTTTGGCTTTCGGACGGCTGGGCGACGGTCCGCCAGCAGGGCTGGGAAGCGCCGCTCTATTGGCACCGCGAGGATGGCGAATGGTCGATCTTCACGCTGTCCGGCCGCTGCCGGCTGAACCCGGTCGAGCCCGTCTGCCACATCAGCTTTTACGAGGCCGATGCTTTCGCTAAATGGGCCGGGAGACGCTTGCCCAGCGAGGCGGAGTGGGAGACCGCCGCCGAGGGTTTAACGATGGCGGGGAATTTTGCCAACAGCCGCCATTATCACCCCCTCGCCGACCGAGCGGCGGTGTCGGCCGATGATAAGCCAGAGCTTCGCCAGATGTTCGGCGATGTATGGGAATGGACGGCTAGTCCTTATATCCCCTACCCCCGCTTTCGCCCGGCTGCCGGTGCCGTGGGCGAGTACAACGGCAAGTTCATGTGCAACCAGATCGTGTTGCGGGGCGGCGGGGCGGTGACCCCCGCCGGGCACGTTCGGGATACCTACCGCAACTTCTTTCCGCCTCCGGCGCGCTGGGTCTTCGCCGGGTTGCGGCTGGCGGAGGACCTTGGATGACCAGCCGCTCGCGTTTTACGTTTCACGATTTGGCGCCCGGTGAGGAGAGCTTCCGCGACGCCGTGCTGAAAGGGCTCGGCCGTACTCCAAAATCGATCCCCTGCAAATTCTTCTACGACGCGCGCGGCTCTGCGCTGTTCGAGGCGATCTGCCGCCTCCCGGAGTATTACCTGACCCGCAGCGAGGTCGCGATCCTCGAGGAAAACGCGGCTGAGATTGCTGCGCAGATCGGAGCGCACAGCCGGCTGATCGAGTTCGGCAGCGGCGCCAGCACCAAAGCACGCATTCTGTTGCGGGCGCTCGATAGACCGGCGGCTTATGTGCCCGTCGACATCTCGCGCGAACATCTGCGGGACGCCGCGATCAGCCTAGCCGAGGACTTTCCGTCGCTGCACGTGGTCGCCGTCTGCGCCGACTACACCCGGGCCTTCCCTCTGCCGCCTCTGCCGGGTCCGAGCGGCAGGCGCGTCGGCTTCTTCCCGGGCTCGACAATCGGCAATTTCGAGCCTGACGCAGCGGTGGACTTCCTGGCCAATTATGCGCGCGTCCTCGGACCCGGCGGCGAGATGTTGATCGGCGTCGATCTCAAAAAGAATCCAGCGATCCTTGACGCCGCCTATAACGACCGAGCCGGGGTGACC
>Ga0306918_10000632_pt1 | contig 16278 bp, 19 predicted proteins | sample tim00Cox0000000H_FD_203315 | JGI IMG/M metagenome (GOLD analysis project Ga0306918, IMG submission 203315) | Lab enrichment of tropical soil microbial communities from Luquillo Experimental Forest, Puerto Rico - timezero.00C.oxic.00.000.00H (v2)... | ecosystem: Environmental > Terrestrial >... | reverse complement strand
CATCACGAGCAGCCACGCGGTCATCGTCGCATCCTCCGCTTCGGCCAAAGCGTACCTCGCCACCAAGCTCGCTGAAGCCCGCCCCGGAGCCCCTGCTTCGGGTCGCCGTTGCCAACAACTTCGCTAAACGGTCGCGCGCTCCGTCGCAAATAATCGGCCATTGTGGGCAGCGCCGGTCCGAATGCGCCCATGAAACCGGCGCCGCCCCGTGCTGGCAGCGTGCAATTTGGGGATCGTGGCCGCCAGCAATTGGTGACGTAGGGCGGCGCCAGCAGCACGGAGTGGGGAGATTGAGGACCGCTGGCGTCGCCACGATGCTGGCAGCCATCCCTCCCCGGCGGGGCACGACTTCCGCCTTCGGCCACCAGCGCCCAGAAATTCTAGAACGCAAGGCCGTGCGAAGCAATTTGAGAATAGGCAGTCCGCGCAGGCGCGCATGGAAGTGAAAGAAAAAGGCCCCGGCAAGAGCCGAGGGCCTTAAAGGTTTCACCAACAAGAAGGAGAAACCCATGAGCCCCAATCGGGGTCATGAGACGCGGCAATCCTACTCCCCTATCCGCCAAGGGACCAAGCTCAATCTGAAAACAGCCGCGCGGTAGCCTGAGACTACCGCCGGCTCGCGGAACTGGCGCCTTTTCCTTCCCTTATCCACTGTCGCGCACGTCCTTGGCTTCGAGTTGCGCGACAAGCGCAGCGAGACGCCATGGGATAGGAGCCGAAAGAGCTTCGTCATACTGGAGCTTGAGGCCGCGCCCGATGGCTAACAACCAGGCGCTTTGAGGTGGAGGATTTGTTCTCGGCCCTTCTGGTGGAACCACCTGCCGACGAATCAAGTAATCGATCCGATCGGCTGCTCGAACGACAGGTGCGATGTGGTGCTGGGGAGGCGCGGCGGCTGTACCGCGCGCCTGAGAAGGTCGGCGAATTGGCCGGGCGCGGGTCGGCATGGGCGCGCTCCTTTGCAGGAGTTGCCCCAACCCGCTACCGACGTACCGTTCGAGTTCCTGTATCGCTAATGCGGTGACGTTAAGTCCGATCGCTCGCAGCGAGGGAAACCGCGCCGGTACTCAAAGGCCGCCCGGGAGCCAAAGAGCCGGGCGGCCCTTGGGATGAACTGCCGGCATGCCGGTTCCATTCATCACCTGAACCACTAAATGACCAAAACTGCGGATGGTTCCACACAAAGCCACGCCGTTTCGTCGCTGATCTCGTGGGGCAAGGAGCTGTTTCGATTGTGTCTCGTGACTGAAGCATTCGTTTCGTCGGCACTACGTGAAGAAATAAAACGTCGTGTGCGCGCCTGTATAACTTCTTGAACGACGTTCTTTGTTGCAGTGCATGAGTCCGCTAATGGCACAAAGCGGCTCCCTGCTGCTGCGCATTGACATGTCCGGTATTGGAGCGAAGCGGACATGCGCCGTCGCCGCGCACTAAATACCGGGTCCCATGCTTCGCATACAGAGCATGTTCGCTTCGCTCCATCGAAAATCTCGAAAGCGCCGCAAAGGGTTCCAAGCCATGCAGTAGCCGCAAATGAGAGCATCCCATCTGTCAGGAACCGCACATAGGGGTCGCGCGTTCCGCGGAATCGAGCAAAGGAGGGAGGAACGCTATGTGGCTTGCTCTTGCCACGATCACGATCGCTGTAGCGATCGGATTTAGCGTCCTCGCACTGGAAATTCAGAAAATTGACAACAGAACAGACGAACAGGAAGAAGGGGGCTCATTTGGGCCGGACGAAATACGGATAATGACGGCAGCGTTCGATCAAGTCCTGGACGATCTCCGACTGTCGAAACGCGACGACGGGTCCTCCGTCAATCGCGGCGACCCCGTGGTCACGTTGGTTGCGAAGCGCATTATTGAACTTGCGAAGAAAGGCGAGCGCGACCCGACGCGGCTTCGCGACTCGGCGCTGTCAAGTTGGCTGCCATAGTGACACAAGACCAAACCGACTCGTGACTCTTCGAATGAGCAACGAGCTAGAGTTTGGGCTGATCGTATTGGGCTTGCTCATTTTGTTTTTCGCCTGTTATGCGCCGTTATTTGCGTGCGGTGAGTGGCGCGGCGGTAGGCTATGGAAGTTTCTCACTTGGCTGTGCTGCACCGCAGCGCTGGTGTTCGTCACTTTTACTCTCATCCAGTGGCAATTCGGTCCCGAGGCGATACTCCCGCCGTGGGGCTTGGCGTCGTGGGTGTTCGGTCCCTTGGCCATAATCCTGTGGGGCTTGGCGTGGGTATTTGAGTGGGAGACGCGTGATAATGCGAATCGGTTTGCCCCCAAAACTTTGAGAGCAATCGAAGAGCGGCCCAATGCTCCAACAGGACCCAAAGTTACGTCGAAGGCCAGGTCTTTATTCAACTGAGCCGAACCGCCGACGACGTGATCGGATAACAAAATCTGCTGCAATGCGGAATGTCGGCTCGTGGCACAAAGCGGCGTTTCGCATGATCCGCGCCGCGGGCCAACGTTTCACCGCCGCGGTATAGGTCGCGGTTGCCACCTCGAAATCGTCGGCCCCGGCGACATGCTGCATGATCTCGCCGCCGACGTCGTCCCACATGTCGATGCGATATTGAAAATGGGTCTTTGTCTTTTTCATGTCGTCGTGTTCGCGCGGGCTCGTTTGTGACCGAGATCGAGCGCGGCGTCGGTGAACAGCGGCCAGATTGAGTTGCCGCGCGGCGCGTCCGCTCGATGTCGTAAGGGTTTCGATCAGCGGTGCGCGAGATCGGGGTCGGGACTGCCACCGTTTGCTAGTAAATCTAAGATTAGCTGACGGTGTTTCGAGAAAGCGCGGCGGGTTTCGTTAAGCGCCCGAAGAAAAGAGTCGGCTTCAATCGACGGCTTACCGTGCTCGAGCGCAGCCTGAACGATGAGGTCCTGTCGAGCGATACGCTTATTGAGTTCCGCAATCAGTCGGTCGGCCTGCGCAAGATATTTGCGTTCTTGGTCGTGGTGCCCGTTCGATGATTTATGGGTAAGCACATCATCCATGAGCGGGCATCCTGTCCTGTGTCGGAAACCGCACTAGGCGAGCGGACGGCGCGGGGCGAAGCCAAGTAGTGGTGACACCAGGTTAGGGGCTGGTGGTGGTCCCTACCGGGCGACCCCCCCGCCGCCCTCACGAACAATCTACCCGGGCGGGGCGAGTCCGTCCGTCAGGCACAATACCTAGAGCCAGCGGTTATCGTCCGTTCCCAACTGTCTTTCGATGAGTCGACTCCCGCGCTAGCCGACCGTAAGAACACCTGTGACGTCATCCAAGTACCAGCCAGAAAACTGCGGCCGCAAAAGGTGAAATCGAGCCTGGCATCTCGATAATAACGCAGATTGTCACGACGCCCGGCGTCGAACTCGTCGGGCCATTTCCGCCCGAATTGCAGCGCTACTACATCTTTCCGGGCGCGGTCAGCATCACGTCCAGAGCACCCGACGCGGCCATGGCTTTGCTGAGATTCCTGAAGGCGCCAGCCGCCGCGCGGATCATCCGAGCGCAGGGAATGGAACCAGGCTGAGCTGTCCTGTCAGCAAGGGATGGGCGTGGTGGCCAATGACAGCTCGCGGCAACGAAGCGGCGCTTTTACTGCGGCGCATTTGCTGCGCTGCAGGAGTCCACTGTTGGCACAAAAGCGGCGTTCTGCTGCCGCGCATTGATATGTCCGGTATTGGAGCGAAGCGGACATACCCCGGCTGCCGGCTTGCCTTCGGCGCGATTGACCGATCTCAATATCGGCAATTTGCCGTGAATGCGTCGCCACCCGGAGTGCTGCGTCGCTGGCGGCGCGCCCGCTCAAAAGGCCGTGAGTACAGGCTTGCGTGATCAGGGCCGTAGCCCGTCGAGCCAAGCTGTCACCACGCGCTCGGCCTTGCGCACCAATTCCGGCCCTAATCGAGCGGCGTCTTTCCGCAACTTGCGAACGTCAATGCCCGCCGCGCCGAGCTCCACGGTATGGCCGACGAGCCACCGCTCGAATCCGGGCCCACCGGCCTCCGGATGGAACTGAAAGCCAATGATGTTTGGCCCCAGCATGAACGCCTGATTGGTGCAGGCCTCGGTCGAAGCGAGCAGCGTCGCTCCATCAGGAAGATGGAACGTGTCTGCGTGCCAGTGCAGCGTCGTCGGCTCTTGGGCAAACGGCGCCAGGCAGGAGCCTCGGCCGGCGTCGGTCAGCGTGATGGGTGCAAATCCGATCTCGCTCAGGCCGGATGGATAGACCTTAGCCCCGGCCGCCTTGGCGATGAGCTGAGCGCCGAGGCAGATTCCCAGCGTGGGACGGTTCGCCTCGATGCGGCGCGCGAGCAAACTCGTCTCCTCGACCAGAAATGGATAGCGTTCCTCCTCGTAGACGCTGATCGGTCCGCCAAGCACGATGAGGAGATCGGGCCCAAGCGGATCGACTGCGCCAGGGTCGTCCAGGCCGATGTCGCAGATGTCGAGCGTCGCACCGCGCCGTTCCAGCACCGGAGCGAAGGCACCAAGATCTTCGAAGGAGACGTGGCGAAGAACGGTTATCGAGGTCATGCGCGCATTTCGCCAAGACCCGGAACGCGGCGTCAATCCAAGCGACTTTAGCCTGTACCCTTCCGCTTCTTGGGAGGCGGCTTCTTGTTTACGCTGTCAGCCGCATCGCGAGCCAACCGCAGTGCTCGCAGGCGCGCAGTCTTTTCGCGCATTGCATCCAGTTTCGCTTGGTACTCAGCCATGGCCTGCTGCCCGTCGCGCAGCTGCTGTTCTTTTCTAAATGTCGCTTCCGTACGACGATGTGCTTGATCTGAATCCATATTCAATTCGGAGCTCCTTGCTGCTCAGCAATGCCTCATTCAAAGGATCGCTGGCCCTATGCGGATAGTCGCGATGTGGATTGAGACTAATGCCGGTGACGTTTTCGCCGAGAGTGTTTTCACACATGTAAGTACGAGCCAACCAACAATCAAGCTCACCTCTCACACTGCGAGAGCGATGCACGCACATCGATGCTTCCAGATTGCCTCCGATAAATGTGATTATCGGAGGCTATTCGTCATTGAGACTGCCAGCCTCAGCGGGCGCGTCCCTGAAACGCCTCCACCGCTTCCGAGGACTCGCCCAGCGGCATGCCGCTCGCGCGGCGCAGCACCGCGTCGCCGGCCTCGACATTAACCCTCTCTCGACAAGGTTCTCCGGAATCGACCGGTCTTGATTCGCTTCTCTCGATCAGTCTTGACCCTGGCCTTGGTGCGTTCGCTGGTCCTGCCTGTCGCGAATATCTCCTTCATCGGCGTCCAATAGGCCTCGATCCATCCGCGATAATGGCCGCTGTAGCGATTGGGTGGAATTCCGATCTGGGTGAATTTGAGCTTCGACCCGCCGCGAACCCTCGCGATATCAAAGACGGCAATGGAGTAATGGTCCGGCCACCAGCCGGTGGCGCGCCATGCCTGCACGATCTTTTTGCCGGGTTTCAACACCAAATTGATTCCGGAAATATGTGGTCCCCAAGCGGTGAATCTCCCCCCAACCTTGTGGCTGATCCTGGCCGGCTCGCCCGACAGCGACTGGTGCTTTTTCGAGTCCATGAGCATGTCGTAGACTTGGCGCGGGGATGCCTTAAATGTAACGGTCTGTTGCAGCGTTTTCGTTTTCATCATCCATCTCCCTCGTGATCGCGGCTCGATCTGCTATCCGTTCCTTCTCGACTCTGAGTCTAAAGTGCGGTCTTTCCGGCGCGCTGGCGGGCAACGCTCTCAAGTCGTGCGAGGTAGACTGACCAACGTTCGCGGTGGATCGTTGATGCTTCATCCGGCAAGCGGCTGTGTCGCAAACGCAGGAGCGTGCCGCCGCCCTTCGGTTCCAGCTCGAACTCGACCAGCGATGCGCCCGGCGACAACATTGCGAGCGTGGGATCTAGCGAATCCCAACCCCAGGTGAACGCCACGCGACGGAATGGTGTCACCTCCGTATAGACGCCGCGCGCCACGTTTCCCCGGCTGACCTCGACCTGGAAAATACCGCCCGGCCGCGCATCGAGCTGGTGGAACAAACCGAACCATTGGGCCATCAACTCAGGATCAATGAGAAATCCAAAAACTGTCTCCGGCGGCGCTTCGATGAAAATCGCGCGCTCGATCATGCCCGCTACACTGCTCATCGGCGCCGCACCTTGCGTGCCGCCGATTCCGCGGCGTCCCTGAGTTGCGCCAGACGATCGTCCCAGAATGCACCCAGTTCGGCGCGCAGGCGGGCCACCGCCTGCCGGTTGGCGCGGTATAGCCGGCGCGTGCCATCACGGCGGACGGTCAGCAACTCACTTTCGCGCAAAATCGTGAGATGCTGCGACACTGCAGGTCGCGTCATCGTGAATTTTGCTGCTATCTGCCCGGCGGTGCGCTCATCGCGCCAGACCAGCGCCAGGATTTTGCGCCGGGTGCCATCGGCGAGCGCGCGTAGCATCGTATCCACGCTAAACGTTAGAATATGCTTACGTAAGAGTCAACTTATCAAGGCCGGACCTTGCGCACTTCGAGAGTGCTTTTCGGCCAGCCCCGCTTCGTAATCTCTCCACTCTAACCGCGGATACCTACCAAATTGCTTTTATCGTAACGAACCGTCGCGACGTGCCGTCCACGTCCTCCTTGCCGGAAGAAATAATTCACTACCACCGCGGCGCCGTCGATCTCGCTTCCCCGCTACTGCTTACATTCACCGCTGAAGAAAAACACCCGAACCAGCCTCCTTGGCGGCCCGTTGCCAGGGCCAGCAGCCCTCAACCTCGGTTTCAAGAGAGAAACTGAGGAACGTTCGGATCAGCACGATTCCCGCTAACAGCCCAACGCTTTCAAATGTAAGCGGGGCGGTAATCGTTGAGATAATATCTGCACCGACGAGAAGCTCGAGTCCGAGCAAAATGCCACGGCCAATGTTAGAACGGTAACGCGGGTAAGCCGATTGCCAGTCGCCTGTGCGCACGCAGTCGCGAAGGAAACTTAATGTGGCCAGGGTAATCCCGCCGAGGATGATCGCGACCCCGACGAGTTCCAGCGCTTTGGCGAGTTGATCAACGAAGGCATGGGCTTGCTCGCTCAACATGCTGAATCTCTTGTTGGATGTTTGATACTAAAAAAGCCGGGGCGCTTGATCAGTTCGAGCGACAGCACGCGCGTTCCGCTGCCTTCCGATCCGATCGCGATCCTGCGGCCACGCAAGCCATCGGCGCCCACACCCTGGACCTCGCGCCTGCGGAACCACCACAGAGGCTCGTAAGCGAGCGTTCCCAGCGATTCGAGCCCCGATGCATTTGCCGCGCCGATCACGCCGCCCTGGATCAGCCCGACGCTCACGCCGGAATGCGGATCGCGCAGCAGGGCCGCGGTTTCCACCGAACCTGCCGTCGGCACGAGCTGCACGTCGACGCCGGCCTTCGCGAGCACTGCGCGATAGCGCTTGCCGTCCTCGTAGTAGGCGCTGCCTTGCGGCCCGGTCGCCATGACGATCCGGTGCGGCGGCATGTTGCTCAGCATCACAACAGCGGCGGACGCGATCGCGGCAGCAGTCGCGGTGATCGTGATGGTAGGCCAATGGTTGCGCAAAAAGACGCCGGCAGCCATCAGCTATCCACCGGATGGGCTTTGCGGCCGCCGCGCTCGATCGAGGCCGGCGCCTCGTCCTGCGCGATCAGGCGCGCCGCAAGATCGAGCACCCGCTTCGCGAGCATTTGCGCACCCTCGGCGAGCTCTTTCGAGCTTCGCACAATGGCGACGTTGTTCTCCATGTCCTCGTGCGACCAGCCGCGCGAATGCGCAATATAAGGAAACTGCGGAAAGATGAAGCCGAGCTCGGCGAAGAAGCCGAGCATCTGGCCGGCAACCATCTGGATGTTGTCCTGACCGCCAACGATGATGAAGCCGGCAACCTTGTTGCGAATGAGAACGCGGTTCGCGATGGTGATCTGATTCTGAACGCAGTTCATCCGCTCGGCCATCTTGAAATAGAGTGACGACGCGGCGCCCCAACGAATCGGCGACGCGATGATGACTGCGTCCGCCCAATGCACGAAGGCCTCGTAGACGCGGTCCAGCTCGTCGCTCGGGTCCATCTGCGTGATCGAGCAGGGCCAGGTGCAGGCCTGCGCCGCCTTCGAATAGTAACCCTCGCAGGCGCGGAACTTGAGATCGTTGAGGCGAATCAGCCGGGTCTCGGCGCCAAGGTTTGCCGCCGCCTTGAGCGCTTGGTCGAGGAGATGATCGGAGCCCGAGAACCGCGGGCTGGTCATGTCCATCACGGTCGTCGAGATGCCAGCGAGACGCAACGGCCCCGGCGAACGCTCGGGCTTGCGCGAGAGCGGATGCGGCTGGTGCGGCGCTTTCGTACGCCGCGATGGCGCGGCGACGTTGACCAGCACGCGGCCATGTTCGACCTTCACCGGGAAAGCCGGCACGCGATCCTCTTCGAACCCCGGTTCGCCGACGCCGCTGCGGCAATGAAATTTCCAGCCGTGCCAAGGACAGGTGATGTAATCGCCGTCGAGCCGGCCGTCGCCGAGCGGCCCGCCGACGTGATTGCAGACGTTGGATACCGCGCCGAATTGCCCATCCCGGAACGAGATCGCAATCGCGATGTTTCCCGCCTTGCAACTCTTCAGCGGCGTCCTGGCGAGCTCATCGGCACTGCCGATGTCGATCCAGTTCTCTTTGTCAGGCATCGCATTTCCTCAACAACGCCTCTGCATTCATTGACTGCCTCCTCCGGCCCGCATTTACGGGCGCGCGACGTTCCAGACCTCTTCGAGCTCGGTGCCGGCATTGCGGATCACTTTGGACACCGGGCAGAAACGGTGCAGGTCGGTCTTTACCTTTTCCATCTCGGCCTCGCTCGCATCGGTGGTCACGTTGATGAGCAGACGGATTTTCGGGAACGGCACTTCGATTTCTTCAAGCAGCTGCGTGCCACGGCGGTCGAACGTTGATTCCGCGTCGACCGTCATGCTCTTGAACTCGACGTCGTGCTTCTTCGCGCATTTGTGGCTGATCACGTTGGTGCAGGCGATCAATGCCGCCAGCAAGGTCTCGGTCGGCGTCGGCCCCATGTTGGTGCCTTCGCGCTCCTTGGGTTCATCGATGGTGCTCTTGACGTCGCGCACGGAAATCTCCGTGCGCGAGTGGGTCGGACAGTCACCATGAACGCGCTGCGTGACGGTGGTCTTCTCCTTTACGGTAACCATGAGATTTTCTCCTGTTGTTCGATCGGGCTGGTCGGCTAAGGGCTGACGGCGCGCTCCGACCGGCTTGCCGACTGGCGCCAGCCATCGACGGTCCAGGCGTCCCATTCCCGCATCAGGAATAGCGCGGCAAAGCCGCCCCACGTCGGCCAGGTGGAGATCCAGAGATGGCTGCCGACCTTGGCCAGCCCCCACGGGTCGAACAGCTGGCGCCAGCTCACGAGCACGGTGACGGTGTGAACGAGCAGCGAGAGGCCGTAGCTGATCGCGCGATAGACACCGAACAGCAGCGCCAGCGACAGGATTAGCTCGGCAACGCCCAGCGCGTACGACCCCGAGACCGGCAGCGTCACGCCGTAAAAGTTGCGCGCGATGCTGGCGGCGGCATTGGGCATGATCAATTTCTCGATGCTCCACTGCAGCAGAAAAATCGCGAGAAACACGCGCAGAATCAGAAGCGCAAGTGGAACGCGTTTGTCCAGTTCCGGCGACATTTTGCTCCTCCCCGCTCAAGCGCTCCGCGCGAGTGAAATCTTCCGCAATTGCTGGGTAACTGCGCCATAGGTGCAGACGGCATAAGGTACGCAGTATGTCAGAACCAGCTTCAGCCAATTGATCGAGGCCATGCCGAGGAGCGCGTCGCCCTGATTGATCAGGTTGAGCACCGTTCCGACGATGAGCGCGGTGATGAACGAACGGCCTGGTACGCCGTCGGATGTCGCGCACAGGCATGCGACTTTCCAACGCGCGGTCACCCGCATCGGTGCCGCTCCGGCGTTCATGTGCCCGCACCGACGAGCGCCGGCAGTTCAGCCAGTGATTTGACCACTCGATCAGGGGCGCCGGGCAGCCGCTCGGGCCGCTGGCCATAGCGATTGCACCAGACCACCTGCATGCCGAATGCCGAGGCGGCATAGGCGTCCCAGGCGTTGGACGACTGGAAGGCGATGGCAGCAGCCGGGAGCTCGAACCGATCGACGGCCAGTTGATAGACCTTGGGATGCGGCTTGTAGACGCCGACTGCCTCGACCGAGAGCACCGCATCGAGCAGCGAATCGAGCCCGGCGGCCCTGACCGCCGCATCGAGCATCATCGGCGAACCGTTCGAGAGAATCGCGGTGCGCAGGCCCGCCTGCTTGAGCTGCTTGAGAACATCCGGGACCTCGGGAAATACATCGAGGGTGAGGTAGAGGTTCATTAGCCGATCGCGCAGCCGCCACGGCTTGTCGATCGCCAACGTCTCCAGGGCGAAGTCGAGGGCATCACCGGTGACTTGCCAGAAATCGGCGTGGCGGCCCTGCAGCGCCCGCAACCAAGTGTATTGGAGCTGCTTCTCGCGCCACAGCGCGGTTAGCTTGTCGATGCTGTCGCCAAGTACGTCGCGGCAGCCTTTGGCGGCGGCGGCGAAATCGAACAGTGTTCCGTAGGCATCGAACACGCATGCTTTAACCCCGATCAGCGGCGCGCTGCTCATGCTGCCTACCTCACGTACGCCCATTTGCGGTGGTTGACGGTCCAATGGTAGGCGAGAAAGCGCACCTCGAAATCAGCCGGGATTTGCGCCGCGCGATAACCGTTGACGTAGGCGATCAAGCTTGCGGCATGCGCGAGAAAATCTCCCGTGTAGAACTCGAAAATGGCGGACAGCCAGACCTCGCGCTTCGCGGGATCGAGCCAGACGTTTCGTGTTTCTCCGACGAAGGCGCGTGCCGCCGCATCGAGCTGTTGGTCGAGTTCGCCCGCGCTGAACGCGACGCGCGGAAGCCGCGGGCAGCTGACCACCATGCAATTGAGGGCGAAGTGGACCCGCTCCTCTCCGAGCGGGCGAATGACTTCGTTTTCGAACTTGTAGAGGGAGATTGATTTTCCGCCGACCGTGAACGATCGGAGATAAAAGAAAGTGAACTTCCGCAATCCGCCGAGACTTTCCGGGACGCCGGCGTCAACTACCCCATACATTGCCAAGGCATTGTAGGCGTTGATGTAGAACGCGAGACGCGACTGCCGGTCCGGAAAGCGTTCCGGCCGGGAAACGGGATCGACGGCGGCAATGAACGCGATGACCCGATCCAGGTCGGCATGGTCGCCGCTCAGCGCATCGAAATCGATACGGCCGGACTCGTCGACGTGCCGCGCGAGAACCTTGGTCCACAGTGCCTCCCACTCGCCGATGCTCAGACTTGCCGCATCCCATGCCGTAACCGGCGTGGTGGCGGAGATCAGCGAGAAGAAACCAAATCCCATGTACGTCGCCCGAAGAATCTGCCGGATCATCCTTTGTGCTCGAGGAGCTATCGAATGACCGAGGCGGTGGCCGCGGCAGCGGCCTTGCCCCGTCCGCGCGCAGGCCTGCGCTCCACATCGCGTGGGCGCCGAATGCCGGAAGAATCCTCCATCGACGCTCCCGATATCGGATCCCAAAACCGTCGGCCGCCCAAGCGAATCGGCGCGAGGATGAAGGCGTCGCGCTTGGCGTTGTGTAGGCACATCGAGATCGGGCCGCCCTGCGTCATCGCCATGAAGGCGCAGGCATCGATTCGCTCCCGCTCCAAGCGGCACGCATCCATGAAGTCGTGAATGACGAACGACAGCTTGTTGACGCGCCCGCCCGCCGCCCACAGATCGGCCCGCGCCTGCCATGCATTGCGCGCGAGCCAACCGGCCGCCTTAACGCAAAGGTAGGGGCTTGCGAGAATTCCCATGATGAACGCCGCCATCAGCTTTGCTCGGCTGCGGCGATCGAAGCTCACGAGCGGCATGCGATCGAGGATCGCGTCTACGAATTGCCGATCATTGAGTGCGTCGTAGGCTTTGCTGTTCGTGATGAAAATCATTCCATAGCGATTGCAGCGCGCGTGCCCGACACGCAGCGCATCGAACGAGACGGGTGAGCCTGTGCCCTTCTCGATCTGGTCCTGAACGGACTGCATGGTGATCGCGGCGCTGCGCTGCCGCAGTGTACCGCGGCCGGTTTCCGCCTGAAGCTGAAACGATGCCAGGCGCACGACATCGCAATTGCGAACGAAGAATTGGACGATGGCCGGCACCTCTTCGAAGTTGCCCGCAAAAATGGTCGTGTTGAACATCACCGAGAGCGGCAGGCCGCGCGCCCGCTCGATGTAATCCTGACGTATCGCGTTGAGCGCGACTTCGCTTTCGTAGCCCCTGCGCCCCTGCGTCAAATCGACATGAAAGGCCACATCGACGAGTCCCGCTTCGGCAAGCTCGGCCAGCAACGCGCGCTTCGCCCGAATGCCGTTGGTAAACAACGCGGGCCGCATGCCTTTCCGCGCTATTCTGCGCACGATCGCAACCAGCTCGTCCCGTTGGCGCAGCGTCGGGTCGCCGCCGGTTACCTGCACATTGGTGTCTGGTCCGTAGTGATCGAACATCAGATCGATGCGCCGGAACAATTCCTCGAGCGGAACGTCCTTCACCGACTCGGAGTGCTCGGACAGGTAGCACGCCGCGCAATCGAGATTGCAGCGTTGCGTGATCTCGAGCGCCACGCAGCCGATCGGCCAGCGCCGGCCCATCAGCTGGCTAGCGCTCCATTGGCCGGCGCCGGTGACGCGGCGCCGCGCGGCGCCGAGCGCAGCGCGGTGAACTGGCGGCCGCTGCGCCGGCTGCGCTAACTGCACTTCATGCGGTGTCAGATACGCGCGCGATGACGGGCCGCCACTCGACACCGCGCCAGCCGTCGGTGCTCCGATGATTTCCACGTCACCCCGCTTCCATCCGTTCCAAGGCTTTGGAGCTTGATTTCGCCGATTGTAAGCCCATTGTGGAATGACCGGTCAAAGACATTTTGTCGGGATTGAGCGGAACCGCTGGCGCGCGGAAACACAATCATGTTACCTAGGGCCGCGTGCAGGCGGTGCCGGGAAACAAGACAGGCGGCAATCATCATGGTAGGCACCAGGCAGTTCGATCACGAGGCGGTGGTCGACCGCGCCATGCTGCTGTTCTGGCGCAAGGGCTATGGCGCAACGTCGATCGATGATCTGGAAAGGGCGACCCGGCTGCGCCGGGGGAGTCTTTACAACGCGTTCGGCGACAAGCACGGACTGTTCGTCGCCGCGCTCAAGCGCTATGAGGCGACCGTCACCGAGGAGCGCATCAAACGATTGTCCGTTCCGGATCCCTACAAGGCGTTGGAAGGGTTTTTCGATACACTCCTAGCGCACCTGAGCGAGCCGAGCCGGCCGCGCGGCTGCCTCCACACCAATACCTCGCTCGAATTTCCGAACGCGCCGGACGAAGTGCTTCGCACCGTTGCCGAGCGAACCGCCAGCATCGAGGGCGCCATCTACGCGGTGCTCCGGCGCGCCCAGGCCGAAGGCATGCTCGATCTGACGGCCGACGTCCGCGCGCTTGCCCGTTTCTATCTCAGCGTCGCGAAAGGCATCACCGTGTTGCACAAAATGTCTGGCGACGTTTCGTCGCTGCGCGATGTCGTCAAGGTTGCCATGAGCAAATGGCCCCATCCAAAAGGCAAGCGGCCCGGCGCAAGCAAACGTGATCGTCGCGCTTAAATCCGATTCTTGACCGATCATTCCAGCATTGCAAGGATCGCTCGGCGCCGCATGGGAGGCCGACGATGAGCGACGATCTGACGTTGCATCACAATCAGTCAGCACTGCAAAGGCGGATGAACGACCCGCAATGGACGCGCCGCGCCGTTGCCGGCTTCGTGCTGGCGGGGCTCTCGTCCACGGTGACCGGTTTTATCGGCGCGGCGCGCGCTCAAGCGATCGCCACCAGCGTGGAACCGGACGGCCCCGACCACCTGCTGCGGCGTCGCGTGAAGGTGCTCGACACCGAAATCAGCTATGTCGACGTGGGTCAAGGCGAGCCAGTCGTGTTTCTCCACGGTAATCCGACCTGGTCCTATCAATGGCGCAACATTATTCCTTACATCAGTTCCATTCGCCGCTGCCTCGCACCGGACCTCGTGGGCATGGGCTGGTCCGGCAAGTCGCCGAGCAAAGCCTACCGCTTCGTCGATCAGGCGCGCTACATGGATGCCTGGTTCGAGGCGTTGCAGCTCACCGCGAACGTGACGCTGGTCTTGCACGACTGGGGCGCGGCGATCGGCTTCTATCGCGCCCGTCGCCATCCCGAGCAGATCAAGGCGATTGCCTACTATGAGGCCGTCGCTCACTCCCGCCGTTGGGAGGAGTTCTCGGGTGGCCGCGATCGGCAATTCCGCACGCTGCGCTCGCCTGAGGGAGAGCGCCTCGTCCTCGACGAGAACATGTTCGTGGAGGTCGTCCTGCCGCGCGGCATTATGCGCAAGCTGACCGATGCAGAGATGGAAGCCTACCGCGCGCCGTATCGCGACCGCGAGCGGCGGCTGCCAACCCTGGTTTGGCCGCGCGAGCTACCGATCGAAGGCGAGCCTGCCGACGTCGTTGCGATCGTCGAGGAGAATGCCCGCTGGCTGGCGGCCAGCCATCGCCTGCCGAAGCTGTTCATCAAGGGCGATCCAGGAGCGATCCACACTGGACGCCTGCTCGATCTGGTTCGCGCGTTTCCCAATCAGCGCGAGGTGACCGTCAAGGGACTGCATCATCTTCAGGACGACTCGCCCGACGAAATTGGCGCGGCGCTACGGGCGTTCGTGCTGGGCAAGGATATTTGATCCGAGCGAAAGCTCAATTCTGCGGGCCGGGGAGACGACACATCGAGATTGCCGCTCGGGCTGACTCCGTTCTCAGCAAACACGCTCTAAAGGGCTGCGCCCTGCCGATAACAATCAGCCCCTCACGCCGCCATCGCCTCCTTCACCTTGGTGACCAGCTGCTTGAGCGTGAACGGCTTACGCCACCGGCTTTTTGCCCGCTTGATCCATGTCCTCCGGCGGATCAGCACAACTCTCTTTACGGTTGCGCCGCCAGCCTCATTGACGGCGAGCGCGAGGGTGGCGGCGGCGGTTATGTTATCGGGCAAATCGACAATGGCGTATAAGTCAACATCGCCGAATGCGTAGTATAGGCGAGGAGACCGGGCAGATCGGGGCACTCTGCAACATGCACTTGACCGCGGCGGCCCCATGCGCTCGGCGTCGGCGACCCCCGCTGACGGCGCCAGCCTAACGTGAGGCGAGCGATGATCGCGCCATCCGGCGAACAGATCGAGATCGCGGTCGGAGATCAGCAAGCTGTGGTCGTCGAGGTTGGCGGTGGACTCCGCTCATACTCCGCCGGCGGCCGGCAGCTTGTCGACGGATACAGGGCCGACGAGATGAGCTCCTCGGGCCGAGGTCAGGTACTGATCCCGTGGCCGAACCGGCTGCAAGATGGCCGCTACGAGTTCGACGGCCGGCGCCATCAGCTCCCGCTGAACGAGCCGGAGCAACGCAATGCAATCCACGGCCTCGTTCGCTGGGCAGCCTGGACCACTGCCGAGCGCGAGCCATACCGCGCCGTGATGGAACACGTCCTCCATCCACAACCGGGCTATCCCTTCTCGCTCAGAATTAGCATCGAATATGCGCTGACGGACCGCGGACTCCGAGTGCGGACAACGGCCCGGAACATCGGCACGGACCCGTGTCCCTACGGAAGTGGCGCTCATCCGTACTTGACGCTCGGGACCGCAACTATTGATCGTTTGATTTTGCGCGTACCCGGACGAACCGTCCTGCGGTCCGACGAGCGCGGCCTTCCGATCGGCACGGAAGCCGTGGAGCATACCGAATACAGTTTTCAGAAGCCTAGACGGATCGGCTCGATAAGGCTCGACCATGCGTTCACCGACCTCGAGCGGGACGAGGACGGCCTCGCTCGTGTGGAGCTCCGAGATCCGGACCACGGAACTGAGGTCTCGCTCTGGGTCGACGAGAGCTACCCCTACTTGATGCTCTTCAGCGGCGACCCGCTTCCCGACGTCCGCCGTCGCAGTCTTGCAGTCGAGCCAATGACCTGCCCGCCGAACGCATTTCGAACCGGGGAGGCTTTGATCAGGCTGAACCCGGGCTCATTGTTCACGGGCACATGGGGCATCGCTGCGGAAGCGCGCATAGGCGCTAAATAAAGCTGGACCTATCCCGCCGGGAGACCTTTGCACAAAGGCTTC
>Ga0306918_10000616_pt1 | contig 16468 bp, 17 predicted proteins | sample tim00Cox0000000H_FD_203315 | JGI IMG/M metagenome (GOLD analysis project Ga0306918, IMG submission 203315) | Lab enrichment of tropical soil microbial communities from Luquillo Experimental Forest, Puerto Rico - timezero.00C.oxic.00.000.00H (v2)... | ecosystem: Environmental > Terrestrial >... | reverse complement strand
CGCGAAAATCGATCGGCGGCACGTCGGCAAGGTCGGCGGCGGTCCAGACCGCGACCACGCCGGGCAGCGCGCGCGCAGCCGACGTGTCGACCGCAACGATCTTGCCGTGGGCGTGGTTTGAACGAACCATCCGCATGTGGAGCTGGTGCGGGAAGGAAATGTCGGCGGCGAAGCGGCCGCGGCCGCTGACCAGCGGCGGATCCTCCAGCCGCTTCACCGATTGCCCGATCCATTTGTTGTTGCCGGCCGTCATCGGCCCGCGCCCGTGTTGGTCGCCGCCATGACGTCGTGGACGCCGGGGCGGCGTCGGTCGAGGGCGGGCGTGACCTCCTCGCTCATGCCGCCGCCTGTTCGAGCGCGCGGCGCGTGACGGTGCGCGCGAGGTCGCGGCGGTAGGTCGCGCCGGTATTGGCATCCTCGAGCGGATCGACCACGGACGCCACCGCCGCGGCCGCCGCCTCGAAGGCCGCACGGTCGGGGGGACGCCCCGCGAGAGCTTGCTCGGCCTGCCCAATCCGGCGCGGCGTCGCCTCGACCCCACCCATCGCCACACGCGGCTCGCCGATCACGCCGTGTCGCACGCGAAACGTCACCAGCGCCATGGCGAGCGCAAAATCCCCGGCGCGGCGATTGAATTCGTAGAAGCCGAAATGCGTGTCGGCGGGAAGGATCGGCAGCCGCACCTCGGTCAACAGCTCGTCCTCGCTGAGCGCCGTGGTCATGATGCCGCGGAAAAAGTCCGGCGCCGGGATCGTGCGCGCGCCGGTCGCGCTCCGCGCCACCATTTCGGCGCCGAGCGCCGCGGCGACGAGACACCATTCGGCGGCCGGATCGGCGTGGGCGATGCTGCCACAGAACGTGCCGCGCGTGCGAATGGGATAGTGCGCGATGTGACGCACCACGGTGGCGAGGAGCCGACCCAGCGGCCCGTCGACCACGGGACGGTGGAAGGCGGCGTGGCGCACGCAGGCGCCGATGCAAAGCCGCTCGCCGTCGACCGCCAGACGCCGCAGCGCCTCGACCCCGTTGATGTCGACCAGATGCGCCGGCCGCGCCAGGCGAAACGCCATGATCGGCACCAGGCTTTGGCCGCCGGCGAGCACGCGTCCGTCCTCGCTCGCAACCTCGGCGAGAGTCTCGACCGCCTCTTCGATGGTCTTGGGCGCGTGATATCGGAACCGCGCGGGCTTCATCGTTGCTCACCGCGGATACGGTGGACGTCGAAGCAAGGACGAACGATCACCGCAGCTTGTCCCATATTTGGGAATTTGATTTTTTTTGGATTGATGCACAGTTGTTGGTGTATGTAAAGAAGCTGCGTCCCAACCCGGTTCGGTCCGCCACAGATGAAGCCACCGCCGTTCCGTTATCACGATCCGAAAACGGTGAGCGAGGCCGTCGGGCTGCTCGGCAGCCTGGAAAACGCCAAGCTGCTGGCGGGCGGGCAGTCGCTGATGCCCATGCTCAACATGCGGTTCGTGCTGCCCGATCACATCATCGATCTCAACCGCGTGGAAGGACTGTCCTACATCCGCGAGGCCAAGGGCGCGCTCGAAATCGGCGCCATGACGCGCCAGCGCGATCTCGAATTTTCCGATGCGGTGCGCGCGCGCTGGCCGATCATGCACGAAGCTTTGCTGCAGATCGGACACCGGCAGACGCGCAACCGGGGCACGATCGGCGGCTCGCTCTGCCATCTCGACCCGGCGGCGGAACTGGTCTCGCTTGCGACCGGCTATGACGCGACCGTCACCGTCGCCGGTCCCAACGGCGAGCGCGAGCTGCCGTTCGCCGAGTTTCCGGTCGCCTATATGACGCCCGCAATCGAACTCAACGAACTCGTCGTCGGCGTGCGCTTTCCGCAATGGCCCGCCAAGCACGGCTATGCCTTCGTCGAGTTTTCGCGCCGGCACGGCGATTTCGCCATCACGTCGGCCGCCGTCCTGCTCGAGGGCGATGCCAGCGGCAAGATCACGCGCGCCTCGGTGACGATCGGCGGCATGGGGACGGCGCCGGCCCGCGCCCGCGAGGTCGAGCAGGCGATCGTCGGACAGGCGCCGGCAGGCAGGCTTTTCCGCGACGCCTGCGAGAGCTGCCGCAAGCTCGAAGCGATCGACGACGTGCATGCGCCGGCGTCCTATCGCCAGCATCTGGCGGCGGTGCTGTCGCGGCGGGCGTTGGAGAAGGCGCATGCGCGCTTGCTCGATGCCCACGCCGGCCGTCCGCACTAGGAGTGACAATGGGAGAGAAGCGGAAAATCGCGCTGACCGTCAACGGCAAGCGGTACGAGGAAGAAGTCGAGGTCCGCGTGACGCTGGCTGATTTCATCCGCCACCAGCTCGGCCTCACCGGCACCCATCTCGGCTGCGAGCACGGCGTTTGCGGTGCATGCACGATCCTCTTCGATGAGCGCTCGGCGCGTTCCTGCCTGATGCTCGCGGTACAGGCGGACGGCCACGATATTCTCACCGTCGAGGGCATCGCGCCCTCGGCCGACAAGCTGCATCCCCTGCAGCAGGCCTTCCATGAACACCATGGCCTCCAATGCGGCTTCTGCACGCCAGGCATTCTGACGACGCTCATCGAGTTCCTGCGCGACAATCCGGACCCGACCGAACAAGAGGTGCGCATCGCCATTTCCGGCAATCTGTGCCGTTGCACCGGTTATCAGAATATCGTCACCGCGACGCTCGATGCGGCGAAGCGACTGCGGGCGCAGCCGCCGCAATCGGCTTGATTTTCTCCGTCGTGGCCGACTTGGTTCGGCCATCCCTCGCATTTTGCCATGGACGGGCCCGCGCACGACGATGGCAAGATGGTTAGCCGGTCATGGCCATCCGATTCGACGATATCGGCAACCGCCTCAAAGCCTTTCGCCTCGGCTCCGGGCTGAGCGCCGACGAGATCGCCACCCGGCTCGGCATTTCGCGCACGGCGCTCTATCGCTTCGAGAAAGGTGAGCTCGCGAAGATCGAGACGCTGGAAAAACTGGCGGAGCTGCTTTCGGTGTCGGTGCCGACCTTGCTGGGCGTCGGCGTCGAATACGTCGCCTCGGCGGTGAGCTATTTCGAACGCATGCGGCAGATCGAGGAGACCTGCGAGCACATCATCGTGCTCGCCGGCCCCATCTCCTATCTGCTGGCCTCCGACGCCTTCGATCAGGCCCTCGGCGAGATCTTGCGGGAGAGCATCCCCGACGCGCTGGCGGGCCGCAAGCGCGCGCTCGATCAGGCCGACGAGATCATCGCGGTGCTGCACCAGCGCAAGGACACCTACCGCCGGCGCCAGCCCGGCATCGTCAATCTCATCTCGGCGATCGAGATGGAACACTTTTTGGAAAACGGTCTGGTCGGTCGCCTCGGCCTGCCGGAAAAGGTGCGGCGCGAACGGCGCGCGTTGGCGCGCGCAGAGGCCGAGCATTTCGTCGCGCTCATGCAAGACGAGCCGATCGGCGTGCAGATCGGCATCGTGCCGGACACGCTGCCGCACGCGAGCTTTCAGCTTTTTCGCCAGCCGGACCGGCAGGTGCTGGCGCTCAGCCCGTTCCGTCTCGGCGAGCAGCCCAATATCCGGGTCGGCGTGGCGATGATCACCTCGGCCCCGGAGGCATTGGCCCTGCACGAGAAGATGGCCAAGGACCTTTGGCAGCGGGCGCTCAAGGGAGCGGCCGCGGTGCGGCTGATGCGGTCGCTGATCGAGCGGGCCTAGAGGTACGATAGTATGGATCAGCTGGCCCTGTTCAGAATTTGGAAAAAATCTTGATTTTGGGACAGATCGCGGGTACCGGCTGAGCAGCTAAGGCGCCTCCCAGGCGGACTCTTCGCATGGCCCATCGGCCGTTCGCGTCAGCACCCTATGTCGTGGGCGAGAGCGCGCTCGCGCCTGGCGAGCCGCATATCCCGGCCGAGGAATCCTTGTGCCCGGTCGTGTCCCACGACTGGGTCAACGCCGAATACAAGCACCTCGTCGTGGATGCCTCGCCCAAGGCGCTCGCGGTCAAGCCCGGCCAGTTCTTCAACCTGCTGTGCCCGTCGCCGGACGCCGGCGAGCTTTGGCTGCGCCGGCCGCAGAGCGTTTACCGCATCGACCGGGAGAACCGTCGCGTCGAGTTTCTCTACAAATGCGTCGGCCGCGGCACCTATGGGCTGGCGACGCTGGACGTAGGCGACGAGCTCAACATGGTCGGGCCGCTCGGCGTCGGCTTCACCATCGATCCTGCCTGCAAGCACATCGTCGTGCTCGGCCGCGGCGTCGGGCTTGCCACCTTGGCGCCGATCTCCCAGCTCGCGGGCGAGCGCGGCATCGGCGTCACCGCGATTCTCAGCGCGCGTAGCGCGGAATTCGTGATGGCCGACGACCTGTTCGGCAAGGTCGGCGAGGTCATCGCCGTGCTCGATACCGACGGCACCAGCGCGGTCGAGCGCGTCGAGGCGATCCTCGAGCGGCTGATCGCGAAGCAAAGAGCCGACGCGTTCTACACCTGCGGCTCAAACCGGCTCTTGCAATTGATGAAGCGCGTCGGCAAGGCGCATGGCATCCCCGGCCAGGTCGCCATGGAGCAGGTCATGGCCTGCGGGCTCGGTCCCTGCTACGTCTGCGTGCGCACCTTCGAGGTCGACGGCAAGAAAGAGCTTCGCCGCGTGTGCATCGAAGGGCCGGTATTCGATCTACAGGAGGCGGTCGGATGGTAGACATGCGCGTGAAGATCGGGAACGTGACGCTCGCGAACCCGATCATGCCGGCGTCGGGATGCTTCTCGACCGATCTTGCGCAGGTCATCGACTTGAATCGGCTGGGCGCGCTGGTCGCAAAGACCGTGTCGCGCGAGTTTCGCGCTGGCAATCCGCCGCCGCGCGTCTCCGAGGTCGAAGGCGGCATGATCAACTCCATCGGCCTGCCGACCAAGGGCATCGAATATTTCCTGAGCCTCCAGGTACCGGACTACAAGCGCTTCACGCCGCCGCTGGTCGGCTCGATCTCGGCGACGACGATCGAGGATTTCGAAGCCATGGCGCGCGACGTCAGCGCATCGGAGATCGACGTCCTCGAGGTCAACATCTCGTGCCCCACGCGCGACCCCAAAGGCGGCAATTTCGCGCTGCACGAGGAGCACACGTTCAACGTCATGAGCCTCATCCGCAGGACCACGGACAAGCCGATCTGGTGCAAGCTCTCGCCCAATGCCGGCAACGTCGTCGCCATCGCCAAGGCGGCCGAAGCGGCGGGAGCCGACGCGCTGGTGGTGTCGAACACCATTCTCGGCCTCAAGATCGACGTCAACAGTTTCCGGCCCGCGATCGGCAACAAGTTCGGCGGCCTCTCGGGGCCCGGCATCAAGCCGATCATCGTGCGCATGGTCTATCAGTGCGCCAAGGCGGTGAAGATTCCGATCATCGGCTGCGGCGGCATCGTCAAGGTCGAGGATGTGGTCGAATACATGCTCGCCGGCGCGAGCGCGGTCATGATCGGCTATCTCATTTTCCGCAATCCTTCGGGCATCATCGCCATCATCGACGGGCTCGAAGCGTGGTGCGCCAAGCGCGGCTTTGCCCGCGTCGCCGATCTCACTGGCGCCATGATCGACGAAGCGCCGCGCGAAACCTACGCCGCAGCCGCGGCGCCCATCGGCTGAAACTGCTCGAGCCGATGCGCGGCGAGCGTTCGGACGCCTGAGATGACCACACGCATCACCATCCGCAAACCCGACGATTGGCACCTGCACGTGCGCGACGGCGCGATGCTCAAGGCGGTGCTGCCGTTCACGGCCAGGCATTTCGGCCGCGCCATCCTGATGCCCAATCTCGTTCCCCCGGTCGTCACCACCAAGGACGCCATCGCCTACCGCGAGCGGGTCATGGCGGCGCTGCCGGCCGGCTCGCCGTTCAAGCCGCTGATGACCTGTTACCTCACCGACGACACCGATCCCGACGACGTCGAGGGCGGCTTCAAGCAAGGCGTGTTCACCGGAGTGAAGCTCTATCCCGCGCACGCCACCACCAATTCGGCGGCGGGCGTCACCGACCATCGCAAGATCATGCGCGTGCTGGAGCGGATGGAAAAGATCGGCATGCCGTTCCTGATGCACGGGGAGGACGTCGATCCCGACATCGACATCTTCGACCGCGAGGCCATGTTCATCGAGCGCTACCTCTCCAAGTGGACGAGGCAGTTTCCCGGACTGCGCTTTATTCTGGAGCACCTGTCTTCCAAGGACGGCGTCGATTTCGTCCGCAGCGCGGCGCCGCAGGTGGGCGGCACGATCACGCCCTATCATCTCGTCTTGACGCGCACGGATTGGCTCGGCTGGGGGCTCAAGCCCTACATGTACTGCATGCCCGTCATCAAGACGGCGAAGGACCGCGCGGCGCTGCGCAAGGCCGCGGCCTCGGGCGAGGCGTGCTATTTCCTCGGCACCGATTCCGCGCCCCATCCGATGGCGAAGAAGCTTGCCGTGAACGGCATCCCGGGGCTGTTCAACGCGCCGGTCGCGATCGAAACCTACGCCAAGGTGTTCGAGGAGGAAGGCGCGCTCGACAAGCTCGAAGCCTTTGCCTCGCTCAACGGCCCCAGGCACTATCGCCTGCCGCCCAACGAAGCGAGGATCACGCTCGAAAAATCGTCGTGGACCGCGCCGGCGGAGATCAAGGTCGAAGGGCCGGACGAGAAGGCGCTGGTTTATCGCGGCGGGGAAACGATCGAGTGGAAGGTCGTGCCGAGTTGAAAATCTCCGCTTGTCATAGGCCGCCAAAGCGGGGCATGCAATGGCCGCGCAGAGCTAAAGAGATCACGTCATGACCGCCGGCATCGGCTTTCCCGACAAGAAGGTGATGGCCGAACTCACGGCCAAAATGCTGCTCGAGGTCGACGCGGTGCGCTTCATGGCGGACCGGCCGTTCATCTTCACATCCGGCTGGGCAAGCCCGGTCTACATCGACTGCCGCCGGCTGATCTCGTTTCCGCGCGTGCGCGCGACGCTGATCGACTTCGCCACCGCCACCATCATGCGCGAGGCCGGGTTCGAGCAATTCGATGCGGTCGCGGGTGGCGAGACCGCTGGCATTCCATTCGCCGCCTGGATGGCCGACCGGCTCGGATTGCCGATGCTCTACGTGCGCAAGAAGCCCAAAGGATTCGGGCGCAACAGCCAGATCGAAGGCCATCTGGTCGATGGGCAGCGCGTGCTGCTGGTCGAGGACATGACCAGCGACGGGCGCAGCAAGGTCAATTTCTGCGCCGCGCTGCGCCAAGCCGGGGCCAAGGTCGAACACGCGCTGGTGTTCTTCTTCTACGACATTTTTCCCGAGGCGCGGAAAATCCTGAGCGATCTCGGCGTGACGCTGCACGCGCTGGCGACCTGGTGGGACGTGCTCGCGGTCGCCAAGGAGAGCGGCAAGTTCGACGCCGCCAAGCTCGCCGAGATCGAGAAGTTCATGCATGACCCGGCGGGCTGGTCGAAGGCCCATGGCGGCGCCGCAACCGCCGCGGCTGAGTAGTGCGAAACATGGCTGATCGGCTGGCAACGATCCGTTGCGGTCCCGGCGAAGGCCGGACCCGTGCGCCCCAAGCGGAGCCGACAGGCGTGAGCATGGTGTGAGAGGTTAGATGGCGAAATCGGAGCCGGATGTCATCGTCGTGGGCGGCGGCAACGCGGCCTTCTGTGCGGCGCTGGCGGCGCGGGAACAAGGCGCGTCGGTGCTCATGTTGGAGGCGGCGCCCGAGGAAGAATCCGGCGGCAACAGCCGCTTCACCGCGGGATCGGTGCGGGTCGTTTACAACGGCGTCGACGACATCAAGGCGCTGGTGCCGGATCTGACGGAACAGGAAATCGCCACCACCGATTTCGGCACCTATACGAAGGAGCAGTTTTTCGACGACATGGCGCGGGTGACGCAAAATCGCGCCGATCCCGACTTGGTCGAGCTGCTTGTGACCAGAAGCTTCGATACCTTCTGCTGGCTGCGCGCCAAGGGCGTGCGCTTCATCCCGATCTATGGCCGCCAGGCGTTCAAAATCGAGGGCAAGTTCAAGTTCTGGGGCGGCCTCACCGTCGAGGCGGTCGGGGGCGGACCCGGCCTCATCAAGATGCTCACCGATGCCGCGACCAAACGGGGCATCGCGATTCGTTACGCCACGCGCGCGCTCAGCCTCGTCCATGACGGCGTGCGGGTGATGGGCGTGCGCATCCGGCACGAGGGCGTCGAAAGCGAGCTGCGCAGCAAATCGGTCGTGCTCGCATGCGGCGGATTCGAATCCAACTCCGAGTGGCGCACGCGCTATCTCGGGCCCGGCTGGGACCTCGCCAAGGTGCGCGGCACGCGCTTCAACACCGGCGACGGCATCCGCATGGCGATCGACATCGGCGCGAGCCCCTGCGGCAACTGGTCCGGCTGCCACGCCGTGCAATGGGAGATGAACGCGCCTGAGTTCGGCGACCTCGCCGTCGGCGACCAGTTTCAGAAACATTCCTACCCGTTCGCCATTCTCGTCAACGCCACCGGCAAGCGCTTCGTCGACGAAGGCGCCGACTTCCGCAACTACACCTACGCCAAATATGGACGCGTGGTGCTGGAGCAGCCCGGCCAGTTCGCCTGGCAGATCTTCGACCAGAAGGTGAAGCATCTGCAGCGCGACGAGTACAAGATCCGGCAGATCACCAAGGTCGTCGCCAATACGATCGAGGACTTCGCGCACAAGCTCGATGGCGTGAACGCGGAGCAGTTTCTCAAGACCATCGCCGAGTACAATAAGGCTGTGCGCCGCGATATTCCGTTCAATCCCAACGTCAAGGATGGGCGGCGCACCGAGGGCCTCGCCGTCAACAAGAGCAACTGGGCGAACACCATCGATGCGCCGCCGTTCGAAGGCTACGCCGTGACCTGCGGCCTCACCTTCACCTTCGGCGGCGTGCGCATCACCACCGACGCCGAGGTGCTCAATACCGACTACCAGCCGATCCGCGGCCTCTATGCCGCCGGCGAACTGGTCGGGGGATTGTTCTATTTCAACTATCCCGGCGGCTCCGGCCTGACCTCGGGCGCGGTGTTCGGCCGCATCGCGGGCACCGCGGCCGCGCGCGCGGGCAAGAATTGAGCGCGGCATGGAATTCGACAATTCATTCGAAGTGCCGCTGCCGCCGGCCGAGGCCTGGAAGGTGCTGCTCGACATCCAACGCATCGCGCCCTGCATGCCGGGCGCCGAGCTGACCGAGGTCGTCGACCAGAACACCTACAAGGGCAAGATCGGCGTGCGGCTCGGGCCGGTGGCATTGACTTTTGCGGGCATCGTCAAGTTCGAGCAGATCGACGATGCGGCCCGCACGGCGCGCGTTGCGGCGCAGGGCACCGATGCGAAGGGCCGCGGCGGCGCCAATGCAGCTTCGGTTTTCCGGCTCGAGCCAGCGGGCGAAGGGTCCAAAGTGCTGGTGCACACCAATCTGACGCTGTCGGGCGCGGTGGCGCAATACGGGCGCGGCGTCGGCATCATCCAGGCGACCGCCGCGCAGCTCATGAAGCAATTCGCCACGTGTCTGAAGGAGAAGCTCGCGCAGGAGCGTCCGGCCGCTCCCACGGCCGAACCCGCTTCGCCAGCGCCGATGCGGCCGTCGCCTAATATCGCGTCGACCGCCGGGCCGGCGCCAGCGGCAAAGCCGATTGCGGGCTTTGCGCTGATCGCGAAGGCGATCTGGAGCTGGATCAGCGGGCTGTTGCGGCGGTCGTAGCGGCTATTCCTTCAGCGCCTCCTCGCGCTTGAGGCGGATGGCGGGCGCGGCAATCACCGCCAGCAGCCCGGCCGCCACCACGAGAAACGCGAGGCTGATGGGCTCTTGCAGGAAAACCATCGGATCACCGCGCGAGATCAGCAGCGCGCGGCGCAGATTTTCCTCCATCATCGGCCCGAGCACGAAGCCGAGAATGAGCGGCGCCGGTTCGCAGTCGAGCTTGAGCGCCATGTAGCCGAAGACTGTAAAGAACCCCATCACGAAGGCGTCGAACGGTTTGCTGTTGATGGTGTAGGCGCCGATGCAGCAGAACACGATGATGGCGGGATAGAGCAGCCGGTACGGCACCCGCAGCAACCTCACCCACACGCCGACCATCGGCAGATTCAAGATCACCAGCATGAGGTTGCCGAGCCACATGCTGGCGATGAGCCCCCAGAACAATCCCGGGCGATCCGTCATCACGCGCGGCCCCGGCGCGATGCCGTGAATCATCAGCGCCCCGATCATCATCGCCATGGTCGGGTTTCCAGGAATCCCCAAGGTCAGCATCGGGATGAACGACGTCTGCGCGCCCGCATTGTTGGCGGATTCCGGCGCCGCGACGCCCCTGATGTCGCCATAGCCGAATCGGCGCGGCGGCCGGGCAGCTTTCTTCTCCAGCGTATAGGCCGCGAACGATGCCAGCAGCGCGCCTCCCCCCGGCAGCACGCCGAGAATCGCGCCGAGTCCGGTGCCGCGCAGGATCGAGCCGGCGCAGTACCGCAGATCGGCGAGGCTCGGCCACACCCTGCCGAGCGCTCCCGAAACGACGCTCGTCTCCTGCTTCTTTTCCAGATTGTAGACGACCTCGGCGACGCCGTAGATCGCCATCGAAATCGCCACGAACTCGATGCCGTCGGCAAGCCCCATCATGCCGAAATTGAACCGCCGGGCGCCCGTATTCACGTCGGTGCCGACGAGACCGAGGAGCAAACCGAGCACGACCATCGCTATCGCTTTGACGAGCGATCCGCGCGCCAGAACGACCGCTGCGACCAAGCCGCACACCATCAGCGAGAAATATTCCGCCGGGCCGAACTGCAAGGCTACGGCCGCAAGCGGCGGAGCCGCGAGCGCGATCAGCAACGTCGAGGCGCAACCGGCGAAGAACGATCCCAGCGCGGCGATGCCCAGCGCCGGTCCGGCGCGTCCCTGACGCGCCATCTGGTGCCCGTCGATGGTGGTCACGACCGAGGACGCCTCGCCCGGGATGTTGACCAGGATGGCGGTGGTCGAGCCGCCGTACTGGGCGCCGTAATAGATGCCGGCGAGCAGGATCAACGCCGACTCCGGTTGTAGGGTGAACGAAATCGGCAGCAGCATGGCGACCGTCGTGACCGGACCGATCCCGGGCAGCACGCCGATGATGGTGCCGAGCAGAACGCCGATGAAGCAGTAGGCGATGTTCTGGATGGTCAGCGCGACGGCAAATCCCAGGCCGAGATTTGAAATCACGTCCATGGAGAGCTACAGGCTCGGCCAGATATTGAGCGGGAGGCCCAGCGCATAAACAAAAACGCCGACGGAAAAGACGATGAGCGCGGCCGCCAATCCGACCGTTTCCAGCAGCCGGAATTGCGCGCCGGCGAAGGCCGACAGCAGCGTCAACACGGCGAGCGAAAGGACGAGACCGAGCGGCTCGATCATCACGCCGAACAGGCACACCGCCGCCGCAACTATCGCCAGCGGTACGACGTGAAAGCGTGCAACCGGCTCACCGCTCAGCACGAGCGAGCGGGCGATGAGTATCGCTCCCAGGGCCGCAAGCAGGCCGCCAAGCAGCAGCGGAAAATAGCCCGGTCCCATTTTGCCGGCCGTGCCCGAGGAATATCCGCGCGCGGCGAGGATGGCGACCACGGCAAAGCCGCAGAACATCACGCCCGACCAGAAATCCTTCGGCGCGCGGATTCTCATGCTTCCCCCTCACGCCGAGTGCGCTGCCACCGTCACCGGACGATCAAATCGGCAAGCGGTTCCTCCGTCAATGGCGCACACCGCGCACCGCCGTCCGCGCACAATCTGGATCGGCCCCGCGCCATCATCTACATTGCGACCCTCCCGCGGCGTCGCATGGAATGATGCAGGTGAAAAAGCCTCTCCCATTCATCGCAAGGCATGGGGTGTGGACCGACGAGCAGCGACGGCAAGCCGACGATCTCAAGCGCAGGGTCGAGAAGGACAATCTGCATCTCGTGCGCCTCGTCTGGGCCGATCCGCACGGCGCCGCGCGCGCCAAGGCGGTGACGGTGCCGGTTTTCCGCGCCGCGCTCGAGACCGGCTACAACATCAACGTCGCGACCACCACGCTCGATTCCGCCAATGCCCGCACCTTCGCCTCGTTCACCCGCGGCGGCGGGATGGGCCTCGATGAGATGACGGGCTCGCCCAATCTCACCATCGTCCCCGATCCTGCGACCTTTCGCGTGCTGCCTTGGGCGAGCGGCATCGGCTGGGTGCTGTGCGATGAATATTTCAACAGCGGGGTGCCGTTCCATTTCTCGCCCCGGCAATTGTTGCGCAAGCACCTCAAGCGGCTCGCGGACAAGGGTATGGACCTCATCGTGGGTCTGGAAATCGAGTGGTACCTCCTGCGCGTCGCGCAAGCAGAGCTGGGCGATGAGAATGTCGGCATCCCCGGCGTGCGCGGGCGGCCGATCAAGACTGTGCCTGTCGAACCGGGCTTTTCCTATCACTGCGAAACCAACATGGACTTGATGCAGCCGGTGCTCTCCGCGCTCGCCGACCATTTCGACAAAATCGGATTGCCGCTGCGATCGATCGAGAACGAGTGGGGACCGGGGCAGGTCGAGTGCACGTTCGCTGCGCGGCCGGCGCTGGAGGCGGCCGATCATGCGCTCCTCTTTCGCACCGCGACGCGGCAAATCTGCCGCCGGATGGGGCATTTCGCCACGTTCATGTGCCGGCCGGCGCTCAAGGGCTATTACTCCAGCGGCTGGCACCTCCATCAGTCGCTGGTCGACGGCAAGAGCGGGCGCAACCTGTTCATGCCCGAACGCGAGCGCGAACATCTGTCGCCGCTCGGCCGCGCCTTTCTCGGCGGCTTGATGACCTATGCCGCCGCCGCGACCGCGTTTGCCACGCCGACGGTCAACGGCTATCGGCGATTTCGGCCGAACTCACTGGCGCCCGACCGAGCCTCCTGGTGTTACGACCACCGCGGCGTCATGATCCGCGTGCTGGGCGCGCCGGGGGACGAGGCGACGCGGCTGGAGAACCGAGCAGGCGAACCCGCCGCCAACCCCTACCTCTATATCTTGTCGCAGATCGTCGCCGGCCTGGACGGAATCGAGAACGCGCTCGATCCCGGGCCGGCGGAGGACGACCCCTACAACGCCAGCCGGCCCATGCTGCCCACGAGCTTGCCCGCCGCGTTGGAGGCGCTCGAGCGCGAACCTTTGTTTCGCGCCCAACTCGGGGAGGTGTTCTTCGATTATTTCCTCAAGCTCAAGCGCAACGAGGCGGGCCGGTTTGCGCAATGGCTCAAGGAAACGGGTGCGCGGGAGGGCGACGAGCCGACGGCCTGGGAGCAGAACGAGTATTTCGATTTTTTCTAGGTCGATGCATTATGGCGCTCATGCGAACAGCGGCAGGGTTGCGGCGGTAAACCCGCGGAGGATCGACGCCATGCTGGAGAAGCTCAACGCGTCTCGGATCGAGGGCGCCGACCTCTACGACTGGGACGAACTCGTTCAGGAGGATCGCGTCCATCGGCTGATTTACACCGACCCGGCGATCTTCACCGCCGAGATGACGAACATCTTCGGCGCGGTCTGGGTCTATCTCGGCCACGAGAGTCAGATCCCTGCGAACGACGACTACATCACCGTGCGACTGGGGCTGCGGCCGATCATCCTGTTGCGCGACTCGCAGGGGAAAATCCGCGCGCTGTTCAATCGCTGCGCGCACCGCGGCACCACGCTATGCCGCAAGGATAAAGGCTCGGCGCGCATATTCACCTGCCCGTATCACGGCTGGAGCTACCTCAACACCGGAAAGCTGCGCGCGGTGCCGTGGCCGGACGGCTACGCCTGCGACTTCAACGACGCGAAGTACAATGTCGCGCAGGTGCCGCGCGTGGACAGCTATCGCGGCTTCATCTTCGCCACGCTCAACCCCGACGCCCCTTCGCTCATCGACTACCTCGGCGCCATCACCAAGCCGATCGACGAATGGCTCGACCGGCAGCCGAAGGGACGGATTCGGGTCTGCGAGGCGAACCGACTCAAATACAAGGGCAACTGGAAGCTCGCCTACGACAATTCCGGCGACGGCTATCACGTGGTGTTCTCGCACCGCTCGCTCTTGGAAATGGAGAACCGGCAGGCCGACGTCGCCAACAAGGGCATGTCCTACTACAAGGGCTCGCCCGACACGGCGCCGATGTACATCGCGTATATGGGCAACGGCCATCACTTCAAGGACAAGCGGCCGAACATCCAAAAGCGCGCCGGCGGTTTATGGGCGGTGGAAGGCCCGGCGCCGGGCAGCGAGCATTACGCCGAGGCGCTGCGCCGCCGCTTCGGCGCCAAGGCGGAAGAAATCCTCGACCTTGCGTCCTCGGAGCCGGTCAACATCAACGTGTTTCCCAACTTCTCGCTGCTCGGCAATCATATCCAAGTGTTCGAGCCGATCTCGGTCGACGAGACCAACGTCACTTGGTACGGCACGGCGGTGGTCGACGAGGACGACGCGCTGCACGGAGCGGTCGACGAGGTCAACGCGCTGCGCATGCGCACGCAGGAGCAGTTCCCGAATTTCGGCGAAGTCGACGACCTCGCCAATTTCGAGGAAATCCAGCGCGGGCTCGCGTGCCAAGAGGATGAGTGGATCTACATGCATCGCGGGCTCGGCATTCCCGGCCGCGTCAAGACCGACGAGAACGGCATCATCACCGCGCCCGCCACCGATGAGGTGTTCATGCGCGAATACATCAAGGAGTGGAAGCGGCTGATGAAGGCGACGCCGAAGCTCGTGGTTCAGCGCGAGCCGTGAGCGCGAACATGCAAACCGTCCACGATCCCGCGATCAGTTCCTATTACGTCAACGACGAGCTCTACCGGAATCTGGTGGAGAGCTTCACGGATTGGCAGCGCGAGGAGCTGGCGATCGGCGCGCCGGAGGTGCGCGATCGTTTCCGCCTGCTGATCGAACGCGAAGCGCGCCTGCTCGATGAGCTTCGCTTCGACGAATGGCTGGCGATGTATTCGCCCGAGTGCATCTACTGGGTGCCGGGAACGCCCGAGGGCGGAGATCCCCGCCGCGAGATCGCTGTGTCCTTCGACGATCGCCGGCGCATGGAGGACCGGATCTATCGCCTGCGCACCGGCTATGCCTGGTCGCAAGCGCCGAAATCCCGCACCGTGCGGATGATCTCGAATGTCGAAGTGTTCGCCACCAGCGAGAGCGCCGTCCGCATGGTCCGCTCCAATTTCCTGATCAGCGAGTTTCGCGTCGACGGGACGCGCTTTCTATCGGGTTGGTGCGGCCACCGCTTCGTGGAGCGCGCCACCCGTTGGGAAATCCAGGTCCGGCAAGTCAACCTCATCGACTGCGACCGCAACCTGCGCAATCCCAGCATCGTGCTCTGACCGCGATGCCCGATATCGCCACCACAACCGTGCGCTGCGCAGGCGGGCTCCCCGCCTTCCTCGCCGTTCCGGCGACGGACGCCAAAGTGCCCGCCGTCGTGCTCATGCATGAGCGCTATGGCCTGGTGCGGCACACGCGCGACCTCGCCGAGCGCTTCGCGCGCGACGGCTTCGTCTGCATCGCGCCGGATTTCTTCCACAAGCATCCGGATCAAGCGGCGCTTCACCGTGGCGACGTCGGCTACGACATGACGGACCCGGAAGCCGTGGCGTATCTCGAGGCCGCGATTGCCGAAGTCGTCGCGCTGGCGCAGGTCGATGCCGCGAGGATCGCCGTCAAGGGCGTCTGCCAGACCGGGCGTCATCCGCTGGTGCTGGCGGCGCAGCGCCCGATCGCCGCGGCGCTCGTGTGGTACGGCGCGGCGTCGCAGCGCGAATGGCAGGTCAGCGCGCGCTATCCCAAGGCGCTCGACGAGATCATCGCCGCGGTCGAATGTCCGGTTCTCGGCATTTTCGGCGAGACCGACCACGTGATCTCGCTCGCCGACGTGCGGCGGCTGCGCGACTGCCTCGATCGTCACGACAAGAGCTATACGATCAAGGTCTACGCCGACGCGCCGCACGGCTGGCTCAACGACACCATGCCGGGCCGTTATCGCCGAGCGCAGGCGGAGGCCGCGTGGGCGCTGCAGATCGCGTTTCTCGAGCGCGTGCTCGACCCCGGCTACGACCGCGCGCGCCGCGTGCAAGTCTATGAATGCGACCATTCCACCAATTATGATTTCACCAAGAACGTGCGGATGGAGTAACAATTGCCGTGCGAATGGCGAATAGGTCGTTTGCCATTCGCGTCTCATGGAGGAACACATCATGGCGCGCGATTTCGAAGATCATTGCTGGAGGGACGTCATCGACGCCGACACGATCCAGATCTACCAGGCCTATCGCCGTAAGATTTATGTCGGAGACAACCCGGCGGTGCTCGCCATCGACCTCTACAACAAGGCCTATCGCGGCGGCGACCGTCCGGTGAAAGAGGTCGACCGCGAATTCTCCGGCTCCTGCGGCGAACACGCCTGGAAGGCGATGGCGCCGACGC
>Ga0306918_10000612_pt1 | contig 16483 bp, 20 predicted proteins | sample tim00Cox0000000H_FD_203315 | JGI IMG/M metagenome (GOLD analysis project Ga0306918, IMG submission 203315) | Lab enrichment of tropical soil microbial communities from Luquillo Experimental Forest, Puerto Rico - timezero.00C.oxic.00.000.00H (v2)... | ecosystem: Environmental > Terrestrial >... | reverse complement strand
GTCTCGCGCCATGGCCTGTCGCCAATCGCGACCGCTCGCTTGGTTGAACCGACAATGTCAACAAATAACACAGTGGCCAACACCCGTTCTGACTCTTGCGAGTGGCGTCTGCCCGTCAAGAATTGCTCCACTTCATCAAGGAGTGCGTCACGATCACCAATCCATGGCGAATGTCTTCCCCAGAAAGCTCGATCAGTTTTGCGCCTGGGATGTGCTGCGCCATTGAATGATTTCAATCGCTTGTTTGGATCTTTTGCGCGACACTGCGCCGCAGAACTGGGTCGGGAGTTGTCTTAATTTGGCGCCTGTTCGCAATTAGAAGAGGACTCACAAAAATCGAATCCGGGCCCCTCTGGCGAGGATGCCACTTTTGTAGGCCAACCTCGCGATGTCGGATCAGTCTATCCCATGCCAGAGCATCGAGGGATCGACCGACATCGGGGTTTGACTTTAATCGCCTCGCGATATCGGCTGGTCTGAGCTCTTCTGGCGCGGCAACCGCGTAATCATAGAACAGGAGGAGTTATGGCAGACCGATACAACGGTTCGAGTACTGGAACCTCCAAGCTGACAGCCAGCCGTCTCCACCGTCCGACAAATAATTCTACTTTCAAGAGACCCTTCAACATTGCGGTCCCCCTGGGAAAGCAAAATGTGCCGTAGTGATTGTACTGGCACTTTTGCTCACCGCTACATCTTGGCCTACTTATGCTGAGACTGGCCGTATTCACATCACTCTCGATAAGGCTGGATATGGCAGTGGAAATTTATTCTATGAGGCCCAGAAGTATGGGCTGAACATTACCGGCGTAAAAGTCAGTGGAATTCGGATCACAAAAATTGAACTGACTGGCACGGCGTTAAACTTGAACAGCGCGGCGGACATTATCGGCACTTACTCTGGTGCCGATGCTGAGGTCTCAATAGTCGGGCATGCAAAAACGGCGCGGCTCGAAAATCCTAAAGGCGTAGTTCTAGAAATCCAGGGAGTGAACTTGAATCGCAAGTTCACTCTGAACCTGGACGGAATAACCATTAAGACCCTTGGGTGGCAAACTTCGCAGGAATGAAGCGTTTACGCGATGGCGAGAAAGAACCTTCGAAGGAGCGTGCCGTGCAAACGACAATAAAAATTATGGTCATGGGTATTTTCCTTTGCTCAACAATCATCGGAACTGGCGCTACAGCGAGGGCGGAGCATCACCGTCACTACCATCATCATCTTTACTGGCCGGGTCATTATTCTCGACCCTACGCAGATACCCCGGGTCTTACCGGTTTGATCCATTATTGAGACTGAAAAGAACCACTCTGTTCAGACGACCCCCCAGAGCCGGCGCAAGCCCTTACTGTGAGCATCATCCTGTCGTCGCTAGCGCCGCTGAAGAACTGATCGAATGGGCCGTCAAGCTTTTGGCGCTAAGCGGAAGTCGTGAGATGTCAGACTTATGTACAACAGCGGACGTCTCTGATGCGCAAAGTGTGTGCAGACGCGTTTCGCTGAAGAATCGTCAATGTCTGCCAAGAACTAACGCCAGACTGATTGTCAGATTAGTGTTTCAATCCTAGCAAAACATAGCCGTGATTGACTTCTCGATAACGCGCCGGAAGAGCCATCTCATTGCTTCCATTTGATCGAACAGCCCATAGATGGGAACTGCTCTTTCGGTCCATGGCCCGTTTCGGCAATCTGCTTCATGGCTTCGTATAGGTCGCGGCGTGCGTTCGCGATGGTTGTCATCCGCGAGGCATCGAGTCGACCGCGGTATTGCAGCTCGTTTTGCGCGTTGAAGCCGAAGAAATCCGGAGTGCATTGAGCATCATAAGCGCGCGCTACTGCCTGGCTCGTATCAATGACGTAGGGAAAGGTGAAGCCGTGCCGCGTCGCAAACGCCTTCATGTTGTCGAAGGAGTCCTCGGGATAGCTCTCGGTATCGTTTGGCATGATGGCGATTGTCCCGATGCCGATCAGACGAAGCTCGTTCGCCTCTGCCACAATACGGTTGATGGACGCTTTCACGTATGGGCAGTGATTGCAGATGAACACCACCAACGTGCCTTTCGGCCCGCGGACATCGCTAAGCGAATAGGTTTTGCCATCGACGCCGCCGAGGGCGAAATCCTTTGCCTTCCAGCCAATCGCGTTCGTTGTGCTCAATACCATCTGGCGTTCTCCATGATGACTTCCGCTGTGCCGGTTGGTTTCAGGCGTGTGGGTATCGCGTGATACCAAACAGGGCTTTTCCATTTGCGCTTGCACCCGTAATGTCTGCTGACCGCTAACCGCTTCTGGCCGAGGTCAACATGCGCCTCAAGAATAAGATCGCCATCGTCGTAGGTGCTGGTCAATCGCCGGGCGAGGGATTGGGGAACGGCCGCGCTACGGTTTTGCGCTTCGCTCAGGAAGGCGCCAAAGTGATGGCAGTCGACAATAATCTTTCCTCCGCCGAGGAAACGGGCGCGATGGCGCGACAGTCGGGCGGAGAATGCATTGCGTTCGAGGCTGATGTTACCAAGGAGGCGACACTGGCGGCAATGATCGAGGCCGCACAGAGGCGTTGGGGGCGAATCGACGTTCTTCACTACAATGTCGGTGTGAGTATCGCAGGTGGGGACGCGCCGCTCGACCAGATCACCGAGGCCGCCTTCGACCACATCGCGACCATCAACCTGCGCGGAGCCATCATGGCTTGCAAGCATGTCCTGCCGCTAATGCGCACTCAGCGTGCTGGCGTCATCACTACAATTTCATCAGTCGCCGCCTGGGAACAATATCCGAATGTTGCCTACAAGGCGACTAAAGCTGGAATGATTGCGTTTACTCAGCAGATCGCTGTCCAGAACGCGGAATATGGAGTGCGCGCCAATGTAATCCTGCCGGGATTGATGGACACTCCCATGGCAGTTGACACACGAGCTCGCGTTAGCGGCAAAAGCCGCGCCGAAGTTGCTGCTGCGCGCGATGCGCGCGTGCCGCTGCGCCACAAGATGGGGACGGCCTGGGACGTCGCCAACGCCGCTTTGTTTTTGGCGTCCGATGAGGCGAATTTCATTACTGGCGTCGCGTTACCGGTCGATGGCGGCGCGCTTTCCTGTATTAATTAAGCGCCAGGTTGAATGGGGAAAGCGCGTGCAGAATTCAGAGACGTTTGACTATATTATCGTGGGAGCTGGCAGTGCGGGGTGCGTTCTGGCCAATCGGCTCACTGCGTCGGGTCGGCATCGCGTGCTGCTCTTAGAGGCGGGCCCAAAGAACCGGCACCCGTGGCTGCACATTCCACTCGGCTTCGGTAGGCTGTTCAACAATCGCCGATTCAATTGGTGCTACGAGACCGAGCCGCAACCGGGATGTCACAATCGCAAGGTTATCGCCCCGCGTGGCAGGGTTCTCGGTGGATCCAGTTCGATCAATGGACTGGTCTATATTCGTGGACAAGCGGAAGACTTCAACGTTTGGCGGCAACTCGGGAATACCGGTTGGAGCTTTGAGGAAGTACTACCCTATTTTCGAAAAGCAGAAGACAACGAGCGTGGCGCGGATCAATTCCACGGAGTCGGCGGGCCGCTCGCTGTTTCCGACTTGTGCGACCGCCATCCTCTCGCCGAAGCGTTTGTCGAGGCGGCAGTTCAATGCGGGTATCCCCGCAATGATGATTTCAACGCTTCGCTTCAAGAAGGCGCAGGGTATTACCAGACCACCATGCGCAACGGCCTACGCTCCTCGACCGCAGCCGCCTATCTCAAGCCGGCGAGCCGCCGCGCCAATCTCAAAGTGGTTTCGGAAGCGCTCGCCACGCGTATTGTCTTCGAAGGTCGACGTGCGACCGGCATAGAGTATTTTGCCGGCCACGAAAAACGCCGCGCCAGCGCCAACGCCGAAGTGATTGTCGCCGGCGGTGCATTCAATTCGCCGCAGCTACTGCAGCTTTCCGGGGTTGGCCCGGCCTCGCTTCTTCAATCTCACGGGATCACCGTCGTCGCTGATGCCGCGGGCGTCGGTGACGATCTCAACGACCATATTTCAGGCCGCATCATATTGCGTTGCAAGGAGCCGATCACACTTAACGACGCGGTACGTAGCTGGACCGGCAAGCTCACCCACGGCTTGCACTACGTAGTCACGCGCCGCGGTTATCTCGCGATCCCCGCGGTCTCGGCAGGATGTTTTCTGCGTGCGCATCCCACCTCCGCGACGCCCGACTCGCAATGCTCGATTTCGCTGTTCTCCGCCCAGACCATCGGCGGCGAGCTGCATCCATTCCCGGGAGTGACCGGGAATTGCGTGTTGCTGCGGCCGGAGAGCCGCGGCTACGTGCAAATTACGTCAGCCGATCCGCGGGACGCTCCGGCAATCAATCCAAATTATCTAGCGACACAAAAAGACTGCGAGACGATTGTGGCGGGTGTCGCAGCGATGCGCCGCATCTTTAAGGCGCCCGCCATGGCGCGCTACATTGCAGAGGAGATCGAGCCGGGGCCGCGATGCGACGACGGTGATGAATTGCTCGACTTTATCCGCCGACGCGGCTCCACCACTTATCATCCGGTGGGCACCTGCCGCATGGGCCAGGATCAAAAGGCCGTGGTCGATGAACGCCTGCGCGTCCGGGGCTTCACCGGTTTACGTGTGATCGATGCCTCAATCATGCCTGCGGTCGTCTCCGGAAATACCAACGCAGCCACAATCATGATCGGCGAGAAGGGTGCAGACATGATCATCGAAGACGCAAAGCGGGGGCTTTGAGTGTCAAAGGCTTGAACGAAAATGTCGAATGTCGTTGATTGAGAACGTACCTATCGTCCTCGCCTGCGCTCACGCTGATTGTTTTTCAGGACTTGTCCATTGCATTGTCAGCGACGAGTTCTGCGCCGTTGATGTAACTGGCGGCGTCCGAGACAGCAAAGACAATGAGATTGGCGATCTCCTCGGGCTTACCCCAGCGCGTATCGCGCATGCCCTGATTGCTCGACCAAAGCGCCCGCTCGCGGGCGGCGTCCTCCGGACTGAGCCGGCGCTTGGCGAGTTCTCGTTCCCATTTGGCAAAGCGCTCCGGCGTATTGATGAAGCCCGGTATCACACAATTGACGCGAATGTTGTGTGGTGCAAGCTCGTTGGCGAGCACTTTTGAGAACCGGATCTCAGCCGATTTTGCCGGACCGGTGCAGGAGGAAAGGAATGGCGGGTTCAGCGTCATAATCCCGGTCTGGCCGCTCACATTGACGATCCGACCTCCGCCGTGAGCGATCATCATCGGCACCACGCGCTGACAGATACGAAATTGTGCAAAGAAGTTGATCGCCATGCCTTCGACGAGTTCCTCATCGGTCACTTCAAGAAAGGCTTTGTACGTACCTGTGCCAGCATTATTGATGAGAATGTCGATGCGGCCCAGTTTGTCGGCGATGATCCGCGGAATCGTTTCGATCTGTTCAACCTTGGTCACGTCCAGCGGGTGCGTCTCGATCTTCGCCTGAGTGGTTCGCATAATATCGCGCGCGGCGTCGGCGAGCGCTGCCTCTCGGCGCGCGCAGATAAGGACTTTCACACCTTCTCGCGCGAGCGCGCGTGCCGTCTCGAGGCCAATCCCTTTGCTCCCGCCAGTTACGAGCGCCGTTTTGTTGGCAAGTCCGAGTTCCATCACTCTGGCTCCTGTCAAAAGCTCGCCTTGCTCGAGAGCTTAAGATTGTATGCGAATTTCACCGCTGATCAGGCCGGACATGCGGGAGAAAATGTTGGGAGAAATCCCACCCTCGCGGCAAGAGCCCGAGCCATCTGCCGATCGTTCAATCGCCAATCAACGATTCCATGCACGACTCGCGGCACCGCTTTGCGGACCATCGGGTCGAGGATATAGTACGTGGTAAAATTGCAAGAGAACATGCTGGGAGTGGGCCAAAGCAAAGCTAAGGGAGGAATCAAAATGTCGATCACTCGTCGTCAAGCGCTTGGATCGGCCGGCGCCGCCATCGCGGTTGGCAGCCTTGCCAAGCCTGCGATCGCCGTCAATGAGCCTATCCGCGTCGGTTACCTGCCGGCACTCACCGGCCCGTCGTCCTCGACGGGTATCGGCATCAATCGCGGAATCCAATTGGCGGTGCAGGAGATCAATGCCGCTGGCGGCGTAAACGGACGACAGATCGAATTGATTACCCGCGATACCCAAAGCGACCCGACAAAGGCCGTCAACGGAGCGGCGGAGCTGTCACATGGTCAGAATGTGAGCGTCGTGTTCGGACCGGTCAATTCCGGCGAGTCGCTCGCGGTGGTGCCCCTGCTCGCGCGTACCAACACACCTCAGGTCCATCCTTGCTGGGTTGATACCCTGACGGACCCGCAGAAATATCCGATGTGCTTCCGTAACGCGCCCACCAACCAACAGATCGGCGGGGCCGCGAATCGCTATGTGGTGGACGTGCTTAAGCAAAAAAAAGTCGCCGTGATCAGCGACACCACTGGCTATGGTACCGCGTCGGTCAACGCCTATGTGCCCATGCTTCAGGCCAGGGGCGCCGAAGTCGTCTATCAGGGCAACGTTGACGCCGCCAATCCGGACCTAAAACCCGAGCTTCTGCGTATGCAATCGGCAGGAGCGGAAGCGATCATGCCGTGGAGCGTCAATGCCGGCTTCCTCTCTCGCATCATCAATACGCGCGGCAATATGGGTTGGGATGTGCCGATCGTCGGCCAGACCACGCTCGGTTCGGGTCAGACCAAGGTGCTGCTGGAGAAGCCTGAATACTGGGCGAGGGTCTATCCGAATAATTTCCGCAATGTCTGTTATGGCGCTGGCGGCAAGCTTCCGGAACGGACCGCCGCCTTCGTAGACCGTCTGAAGAGCGCCAAGATCGACATGGGCGACACGCTCCTGTGGTGGATTGCACTCGGCTATGACAGTCCGCACATGATCGCCGAAGCTATGAAGGCGGTCGGCACCGAGCCCAAAGAAATCGTCAACTACCTCAACAAGCTCAAAGAATTCCCCGGTGTCTACGGTGACATTACTTTTAGCCCCGATCAGCACAACGGCTATCCGGACGAGGAAGTGGTGATGGTCGAGGCTAATTCCCTTAAAGACGGCGCGTTCAACTTGGCCCCCGGCTACAGCTCTTGAGCCAATGGTCGAATCGATCGTTTCAACCGGGGTAGCGATCGGCTGCATCTACGCACTGATCGGTATCACTTATAACGTGATGTTCTCTGCCTCGCGCGTGTTCAGCTTTACCGCCGGCACGCTCGGGATGCTGGGCGGAGTACTGGGCTCACTGTTCATCGCTCATATGGGTATGCCTGTGGCGGTGGGTCTTCTCATCGTGCTTATCGCGGGCGCGGTTTTCGGCATCATCACCGAAATCGTTGCGGTGCGGCCGGTTCTCAAGAGCTTGGACCAGCATCTCTACGTGCTCTCCACGCTCGCGCTGGCGCTCATTGTCCAGCAGTTCACCGCGATCGAGTGGGGCACAGAGGCGCGGCCGTTTCCTCGCCTCTTCAACATTGCGCGCGGCGGCTTCGATCAACAGTTCTGGTTGCCGATGCTGGCCTGCGTGGCCGTGATCGTCGGTTTGGAATTGCTCTATCGTTATTCGCTTATTGGCCGCGCCTTCCTGGCAATCTCGGAGGATAATTACGCAGCGCGTGCGCTTGGATTACCGGAACGCGGTTTGCGCATGGCGAGTTTCGCGCTTGCCGGCATGATCGGCACGCTGGCAGGCTTTGCCGGCGGAGAGATGCTGCTTGCCTTCTTTGGCAATGCGCCGATTCTCACTTTCTATGGCTTCGTTCCGGTAGCGCTGGGCGGGATGGGCAACAATCGCGGCACCGTTGTTGCCGGTCTTTTGCTGGGACTGTTCCAGCAGGCCGCGAATTTTCTCGTCGGCGGCATTTTCGCCTCAGTGGCGGTATTTACGGTGTTCATCATTGTTTTGCTGGTGCGCCCTGAGGGTCTCGCGGGCGCCACTCTTCAGCGCCGCGTCTAATGGATGCGGCGACAAAATTGTGTCAGAGCCGTGCAAAAGTGCTCGGCTCCACGAGCACGCTCGCTACAGCGTTGCCGTTTTTGGTGCTGCTCCTGATCGGCGTCGGATTTCCGTTGTTTGGAGGCGGTTACTGGGGCGTGATCGCGACCCGCGCCTGCGTCTACTGGGTGTTGGTGTCCGGCCTTAATCTGGTCGTCGGGTTCGCCGGCCAGATTGCAATCGGCTGGGTAGCGCTGCTGACGCTTGGGGCCTACACCACCAGCGTCCTCGCAGCTGGCAACGTCACACCAGAATTTCCACCTTATCTCGCCTTGACGATTGCGGCCGTGGTCGGCGCCATGTTCGGCTTGATTATCGGCCTGCCGGCGCTACGCCTGCGGACCTTTTATTTCGCTATCACGACACTTGGCTTTGCCACCATCGTAACCCAAGTGGCCCTAGCCTGGCAGAGCGTCACCGGCGGTGGGGTGGGTGTCCCCGGCCCGATCTTTCCGGAACCATTCTCCTCCCAGTGGGGCTTTTATTATTTCTGTTTCGGCCTGGCGGCCATCTGCACCTGGATGACGGTAAATCTGGCGGCTAGCCGATTTGGCCGCGCGCTCACCGCAATCCGGGACGCCGAGGTTGCCGCGGAAGCGAGCGGCATCTCAAAACCCGCATTGCTGGTTCCAGTATTTTTATTCAGCGGTGCCGTCGCGGCAGTATCGGGGGGGCTGTTCGCCTCGTTGCAATCGTACATTACGCCGGACGCGTTCACGCTCGACCTCTCAGTACTGTTTTTCATTGCCATTCTCATTGGTGGACGCGGTTCCATTCTTGGACCGGTGCTGGGCACGATTCTTTTGACCGTGCTGCCGGAATTGGCCGCACCGCTAGTCGCGTGGTCCACGTTTCTCTATGCGGTATTACTGCTCGTTATCGTGCTTGCGATCCCGGGCGGAATTGCCGAGCTTCTGGATTTCAAGAACCGCCGACCTCTCGCCAGCGGCCGCACCATCATCCCGCGACCGGATCTCCTCAAGCAACTGCTCGACGTGCCGCGCGACGCCGGCGCCCTGACCCTTGAACAGGTAGCGCTGAGCTTTGGCGGGGTAAAGGCAATCGACGGTCTCGATCTCGAGATCCGGGCAGGTCAAGTCCACGGTTTGATTGGGCCAAACGGCAGCGGCAAGACGACTATCCTCAACGTCATTTCCGGTTATTACGTGCAGCAGCACGGCATAGTAAGGCACAATGGCACTGCCCTGCCGGTACTCGCGCGTCATCGGCGGGCGCATCTGCGAATTGCGCGAACGTTCCAAACGCCGCGCATTGTCGGTTCCGCGTCGGTGGTTGAGAATGTCATGATCGGCGGGACTATCGATGGCAAAGGCACGTTCATCGAATCATTGCTAGCGCTGCCGCGCTATCGACGCGATGAAGCCATGTTGCGCGCTACGGCCATGCTAGCCTTGGCGGTTGTAGGATTGGAACGCCTCGCGCTGGTGCGGGCCGACCGTTTGCAACACAGTGAATTGCGTTTCACTGAAATCGCTCGCGCATTGATGCTGCGCCCTGGTTTCCTACTGCTTGACGAGCCGGCGGCCGGCCTTTCAGCAGAGGAGATCGAGCGGCTTGGTGCATTGCTCTTGGCAATCGCCCGCGCCGGGACGGGCGTGCTCGTAGTTGAGCATCATCCCGATCTGATCTTCGACATATGCCATCACGTCACCGTGCTCAATCTGGGCAGGTTGCTGGCGGCTGGGACGCCAGCCGAAATCCGATCGCATCGGGAGGTCGTCAATGCCTACCTTGGCGGTTGAGTCACTACTCCAAACCTCCGCTCTTTCCGCAGGTTACGGCAAGATCCGAGTACTGCACGGAGTCGACCTCACGGTGGGCGCGGGTGAAATAGTGGCGCTGCTTGGACCCAACGGGGCAGGCAAAACGACCTTATTACGCGCACTGTCGGGCCTACTGCCCTGGTCGGGAAACGTGCGCTTCGCTGGTCGCGATCTCACAGGTGCAAATCCACGCGCTGTGGTCAAAGCAGGGCTCGCACATGTCATAGAAGGACATCGCGTGTTCACGCAACTCGTAGTGCTCGACAATTTGCTGTTAGCGGGCTACGACCTGCCGCGCGGCGAGCGCACCGCTCGCGTTGAGGAAGTGCTCGAGCTTTTTCCCGAGCTAGCCGCAAAGCGTCGCGAACGCGCCGCCTCGCTCTCCGGTGGTCAGCAGCAGATTCTGGCGGTGGCACAGGGTTTGGTCCGGCGACCACAACTATTAATGCTGGATGAACCCTCCGCCGGCTTGTCGCCAGTATTGGTGGATCGAGTGCTTGTGGTGGTGAGGCGGCTGCGCGAGTCTGGAACAGCAGTGCTCTTAGTAGAGCAATTAATCGAGAAGGCACTGGCTCTTGCCGATCGCGTTTATGCGCTCGCGCGTGGATCGATTGTTCTGGAAGCCAGAGCTGGTGAGGCTGATTTGCCGCTGCGACTGGAGCACGCCTATTTGGCAACCGCTAGGCACAGTCCTCGGTCCGACTAAATTTTTCGTCTTGTGCTCTCTTCCTCGAAAGGCCGCCCGATGAATCTTGGTTTGAAAGACTGCAAGGCCTTCATTGCCGGCGCCAGCAAGGGACTTGGGAAGGCTTGCGCCAAAGCACTGGCCAACGAAGGTGCCCGCGTCTTCATTTGTGCTCGCAATAAGGAAGCGCTCAAGCGGGCTGCGTCCGAATGCGATGCAGCCGGTTATTCCACCGCCGACGTTTCCATTCCTGCAGAGGTGAAGCGCGTTATGGCCGAGGCTGTTACCGCGTTGGGTGGCTTGGATTGCCTCGTCACTAATGCCGGCGGTCCACCAACCGCTCCCTTCGAAAAGGCTGACGATGAAGACTGGGATACCGCCTATAAGCTCAATTTAATGAGCGCCGTTCGTCTCATCCGTGAAGCATTACCGGCTTTGAAGGCCTCCGGCCGCGGCCGAATCGTTAACCTGACTGGGTACGGCGTCAAGGAACCCCTGACCGATCTTGTTGTCTCGGATTCTGTTCGCGCCGGCGTCACGGTCATGGCAAAAACCATTGCGTCTGATCTCGCGTCGCACGGCATTACAGTCAACAATATCGCGCCTGGTCCGATAATGACCGATCGCCTTGTCGAGATACTTTCCGCTCGAGCGAAAAGCTCAGGAATTACACTCGACGAACAATTCAAGCTCTTCTCCCAAACGATCCCGGTGCAACGAATGGGAAAGCCGAGCGAAATCGGCGATCTCTGCGCCTATCTCTGCTCGTCGCAAGCCGGCTATCTCACGGGTCAGACGATCGTCATCGATGGCGGCATCAACCGTTCGATCTAGAAAACCCGAAGCGTGGCTGCCCAAAAGGTTGCTTCGCAACATTTGTCCAGCGGCACGAGCGTCCCCGTGTGATTTGAGCGAGTGAGCGTCGTGGGAATCGGAGGGTGCTTGGAGTCGAAGAGCCAGTCAAACCCAACTGCTATTGGCGTAATTTGCGGCATCGTGGCATCCGTATTTTGGGCCACCGGATTTGTCGGGATTCGGCACGGACTTAACGCGGGTTTTTCCCCAGCGGAGCTCACCGTTCATCGGTACCTTTGGTCCGGACTTGTACTGCTGCCGGTCGTGATACGACTTGGCATTGGCGATCTGATTGGTGTCGGGTGGGGCCGCGCCATTTTACTCACGATACTCGGCGGACCTGTCTTCGCAATCATCGGCTATGCGGGTTTTCTGTTTGTACCTTTAGGACAGGGCGGGGTGATTCAACCGTCGTGCGGAGCACTGGGGGGCGTGCTTCTCGCCACGCTGGTATTGCGAGAAAAGCTTATAACCTCCCGGCTACTCGGCGCGCTGATTATCACTGCTGGTCTCATAGTAATCGGCGGTGAAGGAGCGGCAATGCTCGGCAAACAGAGTGTGGCCGGAGATCTGCTCCTAGTACTGGCGGGATTTATGTCTGCTTACTTCAGCACGCTGCTCCGGCTGTGGCGGATTGAGCCGCTACCCGCAGCGGCGGCAATTGGCGTGCTGTCACTATTTGGGATTCCAATCTATTGGATCACTGGCGACTTTGCGCACATGCTCTCTCTAGGTTGGCGCGAAAATCTTCTTCAAACAATATTGCAGGGCGTCTTGGCAGGACCGGCAGCTTTATATTTGTTTGTCAAATCGATTGCAGTCATTGGAGCTGGACGTGCGGCCATATTTTTTTCACTGGTGCCTCCATTTGTATTGCTCATCGGATGGTTGGCTCTTGGAGAGGTGCCAACTGTCCTTCAATTAATCGGGCTAATAATCGTGTTGTTTGGTTTCCAGCTAACCCAAAAGGGATGAACACTGCAGTTGTTCCGCCATGCTCGCGGTGCTTATGATAAAACACCTTGTTGGAAAGATTTCTGCACTATTCCGGCTCATCCGGCCAAGCGAACAGCACACGCGCATATTTGCACTGTGACAGAGGTTACATGCCAGCGCTGCGAATCGAGCTAGCCTGCATCCTGCCAGGTAGAAGGGTTACTTGAATGCAGAGGCAGTCACATGCGCAAGATCGTTTTGTTCGCCGCTGCTGTCGCTGTATTTGTTCTGATTGGCATCGACGCATGGCTTTGCATTAGAACATTGAGCTCGGGTGCACTGGCTGGCTCGACTTTCAATCCGCTAACCATCGCCACGCGTGCGCAACGTTCACCTATTTCGCAAGACTTCTTGCTCGTGTCCCCTGAGTGACGAAATCCCAGCTGATCGATATTGACCGCGATCTGCTACGTTTCGTCGCGCGTTGCGAGCCGCACTGTTTCGCCGCCTGCTTCACCTTCCCCATCGGTAGGGTGCGCAGTTTCCGCCCTGTACCGTGTAACCGGGTGGGCATCCATTCCAGGTGTTCCAGCCACCACCCAAGGTGTACGAGCCACCACCCTATCTGTAGGGCGCGCAGTTCCCACCCTGTACTGTCCAACCTCGCGGGCACCCATTCCATGTCCGATGGCGATGTTGAGCATAAACAGGCGTGAGCGTTTCAACCGCGACTGCGCCGATACAGGAAATCGCTAAGATCATTTTCGTCGTCGTTTGCATCACAAAATTCCTCCTTAGACCGAGGTCGTAAGTTTAGCACCTTGAAGAAGCTCCGGCAGCTTGGCGACGTCACGGCGAACCGGCTTGCTTCATCCTTGCTCAGCAACTTCGCTGCCGACTGACGTTTAGGGAGCAGCAACGACGTGCCAAAAATTCGTCGACTCCGAAAATCACCGCTGTGTACAATATGCCTCATTGAGGCACGAGGAATGTATGAAAAATTGGTGCATCGCTCTTGCGTGCGCGTCCACCTTCCTGCTTGCGCAGAGCGCACTTGCTGCCGTCAAGTTCAAGCGTTTTGCCCAATGCGGCGAGGGCCTTGTAACCGTGAAGACCTGTGAGTGCCACGCTAGGAATTCGCGCGTTTGGCACTACTGTCACGCTGGATATTACTGCCATGCATTCGATGGCAGCTGCCGAAAGTAGTCTCGCGCAGTTTTTTGGCGGTACTCCTGACAAAAACCGCGTGGATCGTCCGGTCGCTCAACGATACGCTTTCAAGTCTTGGGCAATGACCCCGGCGGCTTGGCAATATTCACTGTAATCCGCCGTGCGCCGCGCAGTGCTGGAAATAAAATATGGCCTACTGGGGTTTTCAGCGAGGCGAGTAGGAGTTAGCCATGAGGCTTTTGCTGTTCATCCTGGGAGTTTTTGCAGCTGTCGTCTGCATCGAAAAACCCGCTGAGGCGCAAAATGGTGCTTGGTGTATGTATATTAATGGCGATGGCGACGGTGAACCGCACTGCCGGTACGCAACATTCGAACAATGCTTGGCCGACCGTCTCGGGAGCAACACTTGTTCACCTAGTCCGTACCCGTCCTCGCAGGGACCGTCTCCATTGACTAGGTACCCGAGGCGCCGTTCTTATTAAGCGACTACAGCATGTGCCTTATTAAGCTTGGCCGCCGATCACCGGGTCGGGCTGATCGATGGTGACTGCCCCTTAATAAAATATGCCCGAGTGTTCTGGTGAACGTCGGATGATGAAATCAGCTCTCTCGGCCTTATCCAACGAAAGCGGCCGTGCTGCTGATCGCCCACGATCGGCGGCCGGTGATCTAGGTTAAGTTGGTGCGCCAGCACGACGTAGTGCGTGCCAAACTCTTCCTCCCCGAAGACGTTACTGTCGTACAGGTGCTCATAGACGCCTAGGAATTTTGCGTCACCAATTGATGCCTCAAGCCCAATCTCAGCTTCGACAATCCTAGCGAACGCATCCGCCAATCGTTCGTACTTTCTGACGACACCGCCGGGCACGAACCATTTGCCTTTGGCAGGCTCGTTAGTTCTGAGCCCGACAAGCACGTACTGATCTGGATCGTGAATTATCAGGTCGATCGAAATTAGCGGTGTATTACGAACGACTTGGGCAAATTCGTCCTTGTCGAGGAACCGTGGGCGCATTGAATGCTCTGTCATCCTTCACGATGAATCAGTTGAACATTATCCTCGATTGACCATGGCGGCGGGAAGCCGTTGGGCTGACCACAACCCGAAGAATTGGTCGGGGGCCGCGTATAAGCGGTCACGGTGGGTTCTTCCCCAAAGGTGTAATAGCGGCGTAGCGCGCTTCGCCGGGCGGTATCTATCGGCATTCCGGATCAGCGCGCGGCTTCGATGATGCTTATAGGGTTCAGAAAAAGTGAAGGAGAACTCGGTAGTCACAACGTTTGCTTCTGCCACAAAGCAGACATTCAAATCGCCATCAGACTCGCCGCTGACGCGGCATGTCGATTGGCAGATACTCGACTCCAGATTGTTGAATAGGCTGCGGATAGAGAGTCATTAGAGTCATTATCTCAGCCGGCATACCTATTTTGACGGGGAGACCCAGGGCATGCGCCTCACTGGCGGTAAGCGCGTAGTCATGCGTCCAATGTCCGCCCGCAAGCTTTGCCGCGAGAGCATCCGCTGCGGACCGCTCCATCCGTGGTGTCAACAGCTCTACTGCCCCTTGCTTGACCTGGACCAGAGCCTTTTCCGCCACATCGGCAAGAACCAGCGTGAGGTCGAAGACGCTCTCCACCGGCTTTGAGTCGCGAGCTTTGACTATGCTGGCAGCCGGCAATCCAACAATTTGAGGATCAATTGGACCGAGCACCGAGAACTCGCCCAGCACGATCTCATTAGCAGCGAGTGCAAGCAGAGTTCCGCCCGACATGGCATAGACCGGAACATAGACGGTTACTTTGGCCTTATGGGCTTCCAGTGCACGAGCAATCTGCATCGCTGCCAACACAAGGCCGCCGGGCGTATGGATCACAAAATCGATCGGCATATCCTCCGGCGTATCTTTGATTGCTGCAATGATTGTCTGGGCATCTTCCAGATCGATGTGCCGGGAAACGGCAAAGCCAAAAAGGCTGCGCTTCTCCTGACGGTGGATCATCGTGATAACACGCGCCCCGTGTAGTTTTTCAATTGCACGAATCGCCTGCGCGCGTCGTACCACGTACCATCGTGCTGTGAATAAAGGCTGCAGCACCATGATTACGATAAAGACCCAAAAAAGTGAGGAGAAATCGAATGACATGACTAGCGCCTTTGCTTAGGCACGGCGTTTCGAGCGATGGGCGTCCGCCGTAATCACCCGACAGCTAAACTACCAAGTGTATCATCAAGCCGCCTTTGATGGCGAGGCTAGACCTAGGCGTTGCCATGTCTGCTTTGGTACTCAGTGGACATCAAAGACACGCTGGTGAATGTCGGCTGTCCTGGGTAAAGCAGACAGTCGCGTTTTCAGAGCGGCGTGTCTGGTTTTGACCCAAAGCGGACATCGGGGTGTCATGCCAACGCTGCAACGTGCTATGGGGGAGCATGCGCGGGGCATCTAACGCCCTAGTGCGACTGTCTGCCAAGTCCGCAAGCCTATGGAGGTGACCGTGAAACTTCGGCTGCTTGTCACCAGCGCTTTATTCCTGTTTGCGCAGATCCAGACGATGCAAGCACAAGAGACGCTGGACGTTTCTAAAATAACGTGCGAAGAGTTTTTGATGGAGAAACTAGCGTCGCCCTCGCGTGACGTCGTGTTGTGGCTTAGCGGATACTACAATGGCAAGCGCAACAACACGATCGTCGAACTCCAAACGATCAAAAAGGATGAGGAGAAGGTTAACTCGTATTGCTTCCAACACCGCGAAACGACCGTCATGGATGCTGTCAAGAACGTGCTCGGCTTTGATAAATAAATTTACACAGGAGCGCTTTCGCCTCCCCGCCGATTCCCCAATCGAGTATTGACTAGATTGCAACCTTAATCCGTATCAAGGTCGGGCCGCATCGCTAGGCTCTTAACGGGATACAACGATGTCGAAATCTTATGTGGTAGTTTCGGCCCTGATTTTTATGCTAGTGGCGGTCGGGCATGTCGTGAGAATAGTTAACCGGTGGACGGTACAGATTGGGCCACACAGTGTATCCATGAATTTG
>Ga0306918_10000594_pt1 | contig 16667 bp, 12 predicted proteins | sample tim00Cox0000000H_FD_203315 | JGI IMG/M metagenome (GOLD analysis project Ga0306918, IMG submission 203315) | Lab enrichment of tropical soil microbial communities from Luquillo Experimental Forest, Puerto Rico - timezero.00C.oxic.00.000.00H (v2)... | ecosystem: Environmental > Terrestrial >... | reverse complement strand
CGGGCATTCCTTCCTGCGTTTTCACTGTGCCGGCGCTGGCGAGTGTTGGCCTCGCGCAAGCAAGCAGCGAGGCGAATGACGCTGAGGTCCGCGTCGCCGTCAATGATTTGCGCGAATGGCTGTCGGGCCGCACCTATGCGGAGAATGCCGCCTGGGCGAAGGTGGTGATAGACAAGGGTACCGACCGTATTCTCGGCGCACATATTCTCGGGCACGCCGCCGAAGAGCTGATCCATATCTTCGCGCTAGCGATGAAGCACGGCATCACCGCAATCGAGATCCGGGATTTCGTTTACGGCTTTCCGACCTTCTCCGCCGACATCAAGTCGATGCTGTAAGCCTTTGGTTCCCACCAGCGCCTCGTGGGCGAAAATTTGCTTTTAGAGGCTCGCTACGTAGATACGTAGACGTATATCTGAACGGAGGTGCCGATATGGCAATGGCCCGGGTTTTTCGTTCCGGAAACAGCCAAGCCGTGCGATTGCCAAAGGAGTTTCGCTTGAAGTGCACGGAGGTGGAGATTTTTCGCCGAGGCAATGAGATCGTGCTGCGCGAAAAAGCCCAGGGACTGGCTCGGGCCTTTGAAATTCTGGCCCAGCTACCGACCGACTTTTTACCGGAGGGCCGTGGCGACACCGCACCGCAGGAGCGGGAAGGCCTTTGAATGGACGCGCACTTCCTGTTGGACACAAACATCTGCATTCACATCCGCCGCCAACGACCGCCAACGGTTTTGGCCCGGTTTCAACAGTTTGCAGCCGGGTGAGGCAGTTCTTTCGGTGGTCACTATGGCGAGTTCGTCTACGGAGCGGAAAGAGCCAGTTCCGTGAGCAAGCCAGGAAGTACCTGGTCGAGCTGGCCGGCTTGCTTCCGATAATGGCGCTACCGTTGCGCGCCGGCGAATTCTATGAGTCGATCCGCGCCTCACTGGAAACCAAGGGCGAGGTGATCGGCAACAACGATTTGTGGATCGCCGCACACGCCCCGGCAGCGAGGCTTATCTTGGTCACCAGCAACGAACCCGAATTTCGCCGCGTTCAAGGACTGGAAATTCAGAATTGGGCGCACTGATCAGACGGAGCCCTATCGTCCCTCGTCACTGCGAGACCAGTCCACAATACGGTTGAAGCTAGAGCATCCCTTCCCCGCAAGCGATCGCAAGCGGGGAAGGGAAGGGGTCGAGCCGCCTATGCGGGCGCGCCCTGGTAGAGCGGGCCGCGTATGATCTGGCCGGGCAATGCGCCGGTCAGCTGACCGTTCTCCAGCAGAACGGTGCCGTTGACGATGACATGGTCGATGCCGACCGCTTCGCGCTTAACCTGCACGCCGCCGCCCGGCAGGCTTGCGACCGGCTCACGCGGCTTCTCGGTGATCGTGTCGGGGTCGAAGATCGTGATGTCGGCGACCTTGCCGGCCGCGATAAAGCCGCGGTCGGTAATGTCGTGCATCAACGCCGTCTTGCCGGTCAGCCGGTAGACCGCCTCCTCGAGCGGCATCACCTGCTGTTCGCGCACCCAGTGGCCGAGCAGGTGGGTGCTGGTCTCATGCCGGTCGGCGGTGTGCGGCCGGCCGCCGCCGTCGCTGGTGCCGATGACGGTATATTGCGAGCCTAGGATGTGCTTCTGCACCTTCGGATCGTGATTGCGGTCGATCGCCTGGAAGCAGGTCTGCAGGTCCTCGTCGAGCGACAGATCGAGGAACGCATCCATGATGCCCTTGTTCTGCTCTTTCGCGATCTGCTCGATCGTCTTGCCTTCGAGGTGCCGGTTCTGGCCCTTTGTCGTCATGAACACTTCGACGAGGTCCCAGCGCCGGTTGAAGGTGCCGCGCGCGCGGCCGCGCCGGTCGGTCATGCCACCCTGCTGTTCGACCGAGCCCTCGACCGCCTCGGCCGACATCGCCTTGCGGATTTCCGGGTCGCGGAAGGCGCGCATTCTGTCCTGATAGGGCAGCGCCATGACCTTGTCCCAGGTCGGCATGCCGCGGAAGAAGCCTTCGGGGTGCGTGATGTCCTCGTCCTGTGGGACGTTGAGCCCGCGCTCGAGGTTGAAGATCCCGCCGGCAACGGTCGAGAGACACGAGCCGTAGCAGCGGGCGCCGCTCTTGAACCCGTCCTCGAGCCACTTCAAATGCTCGACCCATTCGTCGGGGTTGCCGATCGGATCCGACATCAAGTTGTAGATCGACGGACGGCCGGTCCGCGCCGCCAATTCGCGAGCGCAGGCGCGGGTCTGCTTGGTGCCGCCGGGGGCGCCGCCTGCAACCTGAAACACGCCGGTGCCGAGTTCACCGAGCACGCTGGCAAGCGCCCAGCGCTCGTCGTCGTCGGGGACGCCGGCCGGGTCGCCGCGATCCTTCGGCGCCGTCGAGAAGCCGAGCGCCCCGGCATGCATCGCCTCGCGCACCAGTTTTTGCATCTGCGCGAGCTCTTCGGGTGTCGCTTTGACCCGGTCGGAGGCCGCCTCACCCATCACATAGCGGCGAATTCCCGAATGGCCGACCAAGGTGCCGACATTGATGCCGCGCTTTTTGCCAAGCGCGTTCAGATAGTCGCCGACCGATTCCCAGGTCACGTCGACACCGGCCTTCAGCACCGGCAGCGGGATCTGCTCCGCGTCGGAGAAGAATTCGAGATACCACTCGCCGTCACCCGGCCGCACCGGCGCGATGACCTGGCCGCATTGGCCGACGATGACGGTGGTATGCCCGTTATGCAGCCACGAACCGCAATACGGGTCCCACACCGCCTGCGGGTCGAAATGGGTGTGATGATCGATGAAACCGGGTGCGACGACACGCCCCTCAGCGTCGATGATGCGCTTGGCTGTCGCACCGGCGTATTTACCAACCCCGACGATCTTGCCGTCCTGGACTGCGACATCCGCTGCAAATGCCGGCTCGCCCGAGCCGTCAACCACGCGTCCGTTTTTTATGAGCAGATCATACGCCATGATTCTTTCTCCTCATTGCCCCGCTCCGTGCGAGCCAGAGGCTCTCGCGGCGGGCGGAGCCCACCGAGCCAGTGGTCCACCGGCACCCCTCTCCTATTGGTGCACACCGCAGCCTACGCCTCACCTCGGCGTTCATCAATATTATCTACAATGAACAATCTTCATCTTCATCATGACGGCCGCTCATCTTAGCTCTTGGCCCGGATACAATCACAGATTGAGCCCTTCGGCGCCGTTGACCAATCTGCAGCGAATCAGCAGCAAATTCTCTTCCAGGTTGCAGAGTCGTGCTCGTCCCAGCCCCTTCGCCGCGTGCGGAATCGAGCAGGATCGGTTCGCTGGCCGATAGGCGAACGCCGCCGAGGGCATAACTGGCTCGTCGGAGGCAATCGATCTAAGGGCTTAATGTCTGACCGAAAATTCCCATGGGCGCCCACACACACCCCGTCATTTCCGCGAAGGAGGCTGTCAGGAAATCGACGGTTACTTGGATCGGCGTTGTGCGTCCTTCGAGACGGCCGCTTCGCGGCCTCCTCAGGATGAGGACAGTTCCTCAATGCCATCACAATCAATAACATACCTCATGCTGAGGAGCGCCCGAAGGGCGCGTCTCGAAGCACGCACAGGCTTGCTGCAGCTCTTCTTTCTCAGCGCAGCTCGATTTTCTAACAACCTCGAAAGCGGGAACCGGGGGGCCGAGATCCGAGCGCCGGCCCTAGACCCCCGCTTTCGCGGGGTGACGACAAGTGTTTGGTGATCTCGAGTCGTTTCCGGTCAGACAGTTAGCGCGGCGAGAAGGGTTTGCGCCTCGACAAGTTCGGGGAATTTGTTGGGTCGGCGGGAAGCCCTCGACCGCCCGCGCCAGCACGGCATGTGCATCGGCGTCGCGATTGGTCGCGCGAAAAAGCTTTGCAAGAGACAGCGCGGCGCGCAGTTCGAAGCTCCGCGCTTTTTGCGACTGCGCGATAGCGATCGCGGTCTGCAAAGACTGCTCGGCCGCTGCGGTATCGGCTGGGTCGCGCCTCAGAAGGATCTCGGCGCGGATGCGGTGGATTTCCGCTTCGTACCAGCGCTGTTCGGTGCGCTCCAGCTCGGCGAGCGCATCGTCCAGGCGCCGGAGCCCGGCAGCGGTCTCGCCTGAACTCGCTTCGGCTTCGGCCAGAGCCGCTTCGAGACTGGGCAAGAACCAAACATTACCCTGCTCCCGAACGATGGCGATGCCGCGTCGCATCTCGGCGAGACTCGACTCGCCGGCACCGTCGGACGACGTTGCCCAGCCTTGCAGAAATGTTACCCAGCCGGCCCACCCGGCTGGGAGATCGTATCGAGAGACGCATGGGCTGCCGACTCGGCGTCGGCGAGGGCACGGTCCGCCAGCCGCAAAGCCTCGTCGACTGTCCCGAGCACCCACAGCGCGACGGCATCATAAATTTCCGCATGGGCGCGGGGATCCGTGCCGAACCGGTTGGCGAAATCAGCATGGCGCGCCTGGTCGTAGAGCTCGATGGTCTTCTGAAAGTGCTGATGGGCGCCGGCAAAATCGCCGAGATAAAGGCAGGTGGTGCCGGAAATGCGGTGTGCGACCAAGGCCTCGGGGCAATCCGGCCCGGCCGTGGCTTCGCGCAGGAAAAGCTCGGCCATTTCGCGCATCGGTGCCGGTTCGCCGCGGGTCACATGCCCCGTCCAAAGACCGTAATAGGCGGAGAACCGTTCCGAGGCGTCTTCCTCCCGGCTCGCCAATTCGCGGGCGCGCGCAAAGGCCGCGCTCGTTTCCGGCGCCTGATACCCCTTGGCCCAGATCAGCGCATTGCCAAGGCTGATCTGGAGGTGAACGCGCCGCTGGTGCAACGCGGCCGCACTCTTCACCGCGTCGCTCTCCGAGAGCGCCGAGAGGAGGGTTTGCGCCTCGGTGAGTTCGGGGAATTGCTCTGTCGGCGGGAAACCCTCGACCGCCGGCGCCAGCACGGCGTATGCATCGGCGTCACGATTGGCCGCGCGATAAAGCTTCGCAAGAGACAGCGCGGCGCGCAGTTCGAAGCTGCGCGCTTTTTGCGACTGCGCAACAGCGATTGCGATCTGCAAAGACTGCTCGGCCGCCGCGGTATCGGTCGGGTCGCGCTTCAGCAGGATCTCGGCGCGGATGCGGTGCATCTCCGCCTCGTACCAGCGCTGCTCGGTGTGCTCCAGTTCGGCGAGCGCACCGTCCAGGCGCCGGAGCCCGGCATCGGTCTCGCCGGCACTCGCTTCGGCTTCAGCCAGGGCCGCTTCGAGACTGGGCAAGAGCCAACCTTGCTCCCGATTAACGGCGAGGCCGCGTCGCATCTCGGCGAGGCTCGACTCTTCGGCAGCGTCGGACCACTTTGCCCACCCTTGAAGAAATATCGCCTGGCCGGGCCAGATAGCAGGGAGATCGTATCGAGACACGATATCGGCCAATGCCTGGCCGTAGGTCGCGACTGCTTCGGGGCTGCGTCGAAAAAGCCCAAGAAACGCCACCCAATTGAGCGCATGAGCCATCGTCGGGGCGTGCGCCGCCGACTCGGCGTCGGCGAGGGCGCGGTCGGCAGCCGGCAAAGCCCCGTCGATTCCACCGAGCACCCACAACGTGAGGGCATCGAAAATCTCTGCTGCGACGCGCGGATCGTGGCCGAACCGGTTGGCGAAATCGGCATGGCGCGCCCGGTCGTAGAGGTCGATGGTCTTCTGAAAATGCTCATGGGCGCCGGCAAAATCCCCGAAATAAAGGCAGGTGGTGCCGGAAATGCGATGTCCGACCAAGGCCTCGGGGCAATTCGGCCGGGCCGTCGCTTCGCGCAGGAAAAGCTCGGCCATTTCGCGCATCGAGGCCGGTTCGCCGCGGGTCTGATGCCCGACCCAAAGACCGTAATAGGCGGAGAACCGTTCCGAGGCGTCTTCCACCCGGCTCGCCAGTTCGCGGGCACGTGCAAAAGCCGCGCTCGTTTCCGGCGCCTGTTGTCCCTTGGCCCAGATCAGCGCATTGGCGAGGCTGATCTGGAGGTGAACGCGCCGCTGGTGCAACGCGGTCGCGCTCTTCACCGCATCTCTTTCCGAGAGGGCGGTGAGGAGGGTCTGCGCCTCGGCGAGCTCGGGGAATTGTTGGGTCGCCGGGAAACCCTCGACCGCCGGCGCCAGCACGGCGTATGCATCGGCGTCGCGATTGGCCGCGCGATAAAGCTTTGCCAGAGACAGCGCGGCGCGCAGTTCGAAGCTACGCGCTTTTTGCGACTGCGCGATCAGCTTCGAGCTGGTCGAGCAAGGCCGCCAGGGTCAGCCGCCGCTGCTGCGCGGCACTCAGTGCCAGCGGCGGATAGCGCTCGCCGGTCGCGATCGACAGCAAGGACGCGACGAGCGGTGCCGTCTCCGCAATGCGCGAGGGCGCCAATATGGCTTCGAGCTTGTCGAGCTGCGTCTCCGCCGGCTCCTCGGGGGCGAGGCGGGCAGCACGCCCCAATTGCACCACAAAGGGGTGCAGGACGCTGTCGCGGTGATAGGGCGAGCATTGATAGCGCAGCCGCGTGTGCGGCTCGTTTGCGACTTCGGCGGCGAGCTGAGCGCCGAGCCGCGATTTGCCGATGCCGGCCTCGCCCGAGAGCAAGACGATCTGGCCGGCGCCGGCCCAGGCTTCGCGCAGGCGGTCGCGCAATATCGCACTCTCCGCCACCCGGCCGACGAGGTCGGTGATCCCGCGGCGCGCCGCCTCGAACCGGCTCTCTGCTGCGGCGACGCCCTCGACCGCGAAGGCCTCGACCGGCTCGGCGAAGCCCTTTGCCGTCTGGCGCCCGAGGTCGCGCAGCCGGAACAAATCACCGATCAGGCGGCGGGTGGCGCCGGCAAGGACGATCTGCCCGGGTTCCGCCAGAGCCTGCAGGCGCGCCGCGAGGTTGGGGGTCTCGCCGACCACCGCCTGCTCCTGCGCCGAGCCCTCGCCGACCAGATCGCCGACGACGACAAGCCCGGTGGCAATGCCGATGCGGACGGCGAGCCGTTCCGTTCCACGGGTCTCCAGGCCCCTCACCGTCGCTTCTATTTCCAGCCCGGCCCGCACCGCCCGCTCGCCGTCGTCCTCATGCGCCCGCGGATAGCCGAAATAGGCCAACACCCCGTCGCCCATGAATTTGGCGACAAAGCCGTCATAGCGCGCGACGAGGGCGGAAACGGCGTTCTGATAGGCGCGGAGCTCCTCGCGCAATTCCTCGGGGTCGAACCGTGCCGACAAGGCTGTCGAGCCGACGAGATCGCAGAACATCACCGTCAGCTGCCGCCGCTCGGCGGCGTCCTGCGGCTTCGCAGCGGTTGTTGCGGCGGGTGCCGCCGATGTCTCGGCCAATGTCCCAGCCAATGTCCCTGGGGCGCCCAAACCAGAGATGGCTCTGAGGAGACGCTTGCGGTGCCCGAGCGGCACACCGAGCTTCTCGAGATCGATTTCGGTCAGCTCCGGCAGGATATCGTCGTCGATTTCACTCGCGCGAAAGAGCGCCTCGTACTGTCCGAGGCCGAGACTTCTGAGCCAACCCCCGACATCCATGGCCGCACTCCACGGGGTCGAACGGATCATCCTTCGGTTGAAGCGCCCTGTCCAGGGCCGGGCTGTTGCAGAACCGGGTCGGGGCACGACACTGCTTGCCCGAAAGACGTTGGCCGCTATAGTCCCGTTACATTTTTCCATTGTTGCCGAGGAGCGCAGATGCCGCTTCGGTCGCGTGTCATGTCGATGACAGTTCTCCTCCTGCTGCTCGTTCCTCGGGCGGGCCAAGCTGCCGGGTTTGTCGACGCGGCTGAGCGTTACGTTGTCGTGCCCGATCGTGTCAGCCGGGTCATGACCGTCAGCCAACCGGCCGACGTGCTTGTCTTCGTGCTGGCGCCGGACAAGCTTATGAACTGGAGCACCCCGCTGGCCCGCGCGCGGCGGGCCTATCTGCCCGCGAAGCTTGCGCGATTACCGATGATCGCGGCGGCGGACCCCGCCGAGGTGGCTCGGTCGGTCGCGAGGCTGCGCCCCGACCTGGTCATCGACTGCGGCCCGGTTTCGCCGGAAGCCGCAGCGCGAGCCGAGCAGATTCAGCAGCAAACCGGGGTTCCCTATATCGTTCTCGATAACGACATCCAAACCACCCCGCAGACGTTGCGGACGGTCGGGGCGATGCTCGGGGCCGGTGAGCGCGGTGACGACCTCGGCAAATATGCGGATTCTGCCATCGATGCGCTGCGCGGGACGTTGCTGGTCGCTGCGGCAGACCAGCGGCCGCTCGTCTATTACGGCCGCGGGCCGGATGGCCTCGAAACCGGCCTTCTCGGCTCTCAGGCGATCGCCGCTATCGACCAGGCGGGCGTGATCAACGTTGCCGCCCGCCTCGGCGGCGGAGAGTTGACGCGGGTTACGCGCGACCAGATTTTCGCGTGGAACCCCGCGATCATCATCGCTGAGCAGGGAAGCTTTTATAACTCGCTACTGCACAGCGCTGAATGGAGGGGTCTGGCGGCGCTCGCCAAAAAGCGCGTCTACCTGGCTCCCGCCGATCCTTTTGGTTGGATCGACGACCCGCCAGGGGTCAACCGCATAATCGGGTTGTATTGGCTTGTGGCTCTGTTCTACCCGTCCCAGTATCAGCAAGAACTCGGCGCCAACGTCGACGACTTTTACAATACGTTTTACAGGGTCAAACTGACCGAAAAACAACTCGAAGCGCTCCTTCGTCCCGCGATCGGCCGCACCGAGACTGTCGGCGGTCAGGTTGCAGTGCCGATCCTGGGTGCGGAACCGGTACCGCTTCCAAGCGCCACGCCGAATCCGCCCCCGCCCACCGGCAGGCCCCCGGGACGTGGCGGCTACGGCACGCCGGCGCAACCCGGCGGCCCTGGTATGCCTGCGCTGCCGTCGCTGCCAAACCCACAGTAGCTCGCGCGCTTTACTCCATCGGCAAGCCGGGATGCACTGCCCGGCCGTCGCCGAGCGGCGTGAATTGCGGTGCGAGCGCCGGAATGGCGACCTCGGCGAGCGTTTCCGGGGTCCATCCGCCCTGACGGTGCACCATGCGGACCGGCCGCATATGGCCATAGAGCGACAACTCGCCGGCACGCTGATGAAACACCTGACCGTTGACGTGGCTTGCCTGCTCTGAGGCCAGAAAAACGCAGAGCGGCGCGATCGCGTCGGCGCGGCTGCGCCGCAACCGTTCTTCGCGCAGAGCCGCCGCCTGCGGATCTTTCGGCGTCGGGACGGAGCGAGTCATCCGCGTATCTGCCGAGGGGCAGATCACATTGACGGTAATCCCCCGGTTCGCATTTTCCATCGCGACGATGCGCGCCAGCGCGACGATGCCGAGCTTCGCCGCCCCGTAATTGCACTGCCCGACATTGCCGAGCAGGCCGGAGGTCGACGAGACCATGATGATCCGGCCGTAATTCTGCTCGCGAAACAAATTGATCGCAGCGCGGTTGATGTTGAAATGCCCGGTCAGGTGCACGTCGATGACCGCCTGCCAGTCCTCCGGAAACATGTTGTGAAACATCTTGTCACGCAGAATTCCGGCGGTGTCGAAGACGATGTGCAGGCCGCCGAAGGCCTCGCGCGCCTGCTGCACCATCGCGAGACAATCGTCAAATTTGGCGACCGAGCCGTAATTGGCGACCGCGTCGCCGCCTGCCGCCTTGATCTGATCGACGATTTCCTGCGCCGGCGCCTGGTCGAACCCCTCGCCGCCGCCGCTCGTGCCGGGGTCATTGACGACGATTTTGGCGCCATGGGCGGCCATCAGCTTGGCCACCTCGGCGCCGACGCCACGACCCGATCCCGCGCAAAGTGCGACCCGTCCCTCGAGCATTCCCATCGGTCAGTTTCCTCGCGTCAGCCTGTCGGCCCGGTTGTCGCGGCGCGCACCGTTTTTGTCAATCGCACCAGACGATAGAGATTATCGCCGGCCGAAGAGCCGCTCGATGTCGGTGAGGTCGAGGGCGACATAGGTCGGGCGGCCGTGGTTACACTGGCCGCTGTTGGGTGTCGCCTCCATCTGGCGCAACAGCGCGTCCATCTCGGCCGGCGACAGCCGGCGCCCGGCGCGCACGCTGGTGTGACAAGCGAGCGTGCCGCACACGGTTTCGATCCGCTCCCTCAGCGAGAGAGCATCGCCCCATTCGGCGAGCTCGTCGGCGAGGTCGCGCACGAGGCTGCGGACATCGAGCTCCGGCAATAATGCCGGGACCTCGCGGACGACAACCGCGCCAGGTCCGAATGGCTCGAGCAGAAGCCCAAATTCGGCGAGTTCCTCGGCGCGCGCCGCCAGCCGCGCCGCGCCGGCTTCGTCGAGTTCGACGACTTCGGGCAACAGCAATGCCTGGCGGGCGACGCCGCGCGCGGCGAGCGCCTCCTTCATCCGCTCGTAAACGAGCCGCTCATGCGCCGCATGCTGATCAACGAGAACGATCCCGGTTGCGGTTTCGGCGAGGATGTAGGTGCCGTGCAATTGCGCGCGGGCGGCGCCGAGTCGCGTCTCGATCGGCGGCGGCGCCATGGTGGGAGCCGGACGCAGAAAATCGTTCGCCGTCTCGGCGAGCGCGAGCGAGGGGGCTGCCGGCGGCTGCGGGAAGGCGAGACGCGGCGTGCTCACGAGGGAGGTGCCGTCACCCGGGCGAAAGGCCGCGACGGTCGCGGCGGCGACGGTCGAAGAGGCGCGATGCCCGGCGGCAGCGAGCGCATTGCGCAACGCGCCGACGATCAGCCCGCGTATCAGCGCCGCATCGCGGAAACGCACCTCGGCTTTCGCGGGATGGACATTGACATCGATCTCGGCCGGGGGTCCGTCGAGAAACAATGCGACAATCGGATGGCGGTCGCGCGCGAGCACGTCCTGATAGGCGCCGCGTACGGCACCGACCAGCAGCTTGTCGCGGACCGGCCGGCCGTTGACGACGAGATATTGGTCGCGCGGCAGCACGCGGTTGAGCGTCGGCAGACCGATGAGACCGGAGAGGCGAAACCCGCCGCGCGCGGCGTCGATCTCGACCGAGTTATCGGCGAAGTCGCGCCCCAACAGTTGGGCGAGCCGCACGCGGCGGGCGATCGCCATCCCCGGCTCGGCCGAAGCGGCGAGCCGCAGCAGCACGCGCTCGTCGTCGCCGATCACCGTGAACGAGGTGGCGGGATAGGCCATCGCGAGCCGCCGCACCGCATCGACAGCGAGCTCGCGCTCGGTGCGCGGGGTCTTGAGGAATTTGAGCCGTGCCGGTGTTGCAAAGAACAGGTCGCGCACCTCGACCCGCGTCCCCGGTGCATGCCCGACCGGAGCCGGCGCCGATTTCTGTCCCGCCTCGACGATGATCTCCCAGGCGCTGTCGGAAGACGGCGGCCGTGAAACGATCCGCATGCGGCTGACCGCGCCGATCGACGGCAAGGCTTCGCCGCGAAAGCCGAGAGCGGCGATGCGCAAGAGATCGTCATCGGGCAATTTCGACGTACAATGCCGCTCGACGGCCAGGCCGAGCTCGTCCGGCGTCATTCCGGTGCCGTTGTCGACGACCGCGATCAGCGCCTGGCCGCCATCTTTTAACGTGATGTCGATGCGTGAAGCGCCGGCGTCGATCGCGTTCTCGACCAATTCCTTGACTGCGGCCGCCGGACGCTCGATCACCTCGCCTGCGGCGATGCGGTTGACGAGGACCGGAGGCAAGAGACGGATCGTCATTGCGTCAGTTTATGCGAACGACAGCGCGGTGTCGCCAGCGGCGGGAGTGCTGCGCCGACTTGACGTTCCAATGTCGCTTCCGGCATGGCAGCAGTGGGAATCGCGGGACAGGAGGAACGGATGCGGCGGAAGACGGCAGACGATGCCGGCGGCGAATACCTGCAGCGGGCGTGCGACTTTGCGCCCGAGCTCGCCGCCGCGGCGCCGGAGATCGAGCGGCAGCGCGAATTGCCTGAGAGGGTCGTCGCGGCAATGGCCGAGCACGGCTTTTTCCGCATGCTGTTGCCGCGCTCGCTGGGCGGCGCCGAGCTGTTGCCGGGGCCTTATGTCGCGGTCGTCGAGGAAATTGCCAAGGCCGACGCCAGCGCCGCCTGGTGCCTCAACCAAGGGGCCGGCTGCTCGATGACGGCGGCCTATCTCGATGCTGAAGCCGCGCGGGACATCTTCGGCGGACCGCGCGACATCCTCGCCTGGGGTCCGGGCCCCGGCCAAGCGCACAAGGTCAAGGGCGGCTACCGCGTCACCGCGACCTGGAGCTTTGCGAGCGGCAGCCATCACGCCACATGGCTCGGCTGCCATGTGCCGATTTACGACGACAACGGTGCGCAACTGCGTCACGCGGACGGCGCTCCGGTCATCCGCACCGCGCTGTTCCCGAAATCGCAGACCGAGATGACCGACATCTGGCACGTCATCGGGTTGCGCGGCACCGGCAGCGACAAATATTCGGTGAACGATCTGTTCGTACCGGAGCAATACGTCGTCGCCCGCGACGAGGGCACCCGCCGCGAACCAGGCCTCCTCTACCGCTTCAGCAGCCTGCAGCTCTACGCGGCGGGCTTTGCCGGCGTCGCAATGGGGATCGCGCGCAGCGCGCTCGACGCGTTCATCGAGCTGGCGCGCGACAAGGTGCCGTTCCGCGGCCAGCGAACCTTGCGCGAGAACAATGTGATCCAGTCGCAGGTCGCGCAGGCCGAAGCTCGGCTGCGCTCGGCGCGCGCCTTTCTTTACCAATCGCTGGAAGAGATTACCGAGGAAGTCGCGCGAACGGACGGCCTCACCCTCGATCAGCGCATGACGATCCGGCTGGCGTCGACTTTTGCGATCCACCAGTCGATGAACATCATCGACACCGCCTATCACGCCGCCGGGTCGACCGCGATCTTCGAAGAGAACCCGTTCGAGCGCCGCTTCCGCGACATCCACACCGTCTCGCAGCAACTGCAGGGCCGCCAGGAGCATTTCGAGACCGTCGGCCAACACCTCCTCGGCCTCCAATCCGACGGCTATGCCTGGTTGTAAGGGCTTAAACAGAGAGACACTGAGAACATGGAGAAAACCTCCATTGTTCCGTGTCCCCGTGGTAACCTTCGCCCCGCCTGCTGGCCAAACGAGAGCGCCGCGTGAAACCCGCGAAATTTGATTACTACCGCCCGGGCACTATCGACGAAGCCGTGGTGATCCTGGAGCGGTACGAAGGCGACGCCCGGGTGCTCGCCGGGGGACAGAGCCTCGTACCGATGATGAATTTTCGCCTCGCCACTCCCGCCGCGATCGTCGACCTCAATCACATTCCCCGGCTTTCCGACATCGCGGCGGCGGACGGGGTAGTCAGGATCGGGGCGATGGCGCGGCAGCGGCAGATCGAATTCGCGCCGCTCGTCGCAGAGAGGCTGCCGCTGCTGCATGAGGCTCTCCGCTGGGTCGGTCATCTGCCGACCCGCACCCGCGGCACGATCGGCGGGTCGATCGCCAATGCCGACCCCGCCGCCGAGATCCCGATGGTGTTGCAGGTCCTGGGGGGCGAAGTCGTCGTTCGCGATCTGCAAGGCGGGCGGAGGATCGGCGCCCCGGACCTCTTTCTCGGGCCGCTCACAACCTCGCTCGAACCGAGCGAAATCATCACCGAAGTGCGCTTTCCAGTAATGCCGCCCGGCACCGCTTTTGCGATCGAAGAATTCGCGCGGCGCAAGGGTGATTTCGCAATCGCCGCGATCGCGGCCGTGCTCGTTCCGGAGGGCGAGCGCTGCAGGGTGGCACGCCTCGCGACGGCGGGGGTTGGGCCGGTGCCGGTGCGGCTGCGCGAAGCGGAGGCGATCCTCGAAGAGAGGGGGCTGGGTGAGGCTGCGGTGGGCGCCGCGGCGGAAAAGGCGGCGGAGCTGGTCGAGCCGATGTCCGACCACAACGCTTCGGCGGATTACCGGCGCCACCTGACCGGGGTTTTGACACGCCGGGCGGTGCTGAAAGCAATCAAGGATCACCAGCATGCCGCAACCGGTTGACATTCGCCTGACCGTCAACGGCCAGGCGCGCGAGGGCCGATGCGAGCCGCGCAAGCTGCTCGTCGATTTTTTGCGCGAGGAATTGGGCCTGACCGGCACGCATATCGGCTGCGAGCACGGCATCTGCGGCGCCTGCACAATCTTCTACAACGGCGAGGCCGCACGCTCCTGCCTGATGTTCGCGGTGCAGGCCGAGGGCGCCGAGCTGATAACGGTCGAGGGTCTCGCCAAAGGCGAAGAGCTCCACCCGATGCAGCAGGCTTTTCACGAGCACCACGCGTTGCAATGCGGCTTCTGCACGCCGGGTATGCTGATCGCCGCGCTCGATTACCTGAAGATCAATCCCGACCCGAGCGAGGACGAAATTCGCGAAGGAATCTCGGCGGTGCTGTGCCGCTGCACCGGTTACGTGAACATCGTCAAGGCGGTCAAGGCCGGGGCGGCGGCGATGCGACGCGAGGCGGGCCAGCCGGATCCATGAGCGAAGGCCGCGCGCCGCATATCGGGCGCTCGCTGCTGCGGCGCGAGGACCGCCGGCTGCTGACCGGCCGCGGGCAATTCATCGCCGATCTCGAACTGCCGCGGATGCTGCATGCAGCATTCGTCAGGAGCCCGGTCGCGCATGCGCGCATCCGCGCAGTCGACCTGTCGGTCGCGGCGGCGGTGCCCGGGGTGGCCTTGGCGCTCGGCGGCGCCCACCTGGTGCAGGAGCTGCCGCCGCTGCCCGACACGCAGCTGTCATTGCCGAGCAAATGGACGAGCCACGTCGAGCATGAATTCCACAATCCGCAGCAGCCTGGGCTCGCGCACGACAAGGTGCGGCATGTCGGCGAGGCGATAGCTGTCATTGTCGCGGAGAGCCGTTATGCCGCCGAAGACGCAGCAGCGCTCGTCTCGCTCGATCTCGACGCGCTGCCGGCGGTCGTCAGCGCCGAGGCGGCGCTCGCTCCTAACGCGCCGCTCATTCACGACCACCTGCGCACGAACATGTTCGGCGCGTTCTCAATCACCAAAGGCAATGTCAATTCGGCAATGGCCGGCGCGCCGCACCGGCTGCAACGCCGGTTCTATCATCACCGCTACGCGGCTATGCCGATCGAGTGCCGCGGGGTCGCAGCGCTGTACGAACCGCGAACCGATGCGATCACGATCTGGTCAGCAACCCAGGTCGTGCACTGGGTGCGCCGCGAGGTCGCCGCGATCCTGGGCATGCCGGAGGCGCGGGTGCGGTGTGTGGCGCTCGACGTCGGCGGCGGGTTTGGCGTCAAAGGCCATGTCTACCCCGAAGACCTGGTGATCCCGTTTCTCGCGCGCCGCCTCGGGCGACCGGTGCGCTGGATCGAAGACCGGCACGAGCATCTGTTGTCCGCGGCGCATTCGCGCGACCAGCTGCACGAGGTCGAGGCTGGTTTCGACGACGACGGCCGCATCCTCGCACTGCGCGACAAGTTCATCCTCGATTGCGGCGCGTGGAACCCGATCGGCGGCGGGGTTCCCTACAACACCGCCGCGCATCTCGCGGGCCCTTACAAAATCGAGAATCTTGCTGTCTCAGCTCGCACCGCCGCAACCAACAAGGTCCCGAACACGGCCTATCGCGGTGCCGGGCGTCCGGAAGCCGTCTTCGCGATGGAGCGGATCATCGATCTCGTCGCCGGCGAACTCGGGCTCGAGCCGGCGGAAGTGCGCCGTCGCAACATGATCCGGCCCGACGCGATGCCGTATCGCGCCGGCATCCTCTATCGCGACGGCGAGCCGATCGTCTATGACAGCGGCAATTACCCGGCCGGTCTGCAACAGGCGCTCGATGCGATCGGCGGAGTCGAAGCGTTCCGCCGCCGACAGCGTGAGATGCGCCGAGAGGGCCGGTATCTCGGGCTTGGCATCGGCTGCTATGTCGAAGGGACCGGGGTCGGGCCTTTCGAAGGTGCGACCGTGCGGATCGATCCCTCGGGCCGGGTCTATGTCTCCTCCGGCGCCTCCTCGCAAGGCCAGGGGATGGAGACCATCTTCGCGCAGATCGTCGCCGACGCGTGGCGGGTCGCCCCCGACGACGTGGTCATCACGCTGGCCGATACGGCCGCGATCCCGGCCGGCTCCGGCACCTTCGCGAGCCGCAGTACGGTGACCCTGTCGGCGGCGATCCACCACGCGAGCGAGCGGGTGCGTGAGAAGGCCTTTGCGATCGCCGGCAATCTGCTCGAATGCGCGCCCGACGACCTCGAATTGCGCGACGGCGGGGTCGGCGTCGTCGGCGTGCCCGGCGCGACGGTCAGCCTCGCCAAAGTGGCGCAAGCCGCGCGCCCCGGCTGGGACCACGGCCGTCCGCCGGGGATCGATGCCGGGCTCGAGGAGACCCGTTACTGGGAGCCCCAGACGGTCACCTGGAGCTATGCGGCGCATGCCGCGATCGTCGATGTCGACCCCGAGACGGGCCGCGTCGCGATCGACAAATACGTGATCGCGCATGATTGCGGGGTCGTCGTCAACCCGCTGTTGGTAGAAGGACAGATAGCCGGCGGTACCGCGCAGGGTATCGGCGGCGTCTTATTGGAAGAGCTGCCCTATGATAGCGAGGGGCAGTTGCTCGCCGGTTCGCTGGCGGATTACCTGGTGCCGACCGCGGGCGACGTTCCGGATATGACGATGGTCCACCAGCACACGCCGTCGCCGCTGAACCCGCTCGGCGTCAAGGGGGTCGGCGAAGGCGGCGCGGTCGCGCCGCCGGCGGCGAT
>Ga0306918_10000588_pt1 | contig 16709 bp, 8 predicted proteins | sample tim00Cox0000000H_FD_203315 | JGI IMG/M metagenome (GOLD analysis project Ga0306918, IMG submission 203315) | Lab enrichment of tropical soil microbial communities from Luquillo Experimental Forest, Puerto Rico - timezero.00C.oxic.00.000.00H (v2)... | ecosystem: Environmental > Terrestrial > Soil... | reverse complement strand
CTCGTGTTTGTGGCAATGGGCGCGAAAAAGACATCCAGACAAAAACCTCGGTTGGATCAAAGCGAAATACTTTGCGTCTCACCGGGAACGGAACTGGACCTTCTTCGGGGAAACATGCGATGAGGAGGGGAAACCGCAGAAAGTGTGGTTGTTTCCGGCCTCTCGCACACCCATTACAAGACACGTTAAAGTCAAAGCTGAAGCCAACCCGTATGATCCCGTTTATGAAACCTACTTCGCAGATCGCGAAGGAGCCCATATGCGAGACTCATTTCGGGGTACGACGACTCTTCGCTTTCTCTGGCACGACCAAGACGGACGCTGCCCCGTCTGCCGTGAGAGAATCACTCGCCTCACCGGATGGCGCCTTCATTACTGCGTCCCCCGGGTGATGGGTGGCTCAAAAGGGGCCGCGAACAGCGTTCTTCTTCACCCAGAGTGCCGCGACAAGGTGCACCGCCTACATCTTTCCGTCTCTAAGCCGCGTCTTCCTAAACAAGGCGTTCGAAGGGCTTGAGCCGTATATGGCGAAAGTCTTAAGTACGGTTCTTAGAGGGCTGGGCCCCAGTAATGGGGCCTGGCCACTCGGGAGGCATGGCGTGAAGGCAACGACTCGTCATGGACCCTCCGACAACGTATCCCACGATCGAAAGATCGGCATCGGAACCGCGAGGCGACGGTGCGGCTGCTAGCATCGGGGCGGCCAGGGGCTAGGGTTGATAGCATGGCCAGCATATGCAAATTCCCGTAAGCGTCGTCAGTTTAGGGGAGCGGAAGATGCTTTGCGCTCTTTTGCAGCGGGTACCGAGGCTCGCCAATCCTCGGTCATGGGCACATCACGCTGTCGGCGTATAGGGAAGGCCTAACCTATCATTATGTCCTCTCAGCTGAACAGGGTAAGTCCGTATCGCTCCCCTTCGGGGAAGTGAAGCCGCAAGGCGGATCGATGGTGATGCGGATAGCGGAACTGAGAAAAAGCGAATGCTGCCCTGTAATCGGGCAGATAGAGGTTGCGTTGCCTTTATGGAACCACATTACCTCGCCGGAAACGGAGCCCACTTCTCGGTGGTACTCAAACTCGAGAACGTTTGCAGAACCAATGAATGAAGCAACGCAAATGACGACGGCGCAAGCCGTTGGTGCAGCTTCACACACGTCTGGTGGATTGTATCCATTGCCGTGTGAGTTGGCCGCAAGCCCGTATCGAGTAGGCCTTATTCGTATTTGAAATGAGGCTGCGTCCTCGTTTTTTATGGGGGCGTTATCGAGTGCTCGAGCCGGATGAAGCGAAAGTTTCAAGTCCGGTTCTTGGAGGGCTCGCCCCCAGCAATGGGGGCGGGCTACTCGGCACAAGGGAGGACCTATTTCCCAAAAGCCCGTTTCTGGGCCATTTGGGTTCTATTCTCCGACGTTCTGCCGTCCTCACAAAGTGCATTTAAACTAGCCTATTCCAGTAACGTCTTCCCAGCACATCCATTTGACAGGCGAAAGCAAGGCAGCAATACTGGCGGGCGATGATTGACCCTCTTGCGTCAGGACGCTTGCGATATGGCCCATGACGTTTTCATCAGCCACTCTACTACGGACAAGACCGTCGCAGACGCCGTCTGCGCCATGCTCGAAGAGCACAAGATCCGCTGCTGGATAGCTCCGCGCGATATTACTCCTGGAAAAGAATGGGGCAAAGCAATCATCGACGCCATCGGTGCCAGCCGTGTGATGGTTTTGATTCTTTCGGCAAGCGCCAACACCTCTGCGAGCTGGGACAACTCGGTGAAAGTGTGGCAAATTGCCACAAAGCAGCCGACTCGGTCTCTCCCACTCGATAAAGCGGTATACGGCGTAGCCTTTAGTCCAGATGGTCATTGGTTGGCCGCCGGTGGGTCAGACAATGACGTTACAATTTGGAGTACGAATGACTGGAAGCAGACCGTTCTTGGACATCACCACGATCGGATAACGGCCGTCGCATTCAACCCGCAAGTATCAGACACGGCCCGCTGGCTCGCCTCCGCAAGCGCCGATCACTCAGTCCAATTGTGGCCCAAGCCGAAACCGGGAGTTCATTAAATCAACGCGTTCGCTCGCCTGGCTGGTTGGGTCGAGGACTGGCGCCGTGCTCCGTAGGTTCGGCCTAGCGGTTGCTCCCCGTTTCTTCTGAGCTGAGAGTGCCTCAATAGCGGAAGCCAAACCGTAAGCCGGTCTCCAGTCCCCGCCTCTTCAAACCCATCGTGCCGATTTCCAGCAATGGGCTTAATTGCTGGCTTCCGATCAAGGATTATGTGACCTATGCAGCTGGTTCAACTTTCGGCGGTTACCACGGTCGACGCAGCCGGTAATCGTTATATAGTCCCAGCTTCGCGTACAGCCACCGCCTACTCCATCTGTTCCAGCCGAAACCTGTTCGCTCCCGAGCACGCATAAGATGCCCCCGAACCTTCTACTCCACCCAGTCTCCGACAAACGAAAAGCAGTCAGTCGAATCGCCTATGGCAAAGTAGTGCACCTAACCGCGAAGTGTTTACCTACAAAGCTGTATACATCAGTTTTGTAATGGCAGTTTTACACACCCTATTCGAGCCGCTCCCGACCGCCGCGTGGAAATCTAATCAACAACTCGTCGAGAGCCGTCGCAAATCCCTTCTGGGCATGCTTTACATCAGAGTTGAAGTCGAACTCCCGAGGTCGGTCATCAGGTCGAACCTGGCTGGGCAGCTTGATCTCCGCAATCAGATCTAACCAGCCGAATTCATCCAGGCGAGCCACAAGTATCGGCCGTCGGTGCTCAAGCGCCCACTCCACTTCTGCTCGTACCCACTTGTTCTGCACAGCATGCCGAGAGATCGCGACCATGAATTTGTCACACCAGTGCAGCGCTGCTTGAACGAGTCGTTTGTAGCTATCAGCCCCACCAGATCCCCCGCTATGCATGAAGAATCCATCAGCCGGAAGGCGACCAAACACCACGGGGAGAATGATTCTCTCCCTAATTGGAACCGTATCTACGCCAGAATGACTGACGAAAAGGCCCCCGAACGTGAGACGACGCGCATTCGGGAATTCGGTTTCCGCCCGCTTTGGATTGAATTCCGAGTTTCGCAGAAAATCTCGCGGTGTGTCTTCGGCTCTCATCGTATGCGTGTCCGGCCTCATCGAGTGCACGAACCCTCAGCGTGACCTGGCTCGTCCGCAGATCGGCCGTCAGGCAGCTTTGTTTTTCTCCAAGGTTCCTTTCACTTTCAAGGAAGCGGCTTCAATTGGGACTTCGATCTTGATCAACCGCGGGAATACCCGATCTAGGGTGAGTCCGGCAAGGAGGCCAATCAATGATGAAAACGGAAGCAGACGGTAAGCATGTTGCGGCTGCAACTGCCCCAGGGAGACGATTTGTGGCAGCAGAAAGAGTGCGCCGGCGACGCCACTCGCCCAGAAACCCAGTGCGACGGTCATTCCGACTGGCCGAAGTTTCAGTGATGAACTGGCGCCCTCGTCACGCCTGTACTGATCCCAAAGTACTCGAATCGCGGCCCCAGATGCTCCCGCCGCCGCGGGGGCTCCGAACAAAATCCACATTACCCATCGAGGCGTTTGATCCGAATGCATGGCTTCCGCGATTGCTAGCAAGACAGCGACAAATAGGAGTGATCCAACGACAGCGAGAATGGTCAACCCGCGTGCGCGCTTTTTTTCAGACTTGAGGAGCTCAGTTTGATCGTTAATCGTCCGTTTCCGCTCCGCTTGGTCAAGTAACGCATCGACGCAATGTGTGGCTGAAGAGGCGGTCCAAGCTCTTTGGGCCATCAGGTTCAGTTCGGCCTCATTTGCTATGGAATGACGCTCTTGCCGAAGGTACTCAAGAACACTTTCTGCTGCGCCGCCCAGACCGGCCAGGCTAATCATCGGTGTCTTGGAACCGGTGGCGATTAATCCGGTGACTTTTGTGGTGTAGCCACCACCGATCAAAAGGATGCCATCAACCGCCGCTAAGCACGGATAAAAGGAGACTTCCCATTCAGAACCCTGAGGTTGACGATCGAACCTTGGGTCGTCGTCCTTTTCACCGGGGAAAAGCAAGTGCATTTGTGGCGGGTAGCGGACCCGAATCGCTTTCGGCGGCCTCTTCACATCATCTCGCAAATATCCGCGAACAACGTCATACTCAATGAAGTCAGGATCACCTGAGAACACTAAAATCCGGCAGCCCTTGCGCGCCAACTCCGCTCCGAGATCTTCAGCGGCTTTCTTGGCGAGGACAGGATTGCCACTCTTGTTCGCGTCCCCAACGATGGCAATGAGAGGAGCCTGCATACAGTGGCCTCCAACCGCAGATCAAGGAAGCATCGCGTAAGTCGGTTCACCAACTGATAGGTCACACATTAACCCGAGTGGTGATGGTTCGCTTATCATACCGTGGAAATAACGCGCGATGAAAGGCAGGGGCTCTGATCCGGCTTTGGGCCGCCCCAACTGAGGAATCTGATGACGGAGTTGATATCGAAATCCGAGCACAAGCGCATCTTCATCTCGTACGCTCGTCGGGATGGTTAGGACTCGCGTGCCGGCTACAAACAGATTTGACTAATGCTGGATTCGATGTCCGCTTCTCGGAAGTATTGGATAGCCGACTCTTCGGGATAAGTCCTCTAACGCCGTAGTGTTTACCAACAGCTTCGATGACTTCGACGAGCAAAAATGGCATCCCAACGATTCGCCGCGCTCGCCAGTCTTCATCGCCACGCCTGTCACTCGCCAAAAGCCTGGCTGGCTTTAAAATCACCAAGATACGGCAGTACCGCGTAACATGTTACATGGATGAATTCAGACGGCGTACGCAATTAATGCGGAGCACACAGGTTGGGATAAGTCCTCGCTAACGCCGTAGTGTTTACGCATGTAGCTGGCGCTTGTCGCCGTGACTTCTCCGCGTGTAGTTCGTAATGCGTCCTCCGTCCCGCAGAGCCATCCTCCCGACTCCTGTGGTAGTCTCCCGAGTATGCCTACATGTTTCGTCGTGATGGGATTTGGGAAGAAGACCGATTACCCGACTGGCAGAGTCCTCGATTTGGATAAGTCCTACAAGTACATCATCAAACCAGCGGCTGAGGCTGCCGCTTACGAATGTGTTCGGGCGGACGAGATTCAGCACTCCGGCAACATCAATGTCCCGATGTATCAACAGTTGCTGAACGCCGACGTTGTGATTGCTGACGTTTCCACGTACAACCCTAATGCGTTTTATGAGCTTGGCGTTCGTCACGCCCTCAAACCATATACGACAATTACGATAGCCGAAGACAAGTTGGTGTTCCCCTTTGACGTCGGTCAGATTGCCATTCGGACCTATCACCATTTAGGTGAAGGCATCGACTTCGGCGAAGTCGAACGGATGAGAGCCGAACTGGCGGCTGCCATAAGGACCGTTGGCGCGCAGGCCGCGTGCGACAGCCCGGTCTATACATTCCTAAAGGATCTTCAGCCTCCAGTCATCGCGAAAGCTGAAGCCCAGCGTGCAGCGCTCGCTGCAACTCCAGGGGCGCAGGCCGCTGCCCAGCCGACAGTTAGATCTCTTATGGACCAAGTCGATGCAGCATTCCAGCGGAGTGACTTCGCTACAGCGAAGACTCTGCTGACTGTGGTTCATACCATGATGCCTAACGATGTGTTCGTTATCCAGAGGCTTGCATTGGCAACGTACAAGAGCAAGCTGCCAACCGTACTTGAGGCACTGAATGAGGCCAGCCAAATGCTGGAGGCTCTTGGGCCGGGAACTTCGACTGATGCCGAGACGCTGGGACTCTACGGGGCTGTGCACAAACGACTTTGGGACGAGACGAAGGACTCCGTTCACCTAGACAAAGCTATATGGGCGCACGAGAAGGGTTTTTACGTTAAGAATGATTACTACAACGGGATCAACCTCGCTTATCTACTGAATGTTCGCGCAGCACAGACTGGCGACGCCGCACCTGCCGAGGCGATCGCGGATTTCGTTCTTGCGCAACGAACCCGGCGCCGTGTGCTCAAATTGTGCGAGACGCTGTTGGAATCGAAACAGGCACCGAAGGGCGCCGACGAATACTGGGTCAAAGCCACAATGGTCGAGGCATACGCAGGACTGGGTGATGAGCCGAAAGCGAGGGATCTGCTGGAGGCAGCACGGAAAGTTGACATGTCAGTTCCTTCTCTCGACACAGGTGTTACGCGTACATCGCAACCAGCTCCTTCTGCGGTACCTGGATGGATGATTCAGACCACCGAGGATCAGCTTGCGAGACTTGGCAAACTGCTCGCCCAATCTCCATTGAGCCGGATCAAGTAACAGGGAGTCGCAAAGCGCACTTATATCACTCGCCAGAAACGCCGTAGTGTTTAGCGAACCGATCAATTCTCCGTGGGCCATGCGCGATTTGTCAGAGCCTCGTTTCTGGATGCCCTGGATCAGCTCGTAGAAGCCGGTTTTCACGGAGGCTCACGCTCGGGATAAAGATGTGATATAGCTTCAGATCAGCACCCAGCACGCCGTAAATCTTCGAGATTTGCAGCTGGTTCCAGGCCCAACCCATTGTCAGCACAAAACGGGGTACAGCGAGAAAGCGCTGAGAGAATAAGTTCAGGAAGACGAAAAGCGGGTGACCATATTTCGTAGGAACATCGAAGATTTGAAGATTTCGGTGCAACTTCGGTGCAATTCGAAGTGGTGATTGCACCGTGCGCTTCCGCATAAGCGATACCAGCAGTGGCACTTAATAGATTTGCATCGCACCTTCTTAGAAGGCAGCTGCTCTATCCAGTGAGCTACGGGCGCACTGTTTTCTTCTTTTATTTTAACCACTTAAAGAACCTTAAGCAGTCTCTTTCTTCGGCTTTACCCTACTGGTAGGGCTACCCGGTATTGGCATGTAACATTATTACTTCGGCCGGAAGCACCCCTTGAAGAAGCCGACGGAGTCTTAGGTAGGCACAGTTTACCGACGCGAAAGAAGATCAACAGTAGCCGCCAGGCAATTCGATTAGTAAACGCAACGGCGCGCATCGCCTTGGGCCGCGACTTCGCGCCCGCACTTAGCCAACATGCTCGACATCTATCTCTCGGCAACGTTTTTCTTCATGTTTTAGCTTGCCGGTTTACTTCCCTGTCGCGCGGCCAACATACGTATACACATCAGGCGCAACGTTGACGAACTGCCTCTTTCACACCACTTGGCGGGCGAATTGGAGTAAAATTCGAGTCAGTCATGGCATATGTAACTCACTGTCAATATGACATCTTCATAAGTTACTCGCATAAAGACGATCTCACATGGATTGCCGCCTTTGAGCGGGCGCTGGTGCAGGAACTTCGCGGCAAACTGGGTAATGATCCGGTCGTGTGGCGGGACGAGGAGAACATCCGCTTGGGCCAGAACTGGAAGGACACGATTCGGGAGAGCATTCAAGCCACCGCCGTGTTTGTGGCGATTCTCTCCCCCGGCTACCAGTTTTCTGACTGGTGCATGCACGAGCGAAAGTGCTTCACGGACCACTTCAAGGACACTGCAGAAATGAAGGTGGTTTTGAAAGCGGGCAGCGCCTACCGTTTCCTCAAGATTGTGAAGTCCCCGTGGGAAGATGATGCTCACAGGGAATTCTTCAGCGCAGCGCAAGACATGGAGTTCTTCGTAAGGGATGCCTCGGGCATCGACCGCGAACTGGTTCCGGGCACGGAAGCCTTCCGGGCGCGCATCGAGGAGGCGGCACATCAGACATCAGCGATACTAAAGGCCATGCGGCGGAAGGGCGAAATCGTATTTGTGGCAACGCCAGCGGAAGATGCCCTCGATGCCACCAATGATTTACGGAACGAACTGACCGCGCAAGGCTATGTGGTGCGACCGGAGGGTCCCCTCGACAAGTTCTATTCGGACAAGGCCATCAAAAGCCAGTTACAGCCCGCTCTTCTCTCCGTACACCTGCTAGGCAACAAGTACGATGAGTTCGCCGAGCGCCAGGTTCGCCTGGCTCTTGAACTCGAGAAGAGACTGATGTTCTGGCTGCCGCGCGGGGGCATTCAGTCCCCGGACACCCGGCAACGCGACTTGTTGGAATCGATTCGCAACGCCGTAGGCATCAGCTCTCCGTTTGAAGTATTCGAAGGCGTGACGATTCGCAATCTGATTACGGAAGTGCTCTACGCGCTCAAACCACAACTGCACCAGACCGCGCAAACGGGCAAGACACCCAGCGTTTACCTGATCTGCGATCGATCTACACCCGAAGACTGCGCGTTTGCCGAGAGCCTGCGCGACGCGATTCAGCCGAAGGAGCGGTTCACTGTGCTGCTCCCGGAGGTCAATCCGCCGAACGGTATGTCCATTGAAGATGCGCACCAGGCGCATTTGCGGGAATGCGACGGGGTGCTGTTGTACCGGAATGCGGCACCGCTTCGGTGGCTGCTGCAACAAGCGCCGGGCGTGCTGCTTGCGGAGCAGATTCTGCAGCGCCCCCCGATGAAGGCCAAGGCATTCCTTGTCGATAAGCTCGATCTTCTGCCCGGGTTCCCCAATGTCTTGTTGCGGCCGCCGACTGCTGATCTAGGGATACTCGAGCCTTTCCTCTCTGCCTTGCGGCCAGGCGGGGGCCAGCATGCCGTCGCTTGAGTTCGATCTCGAGGCAGCCCTTGCACAACCGTATCCCGGCTTGCGTTCGTTTGAGCCGCTGGAATCGTTCATCTTCTTCGGGCGGCGATCCCAGATCAACGAATTGCTGCGGCGGCTTTCCGGAGACCGGATGCTCGCAGTCGTAGGCACCTCTGGTAGCGGAAAGTCGTCGTTGGTCCGCGCGGGACTGCTGCCCGCGCTCTACCGCGGGCACCTGGCGGGAAGCGGTTCGACATGGCGCGTCGCCATCATGAGGCCGGGCGGCGGGCCCCTCGACAAGCTGGCCGCTTCGCTTGTGGCGGCGGAACTGTTTGAGGCCTCACAACGCGAAGAGGTGCGAAAGACAATTGGAATGACCAGCCTGGGCCTGGTGGATGCAATCCAGAAATCGAAGCTCGGGCGGCGGGAAGCGCTGCTGATTCTGGTTGACCAGTTCGAGGAGTTGTTTCGTTTCCGGGCTGAACACCAAGAGCCGGCCGGAACCGCGGAGGCCAACCTCTTCGTCGCGGCGTTACTTGAAGCAACTGATCAAGTGGAGCGCCCAATTTATGTGGTTCTGACGATGAGGTCGGACTTTCTCGGCGACTGCGCGGAATTCGCGGGCCTGCCCGAGGCGCTGAACCGCAACCAGTACCTAGTGCCGCGCATGACGCGTAACGACCGGCAGGAAGCCATTGAAGGGCCACTGCGCGTAGCGGGCGCGCACATTTCCCCGCGTCTTGTGCAGCGCGTGCTCAACGACGCCGGCGACGATGCGGATCAATTGCCGATTCTGCAGCATGCGCTGCTGGCCACATATCGTGAGTGGAAGAAGAGCGGCGGGAAAGGCGATATTGATCTTGTCCACTACGAGACGGCCGGAACTCTGGTCAACGCCATCAACCGCGATGCGCAATCCCTATTGAGTGACATCCCGACTGAGGATAGGAAGATCGCGGAGCGTATATTTCGCTGTCTCACAACGATCGAAGGCGGGCGGGCGGTGCGGCGTCCCGCACGCTTCGCAAAGATTCTCAATGTTATCGGCGCTTCCGGGGATTCTTTGCGGCGTGAAAAGGCAGAGGGCATTATCCGGCGTTTTGCAGCAGAAGGACGCAGCTTTCTCATCCTGCCGACGGGGGCGCAGATCGGAGACGATTCCGTGGTCGACATTACGCACGAGAGCTTAATTCGCACGTGGAGCACGTTGCGCGATTGGGCGGAAAGGGAAGCCGATAGCGCCGATTGGTACCGGTCACTGGTACGCGACGCCAAGCTTTATCAGGCCGGGAGAAGCGGACTCTGGCGCGACCCCGAGTTGAAAGAGGCCCTGCGTTTGCAGCGCAACGACTGGAACGGCGCGTGGGCAGAACAGCATGGCGGCGGCTTTGACGTGGCGACAAAGTTCCTGGAAACAAGCAAGACGAAGCAAAGGCGCAACCGAATCCTGCTGGGCGCGGCGATCATTTTAGTTATCGCCGGAGCCGCAACTGGATACGGCAAATACCGCTACGATTTGTACCAAGACAGAATGACAGAATTGAGCCTGCAAAAAAAGGTGACGGATATCACCAACCAGATGGCAGACGCGACGAACAAGACGCGAGCCTTAGAGGCTGAACTCAGCACACGGCTGGATCCAGCGGAAAAAAAAGCTTTGCAACAACAACTGAATGATCAAAATAGACAGCTCGCGTCTCTGAAACAACAGTCTGAGAATGTCAGGCAGCAACTGGCGTCTCACAATGGGGATCAAGCTTCGCAAGATGCGCTTCTTAAGGAAGCGTATTCCCAGATCAACAGCTTGCGGGCCCAGGTGAATGTCCTTAGACAAGGCCAGTGTGCCGCGGGGTACGTCCCCCGCAATGCCGCTCCCGGGGATCGCGTCTGTGTCACTCAAGCGGTGGCCGATGAAGTCCTCGCGGACAACAAGCAAGCCGCGGAGCGGCGTGCGGGAGGCGGCCCGTATGGTGCCGATACATGCAAACAAGGCTTCGTGTGGCGCGAGGCTACGCCTGGCGACCACGTGTGTGTGGCGCCGAGCGTTCGCGATCAGGCTGCGACGGATAACCGCCAGGCACAATACCGGCTGGCCGCTGGCTCACCAGCCGTGCAGATGACGAAATAACTGCGGGTCACCTCCGCGACCCAACCAGGTCGGAAGCTGTGCCCTGAAAATTTGTGCCACCAAAGGGGTTCACCTCAAGCGTTCGGTACAACTTGACGAAATTTGCCTGCATCGCGGTGCATGCGCCAGGTTGCGCGAACATGGCGAATTCGTCGGTAAACACTTGGCGACTACTCGTTACTAATACCACAGGCACAATCTCTTTCGAAGAGTTTTTCAGCCAACACTTGTCTGTTAAGGCGTCGGGTTTTCGTTCGCAAGTTGTGGCGTTTTAGTTCGCCGAAGACGCCGAAATTCGCAGAAATTACTGCTTTTCAGTTCCCAAAGATGATTCCGGGAAAGAGCGACCTAGAAAGGCGCACCCTACTTCGCGAGCAATTCGGCTATTTCTGAAAGCGTCACCGCGCGGGAGACCCGTGCTGTCTTGTCATCACCAGCGGTGACGATGCGCTCGTCGTTGGGCGAGAACATAGCGCCCCAAACACGGCCGGTGTGGCCTTGCAGGATGGCCAGAAGTTGACCGTTGGCGGCGTTCCACACTCGCGCTGTCTTGTCAAAACTGGCAGTGAGGATCCGCTGTCCGTCAGCTGAAAACACGGCGATAATGACACGGCCGGTGTGGCCTTGCAGGGTGGTCAGGAGTTCCCCGCTGACATTCCACACCCTCGCTGTCTCGTCATCACCGGCCGTAACGATGCGCTGGCCGTCTGCCGAGAACACAGCGGCGAAAACAATGTCAGAGTGGCCTTGCAGGGTGGCCAGCAGTTGGCCGTTGCCAGCATTCCACAGACGCGCTGTCTTGTCTTCACTGGCGGTGACGATGCGCTGCCCGTCCGGCGAGAACGCCGCTCTCCCAACAATGTCAGAGTGGCCTTGCAAGGTGGCCAGCAGTTGGCCGTTGGCGGCATTCCACACCCGCGCTGTCTTGTCGCCTGCAGTCACGATGCGCTGAGCGTCATGTGAGAACACCGCGCTCCAAACGGTGTCGGTGTGGCCTTGCAGGGTGGCCAGCAGTTGGCCATTGGCGGCATTCCACACTCGCGCTGTCTTGTCCTTACTGGCGGTGACAATGCGCTCGCCGTCGGGCGAGAACACCGCGCTGTAAACAATATCGGTGTGGCCTTGCAGGGTGGCCAGCAGTTGGCCATTGGCGGCATTCCACACTCGCGCTGTCGTGTCATCACTGGCGGTGACAATGCGCTCGCCGTCGGGCGAGAATACTGCGCTCTCAACAGGGCCGGTGTGGCCTTTCAGGGTGGTCAGGAGCTGGCCGTTTGCGGCATTCCACAGACGCGCTGTCTTGTCATCACTGGCGGTGACGATGCGCTTGGCATCGGGCGAGAACTCCGCGCTCCGAACAACGTCGGTATGGCCTTGCAGGGCGGTCAGGAGTTGGACGCTGGCGGCGACATTCCACAGTCGCGCCGTCGTGTCATCACTGGCGGTGACGATGCGCTTGCCATCGGGCGAGAACACCCCGCTGTTAACAGTGCGGGTGTGGCCTTGGAGGGTGGCCAGAAGTTGACCGTTGGCGGCATTCCACACTCGCGCTGTCGTGTCGGCACTGGCGGTGACGATGCGCTGACCGTCGGGAGAGAACACCGCGCTCCAAACAGTCTTGCTGTGGCCTGGCAGAGTGGCCAGAAGTTGACCGTTGGCGGCATTCCACAGTCGCGCTGTCGTGTCAGCACTGGCGGTGACGATGCGCTCGCCGTTAGGCGAGAACACTGCGCTCTCAACACGGTCGGTATGGCCTTGCAGCGTGGCCAGGAGTTGGCCACTAGTGGCGTTCCACACTCTGGCCGTCTTGTCAGCACTGGCGGTGACGATGCGAAGGCCGTCGGGCGAGAACACCGCGTTTTCGACATATCCAGTATGACCTTGCAGGGTGCTCAGGAGTTGGCCACTGGCAGCGTTCCACACCAGGGCCGTCCCGTTGTAACTGGCGGTGACGATGCGCTGGCCGTCAGGCGAGAACACCGCGCTCACAACTGTGCCGCTGGGGCTTTGCATTTGCAGAGTGGTCATGAGCTGGCCACTTGCGGCGTTCCACACGCGCGCGGTCCGGTCAAGAGTAGCACTAACAGTGACGATGCGCTGACCGTCGGGCGAGAATGCTGCGTTCTCAACAGGGCCGGTGTGGCCTTGCAGGATGACCAGAAGTTGGCCATTGGCGGCGTTCCACACTCGCGCTGTCTTGTCTTCACTGGCCGTGACGATGCGCTCGCCGTTGGGCGAGAACTCCGCGTTCCTAACACGGTCGGTATGGCCCTGAAGGGTGGCCAGCAGTTGGCCGCTGGCGGCATTCCACACCCGCGCCGTCTTGTCATAACTGGCAGTGACGATTCGCTGACCGTCGGGCGAGAATGCAGCGCTCAGAACAGAGCTGGTGTGGCCTTGCAGAATTGCGGCCATTTGCGGGAATGACTTGGCGATCGCGTTATGGGCCTCGGAGGTCCTAGCGGTTTGCCAGGCCTTCAAGGCCAGATTTAGCGCTTCCGGTTGGTCGCGAGTGAGGATTTCCTCAGCTTGTACTGTCAACGCGCGAGATTCAGCAATCGACTGTTGGCGACGTGCAAACCATGTCGTTCCGATGGCAATCAGCAGCGAACACGCAAGAACAATGGAAAACCAGCGAAGTCGGACCGTAGCAGAATGATCCTTCTTTCGAAGTTGCTCCGCTACCTCACGCGCATGCTGTTCAGCGATCGCGCGAGCCTCCGCTTGCCTACGGAGTTCTTGTTGGTGAGTAATTTCCCTCTGCTGGGCATCGCGTTCCTTCCGCGTTGCTTCGGCTTGCGCGTTCTTGCTGGTTTCCACAAATTCTCGCGCCAACTCGGCTGCACCCACGTGCTTCGCCAACCATTCGTCAGCCTGAGCCAGACGCGCTCCCTGCAAAAGAGCACCCGCGTCCCGCCCTAGCGCCTGCCATTCTTCCGCACTCTGAGCTATCCGGCGCTCGACACGGAGGTCCTCACGATTTTCGACGAGCCATTGGCGGAGCACAGGCCATTCTCGGATGAGTGCTTCATGGGAGACTTCAACGAAATTCTCACCGCGTTTACCGCCTGTGTTGATCAATCGACTCGAAGCAAGATGGGCAAGCAGGTGCTCCATCTTGGCTGGAGGACCCAGAGCGAGTAATTCTTCTTTGGCTACGCGGCGGCGCGTATCCTGAGACCCTTCGCCGAGCTGCACTAGTTCGAGAAAGATTCTTTGCACCAAGTGTTTTTCTGCTTCGTCACCAATTTCGCCGTAAACCGCGCTGGCGTGCCGGCCCAACGCGCCTCGTAACCGACCGATATCTATGTAGGCGTTGTTGGTCAGGATATTGTTGGGGAGGAGACGCCTCTCCCAGAGTTGCCCTAGCGCATGCTCCAGGAGCGCCAGATCCCCGGGCTCCTCGCCGACATCCGCCAGCAAGGCATCCACCAAGCCCTCTTCAGCGGTTGCTGCTGCCAGAGCCAAACGTTGTTCAATGGCCGCTCGGAGTTGCGCAGACGTCATGCGAGGAACGTTATAGAGGTTGGCCTCCAAGCAAAGGCTCAACTCCGTGTGGTCTAGGCAACGGGAGTAGAAATCCGCTCGCATCGACAACACCAGGTGTACCGGAACATCGCTCTCTAGTTGTACTGCTCTGAGCAAAGCACTGATATAGCGGTGGCGGTCCTCAGCGTTCGCGGTAAGTGTGAAGATCTCTTCAAACTGATCGGCAATGAGCAAGATATGCGCGCCTTTCGGTGGGCGAGTGATGTCCACGGCATTACGAAGCGCATCTCCACCCTGCGGAAGCTTCTCCCGGCAGTATTCAACAAATTCTCCCCGTTCCTTGATACTCAGTTCTGCTCCCAGGTCGCGGAGCAAACTCTTGGTTAGTTCGTCGAAAGGAGCTCCCGCAGGACGAAACACCGCCACCTTCCATGAATCCACGAGTCCACCATTGCTGCGAAAACGCCCCCGATGGAGGGCCGGTATGAGGCCGGCCCGAATCAGGGATGACTTGCCACAGCCTGAATTGCCCAGGACTGCCAAGACGGGTGCCTGTCCTAGCCGTGAGAGCAACTCGTTGCTATCGGAGTCACGCCCAAAGAACAACCAGGAATCCTCCGGTTCGAAAACTTGAAGGCTGCGAAAGGGGCTGTGAGCCGTCCAGTAGTTTTCCGGGATGGCACGCTGCTTCGATGGGCTCTTGAGGATCTCGATCAGCCGACGGATTTGCTCCGGGGCGCGTTGGCTATCGCGAAGGTCCACCCACTGCTGTTGCATCAGGAAAGGCGGAAGAGCCGCAGGATCTGCCTCCGGGCCCAGCACAGGAACTAGGCGAAAATCTCTAGAATTGTCCGTGTTGCGTACCAGCCCGAAGCGAACTTCACGATCCACCCAAGCCTGAACGCCGAGGCGGCCAACATAGACAATCATGGCTGACGCCTCTTGGATTGCTTGTTCAAGAGCGGTCATCCAGGGATCCCCGGGCTGGATGCTGTCTTTATCGAACCAAACACTGAGTCCGCTGCGACGAAGGATTTCGGCGAACTCATGGGCCGCCGCGGTGTCTACACCCGCGTGGCTCAGGAAGACGTGGCCGTCACGCTCGTTGGCCATACGGCTCGTTACATTAGCGCACCCTATAGACCAAAGCCAGGACCGCGCCGACGGTGGATCGGATTTCCTTCAAGATTTCCTTCCTCAGACACTTCGGGTTCGTCTAAGAGGCCAGGTTGCAGCCTCGGCGAGGATAGCTCCGCGGTAACGCCCTAGTGTTACCACCCCGTTCGACGCTCCGATACCTCTGACGCAAAAGGAGTTGATGGCCAGTCAATCGTTCGGCGACCCAGCGCCCACGGTCGGCGTTTCGGTTCCGAACGCAGAATAGATGTGATCCGGCTTGCCGCAGACAGCACGTGAGACCAGCATGCCGGACATCACAGTGGTTTCGATGCACCCCAGGTTCAACTCGGTGAGTGTCCAATCCCCTGCCAGGAAGAGGTTGGAGAATCCCGACCTTCCCGGCGGCAGCCGATATTTTGTCGTACGCGGAAGACTCAGACAGTATAATTCGGTCGGATCAATGTTCACGCGGAAAAATTGTGTTTCGAAGTTCGCAATCACTGGATCGACCGCGCAATCGACGGTGCAGTTGACCAGCGTAGCATCATCAAATTTCGAGGGGTCGCCGGGATTCCGCACCTTGGGCCAGATCAGTCCGCAGTTTCGATCGAGGAATTCGCGGGCGTAATCTTTGACCCTTTGCCGTTCCACCTCTGGATAATGAGGATCACTGAAAGGCGCGCCAGGATCCTCTGGAATCACGTTGCAAAAGTACGCTATCTGCTGCACCTTGCAGGGCGCCGGCCACGTTTCGCGGGGGATCAGATGCGACATGTCGGACCAGGTGTCGAACGGCTCGACCCAGCTGCAACCAATGCCTCGCGCGTTTGGCCATCCGGAATCCGCAAGGTTCTTGTTCATCCACAACTGCAATCCTTGCGTGCGCACCGTCTCTAGATTTGCAACCATCGCGCGCCAGCCGTCGTTGGCGGCGATCAGTTCCTTACAAAGATATTTGTGCGCTCCTAATGAAATCCCGTAGATCACCAGGTCAAAATCCTGCCCCAGTCGCAGGGTCTTCCGATTGTTCGGCGGTGGTGCGCCCGGCCAGTCGGTCCACCAGGATTCCAGATTCGGGTTCTTGCACGCCCGAATCGCATCCGCTTCTGTCAGTTGTGGCCAGTCGGGTTCGGTGGGCCACACCAGAATCCCATCGCATCCCTTGAACAGCGGCTGGTATTCACCGCCGCCCTTCACTCTCGCTTGCACCTGGATGTCAATGTGATCGACGACCTTCTGGTCCGGTGACAGGCCAAGGTTGGTGACCCTGTGAAAGAACTCAAACTTCACCCCCCGGTTGCGCAGCACCAGAAAGATCGGCGAGAAAATAGTCTCGCCCATGCCCGCATTCATCCACC